>Ga0194125_10014566_pt1 | contig 10036 bp, 7 predicted proteins | sample TA2KigC250mmetaG_FD_148626 | JGI IMG/M metagenome (GOLD analysis project Ga0194125, IMG submission 148626) | Freshwater microbial communities from Lake Tanganyika, Tanzania - TA2015034 Kigoma Deep Cast 250m | ecosystem: Environmental > Aquatic > Freshwater > Lake | place: Tanzania: Lake... | reverse complement strand
CCCCATCGATGTCCGTCGTACGAATGGGGAGGGAAGAGGGAGACGAGCGGCGGATGATGCGCCTCGTCGGCGTGCATCGCCTTTGCGGGATTCCGGAGGTACTCGTCCGCCTCGACCTCGCGGACGAGAGAGCCGACCCGCCGTTCCCGCTCGCGCGTCGCGCGCGGGTCGATCAGATGATGCTCCTCGGTCGCGGCGAGCGGATACCGGCGGCCGGTCCTCTCGATCGCGGCGCCGAAGGCGAAGTAGGGCGCGCCGCTCGCGCGAAGCGGATAGACATCGAACCCGTCGCCATTTCCGACGCGTCCCGCGCGCGTTCGTCCGTATCCGAGAGGAAGCGCGATCGTTCCCGCCGCGACTCCCGGAAGCACGTACGCCGCGATCTCGATCGCGCGGCCGTTGATGGAGAGACGAACGACATCCTCCGTTTCGACGCCGAGCGCCCTCGCCGTCGAGGGACCGACGAGCGCGGCGTTGTCCCACGTGAGCTTCGTCATCGGGTCCGGCGTCTCTTGAAGCCACGCGTTGTTCGCGAAGCGCCCGTCGTGGACGCTCGCGTCGCGAAGGAAGACGGCCTCGAGACCGTTCTCCCCGGCGTGATCCTTGATGTGCGAAATTTGCTCGAGAGAATCGGCGGTCGGACCCGCCTGGAACGAAACATCGACCTTCGGGCGCGCGCTCCCTCCGAGCACGCCGTCGTGAAGAAGGCGCCTCCACGACTTCTCGAAGTCGGCCTCGCCGGAAACGAAAGCCCCGAACACTTCGCGAGCGAGATCGTGGCCGCTTGCAGCGGCTCTTCCATCGAGAAAGACCGCGAGAAGCTCCGCGTCGGTCCTTCCTCCGTAGAGCGGCTCGATGAGGGGCTGCCGCGCGAGAAGGGTCCCGTCGTGCGCCCGTGAGAGGTCCCACGATTCGAGAAAGTGCGCGCGGGGGATCTGCCACTCCGCGAGGAGGGAGGTCTCGTTTCGATGGGACGAGAGATGAACCGCGTGCGGGACGCGGGCGAGGAGATCGGCGAAGCCGAGATCGGCCGGAGCGTCGTACGCCGGGTTTCCGCCGAGAACGACGAGCGTTTCCACGCGCCCCGCTTCGAGTTCCTTCGCGAGCGAACGGATCGCATCGAAATGATTCGGGCGCTCCGGGTCCGGATCGGCGGTGTAGGCGACGGTTCTCCCGATGTTCCCGAGAAGATCGTTCATGAGATGCGCCGCCGCGTGCGCGGCGGGCGGCTGGCGATATCCGGCGGCGATCGCCGATCGACCGCGGTTCGCGGCGAGATCCTCGGCGAGCGCCTTCGCGAACGCGCGCGCCGGGGGATCGGACGCCTCGCGCGCGCGAAGGATCTCGCGAAGTCGATCCGGCGCCTCGAGTTCGTGCGCGAAGACGAGCTCGTGGAGGACCGCGAGCGCGAAGGGAGCGATCGCCCGGGGCGGAAGGGAGAGCCGATGGTCCGCCTTCGCTCCGGTCGTGCAGGGGACGCTCTCCACGACATAGAGCCGGTTCGTCCGGCCTTCCTCGATGCGGCGCGCGGCGGCGAGCTCGCGCGCGTGGAGGAGCGCGGCCGGGTCGTCGTCGAGGAGGTCGGCGTCGAGCGAGAAGACGATCGCGGCGGAGGCGAGATCGAGATGCGCGCGGAGCGGCTTGCCGAAGGCGATCCTCAAGCCTTCGCGCGCATGGTCCATCGAGAGAGGGTCGTACTCGAACCAGAGCGCCTCGGGGAGCTCCGCGGCGAGGCGGCGGCGGAGACGCGCCACGCATTCGGAGCCGGTCGGTTCGGAGAGAAACGCGAGGCGCGCGCCCCGCGTCGCGCGAAGATCGCGAACGAGGTCTTCCGTCCACGCGAGAAAATCGCCCCACACAACGGAACGTTCGCTTCTCCCCTCGCGCCATATCGGCGTTCGGGTCCGGTCCGGATCGTAGAGGTCGAGCACGCTCGCCTGATCGATCGCGCTCGAAGCGCCGCGTCCGATCGGATCGTTTTCGTTTCCGTCGATCTTGATCGGCCGGCCGTCGACGCTCGTCGCGAGAAGGCCGCGCGCGCATCCTCGAAGCTCGCCCGAGGTCGCGAAACGGAGCGCCTCGCCGGGAACCCAACCCTCGGGTCGATGCGCGTAGGGGACGATCTTCTCTTTCGGCCACCGGCATCCGGAGAAGCCGGCGAGGGCGACCGATGCGCCCATGAGCTGGAGGAAGCGACGCCTTGTGAACGCTCCCGGCGCGTCGACCGCTCCCTCGGCGAACTCGCGCTCGAGCTTCAGGCGAAAGGCGGGCGTGCCGGCGAGCTCGCCGAGACTCCGCCAGTATCCTCCTCGTTCGTTCATCGATGGCATGTCGTGCAGTCCGTCGAGGGGTTCACGTGGTTCTCGTCGCGAAGGCGCTTTCCAAGAACGAACGGGTCTTCGTTCGGAACCCAATCCATCTTGGTCGCGAGCTCCGGCGGGCGGAGATGCGCCTCGGGCGCGCGGTGACAGTCGAGGCACCATCCCATCGTGAGCGGCTTCTCTTGGCGAACGGTCTCCATCTTGTCGACGCGCCCGTGGCAGGAGATGCAGCCGACGCCGCGCCGCACGTGCGCGCTGTGATCGAAGTAGACGAAATCGGGGAGGTCGTGCACGCGCACCCACTCGATCGGCATTCCGGTCGCGTGGCTCTCGCGCACCGGGAGGATCTTCGCGCTCGCCGCGCGGATGTTCGCGTGGCAGTTCATGCATGTCTCCGTCGGGGGGATCGCCGCGTGCGAGGCGCTCTCGACGGTCGTGTGACAGTAGCGGCAGTCGATCCCGAGCCGGCCCGCGTGGAGCGCGTGGCTGAAGGCGACGGGTTGGTCCGGTTCGTATCCGACGCGCGTCGCCTCCGCGGAGTTTCCGTAGTAGACGAGCATGACGATGTAGAGAGGAACCGCGGCGAGCGCGATCCCGATCACCGGCCGGAAGAAGTTGATGCTCTTTGGAAAGACCGGTCGAACGGAGGCCGGTTCTTTGTCCATCGGGTCCGCACCCTCGCCGGAAGCCGCGCGGACTCCGCGGCGGGCCGAAGGCATAATTCATTTTCTTTCAATGAGTTGCGGCGGCCCCTAAGCCAGCCGAGGCCGGTCGTGCGATTCCAAGCTCGATCTTCCGTAACCCCCAGTAACTTATGAACCCTTCGAGAGAGTTTCAAGAACTATGTGCGGGACTCCCGGCGGCGGCGCGATGTCGGCGGATCGCCCGTGGCCATCGCGTGCTCGTGCGGACGAAGCGAGACGATGGGACCGCTGTCCACCGACCGTCTCCCGCTCTTGACGTTGGGCGCGATTCCGTGAAACGATGAAGCCTTGTCGGAGGGAGGAACCCATGCGCCTTACGATCATCGACGGCCACAACTTCATTCTTACGGTGGAGAGTCTCGCCGAGCGGCTTGCCTTCGAGGGGAAGCGCGCGTCGCGCGAGGAAGCGGAGGACCTCGTTCTGCAATGGGCGCGGCGCTCCGATGAGATGAGCGCCTCGATCATCTACGACGGCGGGAAGTTCCCCGAGGGGCATCCGGGGAATCGGGACGAGGGACCGCTCCGCGTGCGTTTCTCGGATCCGCCGGCCGAGGCGGACGACATCATCGCCTACGAAGCGAAAGAGGCGGCGGAGCGCGGCGACGAGGTGACCGTCGTCACGGCCGACAAAGAGCTCGCGAAGAAGGCGAAGAAGGCGGGAGCGGGAATCGTCTCGACCGAGGATTTCTATTTCGAGATCACCCGAAAGCCTCTTCATCCCGAGAAGGAAGAACATTTCACGGATGAACAGATCGCCGAGTTGGAAACCGCGATGCTGACGCGCGTGGACGAGGAAGAGCCGGAATCCTTCGACGAGCCGGAGACCGAGTCGGACGAAGAGGAGGAGCGCTCCCTTCCGGTGGTGAAAGAAAGACGCGCGCCCCTTCTTGCGCCGGAGGCGCAGGCCGTGCACCCCCGTCCGAACCGCGAAGCGCGCCGCGCCCGCTATCAGGAGAAGATGCAGCGCCGCGCCGCCCGCGGCCCCGCCAAACCCCCGAAGTCGAAGAAGAAGAAGCGGGGGTTTTGAGCAGACCGGAGAGCCCCGGGGTTCTCTCTATGAATCACCGGGCGAGAAGACCAAGAAGGCAATGAAGCCGGCACGCGAAGTCGCCGATCGAGCGCCGATCCATCCCGATCCGATCTCGCCAGCTATTGTCCTCTCCGTGAAGCGCCATGTTTCGGCTCAGGATATCACACGAGTCGATGAAGGCGGTGTGGGCGATCGAAAGCGCCGCGTCGATCTCTGTCCGTCGCTCCGGATCCGCGAGCTGCCAGTCGGTTCGGAGCCGGGCGTACCGCACGGCCGTCGCGAAGAGATCCTCCCGTAGATCGACAAGCCGGCTCTTCATGATCGCTGTATAAACCGTGCGTGTCTCATCCATGTTTTCCCCCTCGGCCCCGCACCCCAAAGCGTCATGAGGGCGGCGGCGCGGCCTCGATCGCCCGAAACCGCGCCGCCGAACCCGATCGGCTTCTGTCTAGCTGCCGTAGGGCGGCCGAACGTAGTGATTGTACGAGTGGTACGTCCGCCCGACAACGATCTCCGAATGCCGAGAGAACCTATTGCGGTTCAAGCTCTCCATCCCGCACGGCCTTCTCGATTCCCCTCTCTCTTCTCGCTCCTCTCCACTCACTCCTTCCCCAAAGCAAACCCGCGCGCGGCCTTTCCGGTTTGGATCGGAAGTCATCATTCCGAGAGATACCTGACCTGGATAGATTGGGTCCTCTCCGCGTGTCGAGTGGATCTTCATTCGAAGATGGAGGAAACTCACGCTGCGCACCACCCCACACCGTTCCGAGATCTTGTCCGATACTTCCACGTCCAGACGTTGCTGGGAGTTCTGCGAGCGCGGGGGCGCCGGGTAGCAGCCCATCCCCGCGGGCCTGCCGAATGCCCGCGGGAGGGTTGAGTCGGGCAGTCCGTATAAGAAAACCCTTGACGGTTTGATCAGACCAGCCCATAATGCCCAGCTAAAGCTTGGGAGCTCTCAAGGAACGCGCTCCGTAATGTGCTCTGAGAAACATGTCCTCGATTGCTTGTGAGCGTGGAATCGGTTCCCTCGGCGGCTCGCGGATGACCTTTCGCCCTGACGAGAGAGAGGACAAGTGAGTCCCGTTAGAAAGCCCGGACGTTCATCTCCCCATCCTTTCCCGGAAATCAAGACGGATAGGCTCGAGACCCTTGTTTGCCCAATTCATGTGGTGACGCCGATCTTCGGCGGAGGAACGGAGCCCGGGAAGTCCGATGACCTGGACCCGATCCGCGTACCGACGATTCGCGGTCACCTTCGCTTCTGGTGGCGGGCGACAATGGGTTCGGCGTTCGCGACCGTGGACGAGATGCGTCAAGCCGAGTTCGAGATTTGGGGCGGGACACAATGGGAGGATTTCACAGCCACCGGTGATCCCTCGAAACCGAGCCGGAAGAGCCGGCCGTCCGCCGTGGAGGTCACGGTCCAGGATGTTGCCCCGGGAGATCCCGAGGACCCGCCGCCGCTTTCCGATGTCCGGAGCTATGCTCTCTTCCCTGCCCGCACCGTGCAGGGCTGCAAGCTCAGGATGGGCGTGAGCTTCTCGATCCACCTCCGGTTTCCCCAAGACGATAAGGTGAGCGGAATCGCTATCGAAGACCACGTTCGTCGCGCGCTGCGTGCTTGGGTGGTTTTCGGTGGGTATGGTGCCCGATCGAGGCGTGGCGCGGGGGCGCTCTCCTTTGAGAGAGTGCCGGATGGAGAAGACGGGTTCTGGATACCTCAAGATCCAAGCGCTCTCTCTGCGTGGTTCAAGGGCTCCGGTTCACTTGGTCCTTTCCCCCGTCTCAAGGGATCGCTCTTCCTGATCGCATCGGCGTCCCGAGCGGCGTCCTCCGATCCGAAAGCCGCGTGGATCGAAGCGCTTGGATGGCTTGCGGAATTCAGGCAGGCAGCAGCTCGGCCGGGAGGTGGGAAGAGGGGGGTAACCCTGTGGCCCGAGCCGGACAAGATGCGAAAACTCCGCACGCCCATCGCCCCCCATAAGGCCTGGCAGCATCCGCCTTCCCCCAAGCTCACGAATGCTCCGGCTTGGCCGAGGGCATCGTTCGGGCTCCCGATCGTTACACGATTCCAGGACAAGGATGCGACGGACAGTCCCTACCCGAATCCGGAGCCGGGGTTTACGCCCGCTAGGGACCGCGATGGGAATCTCGTCTGGAAGAGAAGAGATCTTACCCTCAAGTGGAGGCAGGACGAGAAGTGCTTCGAGCGTCTGGCGAGCCCCCTCATCGTACGGCCGTTCGGTTTCGCGGATGGAACCTGGCGCCCCGGCCTCCTTTGGCTGAACCGGGCCTTTCCCGAGGGGGATGTAGTTCTCTTCGACGGGGGCACCCCAGTTGCTGGATCGGAAGCGTCCTTCGACATGGTCGCCGCCCCGGGCGACAAGGTTCGATTCGCACCTCTCGCGACTGCTGAGGTGGGGGCGGCGACCCCGGGAAGCAAGGTGCGGACGGCATTCTTTGAGTGGGTGAAGAAGAAGCTTGGGCCCAGCGGTTTTGTGGAGATCAAACTGTGACCTCTCACCTTCTCATGCTCTCTATCGGTCCTGTAGCGGAATTCATCGAATCCTCCCGTCGCACCCGGGATCTGTTCTTCTCGTCCGAGCTCGTGGCCCTGATGGCTAGGGCGGCTGCGTATCGGCTACGGTCCGAGTTCGAGGCCGAGCTGATCATCCCAACATTCCCGTCCGGCGTCGACGAAAGGAGCGCTCCGGTTTCGGATCAAGTCCTCGCGGTGATTCCTGCCGGGGGAGACCCGAAATCAGCGGCTCAAGAGGCAAGAGAGGCCGCGAGAGACGAGTGGTCGAAAGCCTCTGAGCGGGCTCGGAAGTATCTCGCCGACAAGAGGCTCGACATCGGGATCGACGAAGAGGCCTGGAAAGCACAGCTGGATTCCGATCTCGTGGAGCTCTTCGCAGCTTGGGTTCCGCTGGAGGATGACTATGCGGTCTCGCGAGCAACTGTGGAGGCTCTGCTCGCTGCACGGGAGGTCCTGACCGATTTCGCTCCGAATCCGACCGCTCTCTCAGTTCCCAAGTCCTCTCTCGACGGGAGACGCGAAACGGTTCTCCAGAGAGAGCGCGCACGCTTCGCCAGGGAGCGTGCGCGGGCCGGGATCAAGGGGCAAGAGGAACTCGATCTCCCGGGGATCGTCAAGCGGATCGGAACGGGGCGATTTCCCTCGATCTCGCGTATCGCCTTAGACGCCTGGATTGAAGGAGCGAACCGCGATCATTCGAAGAGCTTCCGGTCGATTCGAGAGGCGATCGAACGACTCGCCGGGCTCGATCTCGTATCAAGGGTTTCCGAGAGCATCTACGGTGATTTCCCCTACGACGCCGAGCTTCTTCTTGAATCCCGAGTCAAGCTTCTCAGGGACGGCAAGAACGATGATCTCGAAGGACTGGGCGAGGGAGACCGAAAAGAGGCCCAGAGGCAGGCAGAGATGATTCTCGGGCAACTCGATACGATCGGGAAACGGCCGTTTCCGTATGTCGCCACGCTTTGTGCGGACGGAGACGGCATAGGGCAATGGACAAGAGCCTGCAAGACCGTAGCAGAACACCGGGAGCTCGCCGAGAAACTCTCTCGGTTCGCTTGGAAGACCCCCGCGATCGTTACGAAGAACCGAGGGGTCTCCGTGTTCGCGGGCGGCGACGATGTTCTCGCGTTTCTTCCGATCGACCGCGCAGTTCCTTGCGCGCACGAGCTTCAATCGCTCTTTCTGCATGAGGTGGGCGGAACGCTCTCGGTCGGGATCGCCATCAATCATCTCCTTACTCCGATGGCCGGGACGATGGTGACCCATGCGAGAGAAGCCCTGGACGTAAGAGCGAAGAGCCGGAAGAACGCTCTCGCGATCGTTCTTGAAAAGCGCTCCGGTGCGCCCACGAGCGTGTGCCTCCCCTGGAACGACTGCCCGGAGGAGCGCGTTCGGAAGTGGATCAGTCTTCTCGATGCGAAGAGGATTCCGGAAGGTCTGTCTCACGACCTCTATGTGCTGGCTCGTGAGTACGAGGGGATCGAAGCGCTGAACAACGAGGAAATCCTCCGCAAAGAGGTGCGACGATTGCTCGGAAAGAAACGGCCGGCGTCCGGGGAGATCGTCGGTGAGGACAGAGAGTACATCCTGGGTCGCGTTCACAACCTGGAATCCCTGCAATCGCTGGCTGACGAGATCATCATCGCCCAGAACATCCAGAAGGGGTGCTTTCGGTAGGAGCGGCGGATGCACACGGTTCGAATCATGCCTCACGGCGCTCTCATGTTCAGGGATCCTCGACCATCCGTCGTCGGAGGCACCGCCAAGAGCCGAGATTTTCCCCCTCCGTCCGTGACGGCGGGGACGGTGCGTACGCTCCGGGCGAAGCAGCTTGACATGGCGTTCACGAAATCGAACGCAGAGACGCTTCTCTCCTGGTCCGTCCTCGGACCCCTTCTCGCCCTCGACAACGAGATCTTCTTCCCGGTGCCTCAGGACCTTCAAGTTCGGGGTGGCGCGGTGGTTCCTCTCCGCCCCCTCTCGGTCGGAGCGGGTTCCGGGGTGAATCTCCCCCACCTGCTTCGCCCGATCGGATGCACCGGCAACTCCTTCAAGCCGGAGCCCACAGGGCGATTTCTGGCCGCGGGGGGGGTCTACGATTGGCTCGCGGACCCTCCGGCGGCTCCCCCCTTGTCGGGGGATGTGTGGTTCGACCCGAGCCTCGATCCGCGAACGCGCCTGAAGATGAACAACACGACCGAGACCGCCGAGGCCGGCATGCTTTACACCACCGAGATGGTGCTCCTCGATCGCGGGAGAGGATTCCCGGGACCGAGCGTCTTCCAGGCGGGCTCGCTGCTTGTCCGATTCGACCAGCCGATCGGTCCGGCGGTACATCGGATCGGCGGCGACGGCGGAATCGCCCGCTTCGAAGCGGTTGCCGACGAGGATCCATGGCCTTCAGCGCCGCCGGACTCTCTGGCGAACGCGCTGGCGGCGGCGAAAAGAGTCCGTATGCAGCTTGCCACTCCGGCTTTCTTCAAGGCCGGCTGGTGTCCGGATTGGCTGGATCCTGCGGCAACGCCGGAGAACAGCCCACTCCGCGGTTCTCCTCCGGGGGCCTCCGGACACCTCGAGCTCGAGCTGGTCGGCGCGTGTGTTCCCCGGTGGCGTCCCCTGGGCGGGTGGGACCTCTTGCGCGGCGGTCCCAAGCCGCTTCGGAGGCTGGTTCCTGCCGGGAGCGTCTATTTCTTTCAGGTCAAGACGGGCGATCCCCGGGTCCTTGCGAGCGACCTGTGGCTTCGATCCGTCTGCACGAACCAACAGGAACGAGATGGATTCGGGCTGGCCCTCTGGGGCGTCTGGTCCTAGGCAAACGGGCTGCGGGAGGATCGCTCGATGACCGTATGTACATTCTTCATACATGCTCTTTCCCCTCTCCATCCCGGCGTCGGTGCGGGGGTCGGTTCGGTTGATCTACCCGTCGCTCGCGAGGTGACCACGATGCTTCCGCTCCAGTACGGAAGCGGCATCAAGGGAGTGCTGCGGGCCAAGTATGACGACGGAAGCAACGAGGCCCGGGCGGTTTTCGGCCCCGACACGGACAAGTCGGACGAGCACGCGGGGGCCGTCTCGTTCTCAGACGCCAAGCTCCTCTGCCTTCCCGTTCGGTCGATCTGCGGGACGTTTGCCTGGACGACCTCTCCGATCCTTCTTCATCGCTTCTCGAGGGATTTCCCGACTGTCCCCTGGCACCCGATCGTCCTCGGTGAACACCAAGCGCACGTCAACGAGTCGGATTGCGCGCTCGTCGGCGCCGGATCCGCCTCGGGCAAACTCCACCTCGAGGATCTCGACCTCGAGATCCGGCCCGACAACAGGGAACAGGCCGCGAGCTGGGCATCCTCAATCGCCAAGGCGGTCTTTCCTGGGGACGCCGGATGGCAATCCGAGTTTTGCAGGCGGTTCGCGATTCTGAGCGACGATGTCTTCGCCT
>Ga0194125_10014562_pt1 | contig 10040 bp, 4 predicted proteins | sample TA2KigC250mmetaG_FD_148626 | JGI IMG/M metagenome (GOLD analysis project Ga0194125, IMG submission 148626) | Freshwater microbial communities from Lake Tanganyika, Tanzania - TA2015034 Kigoma Deep Cast 250m | ecosystem: Environmental > Aquatic > Freshwater > Lake | place: Tanzania: Lake... | reverse complement strand
GATGGTGAGCTCTCCAAGTTTTCCTCCGCCCAAGCCCAGTCCCTGTCTGAAATTGAGCAATCCCTCGAGACCCATGATCTGGGTGACGATGATCGCAGCATCATCGAAATGCATCTCATGATCGTCAATGATCCCGATATCACCGCCGGCATCGGGCAACTGATCAGGGATGAACGGCTTAGCGCCGAGTATGCCGTACATACTTTTTTCCAGAACATCATTATGCGCTTTGAGAGGATGGAGAATGATTTCTATGCCCAACGCCTGGCTGATTACAAGGACGTAGCCCAGCGGTTGGTCTCCCGGATCACCGGAGAAGATCCTTGGGGCGGGCTCAATATCTCACATGATGCGATCATAATTATCCCGGAGATGACGCCCAGTCATGTTACCGCGCTGGCTCGCCTGGGTATAAAGGCATATTGTTCTGAAAAAGGCAGTTACAATTCTCACAGTTCCATTCTGAGCCGGGCGCTCAACCTTACCGCTCTCTTCAATGTCCAGGAGCTGTCCAAGTATGTCCCGGATGGCAGAACGGCCATTCTGGATGGCATAGACGGCAGATTGATCATCGATCCTGATGACGAGACCCTGCAACAGTACAACCAATTGATCGATAAATACCAAGCGGATTTTACCCATCTGGATAAGATCGGAAACACACCGGCTGAGACCAAAAACGGAATCCGGATCAAGCTCTCCGCCAACCTCGAACTGCCGCAGGAATTGGATATCCTGTTAAAAAACAACCCGGATGGGATCGGTCTGTTTCGCAGTGAATTCCTTTACCTCAGCCGCAATTCCCTGCCGACCGAGAAAGAGCAAACGGAGATCTATCGTAAAGTATTGCATGCTTTTGCGGATCAAACAGTGACGATCCGCACCTTCGATCTGGGCGGGGATAAACTGACCCACCTCATCCCCTCCTCCACCGACGAAAACCCCTATCTGGGCTGCCGGGGCATCCGCTTTTCCTTTGAACAGGTGCACCTCTTCAAAACCCAGATCCGGGCGATCCTGCGTGCCTCAATCAGTGGCAATGCCCGGATCATGTTCCCCATGGTCATCGACCAGCACGATTTTGACCGAGCCCGTCAGATCGTCCGGCAGTGCATGGATGAGCTTGACCGGGAAGGCATTCCCTTTGACCGCTCCATCCCGCTCGGGGTCATGATCGAGATCCCTTCCGCCGCTCTTTGTGCCGATCATTTAGCCCGGCACTGTGATTTTTTCAGCATTGGAACCAATGACCTCGTGCAATACACGCTGGCCGTGGACAGGAACAACGAGAAACTCGATAATTATTACGTCCAGCACCACCCCGCCGTGCTTAATCTGATCCGGATGACAGTCCACAGCGCCCGGACCGCCGGAATTCCCGTATCCATCTGTGGTGAAATGGCTTCGATCAGTGAGTATGTACCTCTGCTGATCGGCTTGGGAGTCACCGACCTGAGCGTCAATCCCAACCGGATCCCTACTATCAAGTCGATTATCAGTAAATGCGACGCCAAGCTGATGGACACCATCGCTGCCATTCCTCGGTTTGAAACCGTCAAACAGACCGAAAAACTCATCTACACCACTCTCAAACGATACTATGAGTGATCTGATCCCGGATCCTCTCCCTGTGATCCACGTGCTTCGTTCCCATACCTTTGCCGTGGGTTCGCTTCGAGTTCGCCTCGAGATTCCCTCGAGACTCGAGGGAATCTCGAGGCGAACCTGACTCGAAAGTAAGTTAATCCATAAAGAAACAGACAATATGTGTGACAGCTATCACCACTGAAGGAGATCGACCATGCTCAGATTTGATCATCAGAACCTGTTATACTCGCCAATGATCCGGTGCGGGATCAGCAAGGAACTGGTTGAAAACTTGATGCCCGCCGTAATCAATGCGCATCAGGATATTGCCCACGACCGCAGCAGAGACATTCTCGGCTTCTATGACCTGCCGGAGCAGGATATCAGACCGATCACCGATTTTAGCAGCCGTCTGGATGCCCGCTTCGACACGATGGTTGTGCTCGGGATCGGCGGTTCGGCACTGGGCAACAAAGCGCTGTTTTCCGCCTTGCGGACGGAAGGTCAGCTACCTCGTAAGGTTTTGGTCTATGACAATGTAGATCCCGTCTTTCTGACCGAGATCCTCGATGCCATCGATCTTGACCGCACTATCTTTAATGTCATCACCAAAAGCGGTACGACCGCCGAAACGATGGCGGCTTATATGATCGTTGCCGACCTGTTGCGTCGCCGTTATCCGGTTGACTATGCCCGCAGATTGATCGTGACCACGGACAAGGAAAAGGGGTTTTTACGCCAAGTCATCGCTCAGGAGGGCTATCCGTCGTTTGTCGTTCCGGATAACGTGGGTGGCAGGTTCTCCGTTTTGACCGACGTCGGGCTGGTTTCATCGGCGTTTGCCGGCATTGATTGTGCTGCGCTTTTAGCCGGTGCGGGATCGATGCGGGATCGTTGCCGGGATACCGAGATCTGGAGTAACCCCGCCTATTTGAATGGCTTACTGCATTATCTGTATATGCGCGCCGGTAAAAACATCTCGGTGATGATGCCCTATTGCAATGCCCTGTATGACTTTGCTGACTGGTATCGGCAGCTCTGGGCGGAAAGTTTGGGCAAGCGCTATGACCGGCAGGGTCGGGAGATATTCGTCGGTCAAACCCCGGTTAAAGCGCTGGGAACCACCGATCAGCACTCACAGATCCAGCTTTATGCCGAAGGACCCAATGACAAAGTGGTCACGTTCCTGACGGTCAATCACTTCTCCCATGACCACATCATCCCCGACCTGCATCCCGAGCGTGAGGAGGTCAATTACCTGGGTGGCAAAAGATTAAGCGAATTGCTGAACGTGGAACGCACCGCCACTGAGATCGCTCTGACCAAAGCCGGCAGACCCAATGCCAACCTGGTCTTTGACCGCCTGGACGCCTTTTCCATCGGTGAATTTATCATGCTCTACGAGATCCAGACCGTCTTCACCGGTAAATTGCTCAATATCAATCCCCTGGATCAGCCGGGCGTGGAAGCCGGCAAGATCGCCACTTATGCCATGATGGGAAAACCCGGCTTTGAAGAGGAACTTGCCGGGATCAGGCGTTACCTGTCCGAAAGAAATCAGTTGACAGATTAAGCGCCTCAAAAAGTTTGAATTCCTCCAGACGGGAGGATTAGTCCTAATTGGTAAGGCAGCGGTCTTGAAAACCGCCGGGTTCTGCCCATGGGGGTTCGAATCCCTCATCCTCCGCCAATGCATAGAGTGATGTTACGTGATATAATGCCGGGAGAGGTGGCCGAGCCGGTTGAAGGCGCACGCCTGCTAAGCGTGTGTAGGTCAAAAGCCTACCGAGGGTTCGAATCCCTCCCTCTCCGCCACGCATTGGGCTGTCGCCAAGTGGTAAGGCAGCGGGTTTTGGTCCCGCCATCCGGGGGTTCGAATCCTCCCAGCCCAGCCATATCTTACCTTGGGATGTCGTCTAACGGTAGGACAGCGGACTCTGGATCCGTACGTAGGGGTTCAAATCCTCTCATCCCAGCCAGATTTACCCTCGCTTTCAGATCATGAAGGCGGGGGTTTTTCTTTTTATGGCAGACCGATCGGATACTCCTGACCAGTCATAAAGGTGGTGGGATATTGCTCGTTGCCCTTGTATTGTCTGGATAACTGAGGGACGCGGAAATCGAGATAACTCTTTATGGTGTTGTTGGTTATCTGCTGGTCTGAATTGACTGCCAAGCCCGAGAATGCCTCAATCAGGGAATAGGTGAAGATCCCATGCCCCAGATCCTTAAATTCGGATGCCAGCTGGTCGGAGGTTGTGGAAGCAAAGACATTGATGCCAGTGGAACGGCTGAGTTTTGCCAGAGCATTTTCTTCGGCAGCGCCGCGGGCAGCAAAGTTCAATGCAAAAGCTCCGGCATTGCAGGCATCGATGAAGAGCATCTGCTTGTTTGCCCTGATCAAACGCAGTTTCTCCCGCAGTTCCCGGTCGGAGATGCCATCCTGACGGCATTGTGCCAGATCGGTCATTTGCCGGACATCATACAGCACCAGGAAGAATCCGTTGTTTCCCCCTTCTTCGGACAATGCGATTCCATGACCGGCATAATAGAAGACAAACATATCCTCCACTCTCAGCTTACTTGCGATCTCATCCAGCTTGTTGATGATATTGGCTTTGGTCGCCTGCTCATCGGTGAGGGTCGAGATCTCGATGTTGTCAAAAACCCTGCTGGTGGGGACTCTTAGGGCTTGGACGAAGCCATTGCAGTCCGCCACGGCATATTGGAGGTTATATCTGTTGTTCCGGTAGTTGTTTATGCCGACTGCCAGAATATAAACATCCGGTCTGATCATAACCGGAGGAGTATAACCAACGATCATCACCGCCGGATCGCTCTGGCTCATATCCCTGAATTGCAAGGAGTTATCCCAGCTGCTCGACATGATGGTCTGGCTATTGTCAGTAAACCGGATCACAATCACCCGATCATTATGTTTGTAAGTCCAGGATCTCTTGTAAGTGGTACTATCCCAGATGATTACCGTCCCGCCCTCGTCGCCAGAGGCAAAGTACTTGCCATCTGTCGAATAGGAGATGCACTCTACTTTATCCAGGTGTTCATCCAATACCCTGACCTGTTTCCCATTGTGCAGATCCCAGACGATCACCTGCTTGTCATACCCGCTGGAAACGGCATATCTGCCATCCGGAGAGACCGCCAGTGCCTGCACCATATCATGATGCCCGGCGAATGTCTTCAATTCCTCGCCCGTACTGACATCCCACATCTTGATCGTCTCATCTCCGCTGCCCGACAGAGCATACTTGCCATCGGGAGTGAAGGTGACAGCTAAAACCTGATGCGTATGCCCATAAAACACCCGCTGTACATGACCAGTAGTAACATCCCACAAACGCATCGTCCCATCGGCTGCGCCCGAAAGAACATGCCTGCTATCAGGAGAATAACAGACCGACCACACCCATCCCTCATGCCCGGATAAAGTCTTTATCTCCCTGCCGGTCTCGATATCCCAGATCTTGATCAGCTTGTCCCACCCACAGGAGACCAGACGCTTGCCATCAGGTGAAACCGCGATTGATGGGATTACATCGTTGTGCCCCAACTGGGCAAACACCTCCACATCACTCGCCCCTAAAACCATGCCGATTGCAATCGCCAACAATATCAATATCAATTTTCTGACCATAATCTCGCTCCACGACTCGATATTGGGGGCACACGACAACATAACTGATAGACTGTCAAGATTTATTTATGTCCGTTTTGCGCAGGCGTCACAGCTCAATGGTGACAGGAAAGACCAATCGGGAGGAGCCCTTATTCGCTGAATGCTCCGATCAGGATTTGTTTCAGCTTATCTGTCATTTCCTGCTCTCTCACCCATGACAGGAAGCTCTGCCGTAGCAAAGAGATCGGATAACAGGCGGTATAAAAGCACTTATAGTCCGACGTCGAGGAAGACCTTTGGTACTCCTTCCGGTAATCTGCATTCTGCAAAGAAAGCCGGGGCATGAATCTCTCGATGAGCTGTTCCGTTTCAGCCCGGAATTCAGTTCTTTCCGCTTGATTCATCCGCAGTTCACTGACGGTTTGCAGATAACTCCTGATTTCCTTGAACAATTCCTGGCTCGCCGTTCTACGGGCGGCTTCCTCCGCTCTTATGTAATCAGCTCTAATGCTGATAGCTCTGCCCCTGACGAACGCCGGATCATGATTTACGAACCACTCCGGTTGAGATACTGGAAACAATGGTTCTATGGTGGTTTCCTGGATTCTGCTGTCCGGTTTGCCCTGGTTAGATGCACATGCTGAAAGTATCAGCATCAGTACGATCACACCTGTCATTATCTTGTTCATTTATCCTCCTCTTGAACCTCTTCTACTCTGCGTAGCCCCGTATGCGTTTTAGGATACCGCTCTGGATCGTAGGCGGGGTGATCTCGTATTGCTTAAATTCCAGCGTATATAGCGCCCGTCCCTGACTGATGGATCTGATGCGGGTGGCATAACCGAACAATTCACTGAGCGGCACGTCCGCCACAATCTCCTGCAAGTATTCCGTATGTCGGCGCAGGATATCGATCTTACCCCGCTTGGAATTGATATCGGAGATGATATCGCCCACGAAGTCATCCGGGCAGAGCACACTGAGCAACATGATCGGTTCCATGATCACCGGTTCGGCAGAACGCAATGCCTTGCATACCGCCATGGAGGTGGCAATGCGGAAAGCGGTCTCATTGGAATCCACCGGATTGAACGAACCGCTGACCAGTTCGATACCGATCCGCTCGCAAGCGCCATTGATCAACGGACCGTCGTTCAGTGCATTCAACGCCGCTTCCTCGATCGCCTTCCACCACACCTGGGGGATCATTTCCGGCGTGATCCGGTTCACAAAGAGATTCTTCTCCCCCTCCGGCACTTGTTCCGGAGTCAGAGGATGGATCCGGATCCTGACCTGCGCATAGTTCCCCTTGCCACTCACATCCCGCTGGAAGGTCTCTTCCATCTCCACCGTTTTGGTGATGGTTTCCTTGTATGACACCTGCGGATTGCCGACATTGGCATTGACGCCAAATTCCCGTCGCAGCCGGTCAACGATGATATCCAGATGCAGCTCGCCCATCCCGGAGATGAGCATCTGTCCGGTTTCCTTGTCATTATGGACGTGGAAGGTCGGATCTTCGTCCTCCAGCCGTGCCAGCGCTTCATTGAGCAGATCCTGATCGGCTTTGGTCTTGGGTTCGATAGCGATGGATATCACTGAATCCGGAAAGTGCATCCGGGACAGGATCACGTCAACATTGCCATCGGTGATCGTATCGCCGGTACTGAGGAACTTCGGACCCACCAGTACACCAATATCACCGGCTTTGATAGCGTCCAGATCGTTCTTGCGGTTGGACATCATCTGCAGGATCCGCGTGATGCGTTCCCGCTTGCCGTTCGTCCGGTTGATAAAGGTGTCACCCTTGCTGAGCGCGCCGGAATAGACCCGGATGTAGATCAGCTTGCCCAAATGCTTGTCAATCTGTACCTTGAATGCCAGCGCTACCAGGGATTCACGGACATCGTTTCGGATCTCGATGGGCTCGTGCGTTTCCGGCTCAAATGCCTGGGTGGTCGGTAAATCCACCGGCGAGGGCAGATAATCGCTGATCCCGTCCAATAGTAGCTGAACCCCCCGATTCTTGAGCGAACTGCCGCAGAGGATGGGAACGATCCGGTTTGCCAGAGTCCCCTTGCGCAAAGCGGAACGCAGCATTGCCGGGCTTACCTCGATCCCGTCCAGATAACGCACCAGCAGCTCATCGTCAAATTCCGATGCCGCTTCTAAAAGTTGTTCCCGTGCCGCATCCACCGCATCCATCATCTTGTCCGGGATCGGCGATGTATCCGTCTTCAGCCCCTTGGTCAGCGGATCAAAGTGCCAGGCGGACATCGTGATCAGATCGATCACGCCCTCAAAGCCGTCCTCCCTGCCAATGGGGATATTGATCGGCACCGCCCTGGTCGCAAAGCGCTCGTTGATCATCTGAACCACCCGCTCAAAATCAGCACCGTTGCGATCCATCTTGTTGATATAAGCCAGCCGGGGAATATGATAACGGTCGGCCTGATGCCACACCGTCTCGGATTGGGGTTCTACTCCGCCTACGGCACAGAATACGCCCACCGCTCCATCCAGGACGCGCAAAGAACGTTCCACCTCAGCAGTGAAATCCACATGCCCGGGAGTGTCTATGATATTGATCTGATTGTCTTTCCACCAACAGCTCACGGTGGCGGATGTGATGGTTATGCCCCGTTCACGCTCCTGATCCATCCAGTCCGTAAACGTATTGCCATCATGGACTTCGCCCATCTTGTGCAAAAACCCGGTGTAAAAGAGTATCCGCTCGGTTGTGGTCGTCTTGCCCGCATCAATGTGGGCAATGATGCCGATATTCCGTATTCTTGCCGGGTCATTGTCATTTCCGCTTTTCATTGTTTTTCCAGTTCTTCATCGTATCCTATCGATAATGTAAGACCAGAAAAGCGAGTGCGGTTTATTTGTCCACTAAAAAAAGGTGAGAAGGAGATGCTATACCTGCCATAGGGGATTTGACCGTAGTGTGTGGATGCGGAACTAAACAAGTGGAAACGGGGCAGAAACCCAGTATGATGACAAGCTGCGCTTATGTAACTGACAAGCTGCGCTTATGTAACAGAAAAGTTGTGCTTATATAGCTGACAAGCTGCGCTAATGCAACAGAAAAGTTGTGCTTATATAGCCGACAAGCTGCGTTTATGTAACAGAAAAGTTGTGCTTATATTGCCGACAAGCTGCGTTTATGTAACAGATCAGGTACTGATGTAGGGGCGCTTTCCCTCAGCGCCCCAAGCGGTGAACAATCAATGGTGGCATTGCGAATTAGGTCGCTGAAGGAGAACGAACAGAATGGGCTGCCGAAATCCGTTCAGCTGAGGTGGCAAAGCTGTCTTTGGTTATAGCCTGCGGCCTTTGTGGCATACTGTTTTTACCTCCCCTCTTACCACCGCTCGATTGTTTATCCACGCTGTTTGAATAACAATATCAGAGAGAGCTTCATAGAAGTTTCAAGAGGAGTTTCAAAGAGAGTTTCAAGGAGGGTTTCAAGAGGTGAATACCAGAGAGCTTCAGAAAGAAAACCTCCGATCGAGGACATCATAATGAGCTTCAGAAAGAAAACCCCCGAAAGAGAGCTTCAGAAAGTAAGCTATAGATAACATGGCAGAAAGATAGGATCAGAATGAGAATACCGTTCTTGCCGGGCCGGTTGGGTCAGGTTTGGTCGCCATTTTTCTCCTCCTCCTTGCTTGATTACCTTAGTATAACCTTAGTATAACCTTACAACCGTAAGGTTATACTAAGGTTATACTAAGGTAATCAAGCAAGGAGGAGGAGGGGATGGTATTTCCTGGTTTTAGTTGACAACTAAAGTGAGGAAAATAAGATGAAACGCGATGCAAAGAAATTAGTTAGGTACACAAACAGCTTTAGGAACTTTATAGTATATGCAGTTGTGCGAGATGGACTGAGTATTGCCCCTGTTTGTGCCCATCATGGCATCGATGAGATGTACTGGTATTTCCTGATCATAACTTTCAACCAGGATCAACCAGATTCAGGAAACTCCGGAGAACTTACTCGTAGCGAAGGGCGTCGATCAGGTTCAGGTTGGCGGCTTTGCGGGCGGGATACCAGCCAAAAAAGATGCCAATGGCGCAGGAGAATCCGACGGAGAGCGCGACCGACCAGGGGGTGACGGCAATATTCCATTGCATGGACTGGCTGATGATCCGAGCGGCAAAGAAACCGAGACCAATGCCCAGCAATCCACCCAGGAAGCTGATGACGACGGCTTCGATGATGAACTGGAGGAGGACGTCGCGCTTTTCCGCGCCCACTGCCATGCGGATACCGATCTCTTTGATGCGTTCAGTGACCGAGACGAGCATGATGTTCATGATTCCGATCCCGCCGACCAGCAGTGAAATACTGGCAATGCTGGCGAGCAGGATGGTCATGGTATTGGACACGCCTTCCGCGGTCTGGGCGAGATCGGACTGGGTACGGACGAAGAATTCCTCGCTGGTGGTGCCACGGTGGCGGGACTGGAGGAGATTGAGGATCTCTTGCTGGACGAGGTGGATACGGTCACGCGATTCAGCGGAGACGAGCACCATCATCTGTCTCCAGCGTTGTCCCAGCAGGCGTTGATAGACCGTGGTGTAAGGTGCCAGAACGATATCGTCCTGATCCTGCCCCATCACGTTCTGTCCCTTGGGTTGGAGGACGCCGACCACGCGGAAGGGGATATTGCGGATACGGAGGGTTTTATCGATCGGATCTTCGTTGCCAAAAAGATTGGAAGCCACCGTCTGTCCGATCAGGCAGACCTTGGTTGCGGAGCGGACATCGGAGTCATAGAACAGGTTGCCCTGTGCGGGCATCATAT
>Ga0194125_10014560_pt1 | contig 10040 bp, 10 predicted proteins | sample TA2KigC250mmetaG_FD_148626 | JGI IMG/M metagenome (GOLD analysis project Ga0194125, IMG submission 148626) | Freshwater microbial communities from Lake Tanganyika, Tanzania - TA2015034 Kigoma Deep Cast 250m | ecosystem: Environmental > Aquatic > Freshwater > Lake | place: Tanzania: Lake... | reverse complement strand
AAGTTCGGAATCGTTCTGTTAAACGTATGATATTTATGCCATTCCCCGGTGTAGATGATTATTGACACCTTTTTTAACACATGATATGGTTCCTAACGGTAATTACCGTCAGATTTTTTTCGTAGTTTTTGGCTCTCAAGGAATCTCCTGTCTTTTCAATAGATTTGATGGGATAGGAAAATGATAGAAAATGCCAGGCATCCTCCCATAACAATTGATCTGAACCAGTTCAGGCTCCATATTGACCTTAAAAATAGAATTAAGCTGACCCTTGATTTCAAATCGCCCTCCCGAAAATTTTACCTCTCCTTAATTGCCTTTGTTGTTAACGAAATGAAAAGATTAGGGGAAATTACCTCAATTCCCCTTGAAGGGCACCATGACCTCCTTGTTTTACTGAATGAAACGATTGGGGAGGCTGCCGGATCATCAGAGAAGGAGAGTTTGCTCCCAAGGATCTACAGGAAATGGCAGCAGGCCCTGCCTAACCTGGAAGAGGCACCGCTTTTCAAAGTGGTCGGGAGAAAGAAGGAATTTGATGAAGGAGTTGGTAAAACCTATTCCTTTACAGAGGCCGAAAAAGACAGTTGGGCCAATCTTTTTGATTACAGAGGGAGCGAAGAAAATGTGAGGCTCAGGTTTTCTATAGACAGAATAGGAGCAAGTTTAGATGATGTTGCAATTATCTATGAGGGATACGAGAACGGGGAAGCCTGGGAAAGGTTTATTTTAAGTCTTAAACAAAGGGGAGAAGAGAAATCAAAACCCGTTGAGCCCGTGACTGAGGAACCTTCCGCTCCGGTCACCCCAGTCAAGGAGAAAAAAGTTCCTTTACTAAAACGATGGCAGTGGGTGGCTTTGGCTATCGTATTGATCGTAGCAGTTTTAGTCATCTGGAGAGTCTATTTTTATACTCCTACGGGCAGGGTTGCATCCATTGAGAGGATGGCTTTTCCTTTGCCTGACAAACCCTCTATTGCCGTGCTCCCGTTTACCAACATAAGCGGCGACCCTAAGGAAGACTATTTTAGTGACGGATTAACTGAACAGATTATCACTAACCTCTCCACGTTTCAGAGGCTGTTTGTCATTGCCCGGAACTCAACGTTCGTTTACAAGGGAAAATCCGTAAAGATTCAGAAAGTGGCTGAGGATTTAGGCGTGCGCTATGTGATGGAGGGAAGTGTCCAGAAGTCTGGTGATAAAGTGCGGATCGCAGCTCAACTTGTCGATGCCATAACGGGGGGTCACGTTTGGAGTGAGCACTACGACCGGGAGTTTAAAGATCTATTCGCTTTACAGGATGAGATAACGATCAAAATATTGCAGGCTATGAGAATAGAGCTGACCGACGGGGAGCAAGCCCGTCGTTGGACAAAGGGAGGGACGAAAAACCTAAAAGCCTATGTATTGAATTATCAAGGAATCGGTTTCAGCGGGCGCGGCACTAAACAAGACAATGATACGGCTCGTCACTTATTTGAGGAAGCGATTGCCCTTGACCCTAAGTATGCATGTGCTTATATCAATTTAGGCACGACCCACTTCTGGGATGCGAGGAATGGATGGAGTGAATCCCCTGCCAAATCCATTCAGAAAGCACTTGAATTGGCCCAAAAGGCTCTCTCTATGGACGATTCGATTGATATGGGTCATTCATTATTGGGTGCTATCTACCTTGTGATGCGTCAGCATGATAAAGCCATCGCTGAGGGAGAACGGGCTGTTGCTCTCAATCCCAATGGGGCACTGGCATTTATCTGGTTAGCGGGGATGGTAGGCGTTTCGGGCAGGTGGGAAGAAAGCGTTATGTATGCCAAGCAATCGATACGGTTATCCCCGTTCCCTGGCCCCCTTCAATATGATGTGTTAGGCCGCGCCTATTTCATGACGGGGAAGTATGATGAAGCGATATTAATATTGAAAAAGGCAGTACAAATAAACCCTGATTTTCTACCTGCCCATATTTTTCTGGCAGCTTGTTACAGTTCGATGGGCCGAGATGCGGAGGCTAAGGCTTCGGCAAAAGAAGTTCTCCGGATAAATCCTAAATTCACCTTTGAATCTTATGCAAAGCGACTCACTTACAAAAATCAAGCCGATATAGAGTGTGAGATGACTGCTCTAAAGAAGGCAGGGTTGAAGTGAACCTATTTGCAAAGCCGGTTTGAAATAGGCTGCGGTGGGGATGCCGGATATCTGGCATTCCTCCATAGATTCAAAATCCATTCTGGATAAAAGCATTGACAATTCCATGGGGTTAGAATATTATTGAATTACAATAATGGAAATTCCATAATTTCAATGAGCATGGGAGATTGAAATGGGTAATCCTTTCTATCTTCATGAAGTGCCGGTCGACGCCCCCTTTTGTAACAGAACAGGGGAGATGAAAGAATTGCAAGCTTATGCCGAAGCGAAAGCGAATGTGGTCCTCTTCTCTCCCAGACGTTATGGAAAGACATCGCTGGTCAAGAGGATTCAAAACATTTTATCAAGCAAAGGAGCCATCACGCTTTTGGCCGACTTTTTTGGAGTTGCTTCCGTCGATGACGTGGCCTCACGATTGGCCAAAGCAGTCTTCGTTATCACTCATCAGAAAGATCCTCTCTGGAAATCAGCGCTCCGGGCCATGAAATCTTTCCGCCCTGTTTTGAAACCTGATCCCTCTGGAGGGGTCTCCCTCAGTGTCGAACCCTCCGGTGCTGTAAAAAGCGGTTTAGATCTCCTTGAAGAAACGATGAATTCCCTTCGAGAATTTGTAACGGCCACCAAATCCCTCGTTCATGTGGCATTGGATGAATTTCAGGAGATTGTCACTTTAAAAGAGGCCTTACAGGTTGAGGGTATCATGAGAACCCAGATCCAGCAACAACAGGCCTCTTACTTCTATATAGGAAGCCGGCGCCGTATTCTATTGGGTATTTTCAATGAAAGACAGCGTCCATTCTTCCAGAGTGCGATCAATTACCCGCTTCAGCTGCTTCCGCCCGACGAGCTGGCAGAATTTATCGTTGAACAATTTAAAAAAGAGCAAAGAAAATGTACCTTGGCAATGGCGAAAAAGCTTTCTTCCCTTACAGGATTTCATCCCTATTATTCGCAGAAATTGGCTTTTTTTGTTTATGAACTTTCCAAGACAGTCACGGAAGAGACGATCACGCTTGGAATGGAGAGGCTCATTCTGTCAGAGAAACCGGTTTATGAAGCGATTCTGCAGGGTTTATCTCCCCATCAGCGTCTCCTGTTACAGGCTTTGGCTAAAGAGGCAGCGTCTAAACTTCTGGCAAGTGGCTATATTCAAAAACATGGGCTCGGATCCGTAGGAGGAGTTCAGCATTCTTCCAGGCAACTGGAGGAACTGGACTTGATCGAAAGGGATGAAGAAACTGGCAGATGGCGCCCTGTGGACCCAATTTTTGCGATCTGGATGAGAATGCAAATGGAAGAAAAACTCTCCTGATAATGCCATCAGGGACGGGTTCCTATTTCAATCTATCGAAGTTGACCTTAAATGTGAACCCGCACCCAATTTCTTAGACGCCAAGACAACACCCATGAGGCAGGAGCTGATCGATCAGTCCGTCGAAGCCCTGCGCAAAGCCGGTTTGAAATGAAGAAAAGGGGAATATTCTCCTTTTTTGGCTAAGAAGGATGCAGGAGGATTAGGCGGTCTTTTTCAAAGCGTTAAAGTGTTTTTATAAATTCAGAGCAAATAAGATGGCTTCGCGCACCTGGTCCATCTTTTGGGAGGAGAGTGTTGTAATTCGTGAACCTACCTTTCCTTTGGAAACCGTTTGAACGTGGTCGCAATTGACAGCACAATCTTTTGGCATACCCTCTTCTTTGGACAAAAAGACTTCGCTGGGGATATTTCTTATCGTTGAGGTAATGGGTGCTACGGTGACCTCTCCAAGGTATTCCAGAATGGAATCACGGGTTAGAATCAAAACAGGGCGATTTTTATCGGGTAACTGAAACTTATACCATCTGATTTCTCCTCTCTTCATTCATCCCCCCAGCCTTGCTCTTTTTCCCACACACTAAATTCCTTTTTATTAACAGGATGTATCTCGTAGCCTTGCCGATGTTTCTGTTCAAGGAGACTAGCCTCCATCTTATGAAGTGCATCCCTTAATGCAGTCCGTGTAAATCCTGAACGGGTTGTTTTAAGTCTCTTAGCGGCTTTGTCAATTGATTCAACCAATTGATCATCAAGGGTCATCTGTACGGTCCGCATACTATCCTCCAAACAATGTATATTTTTATAGCTATTATAGTACCTATAATAACCTTAGTCAAGAAGGAGCTAGTATCAATTGATGAAGGTACTCTTTGCATGGATGTCCCCTAAATTGGCAAAGAAGGTTTCGGTTAGTTTTCCAAAGAAGGGATTGTGATCGAGATCTTTTTTTCTGAGGATTCTCTGAGAATAATGAAAATGATTTCTTTGCCCCGGCCTTTTTGGGCAATGGCATCGTGGAGGTCTTTTAATGTCTTTATCTCTTTTTCATCAACAGAAAGGATACGGTCCCCGGGAAGAAGTCCGGCCTTCTCTGCGGGGCTTTGTGGAATGACTCGTTCAATCCATACCTCCGGTGGTTCCTCTTTCTCTCTTAATACGATGCCAATTCTCGGTCTTTTCTTTTCTAATGGAGAGGGATGAGTGATCCATAGGAAGTCGGCTAAAGGTTCTGAAGCCCCCGAAAAAGAAAGATCCTCGTTGAGGTTTTTCTTCCAGGTTTTTAAAACAATGGTTTGGAAGGGGAGGGGGGTTCTACGATAAAAACGTTTTGGAATTCCAAAATCAAAAGCGATGTGGCCACTTCCCACAATCACCACCATTGTTTTTCCTGTACCTTCAGGGGATTTAAGAAATTGCGCGAGCGTTTCTGCCATGCCATCATCCCACAGGCATTGGGCTTGATAGAAATGCTTGAACTTTTCAGCGGATCCACCCTGGTGATCCCTATAGATGGTTTTGATATATGCAAGATGTTCTTTATCTGTCAGGTTGATCTCAGGTAGTTTCGCTTTGTCTTCAGGAGAGAGTTTTTCAATCCCGTTCAGGGCCACCTTTCTTACCAAACCTCTCTGGACATTGAGGGCGATCACTTTCAGACGATGATTCTTTGCTTCATCGAGAATGGGCTTATAGAGTTGATAATCCATGCTCCAGGTCTTTTCCCATTGGACCTCTTGAAGAAATTCTTCTTCAGTCAACAGCCCATTGCTCCATTTATCCAGAACCGGTTGTTGTGACTTTTCAAACATCTCCATCCCGATGGCGACCTCTTTTCCCCTGGCCATAAGATCTTTAATGATCCTCACCTGAATCTGGTGGTGCTCGACCTGGTCGTGAGATTCTCCAACAAAGATCACTGGCGCTCCCTTAAGATCGTCCGAAAGTTGCTGAAAGGATATTTTTTCTCCAGCAGGGAGCTTCATGATTTCCTCTGCTACGGGTGGCGGACTGTTTTCAGGGACTTTTGACACCCAGAGAGGAGAGACACTCTTCATGCAGCCAGAGGAGAAAAAGAGAAGAGAGGCGATGACCAACCAAAGGCAATGATTTATCATATAATTAATTATAACATTCGACCTTCAGAGTCGAAAGGTGGAGGGCCATTCTTGAAACTTAAAGGAAAATTGTGATATTCATTTAAAGAATGCTGATTTTGAAAGAGGGAAGAGACAAATGAACCACGTGAAAATTGCTATCATCATCATATTCATTTCTATGATTATTGTTGATTATGCCCCGGGCCAATCCTCAACAAAAGAATTGGAATCAGAAAAGATAGAGGCATTGCTCGAAAAAATCAAAACGCTTGAGGAATCCATTGCCAAACTTCGTTCAGAGATCGCATCCATAGAAAAACATTTCAAAAATAATCAGGGTCGCCCGCCTCTCTCTTCTTACAATCTACCAGCAGAGATGACCCTGTGTGGGGAGAAGATTCCTCTCCAGGATAGAAACATCTGGGAGAACCTGGACAGGGAATTTATAGTCACCCTGGATAATCATGCCCAGATCCTCTTATGGATGAAGCGGGTACGCCGTTACTTCCCCCATATCGAAAAGAGACTGAAGGAGATGAACCTTCCGGATGATCTGAAATATGTCACTATTACAGAAAGCGGTCTCCGGCCTCATGCGGTTTCCTCCTCCGGAGCAGCAGGGATCTGGCAGTTCATTCCCTCCACAGGGGAGAAGTACGGAATGAGGAGAAATAAAGTTCTCGATGAGCGTTTCGATTTTTTTAAAGCAACAGAGGGGGCATTGAATTATTTGAAGAGCCTCTATGAAGAGTTTGGAAGCTGGGCTCTGGCTATGGCGGCTTATAACGCCGGGGAAAATCGTATCCGGAAGGAGATCGAAGTTCAGAAGACGAGAGACTATTTCTACCTTGACCTCCCCCTGGAGACTGAGCGATATGTCTATAAGGTCGCGGTGGCGAAGATCATTCTCTCCGACCCCGGAAAGTATGGGTTCTCGCTTGAAAATTCGGAGCTCTATGATCCCCTCAAGACGGAAAGAGTCCAGATTGAATTGAAACAACTCCTTCCCATTATGGAGGTGGCGAGGGCAATCGGGTTTTATTACAAAGACCTCAAAGAGATGAACCTCCATCTCCCGGATGAGGTGATACCTGCTGGCATCCATTTCCTCAATCTGCCTTCCGGGACCTCCGAGCGATTCTGGAGTTTTTTCAACAACTGGAAGAAGGATTCGGAGAAGAAATAGCCTGTTAATTTTTATTGAAATTATTCAACAAAAGGAATATCCTTCATCTTAAGACTGTGTCACAAGTCCGTTCATCCTTCGAGAGCCTCAGGACGAACGGTTGGTTACTACACAGTCTCTAAGAGAAGGGATGGTGAGTGTGGATAAAGAACGAATTCTAATCGTTGACGATGAGCCCCTCGTCCTGGACCTGGTTGCTTCATACGCGAGCCATATCGGTTTTGAGGCGACAACCGCGAGAAATGGCAAGGAGGCATTGGAGCGCTTAAAAAGTGAACTGATTACGATTTTGATCACCGACATCAAGATGCCTGAGATGGACGGATTTGAGTTGATGAAAGCGGTTCGGTCTGAATTTCCGGATATCCATATCATGGTCATGACTGCCCATGGTGCCTCGTATACATTCACTGATGTGGTGGAGTGCGGAGCGACAGATTATATTCCAAAACCCTTCACCCTCGATGAGATGAGGGCCAAGTTAAACCGGATCGTCCGCGAGAAAGGACTCCTCCGGGATTTGAAGCAGAAATCCCTGGAACTGGAAAAGGTAAATGAAGATCTGAAGAGGCTCGACAACCTCAAGTCCATCTTCGTCTCGAGCGTTTCACATGAACTCCGGACCCCCCTGACGGTCATCAAAGAATTTATCTCTCTGATGCTCGAGGGACACGGGGGAACCCTCACGGAAGATCAGAGAGAGTATCTGGGCATTGCCCATAAAAATATATTGCGTTTGACGAACCTCATCGATACGCTCCTGGACTTTTCGAGGATCGAGTCCGGCAAAGGATTGCAGTTGAAGTTTGAGCCCGCCCGTCTGGTGGAGGTCGTTGAAGATGCATCGATGACTCTCTCTCAATCGCTCGAAGAGAAGAGGATCGCACTTGAGAACCGACTTGACCCGGAGATGCCTCAGGTTCTGATTGACCGGAATCGTCTGGTTGAGGTGTTGATCAACCTCATCAACAACGGAATTAAGTTCACTCCAACCGGAGGCAAGATCACGATCGATACGAAAGGGCTGACGGAGAAAAGGGACTACTTGAAGATGGTGGTGAGCGATACGGGCATTGGAATTCCCCCTGAAGATTTGCCTAAAGTGTTCGATCGATTCTATCAGGGGCATAGCACAGGAGTTTCCATGGGATCGGGTCTGGGGCTTGCTATTACCAAAGAGATCATTGAGGGGCACCGGGGAACCATTCAGGCTGAGAGCCGACTGGGAAGCGGAACCACGTTCATTTTCACCCTCCCCCTTCTCGGGGTGAATAACATCTTTCAACTCCTTGTTGAACCGATGCTGGAGGAATCTGAGAAAGACGAAATCCCATTTTCAATGCTCCGTATCAAGTTTTGGGATCCGAAGATGAAGCGGGAGGTTGTGTTAAGCCACGACTCCTGGGGGAGCGTTAAGTATGCACTCCAGAAGATGGTCCGTTCTGTTGATATCATTGTCCCCTTTCCGAGCAGCCTCATCTATCTCTTCTCATTTATTGATCACAAACTTGCCAGGGAAATCGGAGAAAGGGTGGAGGTGAAGCTGACCCAGGGAGGATATGTCCCGAAGGGAACGGAGGTTCAATTCACCACTTACTCCTTCCCTCAGGATTGCGAATCAAAAGAAGAATTTTTAAAAGGGTGCCATCAGCTCATCAAAATGGAATAAGCTTGTTAGAGAAACGACCTCCTAGTCTAACGCCCCTATCCATCTTCCCCCTCTTAAGATAAGAGGGGGAAGGGGGAGTTATAAAGGGGAGACAAAGTGAGATGATTGGGGATGATAAAGAAGGATAGGGTAGTTACTTTTGCCAAGAGTGGCCATTCGATTATGAAACTGTTTATTATTACCTATGCCCTAATGATCTGTTTGGTGGCTTGCGATAGCAAACCTTCCTCCTCGCAAGGGAAGTCCGAAGTCTTACCGGTTCCGAAAGTGACCATCGAAAAAGAGAGGATACAGAAGGAAGAATCCCTTCCTCCTGAGGTGAAGATCAGGTTGAAACGGGATGGGAAAGATAACTATTCCTGGGAACTGAGCGGTTCGGATGTGAACGAGATTCTCAAGATCAATGAAAAACTGAAAAAGCAGTTGGGCGGAGAACAACATAAATAGTAGGCTGAAAGTAGAAGATAGTAGGCAGGAAATACTGGAAGACTCATTAGTGAAGCTTCCCGTGCTTACGCACGGGGCATCTTCACAGCTTCGGCGAAACCCGCCGAAGCATACCCCACTACGCTCCTTCAGAGCTTCGAAGGGTGCCCTTTTCGCATTCATCCCCGTCCTTCCGTATGGGGCATTCTGCGTAGGCGGGTAAAAGGTAATAAACAACGGAAAATTGACCTCAGTGGAAGGAGGGATTGAAAGGATATGGAAGCATTTTTTGACCTGATTTTTAAGGAACTTCCCTATGGGCTTGGCATTGCCATACTCGTCTTCTTGGGGATCCTCCTGATCATCTGGCTTCTCCTCCCCCTTTGGGTGTTATTCATCCAATGGAATACTGGCAAAATCAGGGACGAGGTCCGGAGACTCGCCGATCAGCTTGAAAGCAGGGAGTGGAATGGAAAAGATAAAAATATCTCTGGCCCGAAGGATTAAAACGATCCTCTTTTTCTTCCTTCTCCTCCCGATCTCTGTGGTCTATTCCGAAAACCTTCCCCAAATTCCCCTTTATATCAAAGAGAAAGAGATTCGAGTGGAGGTGGCGAAAACCCCGGGAGAGAGGGCTGTTGGATTAATGGACAGAAAGCATCTGGGGAAGGATGAGGGGATGCTTTTTATCTTTGAGGAGGAGGGGTACCACAGTTTCTGGATGAAGAACACTTTGATTCCCCTCAGTATTGCTTTCATCGACAAAGAAGGCAGGATTGTGAAGATCACCGATATGAAACCCCTGACCCTCACCTCTCATCCTCCGCCAAAGCCGGTTCTCTATGCCCTGGAGATGAATCAAGGGTGGTTTTCTAAGAATGGGATCAAAGCGGGAGATATGGTGAGGTTTTCGAAATGATAGAATTTCGGAATGCAGATTGCGGAATGCGGAATTAAACTCCGAAATCCGCAATCCGAAATCCGAATTCAAATTCCATATTCTCCGACCCAGCAGTAGAGGCAGAGTTTTTCGCGGGGAAGACCGATCGCCTTTACCATATCTTCAATTTTTTGATATTTCAGGGTGGTCACCCCCAATTCCTTCGCAATCCAATCCACCATCCGTTTATGTTTTTTCGATCCCTGATCAATATATTCCCTGACGTCTTGGATATCTTTTCCCTCAAGCGCCCGGAT
>Ga0194125_10014558_pt1 | contig 10042 bp, 10 predicted proteins | sample TA2KigC250mmetaG_FD_148626 | JGI IMG/M metagenome (GOLD analysis project Ga0194125, IMG submission 148626) | Freshwater microbial communities from Lake Tanganyika, Tanzania - TA2015034 Kigoma Deep Cast 250m | ecosystem: Environmental > Aquatic > Freshwater > Lake | place: Tanzania: Lake... | reverse complement strand
TCAGTTCTGCGAAGTCCGATTCCGCGACGGCCTGGCCATCGACCTGGATGCGCTCCCGGAACGTGTGGAGGTGCGGCGAGGTGTAGAGCCCCGTGCGTATTCCATGTGCGGTCGTGGCGGCCGCGATCATCGCGGAGGTGCTGCCTTTGCCCTTCGTGCCCGCCACGTGAACCGTCGGGATGGATAGATGGGGATCGCCCATCAGGTCGAGCAACGTCTCCATACGGCGGAGGTGGAAGTCGGGCGGTTCACCTGCCCGCGCCTTGCGCTCGAAGTCGGCAAGCCCAAGAAGTCGATCTATCGCAGCCCTGTAGGTAATCGTGGAGCTATCTCTTCCTGCGCGTGAGTACGCTTGAGCGCGCCCGGTAGGGCCCGGAAAATCGAGCATCCGAAGACCGATCGCCGCACCGCAGGCCGCTGCGTCTGAGCGGCCCTGCAGGCGACCCGATGCAACGCCCCGTATCAGTGGTCGCGAATATGCCGAGGCATGCGACCGGACATGATGCGAACGGCGTCCCAGTACGAAACCATCCGAACGAAACCAATGTTGCCATGGAGGGGCCGCGGCTTGAAACGGAATTCCGCTTCGACTACGCCCGGTTTTGCGACGTTGTCGTAACGAAGCATCCGGAGCTGCTCCGAGGTAACCGGCGGGGTCTTCATGAGCCACCCCGTCGACCGCACCAGCGGCGCCATCAGAAATAACGGGACCGGCAATTTCAGCCGTCGCTTGCCCATCTCGCGCGCCACGGCGTTGACCAGCTGGTGGTACTCCAGGATCTCGGGCCCGCCCAGCTCCATCGTTCGCCCGGCGAACGAAGGGTCAAGTGCCCTCACGCAGGCCTCGGCGGCGTCATCGACATGAACTGGCTGAAACTTGGACCTCCCAAGACCCGGGAGCGGGACGATCGGTCCGGCGCGCACGAGGGCCGCAAGCACGTTGAAGAATTCGTCGCCTTCACCAAACACGGAGGAGAACCTGACCACGGCGGTGGGCACGCCGCTCGCCCGGGCAGCCTCTTCACCGTCCCAGCGGGATTTGAAGTAACGCTCAGGGCTATCGGGCCCGGCGCCGATCACGCTCACGAACACCGACCGGCGAACGCCGGCGGCACTGGCCGCGGCGTAGATATTCCGGGCGCCTTCCACGTTGATCGACTGGAAGTTGGCGCCGCGACGCTCCCGAATGATCGCCACGAGGTGGATCAGCGCCGTAGCGCCCTCAAGCGCCCGGTTGAGCGAGGCGGCGTCCCTGATATCCGCCAGCGCGATGTCAACCTGGTGGGCGCCAAGTGCGCTCGCCTGTTCCGGACGCCGCAAGACGACACGGGTGGCCTCGCCCCGCTCGGCCAGGGCAGCGACGACTCTGCGCCCCAGGAATCCACCGGCACCGGTTACAACGATCATCTGGTCATCCGGTCTATCCTAACGGTCGTAAACAGGAACACGCCAATACAATGGCTTCAGGCGATCCCGGGAGAACGCGTGGTGGGCCTGCAGGAGTTCCTCGAAAAATTACCTCCGGCCGACGTGCGGCCGCCGTATCGGGTGCTGGCCGAGCTTTCCGGCTCGTCCGAGTCCGATGCGCGCAAGCTGGCCCAGATCTGGACGGGCTGGCGGCCGGCGTACCTCAGGACCTTCCTCAGGCGGCTCGCCGCGCTTGCTGAAGAGAACATCCTCTACGAGTTCGAGGCAATCTTCAGCGCGGGACTCACGTCTGCCGACCCGGTCGCCCGCGCCACCTCGATCGCCGCACTGGGCGAAAGCTCAAACAAGCTACTGGCCCAGCGTTTCACCCGGATCCTCAAGGAGGACTCTTCCCGCGAGGTGAGAGAGGCCGCCGCGCTGGGGCTGGCTCGTTTCGCAATCATGGCGTGCGAAGGGAAGATGATCGCGCGGGACTATGAACGCATTCGCGAGGCCCTTGAGTTCGCGATACGTCGCCCCGAAGAGGCGCTCTCGGTTCGCCGGCGTGCGATCGAGGCCATCGGGTCGTACCCGAACGACGTCAACGAACGCATCATCGTGGACGCCTACCAGAGCGGCGACCGATTCCTGCAGCAGAGTGCGCTGTTTGCGATGGGGCGCAGCGGCAACCGGCGGTGGCTTCCGGAGATCACCAGGTCCGTTGAGAGCAACAATGCAGGCGTGCGCTATGAGGCGGTCGGCGCGCTGGGCCTGGTGGGCGAGGAAGACGACGCGCCGTTGCTGGTCGCCGCGCTGGAAGACGACGACCTGCAGGTGCGCGCTGCCGCCATCATTGCGCTGGGCCGCATCGGTGGTCCGGCGGCGGTCCGGATCATCAAGCGCCAGATCGGAAGCAAGATCCCGGTAATCGCCGAAGCGGCGCGGGAAGCGTTCGAGGAACTGGAGCTGGGCGACCCAATCACGCCAGGCACTCCGGGCCTGCCGGGCAGCCCGCCCGACTCAAACGGCAACGGGCGATCGGTCTAGCCAGCCGCTCACGTCTCCGCGGCATCGAATGCGATCGCCGCTGCGCCCATGAGTCCTACGTCGTCGCCCAGGGCGGCGATTGCGAGCGGAGCCTTCTCGTGGTACCTGAGCAGCGATCGGCTGCGGATGGCCGCGTCCAGGCGGTCCCAGTAAGGCCTTAGCCCTTCAATTCCGACGCTTCCGCCGACTATCAGGATCTCGGGCGCAAAGGTGTTCAACAGGCCCCCGAGCACGATCCCCAGGGCGGCGATGGCTCGTTCCACGAGATCCAGGGCCATCGCGTCTCCGAGCGCGGCTGCCTCGAACACGGTCCTGCCAACGATCCGTTCGGGGTCGCCTCCCGAGAGCTCCAGGATCCGTGTCTTCTCACCGGCCGCGATCCGCCTGCGGGCGGTATTGGCGACCCCGCCGCCCGACGCGATCACCTCGAGGCAGCCCCGGCAGCCGCCGTTGCAGGCCGTCCCGCCGGGGTCGACCACGATATGGCCCATTTCGCCGGCCAGGCCCTGAACGCCGTTGACGGGTCGCCCGTCGACCAGGATGCCGCCGCCGATGCCGGTCGAAACGGTTACATAGATCACGTTCTTCATGCCGCGTGCGACGCCCCAGCGCGCTTCGGCGATCGCGGCCACGCGTGCATCGTGGCCCATGACGGTAGTGAGCCTGAGCGAGGCCGCGATTTCGGGCTTCATCGTCTTGCGGTCCCAGCCGTGAAGGTTTGGCGGGTTGTAGTAAACGCCGGTGGTCGTATCCATGGGACCGGCGCTGGATACGCCGACCGCCGCGATCCCCCCGGGTGGTACCCCGCGTGAGGCCTGTCTGAGCAGCTCGACGAAACGCCGCGTGGCGACGTCGAAGCCATCCCGGGGCCTGGTCTCAGCGCTCGCCTTGTTCCTCAGGACCCCGTCGCGATCGACCAGCGCGGCACGCATCTGCGTCCCGCCGATATCCCCGGCCAGGGCGTAGGGTTTTAGTCGGGGTTGCTCGGTCACGCCCGGATTCTAGCTGAGAGGCAGCGACCTGGTAGCGGAGGCGCAGCCCGCTTTGCTGATACCGTTGACAGCTCGGAGTTCCAGGACTGTGATTCGAGGTCCCGCTTGTCAGAAACAGATCCAGTCGCAGGAAAACGGGCGCGGGCCTGGCAGCGGCTAACGCCAGAAGAACAGGCGCGTGTGCCGGCCCTGCTTGAATCGTGCCGAAAGGCGACGGATATCCCGCCATTCCCGGTCGCCCGGAGCTCATTCGAGAAGGTGCTCTACGGCCTCGCCGCGGCGGGGCAGCCGGTCACCCCTGCCGAGCTGGCGTACCTGTTGATCTCATGCTGGGGCTACAACAGCGATGTGGCGTCGATTCGCAGGCGGATCGCACTGGCCGTGCAACAGGAGGTCGCTCGATCGACCGGCGGGGACCTTTACCGGGCGACCGATCTTGGTTTCGAGCGCCTCACAGGCGTCGCTCCCTTCCGGCCGGACCACGGCCGGCCCGGGCCGGCCGTCGATCGCTTTCCTCGCTCAGGGGGACTGCGGCGCGGCCCGCCTGCGATTAAGCCGTGGCGGCGCGATGATCCCTCCCGATAGGCAGAACCGCAACGCACGGTCCACCGGCATGTCCAGGTCGAAGATGTCGTCGAGCGGAACGATCGCAACGTAACCCGAGTTCGGGGTCGGCGCGGTCGGGATATAGACCACGCCCATCACCTGCCCGTCCTCGTGCTCAAGGGTGTTCGTGAGGAAGCCGATTGCCCAGGTGCCGCGCCTCGGATACTCAAACTCGACGACCCGGCGGAAGCCGGTCGTTCCCTGGCCGCTGAACGACTCGACCAGTTGCTTCGATGCTGAATAGACGGTGCTGTAGACGGGGACCCTCAGCAGGGCAGCCTGCACCGACCTGACTATGAAGCGTCCCGCGTAGGTCGCCATGACCAGGCCCGCCCCGTAGGCGGCGGCGAGGATGATCGCAAACCCGACACCGGGTACCTCACGGCCCACCAGCAGGCGTATCGCGGGTTGAGGCAGGCGGTCCAGGCTGTTGAAGACGAAAGCCAGCACCACGTACGTGATCAGTACCGGAATGAGGATCAAGAACCCCGCAATCAAGCGCGTGCGCACGTGGCGCCGAACGTGGAACCGCACACCCTCTCCGTTGGATCCAGGTTCGTTGGGCGATATACCGGTCATGCTCCCGTCCTTTGTCGGAGTCGACTTCGATACGTCTCGGCGTCATCTTGCGGCTGATATCCGATGGTCTTGCGGGCGTGCTCGATGTCCCAGAAGTGCCACTTGTTGTTCGACACCCCGTAGAAGATGTCGAACTTGAGATTCCTAGCGCTCAGGCAGCGGTCGATCAACTGGGCGAGGTCACGATGGCTGCACCACGTCGCCAGCTGCCGCACGTCGTGTGTCGGATCGTTGTGACGGTTCACGGTCCCGATCCGGAGGCATGCAATCTCCATGCCGTGGTTCTCGGCATAGTAGGCGCCGATCGCCTCGCCGAACGCCTTGCTAACGCCGTAGTACCCGTCGGGGCGGATAGCTACGTTGTGATCGATTCGCTTCAGCTTCACCGGATCAAGGCCGGCGTAGTCCCCCTTCCTGATCCGCCGGTACGGCTGGTCAAGCTCGAACATTCCCACCGCGTGGTTCGAGCTTGCGTAGACGATCCGCTTCGCGCCCGCCTGGCGCGCGGCCTCGAACACGTTATGCGTGGCGACGATGCCGTTATTAAGCGCCGAGTCCCATGCCTGATGCATGTCGGCGTTTGCAGCGAGATGAACAACGGCGTCCATGCCGTCGAACGCCTTTCGGATCGAGGCGAGGTCGGCAACGTCACCCACGGACGTCGGTATGTTCGAGGCGCCGCCCTCGGACGGGCGGCGGTCCAGGCCGGAAAAGGTGTACCGGTCGCCCAGGTGCGCAACAAGCACCCCGCCAATGAGCCCGCCCGAGCCCGTGATCAGTACCTTCGGTTTCGCGGTAGACATCAGGTCACTCCGGAATTGAACTCGTGAATACGCCGCCAGAGTATCGCCAGCCGGTGCCGGGCGTCCCCGGACAGTGCTGGGTCGATTATGCAGCGACAGGTCCGCGTGTATGAGCCGATAACCTGCAAATCGGAACGACCGGCACCCCACGTCAGAGGCTTGTCCGTCGCGTCCCTGAGGACCAGTTCGGCGATTCGACGATCGATCGGAACGGCACGGCGGAAGCGGCGCGACCGTTTCGAACCGCCGAAGACCCAGAAGCCGTCCCAGTGGCGGTCGTCGTTTCGCCCCTTCCTCACGTGGGCGTTCGCTTCGAACCGGCCAGGCAACCGCCCGGCGGGTCGCCCGGCCACATTGGCGACTACCTGATCAACCTCCAGGTACCCGATCAGAAAGAAACCGGCTTCCTGCGCTTCAGCCGGGCCGGTCGCACGACGCAGCCGGGCAATGAACATCAGCAGATCGCCGGGCTGGATCTGCCTCAGCGCGTGGGCGCGCGGTGCGCGCTCACAGTTGTCGCCGTAGGTCAGTTGCCGGAAGTCCGGATCGGCGTGGGCAGCCACCCCCCAGAGGCGCGCCGGGAGAAACCTCTTCAGAGACACACTGGGGTCGCCCCACGACCTGAGTTCAGCAAAGGTGACCGAATTCGGACCCGGTTCGGGTGGGGTCTCAGGGATGGGCAGGAGCTCGAACGACCCGTCGTCGAAAAGGGGGCTCGAATACCGATGGGAGGTATTTGCGCCTACATTCGCCAGGAAAACGCGAGATTCCACGCCGCGAGTATGCGGCAACCGGGCCCGGCGTTTGTAGGCCAGGCGAAGCCCCAGGACATCCGGGCACTCAAGGCTGCGGGTGGCCGGGGGCCAGGACCATGATCGGGGCATTTAAGGCGTTCCTGATGCGTGGGAACGTGCCGGGCCGCGCGGTGGCTTCATCCTCGGCCCCGCGTCCCGTGGCTGCCGGCCTGTATTCCAGGAGCTTTGGTACCCTTCTGCCGTGCTGATCACCAGAACAGACGAACTGAAGAAGATCTGCGCCGTGCTCGCGCGGCGGCCCTACGTGGCGGTCGACACCGAATTCGTCGGAGAGAACAGTTACTGGCCTCGCCTGTGCCTGATCCAGGTCGCGCACGGCGACCAGGCGGCTGCGATCGACCCGCTCGATAAGGACCTTGACATGGGTCCGCTGTTCGAGCTGATGGCCGCGCGTGAGGTGGTGAAGGTATTCCACTCCGGTAGTCAGGACCTGGCGATCTTCTTCCGGCTCATGCGCCGGATGCCCGCGCCCGTTTTTGATACCCAGGTTGCGGCCATGGCGTGCGGTCTGGGGGACTCGATTTCCTACGCCAACCTGGTCGCGGCCCTGGTTGGCGTCGACATCCGCAAGAAGATGCAGGTCACGAACTGGGCCCACCGGCCGCTCACCCGAGCGCAGCTCGATTACTCGCTTGGCGATGTCTCTCACCTCTGCGATGCGTACGAGGTCCTTGCGGCGAAATTGAAGTCGCTGGCGCGCGAGTCGTGGATCGAAGAAGAGATGAACCGGTTGACCGACGAAACCAGGATCGAGACCGACCCTTCAGAGTCCTGGCGGAGGATCAACATCCGTGGAGCAGATCGTCGAACGCTGGCCGTCCTACGCGAGGTGGCCGCGTGGCGAGAGCGCTGTGCGATAAGCCTGAACATCCCACGCAATCGCGTGGCACGTGACGAGACCCTGATCGACGTCTCATTCCGCAAGCCCCGGGCGGCCGCAGACCTGGAGAAGGCGCGCGGCTTTTCCAGCGTGCCGGGCAATGGCGTCGCGGCTACCGAGATCCTGGCCGCGATCGAGCGAGGCCTGGCCGCGCCCGTGACTGATGCGCCACGGCCCCATGCAAGGATCGAGTTGACCGACGGCCTCCAGGCGCAGGTCAGCCTGCTCCAGACATTGCTACGAGTAAGGGCCGAGGAGCACGGGATCGCCCAGCGGCTCATCGCCACCAGGTTGGACCTGGAGGCACTGGTTGATGCGCCGGAAGGGGAACATCGGCTCCTGGCGGGCTGGCGCCGTGACCTGTTCGGAGAGGATGCGCTGAAGCTGCTCAGGGGCGAGCTGGCGATCACGGGGGACGCTGCCGGTACCAGGATCGTGGCCACTCGGCCGGTTGCAGCCAGGCCGGCCAGGCCCCGCGCGAGCTAGAGTAGCGGCCCGGATCATCACAGCAGCCCGGAGGACGTGCGTGCAACCCAGGGTCCATGTCGGTGAATCGGTTCTTGAGCGCCTGAGAAAGCAGACCTCGGCGACGGCGTACAGTGCCGTTTATCGGCTGCCGATCCCGGGTAACGGCCAGTGGTTTGCGACTGTCGGCTGGCAACGCTGCCTGATGCATGGCGTGCAGCCATTGACCGCCGGAAAACGCCTGGTAGGGCGGGCCAGGACGCTCAGATTCCTGCCCCCGCGCCCAGACCTTCTCGCGATCACGAGGCGTGGCGCCGACTCTCCCGAGTACCGAGCCATGGCGGAATGCGGTCCCGGCGACGTGCTGGTCGTCGAAGCGCACTCGGCCGACCCGTATGCGTGCATACTTGGCAACATGAAGACCCGCCAGCTGTGGCACAACCGCGCCGGCGGAATAGTGACCGATGGTGCCATTCGAGACCTCGACCTGATTTCCCGGGAGTACGGACTCGCGGTGTTCGCACGCCAGCGCTCTCCCATGGGCAATCTTCCGTTCATCGAAGCCTACGAATCCGGCGAACCCGTAAACGTCGGAGGCGTGCTGGTGATGCCCGGGGACGTCATCGTCGCTGATGACGACGGCGTGGTAGTGGTGCCATGTCAGCACGCCGAGGCGGTCATCGACTGGATCGAGGAGCAGGAAGGCGCCGAGGAGTTCGTCCAGAAGCTCATCGACGAGGAGAAGGCGCGCCCGGGGAAGTACTATCCGATCTCCGAAGAAACCAAGGCGCGCTACCGGGAGTCGCTCAAGAAGTCCTCTTAGGGCGCGTTTCACATGCGCCTGCAACAAGTAGTGCCCATCGCTTGAATAAAGGGAGTCTGAGAACGTGAAGATCGAAGAAGTCGAGTCATTTCTGATCGGTGACGCTTACGTTGTCCGCGTGCGCGCCGACAACGGGCTTACCGGCCTGGGCCAGACGGCCTGCTGGGGTTACCCGGAAGCGGTCGAACGGATCGTGGCCAGGTTCCGCTCATACCTGATCGGCAAGGACCCGTTCCGGATCGAGCACCACCACCAGTTCATGTATCGCATGGGCCCGTTCCGTGGATCTGCGCTTTCAGGCGCGGTCAGCGCGGTCGACATCGCCCTCTGGGACCTCAAGGGCAAGCACTTTCAGGTACCAGTCTGGGAGCTCCTGGGGGGCAAGTGCCGTGACAGGGTCCGGCTCCACCTGTTGATGGGCGGCAAGAATCCCGAGGACGCTGGTCGCCGCGCCCGCGAGGCACGCGAGGAGGGGTTTACCGCGGTCAAGCTCGATCCGCTCCCCGACACCTTCCATTCGATGACCCTTCAGCGGCTGATCAAGTCGACGCGCGAGACCGTTGCCGCGGTGCGCAAAGGCGCGGGCGATGACGTCGACGTGATCCTGGAGTTGCATCGAAAGCTCACGCCGATGGTTTCGATCGCGCTGGCCGATGCACTGGTCGAGTTCAATCCGCTGTTCATCGAAGACCCGATCCAGATCGACTCCATCCAGTCGCAGGGGGAGCTGGCAAAGAGGTTCACGTCGCCGCTTGCGAACGGCGAGCGCATGCACACGATCTGGGAGTTCCGTGAGCTGCTGACGAGCGGCGGGCCTCAGTACGTCCGGCCTGACATCGGCCTGGCCGGTGGCATTACCCACTGCAAGAAGATCGCGGCCGTTGCCGAATCGTTCCACTCCGCGGTAGTAACCCACAACTACCTCGGACCGATTCTTACGGCGGCGTCGGTGCAGCTCGACGTCTCGATCCCGAATTTCGTCGTGCAGGAGTACTCGAAGGGCGACGAGTCACCGAAGAACCGCGTGTACAAGAACTCGGTGAAGCGGAAGGGCGGGTTCATCCCGACGCCGGAGACGCCGGGCATCGGGGTCGAACTCGACGAGGCGCTATTGAAGAAGGCGAAGCACGAGCCACGGGACCTGACAAAGATCGTACCGATGCGAGACGACGGATCGGTCGCTTACTCGGTGTAAGTCATCGACTTCTCTGCGTCCGCCCGATCGAGCACCCGTGCCAGCCGGGCAAGGTGCGCGGGCTTCAGGCCTCCGGTCTCGTCGATCCCGGTGCTGATCCACGGCTGATACTGCGGCGATGCGACGCCGCGCCAGATTTCCGCGTCGGATGCGCGCGCCCAATTCGTCGAGCCGTTGCCTCACTGCTGGCTCCTTGTAGCACTGGAGCGGGCTGCCCCCCGCAAATTGACGGTGAAACCTGTCAAGCCGTGCGACCTCCAGGCCGGCATCGCGGCAATGAACTCGGCCGTGTTTCGGGCAGGATCCCAGCGCCCTGCGTCCGGATAGGCCTGGAAGCGCGCAGTGACCGGTTTCTGGTCGTCGAAGGCGGCCTGGGCCACGCGGCTGTTGAGGATTAATCCTCAATCGAGGTGTCCTGGGCGTACTGGGC
>Ga0194125_10014556_pt1 | contig 10043 bp, 9 predicted proteins | sample TA2KigC250mmetaG_FD_148626 | JGI IMG/M metagenome (GOLD analysis project Ga0194125, IMG submission 148626) | Freshwater microbial communities from Lake Tanganyika, Tanzania - TA2015034 Kigoma Deep Cast 250m | ecosystem: Environmental > Aquatic > Freshwater > Lake | place: Tanzania: Lake... | reverse complement strand
TGACCATGACCGTCCATTATACCGGACGTCTTCAGGGTGTCAATTTGCCCGGCATGGCCGGACACTTTCCGCCCGTCAGGCGCAGGTCACCGGCGGCTTCGCCCCCCGCATGAAGACCTCGTAGAGGATGGGGACGATGAACGGCCGGAGGAAGATGGCCACGAAGAAGCCTCCGATGTACACCACGGCCAGCGGCTGATGGAGCTCGGCGCCCGTCGCCCGGCTCAAGGCCAGGGGCAGGACGCTGACGATCATGACGAGGTCGGTCATCAGGATCGGCCGGAATTTCACGACCGCCCCCTCGACGATCGCCTCCCGAAGGCTCCGGCCGCGCTTCCGGAGGTCGTTGATCTTGGCGACGACGATGACGTCGTTCTGGACGCAGATCCCGAAGAGGGCGATGAGCCCGATCATCGAGGAGACGTTGACGGACTGGCCGACAAGGAGGAGGGCCAGGACGCCGCCGATAAGCGTCGAGGGGATGTTGAGGAGGATGAGAAAGGCCTGCCGGGCCGACCCCAGGGAGGAGAACAGGACAACAAAAATGATCAGGACGACGAGGCTCATGACGACGGCCAGATGGCGAAGGGCCCGCTGCTGGCTTTCAAACTGGCCGCCGAAGGTGACGAAATACCCCGGCGGCAGGTCGACCTCGCGGGAGATCCTCTCCCTGGCCTCCTCGACGAAGCTCCCGATGTCGCGTTTGACGACGTTGCCCAGGACGATTTTCCGGCGCAGGAGGTTTTCTCGGAAAATCGTCTGGGGGCCTTCGGTCGGCCCGATCTCGGCCAGCTCGGACAGCGGGACCCGCTGGCCGGAGGGAGTGTCGATGAGGAGGCCGCGAATGGACTCCTCGTCGCGCCGGTATTCTTCGGGCAGCCGGACGAGGACCGAAGTCACCCGGTCCGCCTCGTAGACGTCGGTCGCCTCCAGCCCGTTGAGGGCCGTTTCGACGGTCTCGGCGACGTGGTCGACGGTCAGTCCGCGGCGGGCCAATTCGTCCCGCCGGAGCCGGACCAAAAGCTGCGGGACGCCCGTCGTCTGTTCGACCTGGAGATCGGCCGCCCCCCGGACTTCGGCCAGAACGCCCCGAATCTCCTCGATCCTCTCGTTGAGGACTTCGAGGTCGGGACCGAAAAGCTTCACCGAAAGCTGGCCTTCCGTCCCGGTCAGCATCTCGGCCAGCTTGTTGGCGATCGGCTGTTCGAAGATATAAGCCACCCCGGGCAGCTTGTCGAGCTCCTCGCGCATGGCCTCGGTGATCTCCTTGAATCCCCTCTTCCGCCTCTCGCGGGGAAGAAGCTCGACGTTGTAATGGCTGTGATTGACGGGATGGAGATGTTCGGAGGCCTCGGCCGTCCCCGTCGTGCGGGAGACGGAGACGACTTCCGGGATGGACAGGAAGGCGTTTTCGATCCGCCGGGCCATTTGACCGATTCCTCCAGGGACGTCTCGGGGAGCATGACCGTCGAGGCCATGATCGCCCCTTCGTCCAAGGGGGGGACGAATTCCTTGCCGAGGAAAGTGTAGGCCGCGCCGCCGATGATCATCAGGGCAAGAAAGGCGGCGATGAAGGCCTTTTTCCGGCCCAGGCTCCAGACGAGAGCCCGCCGGTAGAAAGCCGTCAGCCGCTCGACGACGGCGTTCGGCTTCGGATCCCCCGCCCGCCCGGCGAGCCACGCCGAGCCCAGGATGGGCTGGAGGGTCAGGTTGAGAAGCATGGCCGCGAAGAGGGCCGCCGCGACGGCGAAGGCCGTCGGCCGGAACATCGCCCCCTCGATCCCCTGGAGGGTCAGGAGGGGGAGAAAGACGAGGATGATGATCAGGCTCGCCGAGAAGAGATACGGGCCGACCTCCCCGGCCGCGGCGCCGACGACCTCGCAGGGCCGCCCCTCGCGCCGCTCGTGGATCGTTCGGACCATGTTCTCGACCATGATGATCGAGCCGTTGGCCATCTTGCCGATGCCGATGGCCAGCCCGCCGATCGACATGACCGTGAGCTTGACCCCGAAGAGGCTCATGAGGACGAGCGAGATAAGGATCGAAAAGGGAATCGTCAGCGAGGCGATGAGGGCGCTCCGGACGTTCCAGAGGAACAGGACCATGACGACGACGATGAAGACGATCCCCTCGAGGATCGACCTCTCGACGTGGCGGATCGAGCTCCGGATGAGGAGGGACTGGTCGTAGAACGGCTTGACCGCGATCCCGGGGGGCAAGTCCCGGGAGACGTTGGCCAGGGCCTCCTTGATGTTGGAGATGGCCGTCAGCGTGTCTCCCCCGTACTGCTTTTCGACCGTCACGTAGACGGCCTCCCGGCCGTTGTGGCCGGCCGCCTCCCGCCGGAACTTCGCCCCGACCCGGACGTCGGCGACGTCCCGGACGAAGACGGGAATGTTGTTCCGGGTCAGGACGACCGTGTTCCGGATGTCGTCGGCCGACCCGAGCCGGCCGACGCCCTTGACGAGGTATTCCTGGGCCCCGCGGCCGACGATGCCGCCCGAAAAATTCCGGTTGCCGGAGGCGATGGCCTCCCGGACCTGTCCGATCGTCGCCCCGTAATGGTGGAGCATGTCGGGCCGCAGAAAGACCTGGAACTGCTTGACGAAGCCGCCGAGGTTGATGATGAAGGCCGCCCCGGGGACGCCCTGGAGCCGGTGGCGGATCGTCCAGTCGGCCGCGGTCCGGAGGTCCAGGGGATCGACGTCCTCGTTTTCCCCGACGACGGCGAACTCGAAAACTTCCCCCATCCGCGAGGAAACGGGGCCGAGGATGGGAGGGTGGGTCCCGAACGGCAGGCGCCCGCTGATGAGCTCGAGCTTGCTCGAAACGATCTGTCGGGCGAGGTAAATATCCTTCCCCCAGTCGAATTCGACGGTCACGACCGAATCCCCCGTCGTCGACTCCGAACGGACGCGGGTCACGCCGGGGGCGCCGGACAGCAGGCTCTCGAGGGGAAAGGAGATGAGGCGCTCGACGTCCTCGGAGGCCATTCCCGGGTTTTCGGTGATGACTTTGACCAGGGGGGCGTTGAGGTCCGGATAGATGTCCTTGGGGACGCGGACATAGGCGAGAACGCCCCACAGGCAGACGAGCCCGACGACGAGGGCAAAAAGCAGCCGGTGCCTGAGGGCGGCGTCGATCAAGCGGCCGATCATGGCCTCCTCCTCAATGGATGTGGGTCCGGCCCTGGGCGTCCTCGAGGAGTTTGGACTTGAGCTGGAAGCCGCCCGAGACGACGACCTCCTCTCCCTCCTTCAAACCCTCGAGGACTTGAACCCAGCCGTCGTCCCTGAGCCCGGCCTTGACGATCCGGGGTTCGTAGCCCTTTCCCGACGGGACGAAGACGATCGCCTCCCCGCCGTCGTCGAGAACCGCCTCCTGGGGGATGACAAGGGCCTTGTCGTCCTCGGCCACGGCCAGGGCGATGTCGGCGAACATCCCCGGTTTGAGCCTGGAATCGGCGTTCCGGACGTCGGTCCGGACGGTGATCGTCCGGGTCTCCTCCCGAAGGACGTCGCCGATGAACGAAATCCGGCCCTTGAAGAGCTCGCCCGGATAGGCGGGCACGGTCACTTCGGCCTCCTGGCCGGCTTTGACCCGGGCGATATCGCGCTCATAGACCTCGGCCTCGACCCACAGGAGAGTGGGATCCATGAGGGTCATGATTTCGACGCTTTGGTCGACCATGGCCCCGAGAACGGCCTTGCTCTCGACGATTTTCCCGCTGATCGACGAATACAGGGAAATGAGGGGCAGAACGTCGTGGCTCTCCCGCATGTCCTCGAGCTGGGCCTCGGTGAAGCCGAGAACATGGAGCTTCTTCTCGGCCGCGTCGAGCATGGCCGCGGCGACCTTGAATTGGGCCTCCGAGGACAGGACGTTTTTTTGGGCCCCGGCCCCCCGTTCGAAGAGGGCCCGCTCGCGCTCGAGGTTCTGCCGGGCGAGTTCATGGTCGGCCTGGGCTTTATAATATTCGGCCCGGGCGTTTCCGACCTCTTCGCTCTGGAGAGTGACCAGCTTTTGCCCGGCCTTGATCCAATCACCGGCAACGGCATGGATTTCGGCGATCCGGGCCGGAAAAGGATAGCTGACGATCGCCTTGCGCGGCTGGGGCACGAACAGCTTGCCCATGACCCGGAGCCGGGACCGCATCGGTCTCCGGACGACGGGCGCGGTCCGGATTTCAATCGCCCCAAGCTGGGCCTCCGAGAGGGCGATCGTCCGGCCGGGTTCCCAGCGGCGGCCGAGGCCCCGGCCCAAGCCGCGGCCGGGAGCCGGCCCTCCGCCTCCCCCCCGGCGTCCCCCGCCGCCGGATTCCAACATGGATTCCGAAGATCTCCGGCCGGGATCGTTTTCACCCCCCGGCGTCTGACCTTGGGGTTTCGAACACCCGTCCCCGGCGGCCAGAGCCGCCGCGAGTCCGAAAATCAAAATCCAGCGGTTATTTTTGTCCATGGCCTTCCCTCTCCAGGGGCGACCCGACGGCTTTTTCGAGGGCCGCCAGGGCCACATTGAATATGTAGAGCACTTCTCCGTATGACCGGCGGACCTCGAGCAGAGTCCGACGCGCCTCGATGAGCTCGATCCCCCCGATCTCTCCCTGTTGGTAGCTGAACAGGAATTTCCCGTAGGCGTCCTCCGCCTGGGGGAGGATTTCGCGCTCGAAGAGGACGATCTGGGCGGCGGCGTTCTGGGCTTCGGCCCTGGACTCGGCGACCTCGAGGGCGATCGCCCGGCCCAAGGCCTGAAACCGCTCCTCGAGGGATTGGCGGGCCGCTCTGGCCTCGGCGATCTCCCCCGACTTCGGCTGCCAGAAAAAAAGCGGCACGGGAACGGACAAGGTGAAATCCCAGGTTTTCGGCTCTCCGGCGATCCGGTGTTTGGAGAGGCCGACCGTGAAATCCGGAAGGTAGCTCAGAAAGCCGAGCCTCTCCCGGAGTTTTTCCCGTTCGATCTCGAATCGCAGGCGGCGGAGCTCCGGACGGGCATCGAGGGCCCGGGCCGTGAAATCGGCGGCCGGCTCTTTCGGTTCGGCCTTGGCGAAGACGCCCTCGATTTCGAGGGCCTCGCCGGGCGGCCGGGACAGGGCGACGTTGAGGCGCGCCCGGGCCAGCCGGAGGTCGTTCTCGGCCACCCGGACGGCGTTCGCCGTCTTGGCCGCTTCGACCCGGGCCCGGACGACTTCCATCTCGGCGATGTCGCCCGCCTCGAACTTGACCTCCGCCCTATGAAGGAAATCCCGGGCGAGCTCCCTGTCCTGCTCGGCCGAGCGGAGGATCTCCCGGGCGAAAAGGAGGCGGAAGAACGATTCCCGGACCTGGAACCGGATCTCGAGCTTGAGGAGGTCGAGGTCCGCCCTGAGAGCGTCGGCCTCGCGGGCGGCGACGCCGCCGCGCAGGCCCCTCTTCCCGGGAAAATCGAAGGTCTGGCTCAATCCGACATACGATTCGCCCGAGCCCCGGAAGTCCAGGAAGCGGGGCTGAAGGTCGACGTCGAGGTCGAAGGACGGCTGGGCAAGAGCCTTGGCCTGGCGGACCCGGGCTTCGGCCGCGGAGACGTCGTGGGCGGCGGCCCGGAGCAGCGGATGGGCGGCCAGGGCTTCGGCCAGGCATTCCTCGAGCCTCAAGGCCGGCTTGACGCCTTGGGAAAACGCCGGCCAGGAGAACAACGACATCCCGCCGACGAGCAGGAACGTGACGATCGGTTTCTTCATAGGTCCTCTGCCTCCTCGCAGAATTCGCGGCCCGGACGGAGAAAACCGTTCCGGGAGAGAAACAGGAGGGATCAGGAAAGCGGGGGGGAGCGGGAGCCAAGACCCTCGATTCGCTCCGCAACGATGAGCGGGGCATCGACGGGCGCGATCAACTCGAGGAGATGGCTCTTGAAAACGACCGGGGGGGAAGTCGCCAGGACGCCGAGGCCGGCTTTGTTGACCTGGCAGGCCGGGCAATCCCGGCTCTCGAAGACGCTCGATTCGGTGTGGAGGAATTGGACGAAGGAGGCGGCGAACAGGACGACCGCGAGCCCGAAGGCCTTCCCCGGTCGTCCCGCACCGCGTCTCATGTTCAAGCGATTATAGAAGAATCCGGCGGCAATATCAACGCCGGCTCGGAACCTCGAAGGACTCCCTCCGGACGGCCGCTTTCCGGATGCGCTCCTCGACGGGCCGGACGCCGATCCCCGGACCGGTCGGGACCTTGATGACGCCCCCCTTCTCGAGGACGATCTCCGGGTCGATGAGGTCTTCTTTCCAATAGCGGTTCGAAGCCGAGAGGTCGTTGGGGAGCTCGAAGTTCGGGAGGGAGGCGAGGTGGAGGTTCGCCGCCCGGCCGATCCCCGACTCGAGCATCCCCCCGCACCAGACCGGCACGCCCCGGGCTTGGCAGAAATCATGGATTCTCTTCGCCTCGAGGGGGCCGCCGACCCGTCCGACCTTAATGTTGACGATCCGGCAGCTTCCCATCTCGAGGGCCTGCCGGGCCGACGTCTCCGAAACGATGCTCTCGTCGAGACAGAGGGGCGTCTTCATCTCCTCCTGGAGCCCGGCGTGGTCCCAGAGGTCATAGGGCGGGAAGGGCTGTTCGACCATGACGAGGTTGAAGGCGTCAAGCTTCTTGAGATGGGGGATGTCGGCCGGGACATAGGCGCCGTTGGCGTCGACCTGGAGGGCGATCTCGGGATAAGCCCTCCGAACGGCCGCGCAGGCTTCGACGTCCCAGCCGGGCTTGATCTTGATCTTGATCCGCCGATAGCCCTCGGAGAGATAGCCGCCGACCCGGGCGACGAGGTCGTCGAAGGTGTCCTCGATCCCGCAGCTCACTCCGGCCGCGATTTCGGCCTTCGTCCCGCCCCAGAGCGCCGTCAGCGGGAGACCTTCGGCCTTGGCCTTGAGATCCCAGAGGGCCAGTTCGAGCCCGGCTTTGGCCATCGGATGGCCGCGGTAGGTTTTGGCGGCCCGGGCGAACGCGGCCGGGTCGGAGATCCCCTCCTTGAAAACGAGGGGGACGAGGAAATCCCGGAGAACGTGCCAGGCCGTCTCGGTCGTTTCGGAGCTGTAGAGGGGGGCCTCCTCGGCCACGACCTCGCCGAGGCCGGAGATGCCGCCGGCATGGACGCGGACGAGAATGAACGTCCGGTCGTAAGACCGGCCGAAGCTCGTCTCGAAAAAATGAACGTAGGGCAGGCGGAGGATCTCGAGGTCGATCCGTTCGATCGTCATGAGGACGGCCTCCTTCGCTTGAGGACGTAGTGACTCGGGTCGCCGTAGAGGAAATCATCGAGACAGAAGCCGCGGCGGAAATACGCCTCCATGGCCGAACGGACGGCGGACTGCCAGGCCGCGATCCGTCCCGTTCCCCGGCCAAGGGAGGCGACGTGTCTCGGGATTTCGACCCGGATGACCGGAGCCTCGAGGGACAAGCGGGGCGGGCGGGGCTCGATGTCCGGAAACACCCCCCCGGGCTTTCGCTCGAGCGCCGCCGGGAGCCCGCTCGGGTCGAGGGGGGAGGCTTTTTTCCGCCTCCGGGCTTCGACCCGGGCCGTGCGGATCCGCCATTCAAGGAACAGCCGGTCGGTCGGGACGCCCGCGTCGAGAACGAGGGCCGGAGTGTCTCCGTAGAAATTCCGGAGATACGTCCTCCCATCGGCCCCGAGGGCGTGAAGGTTGAGGTTGGCGTTGAGGGCCTGCATCGGGTCATAGGTCCAGGTGATGAGCCGGAAGCCCCGGCGGAGGGCCTCCTCCCGCTGGGCCCACTTGAGCCGTTTTCCCAGGCCGGCCCCTCGGAATGAGGGGTCGACGGCCAGGTGGTGGGAGTGCTGGCTCGTCCGGCCGTTGAAGACCGCCGGAAAGGAATACACGTAACCCGCGAGATCCCGGCCGACGAACGCGCCCAGAAGGATCGACCCGGTATGGACGGCGACGCAGAATTGATGGACGGGGGTGATGTCGAGTTCGTTATGTCCCCAGACGCGGCGCTGGATCTCGACGCAGGCGGCGAATTCGGCCGTCCGGGAGAGCGGCCGGATGCGGACGTCAGGCATAGAGGTTGACCCCCTTGCGGGCCGCCAGCTTCTCGTAGAGGTCGATGATCCGCCCGGCCATGGCCTGGGCCGAGAACGCCCGGTGGACGACTTCGAAGCCGCGCTCTCCCAGCCGCCGGGCGAGGGCCCGGTCGCGATAAAGCCGCTCGATCCCGTCGGCCAGCGATTTCGGGTCGCGGGGCAGGACGAGGAGCCCGGTCTCGCCGTCCCGGACGACTTCCGGGATTCCCCCGACCATCGTCGCCACGACCGGCAGCCGGCTGGCCATGGCGTCGAGGATCGAGCTGCCGAGGCCCTCCAAGTAGGAGGACAGGACGAAGAGGTCGAGGGAGGCCAGGATCCGCGGGACGTCCTCCCGAAAGCCGAGGAAATAGACGATGTCGTCGACCCCGGAGCCCCGGGCCTGCTCTTCGAGGGACAGCTCGAGAGAGCCCTTGCCGACGATGATGAACTTCATCTTCGGAGCGCGGGACTTCAGAAGACGGGCGGCGTCGATCAAATAAGTGTGGCCCTTGTGGCTTTCGAGATGGGCGACGATCCCAACGAGGTAGTCGTCGGGAGCGAAGCCGAATTCGCGGCGGAGGAAATCCCGGTCGGTGACCTCCTCGAAAGGGGCGAAGTCGATCCCCGACGGGACGACGGCGATCTTTTCGGGGGGGATGCTTCCCTGGAGGAGGACGTCGCGGACGCCCTCGGAAATGGCGACGACGAGGTCGATGTCCCGGGAGTACTTCCGGCGGGAGAAAAGGTTCTTCTTCAGGGCGAAATCGACCCGCCGGGAAATGATCCGGATGGGAACCTGGGCCCGCCGGGCGGCCCGGCCGCCGACGGCGACGGCATGGGCGTCGTGGAAATGGGCCAGGGCGCAGCCCTCCCGCCGCATCGCCCGGGCGATCCGGAAGGAGGCCCGGAAGTCGGCTTCTCCCTTGACCCGGACCGGCAGGACGGGGAGGTTCTCGGCGGCCGCCTTCTCATGGAGCGGGGATTCCGCCTGGACGACGAACCTCAGGGGATAGCCCCGCTTCCGGATTTCCCGGGCCAGGAGGAGGGCTTGGCGCTGGCCGCCCCGCCACTCTCGTCCGACATCAATCTGGAAAAGGCTCAATCCGCTCTCCTTTTTTCCAGATTTCCCTGAGCTTGGCGTACCGGACGAAGATGCTATAGCCGTTCAGGACGGAGATGACGAGGCCGGCGAAGCCGTCCTGGAAGCCCCGTTTGAACACGTAGGATTTCACGAACCGGCCGAAGGGCTGGAGGAGGAGGTGATGCCAGCGGCACTTCTTTTTCTCGGCGTAGAGTTTCTGGGCCCCCAGGTCGGAAAAACGGTTGATCCGGGCGAGGTGGTCGGCGATGTTCCGGTAGGTGAAATGGAGGATGTTCCCCTTGAGTTTCCGGACCTCGCCCGAGACGGCCAGGGATTCGTGGAGGTAGGACCCCTCCCAGCGGGCCCGGTCCTTGCGGAAGAGCCGGACCTTCCGGTCCGGGTACCACCCCGAGTGTTTGATCCATCGGCCGAGGTAGAAGACCCGGCGGGGCATGGAGAAGGCCGCGCAAGCCGGTTCATCATCGAGGATCTCTTTCAGTTCGTCGCGAAGCTCGGGCGAAAGCCTTTCGTCGGCGTCGAGGGACAGGATCCAGGGATGGGAGGCCAGGCTGTTTCCGAAATTTTTCTGGTCGGCGAAATTCGTCCAGGCCCGCTCATAAACCTTGTCGGTGTGCTTGCGGGCAAGCTTGACCGTCCGGTCCGTGCTATGGCTGTCGACGACGATGATCTCGGAGGCGATGTCCTCCAGGCTGAGGAGGGCGGCTTCGATGTTCGCCTCCTCGTTCCGGGTGATGACCACCGCCGAGATCTTCACGGCCTTGAAATTAACACAGGGTTAACCCTAAGGCAAGACGGGAGATGTCCGGCCGCCGAAGCGGAATCGGTCAGGCGGAGTGGGGCGCGGGGCGCCAGGGACGGGAAGGACGGCCTTGGCCCTTGCCCCGGCTCCCCCCGC
>Ga0194125_10014555_pt1 | contig 10043 bp, 12 predicted proteins | sample TA2KigC250mmetaG_FD_148626 | JGI IMG/M metagenome (GOLD analysis project Ga0194125, IMG submission 148626) | Freshwater microbial communities from Lake Tanganyika, Tanzania - TA2015034 Kigoma Deep Cast 250m | ecosystem: Environmental > Aquatic > Freshwater > Lake | place: Tanzania: Lake... | reverse complement strand
AGTATGGTCGGCAGCACCACCGTCTCGCCATCATCGACTATGACCTATACTCTAACTGCCACTAACGCAGCCGGCCCCACAACTGCCACTGCCAAAGTTACCGTGTACAAAACTGTCGACTTACCCACAGTATCAGCCGAGAGCGGTTCAATTGAGTCAGACCACCTCATTGCCGTCGGGTTTTGCGCTGGTGATTCAAGCTCCAATAGGACCTGGCGGACCTATTTCAGCTTCGACACCACCACCCTTGCTGGCAAGAACATAGCCAAAGCTGAGCTTTATTGTCCGCCGGATGCTATGACCGGCAGGCCCTGGCCCAACCTTGTATCGCTTGGCATCTACCAGATAAATCATGGCCCCCGTGCACTGAAACCCAGCGATTTTACTAACACAGGAACGCCGATAGTTGAAAACCTGGGACAACTGGCGTTGCTGGTGCCAATAGATGTCACCTCGCAGGTACAGAAAACAGCCAAGGCAAGAGCACCGCGTTTCCAGGTCAGGCTTAACTTTCTCAGGATGACCAATAACGACGGCTCGTCCGATTTCATACGTTGGGATAGGACTTTTCCCAAGCTTCGAGTCACCTATGGTCCATGACAAGCTGAGGGAAGATGTTGGATGAAATCAAAGTGCATTAAGGTCACCTTTTCATTACTACTGCTATTCTCGTTTGTCGTACCAGGCACGGCAGCCGGATTACCAATATCGCACGAGCCACAGTTAGACCATTCTCTGCAAGTGGTCGAAATACCTCTGACAAAGCATACAGTGACATGGACCAGCTAATAACAGACCCACGCTTAGGTCCTGACGCACCGCTCCTTACAGACCACGACATCCCCAACTCCACCGACTAGTATGTTGCCTGGGTGACACCTGGCAGCGTAGATGCCTACTTCGAAGATGAAGAGGGCAACGTCACCGGCATGTGCAAAGGTAAGCTAAGGCAGGAAATCCCCGGCTCAATGGCTGTCATCCCAATGATGGGCGGCTCTTTCACCGACCACGAGATGTATATCGTGCCCAAAGGCAAGAGGCTATCCATGCTGAGGGCACCAGCGATGGTGAATACAACCTAAACCTAATGGGCGAAAACACGTTATACAGCGTAAAGAAGAAAAAAATACGAAAGGGCGTTGAAGACCTGTTCGGTTTCGAGCCATGGAAAGGCTCACTCGGCTACCGATTCAGGGTGCAACCCGGAGTTGCCGATGACGACTTCACGGTTCTGGTAGCCGCATCGTTTGAGGGTCTGGTGCAAGCACTGGGGCGAGAGTCCACAGATAGGGAATACATTATGGAAGATGTGGCAGCCACCGAAGATAGCGATTTCGCAGCATATGTCGAGGAAGGCGGTGACACCTTCGTGGTTGAAAGCTATGGCGACGATATTCAGTTCGATGCCGTCACCAGGAGCACTGAATCTGCAAACACGGTGGACCCAAATACAGACCCGGGTTACATCCCATCATCGGTACAAGAAGACATGACGCTGGAACAGGGTAGAAGAACAGAGATTACCCCTGATAACTGGGCTACAGGCGAACAGAGGGGCAAGTTGCACACCCTGAACAAGAGGGCCAAGGGAGAAGGCGCTGGCGTCCCATTAATTCCAGTGATTATCGGTGTTGCAGTACTCGCAGCAGCTGGCGCCACTATTGGAATCCTCTTCGGTAAGGGGATACTGGGCAAAAAGGCAAAGGCATAACACATCCTTGAATTCTAAAAGAATGCCATGGATTACAGGCTAGACAACAGTAGTATAATAAAGAAGTACCACACGGGAAGGGAGGTGAGAGTCTAAGAGATTTGTTCCACAGTTTCCCCAGCAACATTTCCTTATCTTGTCCCACACGCCAAGGAGGTGAGTTTTGAGAAGGGCAATATCAATTGTTTTTTCGGTGTTTCTCGCAGCCTCTATACTGGTTCTCCCTACCGGCTCTGTAGCTGCGAAGCCAGACAGTCCCCCACAAATGTCAGCCCCTTCCCCTGCACAATCGGCTGACGAGGAAGAAACAATCATACGAAGTATCCTCGACGAGCTAGATAAAGCTGCCGGAATGACCAACGACCCTGATATTCGTAAGCACATTGCCGTGCTCAAGGATTGGGTCAAGAAACTGAGGGAGCTGATCAGGCGGGGAGATAAAAAAGCAGCCCTCGATACCAAGTACCTGATAGCCGAACGATTGGAGTGGTTGATTAACCAGTTGCCAGTTGCTACCGCCCCACCCACCCTGGCTGCCGTCACGGCATCCCCAAATCCACTCTATGACGAACTGGTGCGAATCCGAATCAAGCTGGACAAGCTGATAGCCCTGGAGAGAATGCCCGAAGCGGTACCCCCTCCACCTCCAGAGATCGAACGCCCACCGGAAACGGAAAAATTCGGCGTCTATTCGGTCAAATTCCTCTGCGGCCCTTCCTTCGGCAAGGAAGGCGTCCAGCCCGGCTCCTATTCCACGGCAATCAATGTCCATAACCCCCATAACCAGACAGTCTATCTGTACAAAAAGGCAGTCATCGCCAAGCGCGAGGATGAACCCAGAGGCAGAATATCCGGCTTCCGCAGAGTGGTGCTGGCGCCAGACGAGGCCATTGAAATCGACTGCATCGACATCGTCAGCCTGTTCCGTGGTCTACAGCGCGCGACAGTGGCGCCACCTCCACAGCAAGTGACGACAGCAGCCCAGTTGCAGATAAGCGTGGTGCCAGCAGAAGAGCAGCCAACGCCTCAGAATCAACCTACGGTCTTTGCCAAGGGCTTCGTTGTCATCTACGCATCAGCGCCGCTGGATGTGGTTGCAGTATATACAGCAAGCACTGCAGGTGGTTTCAGCCTGGACGTCGAATACGTAGGGGCAACTGGCCGAGGTAGCCCAGTCTGGACCCCACCAGACGAAGGCCCGCCAGGAGATGGAGAGGAATGTCCCGCTGAATGCTATTGTCTGACCAAAGAGGAGGCGTACAAGCGCAACCTCACCACTTTATGTCGCGATAGACCCTGCGGATACAATATCCAGGGAGTCCCCAGATATTGCTGGAAAGCGGAAGTGCAGACACAATGTCCCCAAGGCTGCGTCTGCCTGAGTAAAGATGACGCCTACAAGAGATATGGGCCTAACGCCTCCACCTGCACTGACCAACCCTGCGGCCGTGACCAGTACCAGAACCCGCTGTATTGCTGGAAACCGACAGAGCAACCAAAATGCCCCGATAACTGCGCTTGTGTTACTGAAGTGGAGGCGAAGAGGCTTGGCTTGGACCTCTGCCAGGGGCAAAGGACGCTCTGCGGATATGACCAGCAACAGAATCCGCTGTACTGCTTCCAGAAACCACCACAGCAGGCCCCCTGCCCCACAGGATGCGTCTGTTTGAGCAAGGAAGAAGGCTACAAGAGATACGGTCCCAACGCTGTTCTTTGTCAGGACCAGCCCTGCGGCCGCGACCAGTACCAGAACCCATTGTACTGCTGGAAACCGGGTGAACAGGCCGCCTGTCCGCAAGGGTGCACCTGTTTAACCAAGGACGAGGCATACCAGAAGTTCGGGGCTAATGCTGTTCTGTGTCAAGATGCACCGTGTGGCTACGCAATGGCTGCAACCGCGGCTGTGCAAATCCCGAAGTATTGCTGGAAGGCAGCCCCGACCACCACACAACCCCAATGTCCGCAGGGATGTTATTGTCTGATAAAGGACGAGGCGGCGAAGCGTGGGTATAACACTCTGTGTCAATCTGCTCCCTGCGGCTATGACCAGTACCAGAACCCGCTCTACTGCTGGAAGTACACACCACCAACGACAACTCAGTGCCCACAAGGATGCTACTGCCTGACAAAAGACGATGCAGCTAAGCGCGGTTATACTACGCTGTGCCAGGATGCGCCATGCGGTTATGACCAGTATCAGAACCCGCTTTACTGCTGGAGGCCACCGGCAACAACTGGAGCCCCCACAATACAGCCACTCTGTCCTTCAGGGTGTACATGCCTAACCAAGGCAGACGCTCAGAAGCAAGGGTATACTGTGCTGTGCCAAGACGCACCTTGCGGCTATGACCAGTACCAGAACCCCAAGTACTGCTTCAAAAAGCCACTGTTGACAATCCCGCTTATCCCCAGAACAACAGTCAAGTAGAGCATTGGTACAAAGTGGGGGTCTCTACCGAGACCCCCACTTACGCAAGACCAAGCTAATGCACCCGAAGCTTGTCTAATGCCAACTTCACTACGTGTTACCCGCCTTCGGGTGACCATGGTTGTTCGTGCTGCGTGGTGAGGCACCCCGACACAGTCAGGGTGACACCTAAAAACGTGATTTGCGTAGGGCGGGTTCACAAACCCGCCAGCTTGTCTAATGCCAACTTCAGACGCTTAACACACCTTTCCTTACCCAGCACCTCCATGGTTTGAAACAGCGGCGGCGCTGCTGTCCTTCCGGTCACCGCAACACGCAGCAAACCAAAGAAAACGCCAGTCTTCAGCCCCATCTCTTCAGCCATCGGTCTGAAAACGCTCTCCAGAGACGTTGCGTCCCAACTATCCCACTCCTCAACCCTGTCTATCGAAGCTAAAAGAGCTGCAACCACGACAGTCTGTTCTATCTTATTCAGGAGCAAGCTAGAATCGTAATCCAGCCTCTCCACAAAAAAGAAATCGGCCAACTCCGGCACCTCAGCTAGCGTCCTTGCCCGTTCTTGGATAAGTGGGGCTATGCGCGCCACATGATTGACATCCAGGGGTCGCACCACATCTAAAGATAAGCCCTTCTCCAGAAAGGGCATTGCTCTTCGGCTGAACTCTTCGACACTCAAACCGCGGATGTATACCCCATTCATCCACTCCAGCTTATCCCTGTTGAAAACAGCCGCCGTTTTGCTAATCCTATCAAGGCTGAAATTCTTTATGATGGTATCCCGACTCATAATCTCGGTCTTGTCATCCAGCGACCAGCCGAGCAAGGCCAGAAAATTGAACAACGCCTCCGGCAAATACCCCTGCTGCTCATACTCGGTCACCGATGTAGCACCATGCCGCTTGCTCAACTTCGATTTGTCTGGGCCTAAAATCATGGGCAGGTGGGCAAACTGCGGCGGCTGCCAGTTCAGCGCCTGATAAAGCAGGATATGACGCGGCGTGCTGGACAGCCACTCGTCAGCCCGCAGCACATGCGAAATCTCCATATCATGGTCGTCAGCAATATTCGCCAGATGGTAGGTAGGATAACCGTCGGATTTCAGGAGGACAAAATCATCCAGAGTGCTGTTCTCAAATACTATTTCCCCTCGAAGCAAATCATGGAAGGAAGTTCGCCCCTCAAGTGGCGACTTGAAGCGAACCACCGGACCTAATCCCCCGGCTTCAAATCCCTTCTTCTGTTCCTGCGTTAGATTACGACAGTGGCGGTCATATCCTGGTGGCTGCTTCCGTTTCATCTGCTCCTTCCGCATCTCCTCCAGCCTCTGGGGTGAGCAATAGCAGTGATAAGCCAGCCCTCTGCTGATTAATCCATCTGCCACTTCACGGTAAATCGGCAGCCTTTGTGATTGAAAAATCGGCCCCTCATCCCAATCAAGCCCCAGCCACCGCAGACTATGCAGGATACTCTCAGTCGCCCCCTCCACCATGCGAGCCACGTCGGTATCCTCGATACGCAGAATAAAGATGCCACCATGGTGGCGGGCAAAAAGCCAGTTGAACAGCGCAGTTCTAATGTTGCCCAAATGGGGGAACCCGGTGGGACTTGGAGCAAAACGAACTCGCACGGCTGATTTAGACGGCACTAGCACCTCTTCTGGCATAAGGCTCAGGCGTCAAAACAACCTGCCTCACTGGCAGCTTCACCACATAGGTATCGGCAACCTTATCATGAAACCCCTGTTTCTCCTTGTCGAAGGCAACCCATACGAAACCGACAAACAGGGAAAGAATACATACCAGATAACCACAATAGCGCAGCGCAGAATCCCACAGTGTTAGCGGGTTCTTGTCACTGCGTATCATCCTTATGCCCACAATCATCTTGCCCGGTGTTTGGCCACGCCACGCCCCAAAACCAACGTAGTAAACCACCGAGAGCACCCAAGAGACCGGCACCCATACAAACGAGACAGTAAAGCAAATGAGCGGGCCAGCTATGGACCCTAGTATCAGCAAATCTATAATGCCTGCCCCAAGCCTAATCCAGAAGCCAGCATATTCCAGGGCGTACTCTTTCGGCTCTTTTTGCAACCCGCTCTCCAGCCAGACGCGTTAGATTATTTTACAGCGCACGTATCGGCAAAGCCACAGACGTGCACAACAAAAGCGAGAAAATCAGGAAAGCTCAATCTGACCGCCGATAAGTTATTTCTTAGTAAGGATTCGGTACATACCCTCAAGCTCAGCCACGCGCTTCCTCAGGCGCTCAGTCAACTGCTCCGCCTGCTTCAGTGCCTTCTTGGCATCTTCGATTTGCGTGGTGATCTTGAATAGCAACTCATTCTTGCGGACATCTGAATCGGCAGCGAAGGTCTCCAGATCACCGAACTCCGTCCCGCTTCCCACACCACCCATCATGCTATATAGTTCGCCCTCGCGCGCCATCTGGTCCTTCTTTATCTGTCCAAATGACTTGTCTTTGTTTGATTGCCCAAATGACCTGCCAAGTTCACTCATTTGTCTGCCCCACCTTGACTACAATGTAGCATATCATTATAGCCTTGACAAGACCAAGATTGTGACTGACGGTCAGCCAAGACGGATAAAATCGATGGCTGCCTTCAAATCCATAGGCAATTCACATTGGAACTCTCTATACTCACCCGTAGCTGGTAACCTAAACCCTAGCCGATAGGCATGGATAAACTGCCTGTCCAAGAACGGCACTCTCACCCCATACACATGGTCGCCAGCAACAGGATAGCCAATAGCAGAAAAATGAACCCTTATCTGGTGAGTCCTACCTGTCTTGGTAGTAACGTCAAGCAAGCTGTAATTCCCAATATGCTCTTTTACCTTGTAATCAGTCCTGGCTTCCCTGGTTCCACTCACCACAGCCATCCGCTGCCGATTAGCCAGGTCACGCCCTAGAGAAGCCTCTATTGAGCCCCGTGGCGGTGTCAGCTTGCCTTTTACCAGCACCAGGTATCCCTTGGAGACCGCCCTGGCCTTGAACTGATTAATCAGATTCTGCTGTGCATCATGGTTCTTGGCCACAACCGTCAGCCCCGAAGTGTCTTTATCTAAACGATGGACAATACCTGGTCGCATGGCATCCCCAAAATAGCGCAGGTCTGGGCAATGAGCAAGCAAGGCATTGACCAATGTATGACTGGTACTCCCTGGCGCAGGATGGGTAGTCATACCTGCTAGCTTATCAACAACTATAACCTCATCATCCTCATAGACTATATTCAGTGGGACAGCTTCAGCAACCAGCTCGCTGGGCTCTGGTGGAGGTAATAGCAACTGAATCGCATCACCAGCATTCAACCTCTGGCTGGCCTTAGCAACGCGCCCATTGACCAGAACATACCCTTCCTCAATCAGTTTCTGCAAGCGAGAGCGCGACCAGTCAGGACACTCACTGGCCAGATACTTATCAAGTCGCAGTGAGCCTTCAGCGACGTGGAGTAATTTGACCTCCGGACTTCGCAGGACGATTGTCCTCCTTCTTCAGCACCCAGAAGATAAAACAAGCAAGGACAATGACGCCGACAGTTATAGCAGAATCAGCAACATTGAAAGTAGGCCAATAAACGTCGTCCCAGAGACGTACCAGGATAAAATCAGTCACATGCCCCCTGCTTATTCGGTCTATCTGATTGCCTATTGCACCACCAAATACCAGGCCCAAGGCTACTGTGCCCAGCATGCTGTAAGCAGAAAGATAACGATAAAACATCAAGATGACAACGATGCCGATCACAGCCACAATGGCCAGCAGTACAGTCTGACCGGTGAAGAGACCAAAGGCTGACCCTGTGTTTTGCACATGCGTAATACTCACAAAACCAGCTTCAGGCAACGAATCGCCAACAGCAATGTTAGACCTGACCCAGTGTTTTGTTATCTGGTCTGCCACCACCACGAAAGTAGCGATGAGAAAGAAAATACCTCCCCGCCACCCCCTATCGCGCCAACTTGCCTCTGCCATCCTTTGCCTGACTCGCCTTGCATGACAGACACAAACCAGCTTGAGGTAACGCCTCGAGCCTGGCTGGCTCTATCGGCTTACCACAAGCATCACATATCCCATAGGTGCCAGCCTCACACTTGGCCAGCGCGCGATTAACCTCAGCTAGAGTAGTCCTGAGCTTTCTCTCAAGAGCCAGGCTCTTCTCCAGCTCAAATGTCTCAGTAGCACCCTCCTCGCGTTTGCCGAAGGGGCTGCCTTCCCGCCCTTCACTGTTCGATTGCATCTGAGCTTCTAACTGCTCAAGCTCACGGGTCAATAATGCCTGCTCTTTTTTCAAAACCGCACAGAGTTCAGCCACGTCAGCCATTGTGTCACCCAATAATCGATACTCAATAATCTAAATACAAACCGATTCTATCCTAGCCCATGCAATAAAGCAAGCTATTCAGAAACACAACAGAATAGCTAAGCTGCTACAGGTATGCTCCGCAGCCATAGCCACGCAGAAATATAGAACTATAGTCAGCGCAAACCGCGCTGACCAATACCGCTAGCCGATAGCCTGTAAGTTATATAGCCTGGATAATCGCCCAGATACCCACGATTATCAAATAGATACCAACAAGGTAGTTCAGTATCTTGGGAAATATCATTACGATTATCCCAAAGATCAAGGTCACAATACCCCAGAGCAACCCGCCCATTGGCAACCCGATACTTACCATCGAATTATACCTCCTCCCTATTACATCAAAAAACTACAAGCAAGGACGCCTGTCTATCTGCGATCCAAAAGAGCCAGGACACCCCAAACTATCAAGAAGATGCCAACTATCCACTGAACAAAACTGGGCCAGAACAAGACCAAAACACCAGCAATGATAGCTAGTATCGCCATTGCTGTGCCACTGATAGTGATGCTCCTCTTCGCCATTTTGTAAGTCCCCTTTCTAATCTAAATATTCACCAATGTTATTTGATTTCCAGCAACCCTGTCAATACCAGTTCATCGTCTACGAACACCTCAAAATCCAATACCACCAGGGACAGCACCTATTGACCAGGGACATCGATTCATATATCATCTCATTCGAACAACAAGGGAGGTGATTCAATGAGCGCAAAAAAGGGTACTGGTCTCAGCAAGTGGGTCTGGATTACAATCGCTATCGTATTGGCCGTCTTGCTGATACCAACCGCAATCTATATAGCGGCAGATAGAGAAAAGAAGACGCTGGACGAAGCCACACGCCAGCAACTCGGCGGCAACTATGTAACACTTTCGAACGGTGTTACACACTACCAGCTTGCCGGCCCCAAAGACGGGGAGATGGTAGTGCTTGTCCACGGTGCCACTATACCGATGTGGATATGGGACCCACAAGTAGAAGCGCTGACCCAGGCGGGATTTCAAGTGCTGCGATATGACCTGTATGGCAGGGGCTATTCCGACCGGCCTGATGCCAGCTACAACCGGGAATTCTATCGCAAGCAGCTCCTGGAATTGCTCGATAACCTGGATATCAAAAAACCCGTAGATTTGGCCGGCATGTCCCTGGGCGGCGCCATAGCCACCGATTTCACCGCCAATTACCCTGACCGCGTTCGCTCCCTGGTCCTATTCGCCCCCGTCGTAAACTCGGTAAAGAAAGATACTTCCATAAAAATGTTGCGCATCCCGGTAATGGGCGATTTCCTGATGCGCCTGGTGGCAACCAAAAGCATGACCAAGCGCGCCAGCGCTCTGGTGGAAGGCATGAGCAACAGCGAACAACGCAAACAGTCATTACAGGAACAAATCACCTATGAAGGATTTGAAAGGGCTGCTCTCTCAATGTTCCGCGGAGACGTGATGAGGGACTGCCGCGATGCCTATCGCGCTGTGGGAAAACAGGACAGGAAGGTATTACTTGTCTGGGGCAC
>Ga0194125_10014554_pt1 | contig 10045 bp, 5 predicted proteins | sample TA2KigC250mmetaG_FD_148626 | JGI IMG/M metagenome (GOLD analysis project Ga0194125, IMG submission 148626) | Freshwater microbial communities from Lake Tanganyika, Tanzania - TA2015034 Kigoma Deep Cast 250m | ecosystem: Environmental > Aquatic > Freshwater > Lake | place: Tanzania: Lake... | reverse complement strand
TTGGAGACGTGGTGCACGACGATATCAGGCATCTTTCCGTGTTCCTCCATCTCTACGCCAAGCGCACGGAGAGATTCGGAATCGAAAAAGGCCCATTTCCGCCGGGTGTCCCCCACGTACAGGACATGGCCATCAGGAGTGAATACCGGGCAGAAGTCGTCGAGCACCTTCTTGACCAGCGTGTTGTGGCCGCCCGGCGACAACAGAATGGCCGCTCCGTCCTGCAGGACGACGGGAATTCGCAGAGTCTTTCGCTCACGGGCATAGAGACGTTTGAGGGTGTCTACGGAGGCAAGATAGGCGGACAGACGCGTGGGCCACTCGGGTGTGCCGAAGGTACGCAGCAGTTTCAACGCCGAAGGCTCGATTTGATAGACGGCTTTGGGGCTGTTTGTGGGTCGTGACGGCCTGTCCGGGTTGGGGACCACCAAGCCGGCTTGCACGAACTGGTGGACAGTATGGCGACGTACGGTTTCGCGGCTATTCGGGGCATATCGTTTGCCGTAGTGATTGGCAAAGAACTCCATCATCGGAGTGATACCCATCAACGGGGCGCGTGCATCCGCCCAGGACTCGGTTGCTCTCAGATCCAGCAGCGACAGAAGAGTCAAGGCAGACCGCTCATTCACTTGGGGACGAGGGAACCCCAATGCTTCGAGAACTTCGGTGGATTCCCGAATCTTCTTCGCTGCTGCGGCACTCGTACGCTTACTCACCTTCGTCACACACCTTCTCCAACACGGCATCGATCTGCTGTTGGTCTGCCCGGTTCGCTCCCATTTCCCGACCGAGTCGCAGCATCTGTTCTCGGGACGGATATCGCAGCTTGCGCAGATCCGTGGCATTCACCTGCGTGTGGCCGCTGAACAAGCGGAAATACTGATCCAGCCAGGACGAATTCAGGAAGACCGCCAGCCCTGGCGCCAGCTCCGAGGGCAATCCGCGTCCCTGGGCATGGAAGTAGTTGAGATGGTTCTCGAACCCGACCTGGGATGCGGCAATCCGGGTGGGATCGTAGGTCGCCGCCACGATCCGGCGGCGCTCCTCTTTGGCGGTGAATCGCTTCGTGAGGACGTAATACCCGGCGGGAACGAGCAAATCCGCCGTCTTGTCCGTGGCGACGAGGGCGTTTGGCTTCTTGGCGCCCGGGAGGGGCCAGTGCACGAGCCCGTCGTCGAAGTGGCACGGGTAAATGAGAGGTGCGGTCCCGGGCTCCGGGTCTTCGCGAAGAAACGCGCGGGCGCGGAAGTCCACCACACGGCCCGTCGAAACCTCCAAGCCCAGTTCGCCCAAGGTCGTGCGGAACCGGGCCATGCGTGCCGCCACGTGGCGGCCCCGGTCACTCTCGATCAGGTGAATGAAAGCATCGGGGTCCTCCGGAACCACGATCTCGCGGAACGGAACACGTTTCACCTGCCCTTCGCTGAGCCCGGCCCCCTTGGAGGTGGAGATCCGGACCATTCCTTTCTGCTGTTCGCTTCGAATGCCGTGAAAGATGATGTTTTCCTGCAGGACGGAATCGTCCGCAAATGCTTCTTTTCTCGATTCGAACGTGTGGATGTGTCGCAGATCGAGCAGCGACAGAAGGCTCTTGCGGAAGCGACGGAAATAGGGTCCGTTGCAGAAACTACGCGGCGTGATGGCCACGATCTCACCCCCGGGCCGTGTGAGATATGCAGCCAACCACACGAAGGCGGCATAAAGATTCGAGACTTCCATTCCCGCCGCGCTCAGGGTCCTGCGCGTCTCGGATTCGCCGTTGATCTTCTGGTAAGGCGGATTGAGGATCACATGGGTGAAACTGTCGTCCCCCGCTGCAAAGAGATTGCCGGGCAACCGGGTGGCGGCCGCGGAGATGAAATCCTCGCACCGTATTGTCCCCCGGAAAACAACACCTGTCCGCGCGCATATGTTCCGGCAGAGATCCACCGTCGTCTCCAGGTGGGGCAGCACATTCGGATCGGTTTCGTAAGCTACGATTTCGATGGACTCCGGACGTTGCGGCAGAGAAACCAGCCGTTCCAGAAGGGCGGCGAAGAGGGAGCCGGTTCCGGCCCCCGGGTCCAGAATGCGCGCGGCAGGGACATCTCTTTCGAACAGCGAGGCCATGAACCTGGCGATCGGAGCCGGCGTCAGAAACTGCCCAATGGCCGAACGCTCCGTTCGAGACGCAGTCCTGCTGAACGCCCTTTGGGTCTTCTCTATGGAAGAGAGGAGATCTGCTTCCGCATGCAGGACAGATCCGGGGCCGTGCGCTGCTCCGCCATCATCAATGTTCTTCTTCCTGACCATCGATCCCCATGGTAATTGGCAGACAAGATACACGCAACCTCAAAAGCTCCTGCTGAACTTGTCGGGATGGGTGCTCCGGTTGCGTCCGAGATCCTCGTAGCAGTGCTTCTGCGGGGCGACATTCTGCGGGAGAAATCAGTTGGCCGGGCGGGACGTTGGCGGTAGACTGGGCGGCGTGTCCGGGTCCACGCACGACCCACGACGTCTTACGCACGACGAAAGGAGCAATGCCGATGGCCGAATCGATCGCCCTGCCGCAAGTCGCCGCGGAGCAGCCCTGGTGGAAAGAACTGACACTGTATCACTGGCTGGTGGTGATTCTCGGCGCCTGCGGCTGGCTGTTCGACTGCATGTGCCAGCGGATTTTCACGCTGTGCCGCGAGCCGGCCCTCAGCGAGGTGCTGGGCAGCGGCGTCGCGGATACCGTGGTGAAGAACTGGGGCGGCTGGGCGACGACCGCCACGATGATCGGTTGGGCCACCGGCGGTATCATCTTCGGGATGACGAGCGACCGCTGGGGCCGCGTCAAGACGATGGTCATCACGCTGCTGGTCTATACCGGATTCACGGGCCTGTCCGGTCTTTCCCGCAGTCCCACCGAGTTCCTGATCTGCCGCTACCTGTGCGGTCTGGGCGTCGGGGGGATGTTCGGCGCGGCCACCACCCTGGTGGCGGAGAGCGTCCCCGGCCGGTTCCGGGCGATCGCCCTGGGCCTGCTCCAGACCCTGTCGGCGGCCGGGAATATCATCGGCTCGCTCCTGACCACGAGAATTCGGCCAGGCGAGGCGGATTTCCTGTTCGGCCAGGCCGGCTGGCGGATCATGTTCTTCGTCGGGTTTCTGCCGGCACTGCTGGCGATCCCGTTCCTTCTGGTATTGCGTGAGCCCCAGCGGTGGAAAGAGGCCCGGCGCCGGGCCGCCGCCGACCGGGACCCGGCCACGCCTGCGGGCTCGGTCTCCGACCTCCTCTGGCGGATCGTCTTCTACATCGAGTTGCTGGTGTTCCCGCTGCTCATCCTGCTGCGGGTCGCCGAGGGCAGAGATCCCTCCCTGCGCGTCGGCTCCGTCCCCGAGCCGCTTTGGGGAATCCCGTTCTTTCTCGGAGTGTGGGTGGTCCCGTCCGTCCTGGTGCTGCGCGGGCTGTATCGCTGGAAGAAGGCCCCGCGTCCGGCGGCCGATCGCACGACTCCCTCCACGCGCGTCGGCTCGATCCCCGACCTGGTCCGTCACCCGCGCTGGCGGCGCAACCTGTTCGTCGGGGTGTGCCTGGGACTGGCGGGCATGGCGGGGTTGTGGGGCATCGGCTTCTTCTCGCCGGAGCTGATCTCCACCGCGCTGCAGGGGCAGCCGCAGCGGGTCATCGATATCGTGCGCGGCTACGGTACGGCCCTGCAGGATGTCGGGTCTTTCTTTGGCATGTTGACTTTCACCATCGTCGCGACGGCGCTGGGCCGGCGCTGGGCTTTCGCCGGCGCGTTCACTCTTTGCCTGGCCGTGACGATCTTCGTCTTCAACAACCTGCGGAGCGGCACCGATGCCTACTGGATGCTGCCCATGATGGGGTTTGCGCAATTGTCCCTGTTCGGCGGCTATTCGATCTATTTCCCGGAATTGTTCCCGACGCGCCTGCGGGGCACCGGCGTGAGCTTCTGCTACAATACGGTGCGCTATCTGGCCGCGGGCTTCCCGCCGATGCTGATGTTCCTCAACCGCCAACTGACGGACGCCAGCTTCCAGGAGCCGTTCCGCACGGCGGCCACGATGTTGTCGTTCATTTTCGTGCTGGGTCTGGTCGCCCTGATCTGGGCGCCGGAGACCAAGGGCCAGCCGTTGCCGGAAGACTGAGAGGAAAGGCAAAAGGCAAAAGGGAAAAGTAAAAAGGTCACACATACTTATGAACATGAGCCGGCGTGACTTCATGAAGGGGTTGGGTAGTGCCGCCGCACTGCTCGGATTGGCCGGCTGGTGTGGCGAGGGCGTCTCGCCCTTGCGTCTCGCGGGCATCCTGCCCGCACTGCGAGGGCAGGAGGCTCGCGCTGCGTCGGTCCGTGCAGGCGAGAGCCGTCCCCCCAACATCCTGCTGATCGTTTCCGATGATCAGGGGTACAACGATCTGGGCTGTTATGGCAACACCCGGATCAAGACGCCCCATCTGGACCGGCTGGCGGCCCAGGGGACGCGACTCACGAACTTCTACGTGACGTGGCCCGCCTGCACCCCGTCGCGCGGCAGCCTGCTCACCGGGCGCTACCCGCAGCGCAACGGCACGTACGACATGTTCCGCAACGACAAGGTCGACAACGACTACCTGTACCCGCCGGAAGAGTACGCCGTGTCGTGGGAGATGGTGGGGGGGATGGACACCCGCGAGGTGCTGATCCCCAGGATGCTCAAGCAGGCGGGCTATGCGAGCGGCATCTTCGGCAAGTGGGACCTGGGGCAACTGCGCCGCTTCCTGCCGCTGCAACGCGGCTTCGACGAGTTTTACGGGTTCACCAATACCGGGATCGACTACTGGACGCACGAGCGCTACGGCGTCGGCTCGATGTGGCGGAACAACCGCCCAACGACGGAAGACAAAGGCACCTACGCCACGGACCTGTTCTGCCGCGAGACCCTGCGCTTCATGCGCCGGCAGAAGGACCGCCCGTTCTTCTGCTATGTCCCCTTCAACGCCCCGCATGGGGCTTCGAACCTGGATCGGCCCCGTCCCGGCACGCAGGCGCCCGTGGAGTACATCCGCAAGCATTACGGCGAGTACGATCCCGCCCAGCCCGACACCCGCGAGGCCCGGTTCAAACGCTACATGGCGACCGTGACGTACATGGACGAGGCGATCGGCGCGATGCTCGCGCTCCTGGAGGAGCTGGACCTGGCGCAAAATACGGTCGTGGTCTTCTTCTCCGACAACGGCGGCTCCGGGGGCGCCGACAACACGCCTCTGCGGGGCGCCAAGAGCCAGATGTTCGAAGGGGGCCTGCGTGTGCCCTGCCTCGTGCGCTGGCCGGGCCGGGTGCCTGTCGGCCGCACCTGCGATGAGTTCCTCACGTCGCTGGAGATCTTCCCGACGCTCTGCCGGGCGGCGGGAGTGACGCCCCTGCAGGACGTGGTGCTCGATGGCTTCGACATGACCCCGGTCCTGGCGGGCGAGCGAAAGTCGTCACGCCGGGAGATGTTCTGGGAGCGGCGCGGCGACCGGGCGGCCCGGGTGGGCCACTGGAAATGGGTCGAATCGGACCGGGGCACGGGTTTGTTCGATCTCGCCGCCGATATCGGCGAGAAACGCGACCTCTCCCAGGAAAAGCCCGAGGTTCTCACCCACGTGAAATCCCGCTTTGCGGCGTGGAAGAAGCAGATGGCCGACGCCGAGCCCCGCGGCCCCTTCCGCGATTTCTGATTCCGGCCATCCAGCACCGAAAGGATCACATTGGATGTCTGAATTCCAGAACTGAGGGTACCCAAGAAGACCTGGGAGCAGAAAGTCCGCGAAAAAGATGCGGCACTGTTCTGAGAGAGCAGTGCTACGCCTGCTGTCCCTCTTGCCGGAGATCGGTGGCCGGCTCCCACCCGTTGCGATTTGGTCGATTGCCACGGATGATACAGGTCCAAAGCCTATCAGAAATCGGCAACGCCGGCTTCAGTCTTGACTGGACACCGGACGATAAGCACAAGTATGGCCTTGCTGGAAGATATGCCGACAATTCAAATCGACAGGGACCTGCTTCGCCCTTGGGCAGGGAAGTGGCTGGTTCGTCATGCCTTCAACAAGGAAGAGGGTATGAGCTTTGGCAGCATCTTCGATGCACAGGTCGGCAAGGCACTGGCTTGTCTGCTTGGCGGTCTTGAGATCATTGTACCGAATCAAAACGATCTCTTGCCCAGGAAGCCCAACGTGGTTGAGGTTGGCCCTGTGAGAGTCATTGGTGGCATACGACCGCAGAACTACGACGTCGGCTACCGGCCGGATGGGGTCAGGTTCGTGTTTGACAGCAAGACGCTCAACGATGCCAAGAGCGTCAGCAAGAATTTCCAGAATATGGTAAACGACCTGGCTACGGAAGCGACCACCGTGCACACCCGATTCCCATATGCTGTGGTCGGTTTTATGGTGGTGATTCCAACCCCCTGTTTCCAGGGAGCGATACGAGATCGGTTCACGAGGATGCTGGACCGCTTGGTTGGCCGCAGTTCCCCCATTGACCTGGCCCACAGAGCCGAAGCCGTGTCATTGGTGCTCTGGGACCCGGAGCAACTGATCCTCGATGCTGGATGGCCGCCGCCGAATTCCCTTTTGCGGATTGAGGCGTTCTCTCGCCAGGTTCAAGCACAATACGACGAGCGGTACGCCGGCATGCCGCCGCATCACACGCCCTCAAGAGCCCAAAGAGATGCGCTGGGTGGAGTGCCATTCGGCGAAGAGGATGAAGGCGATTGACGCCGTTTGCGCGCCATGCGCCGATCGCGCATTTTCGCCCAAATCTGTTTGAGCATCGTGGAGTCCCGCGTGCTCAGCCCCAATGCCTCTTGCAGGACGACGCGGTCATTGTACTCCAGGACCTCGGTGAGGAGACCTTGCCGAACGAGCTTGTCGGCCTCATCGAGGGGCATCGCTCCGTTCAGTTTCTTGGGCACCAACAGGCGTTCCGCCTCGGTAGGCTCCAATTCGAGGACGCCCCCGCCATAACTCCTGCCCTCGATTTCAGCGGAAGCAGCGGTCAGGTGGGTATAAAGACTGCTCGCCACGCGTGCGCTGTCTCCTTGGCACTTCATTCTGTGGATCGTGTCGGTGGAGGTGGCGCCCGCCTTGTTCAGCACGACGCGCGGGAAATCATAGATTTGCCGGAAGAAGAAACAATCCGGTTCCCACACGGACGGCACGTTATACCAGGGGTCACGAATGCGGCATTTGTAGCCGGCGTGGAACCCGCGGCGTTCGCCCCAAGCGATCCAGTCCCGCAGACCCGCCGTGAATTGCTCCGGCCTGTAGCGGGTCAGGTGCAACAGATGGACCGGTTTCCCCTGTTTCACGAGTTCCTCGTGTTCTCGCCTCCCCAATACGGTGCCGGGCAGTTGCGCGGAACGTCCGACCAGGGGCACCACAAAATCTCTGAGCTCATACTCCTGGACCTGTTCGTCCGTGAGCACGAAGAAGTCGTTCCTTCCCGTGACGATGCCAACGTCTATCGTGGCGTGGTCAACCAGTACGCCGATTGCCTCATGCTCGCGCAGCGAGCGAAGAAGATCGATTTCCTCACATTCCAGAAAGTACTTGAGCCACTTCTCCGAATCATGCTGCACATACTTGCGCTCGGCTTTTCGCCGTTTCGTCCTGGGCCCATGGCGCAACAGTTCTCCCAGGGTATCCGCTTCCACGAGGGCGATGTCGCAAGAGTTGTCCTTGGCCGGTCGGGAAAGCTTCTGTTCCGCCAAGACCAGAATCACTTCCTGTTCGGCATGGTCGAAAAAGATCTCGTTACAGGCAAAGACGGTCAGATGGCGGAAATGCTCCGCCAAATACCGCCTCAGTTGGGCGGCATAACCGACCTGCAGCAACTCCGCAGGCAGAACCATCGCCAAACGTCCACCGGGACGCAACAGAGTGGTCGCTGTCACCACGAACGGCACCCAGATGTTGGTGAGCTTCTTGGGCTGCAAGCCCTGAGCCTGCATGAGCTGCATGGCAAGCGTTCGTGACGGTTCCGGGAATTGTTGGTAACGGATGAACGGTGGATTTCCAAGAACGACGTCAAAGGTGCGCGCACTGGTGGAAGTCAACCAGGCGAAAAAGTCGCCCGCCACGACTTCGACGTGCTTGGCGACCGGCGAATGGGCCGCTTCCGCCAGGGCTTTGCGCGCCTCAGAGGCAATCAACTCGACCCCAACGACGACGGGCTCCCTTTCTGTCTCGGGTGTGCGACGCCGGGCCAATTCCCAAGCCGCAGCGTGGACAAAAACACCATCCCCACAACTGGGCTCCAACACTCGATCACTGGCGGACCGAATAGCCCAGCGCGCCAGCCAGTGCGCCACCGCAGGCGGGGTATAGTAACCGCCCCGCACTTTGTCACCATTCAGAACACCGTTTGCCATGAGCATATTCTACCGTTGAAATCATAGGAGCCAAGGAAATTCGCCGGCGGGTCCGAGGTGCGCCTGCTATTTCGCGGTTGGGAGCAAATAGCCTTGGCAGTCAACGGTCTCTCGCAGATAATGGACCGTCAACCTCCGGCGCGTGCCGGCGCGACAAGGGCGTGCGCTGGCCGATGGCAAGGAACATCTTGAAGATCGGAGTGGATATGAGAACCAAGACGATTGTGGTGGCGGGGTTGTTGGCTCTTTGCAGTAGTTGGGCGGGGGCCGGGGAGCCGGGTGGTAAGGCGGGCGTCAGCGCCGAGAAGCAGTTCGTGCTGGACTGGCTTAGCCGGCCGGCGGTGGTCGAGGCGTTCGGCCGGATCTCGGATACCATCTGGCACTTCGCCGAGTTGGGCATGCAGGAGTTCAAGTCCTCGGCCCTGTTGGCCCACACCCTGGAGCAAGAGGGCTTTCGGGTGGAACGGGGCCTGGCCGGGATGCCCACCTGCTTTGTCGCGTCCTACGGGAGCGGCAAGCCGGTGATCGGCATCCTCGCGGAGTTCGACGCACTGCCCATGCTCTCGCAGAAGGGCGGCGTTCCCCATCGCGAGCCGCTGGTGGAGGGCGCCCCGGGGCACGGCTGCGGCCACAACCTCATGGGCAGCGCCGCCACCGCCGCCGCGATTGCCGTCCAGCGCTGCATGGAGAAGCACAACCTGCCCGGGACGATCAAGCTGTTCGGCTCGCCCGCGGAGGAGACGCTCATCAGCCGGCCCTACATGATCCGGGCGGGCCTGTTCGAGGGGGTCGATGCCGTCATCAACAATCACGCCAGCAGCGAGTTCTCGACGGACTACGGCGTGAAGGGCACTGCAGTATATTCTGTGGTCTTCGTCTTCACCGGCAAGACTGCGCACAGCGGCTCGAGTCCCTGGTCCGGGCGCAGCGCCCTCGACGCCGTCGAGATCATGAACGTCGCCGCGAACTACCTCCGCGAGCATCTGCACTTCACGCACCGCATGCACTACGTCCTCCTGGACGGCGGCGAGGCCCCGAACGTCGTGCCGGACCGGGCCAGCGTCTGGTACTATCTCCGCAACAGCGACGACCGCCTGGAAGACATGTATCGACGGGTGGTCAACTGCGCCAAGGGCGCCGCCCTGGCGACGGGCACCGAGTTGGCGGAGGTCCGCTGCCTGTCGGCGATTCACCAGTCCCATCACAACAAGACCTTGGCGGAACTGTTCCAGGAGAACATCGAGCTGGTCGGCATGCCCCAATGGACCGACGAGGAGCACGCCTTCGCCCGGGCGCTGCAAAAGGGCCTCGGCCGCAAGGAAACAGGCATGTCTTCGACCGTGGCCAAGATCAAGGGGCCCGAACCGGTCTTCACGGGCGGCGCCTCGTCGGACCATGGGGACGTGACGCTGATCACCCCGACCGCGACGATCCGCTTCCCCGGCGGGGTACCGGGCGCCGTCGGACACCATTGGTCCGCTGTCGCCGGCTACTACGGGACCGGGGCCTGGAAAGGGCTCAACGCCGGCGCCAAGGCGATGGCCGCCTCCGCGGTGGACCTGCTGACCCGGCCGGACGTCCTGCGCCAGGCCCGGGACGAGTTCACTGCCTACAGCAAGAAAAACCCCTACAAGTCCTTTCTCCCGCCCGACGCCCGGCCTCCG
>Ga0194125_10014549_pt1 | contig 10049 bp, 8 predicted proteins | sample TA2KigC250mmetaG_FD_148626 | JGI IMG/M metagenome (GOLD analysis project Ga0194125, IMG submission 148626) | Freshwater microbial communities from Lake Tanganyika, Tanzania - TA2015034 Kigoma Deep Cast 250m | ecosystem: Environmental > Aquatic > Freshwater > Lake | place: Tanzania: Lake... | reverse complement strand
GCTGCCGATTCAGGTATAGCCATGGAGGGTCAGCGCGCTGATGACAATGACGCCTAAACAGCAGATACTGGCGGCGGCGCGTGGGGAAAAGCTGGATAAGCTGCCCTTCGGGGCGCGCATTGACCTCTGGTACAAATACCACCAGGCCCACGGTACCCTTCCCGATAAATATAAAGGCTGGAGCCAGTTAGATATCGCCCGCGACCTCGGCGCTGGTATCCAGTACCGCCTGTTTGCCTCGCTGCTCAAGGAGGAATACCGCGATATGGAGGTGGTGGAGACCAGCGAGCCGCCCTACATCACCACCGAATACCGGACGCCCGTTGGCACTGTGGCCAAGAAGGAAATTCTGGATACCTCTGAAGGGACATCGGTCAAGTACGAGATGGAGAAGCTCTTCAAGAGTGAGCAAGACTATCCGGTGCTTAAATATGTTATCCAGCACACCGTGCCGGTGGCCAATTTCGGGGAACTGGAAAAGATGAGCGGTGAACTCGGCGAGGACGGTATTGTTATCGCGCCGGTGGGCCGGGCCTGGTCGCCGGTGCAGCGCGTCATGCGTGAGATACTGGGCTACGAGAGGTTTTTCTATGAGCTGGCCGACCGTCCCGCTGAGGTTGAAGAGCTGATAGAGCTCGTGCAGGAACTGGACCGGAAAAAGCGCCAGTTTGCCGTTAAGAGCAGCCTCAAGATACTGCAGGTCTGCAGCAACTGGAGCGACGATATCCACACGCCGGTATTCCGCAAGTACTTCGTGCCCTGGTTCCGGGAGGTGTGCGACTTTATCCATGCCCATGGCTGTCTGGCCACGGTGCACGCTGACGGCGAGATGCGGCGCCTGAACCCGCTGTTCCGCGAGACCGGCATTGACATCGCCGAGGCTATAACTCCAGCGCCTCAGACAAGGGTGTCGATGAGGGAATTTCGTGAGCAGTTCGGTGACGGGGTAACCATCTGGGGCGGGATACCGTCCATCCTGTTCGAGCCGATGTACAGCGACGCGGACTTTGATGCCTACATCAAGAACATGTTTAAAGAGATGGCGCCGGGATACCGGTTCATCGTGGGGATGGGCGATAACGTCCCCTTTGACGGCGATATCAATCGCGTGCGGCGGGTAGCCGAGTTGATAGATAAATATGGCCGCCTGCCAATAGAAGTCTAGGAGTGAGGAAGATGACTGCGAAAAATGAAATAGAGAAACCGGACCTTACCCCCAGGCGGCGCTTTATGGCCAACCTGATGGGCGGTCGCCGGGGCAAGCGCATTTCCGTCTCCAATCCCACGTCAATCGTCTGTGTGGAGCTGATAAACAAGGTGGGCGTCCATTTTCCCGAGGCCCACACTGATGCCAGGGCCATGGCGGAGCTGGCCGCCGCCGGCTATGAGGTTCTGGGCTTTGATACCATCATGCCGGAGTTCAGCGTCCAGCAGGAGGCGGCCGCCCTCGGCTGCGAGGTGAACTGGGGCAATGATACCATGATGCCGGAGACGATGACACATCCGGTAAAGAGCCCGGCAGAAGTCGTCATACCGGAGAACCTGCTGGAGAAACCTTCTATAAAGGTGGTGCTGGAGGCCATCTCAATACTGCGCCGCGAGTACGGCGACCGCGTGGCTATCCTGGGCAAGGTGATGGGCCCGTGGACCATCTGCTACCATACGGTCGGCGTGGAGGATTTTCTCATTCTGGTGCGGCTTGACCCCGACCAGGTCAGGGCATACTTGGAAGCATACATGCCGGTGACCATAGCTGTGGCCAACGCCCAGCTCCGCGCCGGCGCTGATGCCGTGGTGCTGCCCGACCATGCCACCGGGGCCATGGTCAGCGCCCGGACCTATCTGGATTTCCTGGTGCCGATGCACCGGAAGATGCTGGCTCATATCGGTGGGCCGACCATCCTGCATGTCTGTGGTCAGTGCCTGGACCGCATACCGCATATTGCCACCGAGGGGTATGACGGCTATCACTTTGAGTGGCAGAATGACCCGAAAAAAGCGGTGGCGGCGGCGGGAGGTCAGGTATCATTGCTGGGTGGCATCAGCAATATCCAGGCCCTGCTGCAGGGCACGCCGGAAGACGTATATAAACAGGCCAGATATAATATTGAGGCTGGCGTTGACTCCATCGGGCCGGAGTGTGCCATATCCCTGCAGACCCCGCTGGCCAACCTGAAGGCGATAATTGCCGCTGCCGAAGAAGGCTATTGATTCGCTGGCGCCAGCCTCTACTCTTCCCGGCTCTCTTTTAAAAACTCTTCCGCCAGGTGTATGGCCTCATTGGCCGTGATATCCAGCGGCGCCTCGTATTTGACCTCGACGTACTCCTTCTCCAGCTCCTCAATATAGGCCTGGAACTCCGGGTTATGGCTGGCCATGAAGTTGAGCTTCACCTCCAGCTCATCGGCCTCCTGGTCAAGGTCGGCGATGTCCAGATTGAGATGCAGCAGGCCGTTCAGCCTGAGTATGATGGCCCTGATGGCTTTGGGGTTGCGTGGTATGACGATGTTGAACTCAGGATAGTAGGTGGCCCGGGCGGTAATGGTCACGAAGGGCATTTTTCTCTTCTGCGACAGGTGGAGCATGGTGGTGGCAAAGCTTCCCGGGCCTTCGTAGTTGCTGGACTGCATGGTGTATTTCATCATCTCCTGCCTGAGCTCTCGGGAACTGCAGGCGCAGAACACGCCGGTTTCCCTGGTGTGCGGCGTCTTGTCCAGGACACCGCCCAGCACGTATATCCGGCTGACGTTATAGTCAGCGGACAGGTTCAGGAGGTTCTCAATATATTCTTCCCAGTTGGTATTTGGCTCCGTGCCCAGATACAGAACCAGGTCGTGCTCCGCTGACGGGTTGACCCAGTAAAAGAACTCGTTTTTGGGCATCACGTGCTTTTTCAGCAGGCCGTCCTCAATCTTTATCTGGGGCCTGAGGGAGAGCTGGCCGGGCACCTGAAAGACGTGATAGTGGGCCAGGGGCATCTCGGCGAACTTCTTGGCACGCAGTTTCTTAATCAGGTACTGGATTGTGCCCGTGGATGCCTCCCCGCCATCCACCCAGCCGTTGATGCCGCAGATAAGGTCGGGTTGCCTTAGCTCCGGTTTCTCCAGGTAGCGTAGATTGCTCTGTTGCGCCATCGTGCCTCACCTCCACTTTTAGCGATATCAATGCAGCAGATTGTGCGCGTTGGTCTGACACATCATTCTGACTTGTTCATCGGGCACACCGCGGAAAAGGAAGCCAAGTATCAGCTTCCTCATCTGCTCCCAGGGGACGCCGGTCTCAATATGGCCGGTATCGGAGCCGAGAACAATTCTCTCCGGGCCGACCGCTTTATAGAAGGCCATCGCCTCATCCCAGACGAAGGCTGGCGGCGACAGGTGCATGGCGTAAATGCCTATGTAGGCGCCCATATCGGCCAGCTCTTTGGCCTGCGCCGGCGTCACCATCGTCAGCGGGTAGTTGACGTGGTTGACCTCGATGCGCTCCACGCCCATCTTGACCGCTTCTCTGACCACGGCGAAGCGTTCCGCCGTGCTCTGGTGGCACAGCCCGAGCACCATGTCCGTCTCCGCCATCAGCTTCAGGATTTCCTTCATCGCCGGCACCACTTTTCCTTTATCATCGATGACGGAGATGCCGCCGCCCTTGGGGTGGCGGGTCACACTGCGGTGATGGGCGGCGTCCATGTTGGGCAGCCAGATGTATTTGCCCCCCACCCGATAGCTGGCCACGACCGCATCGGGGTTCAGCCCGCCGACGGCGTAGTTGAGCACCACGCCGCCAAAGACCTCGACCCTTTTCTTGTTGTTTTTAGCAGCCCACTCATCAACTACCATCTGGGTGAGCTGTACGGAAGGCGCGGTGGGCAGGGTGTGGTCCTTGCAGACGATGCCCGCCTGCCCCACCTCGCAGGCCTGGCGGGCGAACTCAATCTGGCTGTAAAGGCGCTGGGTGGTGGAGGAAGGGCCGGTGTGCTGGTGAATATCGTAAGAGCCGCGCAGCAGGCCCCACATGCGTTCATTGTCAAAGTTGGGCTGCTTCATGGCCTTAATCGCGTCTTCCGGTCCGTAGAGCGAGCTCCGCCCGCCCGCAGTGATAATCTCCTCAATTCTTTTCAGGTATTTCGGTGTCAGTGACAGTTCGTAAGTTTCCCTGGCCATATTAGCTGTGCCTCCTTATCTAAATTATAACATTCAGGGCATAGATGCATCACATAGGCCTAATCGTAGCCATGAATACGGCTGTTGTCAAATAATTAAAACTGACCTCTGCTTCATGCGGATTGACGCAAAAAGTTGAATATAATAGACTTATGCCGTCAGACGTCTTTTCCGCCGGAATAAGCAGCCTTTATCTTTAGTATAGGGATTAATTCAGGAGGTTCGGTATGCTGCCAGTAAAGATGTTCCGCACCGCTAGGGTTGTTATCACCGGCTCCGGGTCGTCAGGGCAGGCTGGCGAGGAGTTAAAAAAGCTGAATTTAAAAAAGGCCCTGATTGTGACTGACCAGAATCTTATAAAGCTGGGCATCCCGGATGGCGTCACGGCCTCGCTGAAGAAGAGCGGCCTGGCCTACGCCATCTACGATGGTGTTAATTCGGAACCGGTCGCTGAATATGTTCAGGAGGGGCTAAAGGCATTCCGGGAAAACAAATGCGATTGCCTTCTGGCCATCGGTGGGGGCAGCCCGATGGACACCGCCAAGGCCATATCGGTCATGGCCACCAACCGGGGCTCAATAGAGGACTACATGGGGCAGGGCAAGATTCCGGAAGAAGGCAGGCCGGTCATTGCCGTGCCCACGACGGCCGGCACCGGCAGCGAGGTCACGCCGTTTTCCATCATTACCGATACCAAGCGGGACGTCAAAATGCTCATCGGCAGTCCCTTCCTGACTCCTCAGGTTGCCATTGTTGACCCGCAGCTCACCATATCCCTGCCGCAGGACATAACCGCTGCCACCGGCATTGATGCGCTGACCCATGCCATTGAGGCCTATGTCTCGGTCAAGGTCCAGATGATGAGCGACATTCTCGCTCTGGCCGCCATTGAGTTTATCGCCGGCAACCTGAAGCAGGCGTGGTCAGACGGGAAAGACCTGGAGGCCAGGGAGAAGACCATGATGGGCTCGCTCATGGCGGGGATGGCGTTCAGCAATTCTTCGGTGGCGCTGGTGCACGGCATGGCGCGGCCCATCGGCGCCTATTTCCACGTTCGTCACGGCGCGTCAAATGCCGCCCTGCTGGGCACGGTGATGGAGTTCAGTCTGGAAGGAAACCCGACCCGGTACGCGCGCATCGCGCAGGCAATGGGAGTCCAGACGAAGGCTCTGTCCGAGATGTCAGCGGCCAAGCAGGGTGCCGCCGCGGTCAAGAAACTCATCAAAGACATCAGGATACCGTCTCTGCGGGAGCTTGGCGTGGACAAAGCCAAACTGGAAAAGCTGGCCCCGAAGATGAGCGACGACGCTATCGCTAGCGGCAGCCCGGGAAATAACCCGCGCCCGGCGACCAGGGAACAGATAATAGAGCTTTACAAAGCGGCCTACGCAGCGTAATCACTCAAAGCACAGGGGGAAGAATATGGCAGGACGATTGGAAACAGCGCAGAAGCGATTAAGCTATCTCTTCGGGACTCTGCACGGGACCGGCGCACCGGAGGTTATCTGTGAGCGCGGCGACGGCGTGTACCTGTATGACCAGAACGGCAATAAATACATTGACTTCAGCGGGGGCCCTCACGTCGTCTCTCTGGGCCATGCCAGCCAGAAGGTTAATGAAGCGACCAAGAGGCAGATAGATAAAGTCTCCTTTTTCTTTCGTGCCTTCTGGCTCAATGAGCCCCTCTTGGAGCTGGCGGAACGCATCATTAAAGTTTCGCCAGCCAACCTGACCATGTGCCAGTTCTGCAACAGCGGTTCCGAGGCCAACGAGACGGCGATAAAGATTGCCCATCAGTATCATGTGGAGAGGGGCAAGCCGGAGAAGTACATGGTGCTGTCCCGGTGGCAGAGCTATCACGGGATGACGCTGGGGGCGCTATCTGTCTCCGGGCATACTATCAGGCGGCAGAAGTTCGCCCAGCTCCTGCACCACTGGCCCAAGATACCGGCGCCATTATGCTACCACTGCGCCTATGAGCTCACCTATCCGGGCTGTGATATCAAATGCGCCCGAGCCCTGGAGGAGCTTATCAATCAGGTCGGGCCTCAGTATGTGGCCGCCTTTTTCATTGAGCCGGTGGGCGGCGCCGGCACCGCCTGCATGGTGCCCGTCCCCGAGTACTACCCCATGGTTCGGGAGATATGCGATAAATACGATGTACTGCTGATTGACGATGAGGTCATCTGCGGTTTCGGCCGTACGGGCAAATGGTTTGGCATTGAACACTGGGGCGTCAGCCCCGATATCCTTACCTCGGCCAAAGGCATGACCGGAGGCTATACGCCGATGGCGGTGGTCATCATCGACCAGAAAATCGGCAAGGTGTTCAAAGAAAAAAGCGCTGGCTTCATGCACGGCTTCACCATGGAGGGCAATCCCGTCTCGGCGGCCACCTGCCTGGCGGTCATAGATGTCCTGGAAAAAGAGGGGCTGGTGGAGCGCTGCGCCAAAATGGGCGAGTACTTTTTCCAGAAAGCCCGGGCCAAGCTGTCCCACCATCCGGTGGTGGGGGATATCAGGGGCAAGGGCCTGCTCATGGGCATCGAGCTGGTACAGGACAAAGCGAAAAGCCAGCCCTTTGATTTGAAGCGGGGGGCGGCCAACCGCCTCCAGCGTATTGCCATGGAGCACGGAGTCATGGGCTACCCCACCGTCGGCATTAAAGATGGCGTGAGCGGGGATGCTTTTCTGGTCTCGCCCCCCTTCATCATCACCGAGCCGGTGATAGACGAAGCCTTTGACCTGCTTGATGCCGCCATCACCGATTTTGAAAAGGAATTTCTGTAAGAATGGAGGTATTTTTATGCTAATTGTTGCCGAAAGAATCAACTCGTCGCGCAAGTCAATCAGCGAGGCGATAAAAGCCAAAGACGCTGATTTCATCCGGAACGAGGCCAAAGCGCAGGCAGGGGCCGGCGCCCAGTATATTGATGTCAACGCCGGCAGCTTTGTCGGGCAGGAGGCGGAGTACCTGTGCTGGCTGGTGGACGTGGTGCAGGGTGCCACCGATTTACCGCTCTGCCTGGACAGCCCGGACCCGGCGGCGATAGGCGCGGCGCTGAAGAAGGTGAAGAAGCCCTGCCTGGTAAATTCCATCACCATGGAGAAGCAGCGCCTGGAAGGTATGCTGCCGCTGGTAAAGCAGTACCAGACCAGGATAGTGGTGCTGTGCCAGAGCGATAAAGGCATGGCCAACACCGTTGCCGAAAAGTTTGACATCGCCCGGCAGATGGCTGATATTTTAACCAAAGAAGGCGTGGCCGCGGGCGATATCTTCATCGACCCGCTTATCTATCCCATCGCCACGGATACGAAGTCGGCGGTCGCCGCGCTCGGCGCCATCAGGGAAATCACCATGAAGCTGCCAGAGGTGCACACCATCTGCGGGCTGACCAATGTATCTTACGGGCTGCCGGTGCGGAAGCTGGTGAATCGTACTTTTCTGGTGGCGGCCATGGCCCATGGTCTTGACTCGGCGATTATCGACCCCACCGACCGCGAGCTTATGGCCGGCCTGGTGGCGGCGGAAGCGATTCTGGACCGGGACAGGTTCTGTGCCGGGTACATCACTGCCTATCGGCAGGGGAAACTGGCATAGATGAAGGTTAACGTCCGCATAATTCCCCCCGATAGAGAGTTGAAGCTTAAGGCAGGCGATAACCTGCGCAGCGCGCTCATTGAGACCGGCATCCCCCTCGATTCACCCTGCGGGGGGCAGGGCACCTGTCTCAAATGCAAGGTGCAGCTCTCCGGGGTCAGCCAGAAGCACACTGAGCTTGAGCTGGAGAAGCTGTCCCGGGAGGAGCTTGACGGCGGCTGGCACCTTGCCTGCCAGGTAAAGATAGAGGCGGCGGGCGAGGTCCGGCTACCCGAGGTAGAGATTTCGCGGGCCAAGGCAAGTTTCGGGTTGCTCGGCGAGGAAATCGCCCTGCAGCCCAATGTCCGCGGCATTTCTTTCAAGTTGAGCCGGCCTTCGCTGAGCGACCAGCGGGCGGACTGGAATCGCCTGGCGGCATATCTGGAAAAGCAGATAGAAGGACCGGTAAGCACGGAACTGTCATTGCTGCGTGAGCTCTCCGCCCGGCTCAGGGAGTGGCATTTCAGCGGTGAGGCGGTGGCGGTGGGCAGCGAGGTGGTGGCGCTAGACCCGCCCGGCAGCACCGGGGACAGGCTGGGCGTGGCCATAGACATCGGCACCACCACACTGGCCGCCGGCCTGGTGGACCTGGGTACTGGCCGGGTAATTGCCATTGATGCCGAGCTGAACCCCCAGATTGCCTTTGGCGCCGACGTGGTCTCACGGATTATGTATGCACAGGAAGCACCGGGTAATCGTACAAAACTGCAGAGGGAACTGGTCAGGGGGCTTAATCAGTTGCTGGTGCGTCTCTGCCGGAGCGCCCGGCGGGAAAAAGACCGCATCTTTGAGGCCACGGTGGTGGGCAATACCACCATGCTCCATACCCTGCTGGGGCTGGAGGCCAGAAATATTGCGCTGGCCCCCTACATCGGGGGGCTGAACCAGTCTCTTGACCTGCCGGCAAGGGAGCTTGATTTGCAGATTCACCCCAGGGGGAAGGTGCATGTCCTGCCGTCTATTGCCAGCTTTGTCGGTGCCGATACCGTGGCCGTGATACTGGCGGCGAAGCTGCACCGGACCCGCACCCCGAAGCTGGCCATTGATATCGGCACCAACGGCGAGGTGATGCTGGCGACCAGGAAAGGTGTCCTGACTGCATCCACCGCAGCCGGACCGGCATTTGAGGGAGGCCGGATAAAGTACGGTATGCGCGCCGTGAGAGGTGCCATCAGCTCTTTTCAGGCCGCCCCGGAGTTGAACTACTCGGTCATTGGCGGCGTCGCCCCCAAAGGTATCTGCGGCTCCGGCCTTATTGACTTGGTGGCCGAGCTTTATTGGACAGGGATTCTTGACCAGAAAGGACGCATTCTGCTGCCCGCGGAGATAAGCTCAAGGCGGGCCGGCAAGCTGGCATCTAGGGTGAGAGCCCGAAAGCAGGCGCGGGAATTTGTCATTTTCAGCGATGAAAAAAGGGAGGTCGTGCTGACGCAGCAGGACGTGCGTGAACTGCAGCTCGCCAAAGGGGCGATTCGCGCCGGTGTTGAGCTGCTCATGAAAGAGGCCGGCGTCACCAGCGGCGATATTCAGGAGGTCCTCCTCGCCGGCGTGTTCGGCAACTATATCAACCGCGAAAGGGCGGTTACCCTGGGGCTTATTCCGCCTTTCCCTCTGGAGAAAATACATTTCATTGGCAACGGGGCCATGGACGGGGCATTGAAGGCCCTGCTCAATCTGGAGGAAAGGCGTCAGGCAGAGAAGATTGCTGCGGAGGCACACCATATTGAGCTGTCCGGTCGGCCGGACTTTGAAGCCACCTTTCTGCGCTGCCTGTCATTCGGCAATTAAAAAAGCAGCGTGGCGTATAAAGCCACGCTGCCCCTTACTTTCTGTAACCCATTGCCCTGTCAGTATGCTTCTTATTGCGGCGGCAGGCTCTTCAGCATGGATTCCAGCTTATCGATTTCCCCCTCAACCATGCGGTAGCAGTGCTTCTCCTCGGGGAACTTGCCGGTTTTGACATCGTCGATATGCTCGCGGAGCGCTTTATCAATGACCTGGGCCAGGTTGGCGTATTTCTTGACGAACTTCGGGGTAAACGCCTCAAAGTAGCCAAGCATATCGCCGATGATGAGCGCCTGGCCATTGGTGTACATGCCGGCGCCGATGCCCAGCACCGGAATCTTGAGCATATCGGTGATGATTTTACCTACCTCCGGTGGAATGGCTTCCAGCAGGAGGGCAAAGGCACCGGCCTTTTCAATGGCCAGCGCGTCCTTTATCAGTTCCATGGCAGTATCAGCGGTGCG
>Ga0194125_10014544_pt1 | contig 10050 bp, 12 predicted proteins | sample TA2KigC250mmetaG_FD_148626 | JGI IMG/M metagenome (GOLD analysis project Ga0194125, IMG submission 148626) | Freshwater microbial communities from Lake Tanganyika, Tanzania - TA2015034 Kigoma Deep Cast 250m | ecosystem: Environmental > Aquatic > Freshwater > Lake | place: Tanzania: Lake... | reverse complement strand
TTTATTAAATCTATAAGTTTTGTTAATTTCATTTGAGAGAATTAAAATACCAAAAATAGAATTTCCAATTCCTACTGCGGTTTCCATGGGTTTTCCTTGCGTCATTCCATGAATTCCTGCACCTATAGCTGTTGATCCTGCAATATACCAGAATATAGTCATTCCACGATCAAAATTAGTTTCTAAGCTCAGAGGATTTATATAAGAGAAAAAATTCTTACAATCAGTAGCAAACGTTTTAGAATAATAAGAAATGTCTTCTTTGGCATAAGACGCGAACATTCTTGAATTTCTGGAAATGGATTCTCCGACATCAGTAAATATTCCCTTATAGTCTCTCATAGTACCATGTAATAATTTAATAACCAGTAAAGGATTTAATCTTTTCTATCACGCAAATTATAGAGTTCCTAAAGCAAACACTTATAATAAAAACATTAAACTTCAATATAGAGATAAAATGCAACCAATAGTAAATATGCAACCACAAAGATTGCCGGCAAAGAAAGTAAGAATCTTTGATATTGTTAACGGAAAGTATTTTGCCGGGAGTAGAGAAGATATGAAACCCAGCTATGTAATCACTCCTCTAGGTGAAAAAATTTCTAGAATAAGTATTGTTGCTAGTATAACAGAAAAATTTATGAGCGAGGATGAAAGTTATTCTTCAATTACAGTTGATGACGGCAGTGAAGCGATAAGAGTAAAAGTTTTCAAAGAAGACGTTCCTCTACTTAGAAATGTGGAGCCTGGAAACTTGATTTTAGTAATAGGCAAGGTAAAAGAATACAATGGTGAAGTATACATCAATGGAGAGGTAGTAAAAAGAAATGTTGAAGCTAATTTGGAAAATCTGAGAAAACTGGAGATATTGAATAATGTGATAGAGCAGAAAAAAATTGTAGAAGAGATAAAGAATTTATCAAGTGAAGTTTCAGAAGAGGAACTGAAAGATTATGCAATAAAGAAATATTCTATAGACAGTGAAAGTTTGCAAGTTATTTTAGAAAGCAAAAAATTGGAAATTGATTACAAGCCAAAAATCCTGGAAGTTATAGTGGCCTTAGATACTGGTGAAGGTGTGGAAGTTGGAAAATTGTTTGAAGTTCTAGATTTGCCTGAACATGCAATTGAAAAAACTTTAGATGAACTTATGAGTCAAGGCTACGTATTTGAACCGAATCCAGGAAAAATCAGAAAAGTATAGGTGGTAAAAATAGAATTTGACTACAATAAAATGCTGAAAAACGCTATGGAGAGAATTCCGAAAAAAGTTGATACAACTGATAGATTTAAAATTCCTCAAGCTATTTGTGAAATACATGGAAACAAGACTCTGATAAAAAACTTTAATGAAATAATTAATGGATTGAGAAGGGACGGACCTCATATAGCAAAATATCTATTCAAAGAATTGGCAACACCAGGAAATATAGAAGGCAATATTTTAATTTTACAGACTAAAGCATCCAGTGAAATGGTGCAGAAAAAAATAGAGGATTATATAAAAGAGTTTGTTTATTGTAAAGTTTGCGGTGAACCAGATACAAAAATATTGAAGGAAGGAAGAATTGCTTTTATGAAGTGTGATGCATGTGGAACAAAATCACCTGTAAGAGTTGTGTAAATGTTCTGGTGTAGAGTTTTTCAAACAAAAGAAGAAATTGTAGTGGCATTATGTGATGAAAAACTGCTTGATTCTATACTAGAGAAAAGGGGAAGGAAGATAAAAATCAGCAAACATTTCTATGGTGGAAAACTGATAGATGAGGAGAGATCTGTAAAAGTCATGAAAGAAGCTAGCATAGGAAACATAATTGGAAAGGATATAGTAGAATTAGCAGAAAAGAATGGTTTTATTTCAAAGGAAAACATTATTTTAATTGATGACATTCCGCATGCGCAGTTTGTTAAAATCTAGAAAAGCACAGTTTTTTATTTTGTCAGCTGTCGCCGTTATTGGAATTCTTTATTTCTTAAGCAGATGGTTGGAACCAAGCACCATAACAGACACATCATCTGTGGTTTTGATGGAAGAGCCTTTCATATTTAATAACATAAAAGAGAAAGCTGTTGAAACTGTGGAAACTAGTAAAAGCTGTGAGGAATTGAAGTATAATCTTGATGAATATAAGAAATTTGTAGAAAATTATATGCTAAAGAAAGGTAGCCTAGTCCTTCAGTATCAGTTTGTTGCTCCATGTTATGATAATCCTCCTACACCGGCAGTAGTTGAATTCACACTAAATCTAACTACTTCAAAAATTAAAATAGGTAGTATATTCTATGCCGGTTGGTCACCTAGCTGAACTGACAATCACCAGCAACATGAATCCAGTATCCTTTTGTTGGTTCTATCGTAGTTGTCTTTTTCCAGTCTTGTGTTGAAACATCCCAGTATAGAGGATCTTGTGTTAAAGTGCAACTTCCTTTAATTGAATTTATATCTTTGGCTGAAGAGAGTGCACCAACAAAATTATAGCCGGCTTTTAAAGGAGGTATATCATTAACTGAAGTGCTACCATATCCTTTAACATTTACTGTACAACTATTTTCAGATCTGAGCCAGTATGCTTTTCCACCAGAAATCTGACTCCAAGAATAAAACTCCCATTTCTTTGTTGTCGCATACCAATAGCTGAAACTCCTGGAAAATACATTGCATGGATCATTATCTATTGAAGTTATCTTCTTAATGGGTATTGAAATCAGGTTCCATCCAGGATGAATTGTAAAAGACTGTTCAACTTCATCAAAACTATAACTCCATTTCCCACTATTGCATTTTATATCTGAATAATCTGGGTTTAATATTCCATGATTATAGCAAGTTCCTTTGTAAATACATTTGTTTTCACTATCACAACAGGCAACATTATCAAAACTGGCTGAACAAACATCTTCAATAACATCACCAGCTTTTATGCAATTTTTTTTAAATTCTGCAGAGTCATCACCACAACAACTAGTAGAAGCAGTTTCACCACCTAAACTCCAATATTCACTTCCCATCTTGCATATACACCAATTTTCATTAGTATCATAATCTACTGTATATAGAGTAAACATACCAGTTGAACTTGGTGCAGCTGAAGCACTACGGACTCCATTCCAAGAACCTTCATTACCGTAACTAGAACCATCAAGAGCACTTACATTAACTGTTACATTATATTGCCCTTCAACTGGGCAGAAAGAATAACCATGAGTATTGTTTGTCCATGTCTCATTAGTAAACGTGCCAGCAGTACAAGTTGCTGTGTCATTAGAACTCCATGTCATTGTAAATATATACGTAGCTAAATTTGGTGCATGTGCTGTCACATTCATTTTGTTGACATCGCAGTTGTTACATGTGCTTACATCAGTTCCTGTACAGTCCTGGCATGATGGATAACACGCAACATTAGCTAGAACCATTTCTGGTAATGAAAACAAAGTTCCAAGAATCACCAAAAGCACAAAAAGTCTGTTCATTATTCCACTAAAATATAATTGGGTTTATTTTTGAATAAAACTTATTTTAGTAAGTCGATTTCATCTCTTGTTAACTGGAAAGAAGATATCAACTGTCCCCTAGTACCTTTGTTTTTCATCATAATTTTAATGAAAGGTAGATAATGTGTCTTCAGCTTTCTGGAAGAACAGTGAAATTGTTTAGATAACCTACCTAGAAGTTCTTTCATATCCTTTCTATCTGCCTTTGTTCTACCTAAAAGTGCTATATTACTAGGATACTGATATCTGCTGAATTTTCTATACATTTCCCTTTTAGAAACAGCAACCCCACCGGTCATCATATCTATCATATACCCTTTCAGTTTCCAATTTTCAGCAGAAGAAATTCTTGATCTAAATAAGTCTGCCTTGCTCAACATATCAAAAGCTTTGGCTATCTCTTCTGGCTTTTCATATTCATTTATTATGTTGTTTTCAATCCACCAGAAAATCTCATCAGGATCCTTGTCTGAATTGTTTATGGAAGTCTTAGCTGTCAATATATTCTCTGTCTTAAAAATTATTTTCATTATATCAAAAATTGAAGTTTCTCTTTCCCTGCTTCCGAGGGAGTCTAAATCTTCTATTGTGATTTTCTCTTTTCCATGTGAGATTGCTTCCAGATCATTTATAGCAGCTCTAAGATCTCCACTTGAAATTTTAGCCAATCCTCTCAGCACAAGTTCATCATAATTTATTCCTTCATTTTCACAGATTTCCTTCAGCTTTCTTTCTATGTCATAAACATGTATTTTTTTAAACTGAACTAATTCACAATGCTCTCTCAATGAGCGTAGTTTCTGATCATATGCATTGTTAGCTGTAAGCACGACTGGAAATTTTGTCTCTTTTATTATTTTTATTATTGCACCGACACCACCTAGATCTTCTCTACCAGCAATTCCATCAATTTCATCAATGAGAAAGAGTTTACTTCTTCTAAACAATGAAGTCTGCAACATAGACTGACCTAGAACTTCTTGTATTTGTGCAGCACTTCTCCAGTCAGATGCGTTCATTTCAATAAAATCAATATTATGTTCGTTAGCATACGCCTGTAATAGAGATGTCTTGCCAGTGCCTGGAGGTCCGAAAAATAATAACGCATCATCACCAGGTTTCCATTTCTTTATCCATTTTAGAAAAATATCTACTGCTTCCTTCTGGTTAACAAATTCTTTTACAGATTTTGGTTTGTGTTTTGTTGTCCAAGACAAGCTACCATCTTATTTCTTACCAAATAACAAAAACTGCGCCAAAAGTGCCTCTAGTTGAACCAAATCATTTCCACCCATACTCAATCTGAATTCATATTCTCCAATCTTCTCTATCAATGAAACTTTCTTCTCTTCACTTACATCCAAAGAATAGATTTGTCTGTGAATTTCTGCGATTATATCACTTCCTGCCAAACCTTGTTTCAAAATCAAATCCTGCAATTTCTTCCTTGCATCCACGAATTTTCCCTTTAGAGCCAAGTCAAGCATATCCTTAACGTCTGTAGGCTTGGCTTTACTGGCAACATCATAAACCGCATCTTCTGTTATTTTTTCTTTAAGAGTAGCAGACGCCTGCAGCAAATTAGCAACTTTTCTCATGTCACCCTCAGAAATCTCTATCACTGCTTTTATACCGTCTTCAGATATTTTCAATTTCTCACATTCCACAATCCTTTCAACAAATTTTTTCATGTCAGATTCTATCAATGTTCTAAACCTGAATACAGCACAACGAGATTGAATAGGCTCTATAATCTTACTGCTATAATTGCAAATTAGGATGAAACGACATATGTTTGCATAATTTTCCATTGTTCTACGTAATGCATTCTGTGCATCATTGGTAAGAGCATCTGCCTCATCAAGTATGATTAATCTGTAAGGAACATTAGTCATTGCTTTTGTACGTGCAAAATTCTTTATGTCATTCCTTATTACCTCAATTCCTCTTTCATCACTTGCGTTTTTTTCTAAGACATTATGTCTCCACTCTTTTCCATATAGTTCCTGAGCAAGAGCTAAAGCAGAAGTTGTTTTACCAGTTCCAGCAGGGCCAGCAAAAAGCATATGTGGAATGTTTTTTTCCTTAACAAAGACCTTTAATCTTTCAACTACATGCTTCTGATTAATTACATCCGATAACTTACTGGGACGATATTTTTCGCTCCATACTATTTGATCCATTATATCACTAATACCTACAAAAGGTAAATTAATTTAGTTTTCCATCAGTTAAAAAGGTATTATGCCAAAGCCAAGACAATTGAAAGAATGTGAAAAATCTGGATATAGAATTATTGGTAAGAATCAACACTCGGCTGTAGAAGTTTGTAGGTGGTGTAAATCTGTTTTAAATGGCGGTAAAGGATGCTATAAACAGACTTGGTTTGGTATAAATTCTCATCGTTGCCTGCAGATGACTCCTTCTCTTATATGTAATCTAAGATGTCAATTCTGCTGGAGAAGATTTGATTTAAAGAAAAGAAAAATAGATGAATGGGACAAACCAGAACATATCCTACAAGAAGCTGTAAAGACTCAAAAAAGTCTGTTGATGGGCTTTGGTGGAAATCCAAAAACTAGCAAAGAAGTTTTTAAGGAATCTCTGAAACCTAATCAATTTGCAATAAGCCTTGACGGAGAACCTACACTTTATCCAAAACTACCAGAACTAATTAAAAAAATAAAATCTACTGGCTCCACGGTATTTCTTGTAACAAATGGAACTAATCCATCAATGCTGAAAAAATTGATAGAGAAAAAAGCAGAACCAACAAATCTATACATTTCCGTTTATGGAACAAATGAAAAAATGTATAAGAAAGTCTGCAACCCACTCATTCCTAACGTTTTTGATAAAGTTAAGAAAAGTTTGAGATTGATGAAGAAATTCAAAGAAGCTAAAACTGTTTTCAGAATTACTGCTGTGAAGAATTTTACAATGATTGATCCTGAAGGTTATTCTAAATTGATTAAAATGGCCAAACCTAATTTTGTAGAGATTAAAGGTTATGCTTGGTTAGGTGAATCTAGACAGAGATTGAAAAATTCTAATGTTCCTACTATGGGAGAATTGATAGAATTTGCTAAAGAAATAGAAAAATTGACCAGTTATAAAATTAAAAATGAAGATGAGAGAAGTAGAGCTGTACTATTAGACAAATTATGACACTGTAATATTTATAAACTCAAAAGTTACAATAAATTAGCATGAAACTCCCTTGTGAACAACTCGTAGAAAGACTTCCTGTAATTAGATCCATGATAACTCATGAGATGATTGAAACTTTTAATCTGACACAAAAACAAACAGCAAAGAAATTAGGTATCACACAATCAGCTGTTTCTCATTATCTTTCAGGATCAAGAGGAATGAAAAACATATCAAACAAAAAACTAAAAAGAGAAGCTAGGAAAATTGCTAAGGAAATAATTGAAGGTAAAGCAAAATTTCCAAAAAGTGTTTGCAGTTTGTGTGGGTGCATTAGATGAAAAAAATATACCTTGATTATGCAGCAACAACTCCTGTAGATCCTAGAGTCTTGGAAACTATGAAACCTTATTTTTTAAGCAAATTCGGCAACGCATCTTCACTTCATAAGTTTGGACAAGAAGCTAAAAGAGCCCTGGAAGATTCAAGAGAAAAAATTGCAGATCTTATAAATGCAGAACCTAGTGAAATAATTTTTACTTCAGGTGGAACAGAATCAGACAACCTAGCAATAGAGGAAGTAGTCTATCCAAACAGAGAAAAAGGAAAACATGTTATCACATCAAAAATAGAGCATCCCGCCATTCTCAAAACATGTGAATTTATAGAATCAGATGGATTCGATGTAACTTATCTCAATGTGGATAAGACTGGATTAATTGATTTGAAAAACTTGAAAAAAAATATAACAGATAAAACTACGTTAGTCACAATAATGACTGCGAGCAATGAAATTGGAACAATAGAACCAATAAGAGAAATTGGAGAAATTTGCAGAGAAAGAGATATTGTTTTTCATACAGACGCTGTACAAGCCTTTGGAAAAATACCGATTGATGTAAAAAAGATGAATATAGATTTGCTTACTGGATCTTCACACAAGATTTATGGCCCAAAGGGAGTTGGTTTTCTTTATGTTAGAAATGGAATAGACATAACTCCATTGATACATGGCGGTGGACAAGAATTCGGAAAGAGAAGTGGTACAGAAAATATAGCTGGAATAGTTGGGTTTGCTGCGGCGGCTGAAATTGCTAAAAAAGAAATGAAAAAGGAATCTGCTAGACAGATAAAATTGAGAGATTATTTGACTAAGAATATTTTGAAAATTGAGAAGGCACATCTGAATGGACATCCTATAAAAAGACTGCCGAATAACACAAATTTCTGGTTTGATTTCATAGAAGGTGAGTCATTGATTACTCATCTAGACTTTTATGGAATAGCTGCATCTACTGGTTCTGCCTGTTCATCAAAATCACTCGAACCAAGTCACGTGTTGTTGGCTATAGGATTGAAACACGAACAAGCTCACGGTAGCTTGAGACTGACTCTAGGAAAATATACAAGTAAGTCTGACATTGATTATCTGCTGTCTGTTTTGCCAAAGACTGTAAAAAAATTAAGGGAGATATCTCCATTGAAGTGATTCTATGGATTTTCAAACATATACAAAAAAAGTTGTAAAACATTTCAAATGTCCGAAGAATTTAGGTAAAATTGAAAATGCTGATGGTGTTGGTAAAGCGGGAAACCAAATTTGTGGTGACGAGATGGTCCTCTACATAAAAGTCAAGAAAGACAAGAAAGGTAGAGAAATACTTTCTGATATTAAATTCCAAACATTTGGTTGCGTCGCAGCTATAGCCACTAGTAGTATGATAACAACTCTTGCAAAAGGAAAAACAATTGATGAAGCTTTGAAAATAGGTAAAAGAGATATAACAGAAGCTTTGGGTGGCTTGCCAAAAATAAAGCAACATTGTTCAATATTGGCTGCAGATGCACTGACTGAATCTGTGTACGATTATAAATCAAAAAACAAACTTCCAGTATCAAAAGAATTGAAAGAAGAGCATGAGAGAATTCAGAAACAGACAAAAGAAGTAGAAGAAGCACACAAAGATTACATCAAATTTGAAAGAAAACAATTTCACTAAATTATTTTTTCCTCTTAGAATGTTTTCTTCCTTGATAAATATGCGCAATCAATCTTACAATAAAATAGCTTAGTGTTGATATTATGATTGCATTTATTACAAGACCGACTAAAAGTTTTCGTGAAATATCAATAAATTGATTCAACCAAAAAGAACTATATTCAGTCATAGCAGCATTCGCAAACAGAAGACCACCAATCTTATAACTCAACAATATTACTGGCAATGAAAATAACGGATTCCAAAACAAGAACGATCCAAACAATGAAAGCTTGTTCATCTTCGGGTAAATCAACATTGCCAAAATTGCAATTGGAATATCTAGACCAGCAGTAGGAAAAATCGCGATGAATGTCCCTACTGCAAAACCAAGTGCTATAGAATGGGGGGTTTTCTCTATTTTCACAACATTCATGAAGTATTTCACAGCTTTTTTGAAGAAGTCTTTCATGAAATCATCTCAATAATTTTTTAGGAATATAGTATGACATTTTTATTATATAAGTATTTTGCAATAAAACACTTTCAAAACTAAAGTGCAGGGAGTGGGATTTGAACCCACGAAGGTACTAAACCACGAGGTCCTAAACCTCGCGCGATTGACCAGGCTACGCGACCCCTGCATATAGAATAATCTGAGAATCAGCTTATAAATTTAAGATTTTTATGGTTCATGCAGAATTTACCGGAGAATAAGGGCCTAGGTATCTCTCTATATTTACAATTTCAAAAAATCTTTCAAAGTCTATTTCACTTGCCCTTCTATAATCATACATGTTCTTCATCCATATCCAAGTCTTTAGAGGTATCACATGTTCAAAGCACCTCATCTGTCTGGAGAATTTGGCAAGCATCTTTGACTTTTCTAGATCAACAGGTAGATCAGCCTCTTCAATCTCGAGAAAATACTTGTTTATTTCAGAATCAAGATAAAATGTTCCTGTGTTCACATATTCATCTTTAGGGAGCTGTACCATTGGCTTTTCTTCAAAACGAAGTACTGCCTTTGTATTTATGTCACACTTGATCTTTCCGAACTGACTCAACTCACTTGCACTCACTACGACAGAAGCAAGAAAACCTTTTCCAAGCCCAAATAATTGGAATTTTGCAAACTCATTTAAATTTAATTTCATTATATCTGTTGAATTTATTGAAATTTTGGGTTTCTTTTTGTCCAATACGCCCTTCTCTAAATAGTATTTTATTACTCCTGCTCTCCCGAGTCTTTTTCCTTCTGGCTCTTTCAAATATACAAACTCTATTCCTGTGTTCTTTCTTATCTCATCACAATGTTTGATTATAAAATCTGGAGAATGCCAAAGTGAAATGAATATCTTTTTCATCCCAGCCATGACATAAGGTAAAATAACCCAATCTATCATCGGCCTAGGCTTTTTTC
>Ga0194125_10014542_pt1 | contig 10051 bp, 8 predicted proteins | sample TA2KigC250mmetaG_FD_148626 | JGI IMG/M metagenome (GOLD analysis project Ga0194125, IMG submission 148626) | Freshwater microbial communities from Lake Tanganyika, Tanzania - TA2015034 Kigoma Deep Cast 250m | ecosystem: Environmental > Aquatic > Freshwater > Lake | place: Tanzania: Lake... | reverse complement strand
ATTTTTAAGTGAAGAATAATTTATGTTTCTTGACGTGCTCGAAAAATATGACTGGAACAAAATTAAACAGGATATCTATTCGAAAACCGAAAAAGATGTTTTGCTTGCTCTTAATAAACCTAAAAGGGATTTAGAAGATTTCAAAACACTCGTTTCTCCTGCTGCTTTTCCTTATCTCGAACAGATGGCTAAACTCAGCAATAAACTTACTCAAAAAAGATTCGGAAAAATTATACAACTCTTCATACCGCTTTATCTTTCCAATTATTGCGTAAACGAATGCGTTTACTGCGGATTTAACTGTCATAATGATATCGAAAGAATTATACTCGATGAGGAACAAATTTTAAATGAAGTAGAAGCGATTAAGTCCTACGGATTCGAACATATCCTGCTTGTTACGGGTGAAGCGCCTTCTATAGCAGGTATGGAATATTTCGAACGCGTGATTAAGTTAATAAAACCTTACTTTGCTCTGATATCGATGGAGGTACAGCCACTGGAAGCCTCTGAGTATATTAAGCTTAAAAAACTTGGACTCAATACAGTTTATATTTATCAGGAAACATATAATAAAGAAAGTTATAAAAAATTTCACGGCAAAACAAAAAAATCCGATTTTGCCTATCGTTTGCATACACCGGATAGACTCGGTAAAGCTGAAATGCACAGAATCGGAATTGCAAATCTTCTCGGACTTGAAGATTGGAGGACCGATGCATTTTTCACGGCACTTCATTTGAAGTATCTCGAAAAGAAATACTGGAAATCTAAATGTTCAATTTCATTCCCGAGACTCAGACCTCATAAAGGCAGTTTCAAACCTGAATTTTCGATAAGTGATGCGGAGCTTGTTCAATTGATTACCGCATACAGAATTTTTGATGAAGAAGTCGAACTTTCAATATCTGTAAGAGAAAGCCGTAAGTTCAGAGACAATGTTGTTAAACTTGGAATTACTTCTATGAGTGCCGGCTCAAAAACAAAACCGGGGGCTTATGCATTAAATTACAATGCACTCGAACAGTTTGAAGTCTTTGATGACAGAACTCCCTCTGAAGTCGTAGATATGATTAAATCTAAGGGCTACGAACCTGTCTGGAAAGACTGGGGCTATTATATGCAGTTGTGATTTGAAATTAATTTCATTTTTTCTGAATGGAAGAACACGAATTTTTAAAATATAACAGACAGATTATTCTCGATAATATTGGAATCGAGGGACAGCAAAAACTTAAGCAGGCTAAAGTACTTGTTATTGGAGCAGGAGGGCTTGGCTCGCCTGTTTTGCTGTATCTTGCTGCTGCAGGCGTCGGTAATATCGGTATTGTTGATGGCGATGTAGTTGATGAATCTAATCTGCATAGACAGGTTCTCTATAACGAAAATGACATCGGGAAACTGAAAACGGAGGTTTCTGCAAGAAAATTAAGTGAACTGAACAGATATGTTAATGTAATTACATATTCTCACAATCTTTCCGGATTTAATGCACTCGATATTATTAAAGATTATGATTTTATTGTTGATGGTACTGATAACTTTTTTTCGAAATATCTTATTAATGATGCTTGTGTAATAGCAAAGAAACCTTTTATTTACGGAGGTGTCTTCAAATTCAACGGACAGGTCAGCGTTTTCAACTATCAGGGCGGTCCTACATACAGATGTCTGTTTCCCGTGCAACCAGATGTTAACGATTTTCCGACTTGTTCAGAAATAGGAGTACTCGGTGTGGTGCCGGCGGTTATAGGCTCGATTCAGGCAAATGAATCGTTGAAAATTATTCTTGGAATCGGTGAGATTCTTTCGGGAAAACTTCTTACCTTTGATGCTCTGACAAATAGATTTGATATGTTTGAAATTTCTCCCGATAAAAATAATCTGAATATTGAAAAAATTTTAACCGCTGAAAATATATTTTGCTCTGGTGATACGGTTAAACATATTACACCTTATGAACTGAAAAAAATGCTTGATGAAAAAAAAGACATTCAGATAATTGATGTCAGGGAACAATTTGAATATGAACGGAAAAACATTAACGGTATACTTATTCCCCTTAAAACTCTTCCCGATAAATTAACCGGAATTTCGAGGGAAAAACCTGTAATAATAATGTGTGAACACGGCGAAAGAAGTGTATATGCAGTCCTGTATCTTCAGCAAAGATTTCAATTTACGAATCTCTTTAATCTTGAAGGCGGTATCGCGAATTGGGAAAAATTAATTAATAATTAATATATGTGCAGTTGGTTCCAGAATAAAGAAACCGGTAAAACAATTTTTAAAAAACTCGAAAAAGATTTTAAGGGAAGTTTTAAACTTGAATCAGATGAAGAACTAAAGAAAATTAATATCAGACCGACCGATAAGATTTACGTTATAGTAAATGAACAAGACAATATTATTATCAAGTCAATGAGATGGGGTATCAGATTCGATGAAGAAAAAAAGTCTCCTCTGATTTTTAATATCCGTTCGGAGACAGTTAAAGACAGAAAATTCTGGTCGAACCTTTTCAAAAATAATCCATGTCTTATTCCGATGACATCGTTTTTCGAATGGAAATCGGTTGAAATTCGCCGCGGTGAAAAAGCGGAGAAAAAGAAAATTCCCTGTAAAATTTCTTTTCCGCAGGAAAAGTTGTTTTTTGCTGCCGGACTTTTTACCAAACTGAACAACGGACAGGAACAAAGTACGTTACTTACTACGGAACCGAACACTCAAATAAAAGAAATTCATAACAGAATGCCGGTAATCCTGGAATATCAAACGGCACTCGATATTTTTAAAGATGAGTTTGAAAAAAATCTCGAAAAGCTTAAACCCTGCAAAATGCCTTTTGAAATCGAAATCAACCCTGACGAATCAGGAAAAAATAAATTGTTTGTATGAAAGTTTGTTTTATAACCAGTGAATGCTTCCCTTATGTAAAGACGGGCGGACTTGCCGACGTTAGCGGCTCTTTGCCCAAGGCACTTTCCGAACTTGGAACGGAAGTTAAGATATTTTTACCGCTGTATGATTCGGCAGATGTTAATGAATTTGGAATCGTTCCCGTTAAATCTTTAACAGGTATTCCTGTCAGACTCGGAACAAAAGATGTTGTGTTTAATGTCTGCAAATGCAAACATCCGGATACCGATATTGATGTTTTTTTTATTGACTGCCCGTTCTATTTTAAAAGAGGAAAAATTTATTCCGATGACACCGATGAAGATGAAAGATTCATATTGTTTCAGTATGCGGTTATCATGACACTGCAGCTCCTGAAATACAAACCGGATGTGATTCACTGTAATGACTGGCAAACTGCTTTGATTCCCGAATTGTTGAAAACAAATTTTTCCTGGGACGGACTGTTTAAAAAAACAAAGACATTGCTGACTGTTCATAATATTGCATATCAGGGTAGATTTAATAAAAGCTCAATTCTTAAAGCAAATCTGAAAACAGATAAATTCTTTCCTTTCGGTCCTTATGAATTTAAAGGTGATTTCAATTTTCTAAAATGCGGCATTATTGCTTCCGATGCAGTAAATGCAGTCAGTCCGACTTACTCCAAAGAAATTCAAACTCCTTTATTTGGTGAAGGACTCGAAGGCATACTTGCAGACAAAAAAGACTTCGTTTTCGGAATTCTAAACGGTATCGACGATAATATCTGGAATCCGAAAGTTGATAAATTTATTTTCAAAAATTACACTCATCGCAGTTTACAAAATAAAATCCCTAATAAAATCGAACTTCTTAAAAGATTTAATCTGAAACCTGATGAAAAAATTCCTGTCTTTGGAATTATCTCGAGACTTGCCGTGCAGAAAGGTTTTGATTTGATGTTTCCGGTAATAGACAAAATCATGAAAGAAAATATATATCTTATTGTGCTCGGCAGCGGTGAAAAAATTTATGAGGATTTTTTCTCTGCCGCCGGGAAAAAATACACAAGGAAAAGCGGAATACAAATTGGTTACGATAATGAGATGTCGCATCTGATTACCGCCGGTGCGGATTTCTTTCTGATGCCTTCTAAATATGAGCCCTGCGGACTCAATCAGATGTATTCACTTAATTATGGTACACTTCCTGTAGTCAGAAAAACCGGGGGACTCGCAGATACCGTCATTGATTGTTTTTCAAATCCTGCCAAAGGCAACGGAATATCATTCGATAATTTCAAAAGCAAGGAATTCCTCGATGCTTTTAAAAGAGCTTTATTAATTTTTGAAAATAAAGAGAAAATGAAAAAAATATTAAGAAGGGGTATTATTAAAGATTTTTCCTGGAAACATTCGGCAGGAGAGTATATTGAATTATATTCGAAACTTTAAACCTAAATCTCGAATTCTTCTCCTCTGTATGGTATCGTAATATGCGAGAAGCCTTTTTCTCCCAGTGCTTCTTTCAAACTTTCCTGCTGCTGGTTCTCACCGTGTATTAAAAAAATTTCCGGCTGTCTCCTCTTATCGAAATTATCAAAATATTCCAGTAATTCGTTTCTGTCCGCATGTGCGGAAAATGAATTTAAAATTCTTATTCTTGCATTTACTTTGTATTCATCACCGAATATCTTTACTACGTTTCCGTAGATGTCTTTTGATTCTACCAACCTTCTGCCGAGTGTATGCTCTGCCATAAACCCGATAATCAATATTATATTATTCGGATTTTCTATGTTATTAGCAAGATGATGAAGTATTCTCCCTGCTTCGCACATTCCCGAAGCGGAAATTATCATACAGAATTCTTTTCTGTTATTTAATTTTTTCGATTCTTCTGCATCTTTTATGAAAAATATATTTTTACCTCCGAATACGTCCACACCCGAACTTATTAAATTGTACGTTTCTTCGTCGTAACACTCGGGATGTAATCTGAAAATCTCCGTGGCGTTTACCGAAAGAGGACTGTCGATATAAACGGGAAAATCCGGTATCTCATTTAAGGATTTAAGTTTATTTATTGTATGGATTACCTCCTGTGTCCTTTCGACGCTGAATGCCGGCACGATTATTTTGCCGTATGTTTCGTACGCTTCCAGTATTACTTCTTTTAAATGTGCAGTCATTTTTTCCGCGTCTTCGTGTATCCTGTTCCCGTAAGTTGATTCGCAGATAAAATAATCTACATCCCCGATAAATTCAGGGTCTTTGAGTATTGGTAAATTTTTTCTGCCTAAATCTCCCGAAAAACCGAGTCTTACAGATTTTCCGTTCTCCGTAATTTCTAATGTGATTTGTGCTGAACCGAGTATATGTCCTGCCTCCGTGAATTTTACCGATACTTTGTCATCGAAACCGTCTATGTTAATGGGCATACTATACGGGATGGACTTAAAATGGGCAATTATCATTTTTGCTTCATTTATCGTGTATAACGGATTGAAAAGAGGCTCGTTATTTTTTTTTCTCTTTTTGTTTACAAATTCTACGTCTTTTTCCTGTATGTGAGCACTGTCCTGAAGCATTATCGAGCATAAATCCCGTGTAGCGGGTGTTGAATATACACTGCCTCTAAATCCTTTCATATATAAAGTCGGCAGATTTCCCGAATGGTCTATATGTGCATGTGATAATATTACACATTTTATCTCTTCGGGATTGTATAAAAATTTTCGATTCATCTGAAAAGATTCTTCTCTCCTGCCCTGAAATAATCCGCACTCGAGCAGTAATTTTTTTCCGTTGATTTCGAGCAGATGTTGTGAACCTGTTACGTTTCTCGCAGCACCGCAAAATTTTATTTTCATTTTCTGTTATTTGGATTTTGATACGAATGGATTGTTTTTTATATAAAATCTGTATTCAAATTCCGTTCCTCTGGTTATTCCGACCCTTTTCGCGGTTACAATATCAAAATTTTCATCTTTACCTTCGGCTATATATAATTTACTGCTTCTTAGACTTATTGAATTGAATTTACTGTCGATTCCGAATGAAAGACATAACTTAGCCGGTCCGTTAGTTAATTCATAAACTGACTTCGTTTTTCCGCGATTCTTTTTCATATATTCGATTCCCTCTATCGGCTCTGCCGCTCTTATTAAAACCGCACAACCTTTACCTTTTCTTTCTGTTACAATGTTGAAACAATAATAATTTCCGTAAATAAAGTAAATATAAGCAATTCCTCCTTTTTCAAACATTGGTTTATTTCGTTTTGTGATTCCGGGATGTGAATGGCTTGCAGGGTCAATTTTATCTATATATGCCTCGGTTTCGACTATTTTTCCCGCTAAAATTTTTTTTCCGTAATTTCGCACAATTGTTTTTCCAAGCAGCTGCCTGGCTACTTCTACGGTATTATTTAAATAAAAATCAGCCGGGAGTGGTTTAAATCGCATATTATTTTTTCTCTGATTTGAAAATACCTGATTATTTATATTTTATATATTCAAAAAATCATAATTTACTGAATTCTTTTTTTTGCATCTTTACAAAATTAATATTGCTATTTGATATTATTTTTCATAACTTTATAGTGTACACTAAATTATTATAATAGTTTAGTTGTTACAAATAATGCCTGAATTACAGGCAGAAAGAGGAAATATGAAATGCAAATTAAATATTTTGCTCATTTTTCTGATTTTTCCTCTGTGCGCAAATTCGGAATGGGAACAAACAAATGGACCTCTGGGGGCTACGGTTTACTCTCTTGCGTATGATGGCTCAAATATTTATGCAGGTACTTTAATTACAGGTGTCTATCGCTCTACTAACCTTGGTCTTACCTGGACTCAAACTTTATTAAATGATAAGACAGTATGGTCGGTTGCAGTGTGCAGCGGGCATATTTTTGCCGCTACCGGATGGGATGGTATATGGATTTCGGATAATTTTGGTATGTCGTGGTACCGTGGAGGTCTGAACAATCAACATGTCAACACGATTGCAGTATACGGTACAAATATTTATGCAGGTACATATCAAAACGGTGTTTGGATTTCGACAAATTACGGATTAACATGGTCACAAACGTCGCTGTCTAACAGAACGGTTTATTCTATATCCTCTTATGGAAATTATATTTATGCCGGTGTATGGAATTACGGTGTGTATCGTTCTGCCGATAACGGTTTAACCTGGACTCAAACTTCTCTCAATAATCAGAGCATTTTATCACTTGCTGCTCTGGATAATTATGTATTCGCCGGCTCAGCTTATTATGGAGTAATATATTCTACAAATTATGGAACTACCTGGCATCAATCCGGATTAAATAATGTTCCTGTGTATTCACTTACTTTCACCGATAATAAACTTTTTGCCGGAACAAACGGATACGGTATATATGTTTCTCCAGATTATGCAGTTAGCTGGTATCCGACAACAGTGACGGAAAAAAATATAAGGTCTTTAATCTCATTTAACGGGTATATGTTTGCAGGTACTGAAGAATTTGATATCTATTTTTCTATAAACAGCGGCTCGAATTGGTACAGGTCAGGTCTCAATAATTTAACAATTCTTTCTTTGACTTCACTTGGTAATATTGTTTTTGCAGGTTCGGATTCCCATGGATTATATCGGACTTTCGATAATGGTATAACCTGGGATAAACTTAACACCGGGAATTTAATTGTTAATTGCCTGTTAACTTATGGAAATAATATTTTTGCGGGGACAAAATTTTATGGCGTCTATGTTTCTAACGACAGCGGTATTTCATGGCAGCAAATAGGATTAAATAATAAAACAATATTGTCTCTTGCAAAAAAAGGAAACGAAATATTTGCGGGAACGGATGCTTACGGAGTATTTCGTTCAACTGATAACGGACAGAATTGGATTCAATCCGGTTTAAATAATAAAGCTGTATATTCGATAACCTCACTCGGTCAATATATATTTGCCGGAACCTGGAACTACGGCGTACTGCGTTCGACTAATAGCGGCATTACGTGGTATCAAACTGATCTCGATTATCAGGTCGTTACTTCTTTAACTACACTTGGCAATGTTATTTTTGCAGGTACGTGGTATGACGGTTTATATGTATCTGAACATAACGGCAGGAACTGGCAGAAAACTCCTTTGAATACTCTTTATATTAATTCCATTGTCACATACAGTACTAATGTCTTTGCAGGAACTAAAAGCGGAGTTTATTTATCTACAAATACAGGTTCAAGCTGGACTCAAACATGTAAAGACATTATTCCCCTGAATATCCAGTCTATGATGATAACAAATGGTTATGTGTTTGTTGGAACAATTAACTCTTCAGTGTGGCGTAGATTATATTCGGATATTATCGGAATCGGTAATTCAAATACCGAAGTGCCCACAGAGTTTTCGTTATATCAAAACTATCCAAATCCTTTTAATTCAATGACAAATGTTAAATTCCAAATGTCAAATGCAGATAATGTATCTTTAAAAATATATGATGTTTTAGGAAAAGAGGTTACTACGCTTGTTAATGAAAGATTTCAGCCGGGGACATATCAGATAAGTTTTGACGGCAGCGGATTACCGAGCGGAGTATATTTTTACAGACTTACTGCAGGGGAATTCACAGCAGTGAAGAAAATGGTTTTGATACGTTAACGACATTGCTCTTTAAAAATACTAATATATTAAAGATATTACGGCACTTACTGATGTATATACTATAATATTATTTTAAAATATAATGACATTACGGAATATTATATTATTTTTTGTATTAAGCCCGATTTGTGCTTATAGCCAATGGTTTACACAGACTTCCGGTACTTCAAGGCATTTAATTGGAATGGATATGATAGATTTAAATACAGGTTATATTTGCGGTGATTTAATAGGTGGAATTTTAAAGACAACTAATTCAGGACAGAACTGGATAATACAACCAGAACCACTAATTCATCAATATAATAGTATTTCATTTATTGATAATAATACCGGTATCGCAGTGGGTCCCTCCGGTATGATATTAAGAACTACAAATGGAGGACAAAATTGGTTGGTACTTTCGAGGCCAGGGGGAGATATGGGAGATGTACAATTTGTTAATAATAATATTTTGTATGCTTGTGGAGATCACATAATTAAATCAACAAATGGCGGTATAAATTGGAACATACTAATCACAGCACAATTTTTAGGACAATTTAGAAGTTTGTTTTTTACAAATGAACTCACAGGAACCATTGTTGGAATAAATGGAACTATCTGGACAACGACTAACGGTGGGATTAACTATATACAAAGATATATGATGCTACCAGTGCAGTTTGCGGATAGTAGTCTTTATGATATTCAATATATTAATTCAACAACAGGATACATAAGTGGGAATTTAGGCATCGTTGTTAAAACTACAAATAGTGGCGTGAATTGGTCATACTTACCCACTGGCACAATAACTCAATTTCCAAGTCTTTATTTTATAAATGAAAATATTGGATATTTAGCAGGAACAGCAGGTAGATTATTTAAGACTACAAATGGAGGAGTGAACTGGATTCAGCAGACTGTAGGTGTAACTGATTCATTCTATGATTTAGAATTTATTAATTACAACACAGGTTGGATCTGTGGACAAAATGGAAGAATATTAAAAACAACCAATGGAGGTTCAACATGGATAAAACCGATTAACACGGAGGTTCCGGAAAGTTATGCATTAAGACAGAATTTCCCTAATCCTTTTAATCAGGTTACAAAGATTCAATTTGAAATTCCTGAAAGTAAATTTGTTACATTAATAGTATACGATATACTCGGAAAAGAAATTGCTGCACTTGTCAATGAAAAATTATCTCCTGGAAAATATGTAATAAATTTCAATGAAAACGGATTATCCAGTGGGATATATTTCTGCAAACTCCAGACTAATAACTACTCAGCAGTGAAAAAAATGGTTTTGATACGCTAACGACATTTGCTCTTTAAAAATACTAATATATTAAAGATATTATGGCACTTACTGATGTATATACTATAATATTATTTTAAATTATAATGACATTACGGAATATTATATTATTTTTTGTATTAAGCCCGATTTGTGCTAATAGCCAATGGTTTACACAGACTTCCGGTACATCAAGGCATCTTTA
>Ga0194125_10014539_pt1 | contig 10052 bp, 7 predicted proteins | sample TA2KigC250mmetaG_FD_148626 | JGI IMG/M metagenome (GOLD analysis project Ga0194125, IMG submission 148626) | Freshwater microbial communities from Lake Tanganyika, Tanzania - TA2015034 Kigoma Deep Cast 250m | ecosystem: Environmental > Aquatic > Freshwater > Lake | place: Tanzania: Lake... | reverse complement strand
AGACCCTGATGTACTGATTACAGATAATGTCGGAACCGTTGTGAAACGAATGCTAAAGAGAGGAACACAATGTGGAGTCAACATCAAATTCGGAAGAGGAGGAGATAAAATTCATGGACGAATAATTCTGGGGCTAACAAGCTACCTCGACATGGGATTGGCAGGGCTGGTGGAACGCTCACGTTTCACTCTGGCACCTATGGGGTTAAGCTATGATTGGGAAGCAGGAAAAACAATCGATAGCCGCCAGTGCTTCGAGGCATATAGACTAGAAATAGCAGTACCAGAGATGAAAGGAGGCTATGGCTTCGATTCCGATGCCTGGGAACTTGTAAAAAAGGATCGTGGAGGAATGCTTTTCTCGCCTCAACCAGGACTTCACGAAAATGTTGGTTGCTTAGATTTTGAGTCGATGTTTCCTAATATCATAGTAAAGAAAAATATCAGTTATGAGACAGTCACTGAAACTGAAGCCAGATCTGACATTAGAGGTTTCTTAGGAGGATGGACGGGGCATTTTCTGGAACGCCGCCTCCGCTTCAAACACCTCAGAAACGTCTATCCACCAAAGAGTAAAGAATGGAGGTGGTGTGAAGAGAGGCAAAGTAGTCTTAAACTCATGCTGGTGGTTGTCTATGGATACAGTGGATGTTATGCAAATAGGTTTGCTAACGTTCGGGTTTTCCAGGAGATCAATAGGCAAGCACGTCAAGCCATGGTTAAGGCACTAAACATCTCCATAGAAGGGGGATTCGAAGTCATCTACGGGGATACGGATTCTCTTTTCGTTAAAAAACTAGGAGCAAAAAGAGAAGACTATGAAGTTTTGGCATCTACTATCGCTGAAAAATCGGGACTGCCAATCAGACTGGATAAGCATTTCAGGTTTTTGGTGCTTATGAATAAATCAACAGACCCTCACCAGGCATCAACGCGACGATATTTCGGTAGGTTAATGAAGGGAGGGTATTTTTTCAGAGGAATAGAGCTGAGACGCCATGACACGCCGCCCTTCATTAAGCGTCTGCAGGAAAGAGTCATGGAAAACCTCTTCGATGCTGAAGACGCAGAAGATGTTAAGAGAAGAGGCATACCTAAAGCCTTAGCTCAAGTTAATAGAGCCTGTGAAGAAATAAAACAACGGAAGGTTGAGGCTCAGGAACTAGTTATATCCAAGAGGCTTACGAGAGAAATCAACGATTATCAAAGCATGCAGCCCCATGTGGTTGCAGCTCTGCTTGGAGGTGAAGAGGAGGGAACATCAAATTTCGTCTTCGTGAATACGGAACGAAAAAATCCTTACCTTCGTGTAATCCCTGCTTACTTGCTCGACGATGCTTCTAGGAGTTATGACTGGAGGAAATATGCGAGCCTGACAAGAAAAGCAGGAACCAACATGCTGTCATCTCTAACTAATGAGTTTGATCAACGAGATTCATTGTTGAGAATGAGTCAACTTGATGCATTTTTTACATAAATTTGTTTGTTTATGCAACTGAATAATAATGATGATTCTGATTTTAATCTTTGTTTGTTAATATTATTATGGATAAATAAGTCCATGTTATTTATTAACATATATAATTAACAATATTCCTAAGTGATGTTCGCTGATAACTAATGAGGATATTAAAAAACCATTTGAATATAATGACTCACATAGATGTATCGAACTTTTTTCATGCTTCTCTAATACTGACGCTTACAGAATATTCAATTACGCAAAGAATGGAATCAAAAACTCATCATACGCGATAAAAGAATTGAACATAACCCCCAAACGTTATTATCAAAGACTTAAAGAGTTAATAGACCTTGGACTAGTAGAAAAAACAGAAATTGGCTACCAACACACCCCATTAGGAAAAGCAGTTAACAATATTAACACAAGTTTAATTGATGTATATAAAAATAAGGAGAAAATTGAGTTTCTAGGAAAATTCATGAATACAACAGCGTTATCAGAAGAAGAGAAAGCTTCAATATCAAACATTCTAGTTGAGGGCACCCAAATTGGTCAGTTAATGAACCATATTGTAGAAGCAGGCCAAAAGAAAATAGAGAAAATACCTTCATACGAAAACCTAGTTAAACGAGTCTGTGAAGAACTCGAAAAAACAACAACCTCATTATATTTAGCCACAAGTTATTTTGATCCAGATGTAATATCCACATGTTTCAAAGTATATCAAAAAGGAGTAAAAATTCAAGCAATCATGCCCGGTAGCTCACTTACGAATAAATTCAACAAACTTCGAATGATAATGTCACCAAAAGCATTAATGACAATAATTGATGTTTTAAGAAGTTCTAAAAATCCTAGCGAGTTGTATCGAGAAAACGAGGTTTTATTTAGCTTAGTTATCATCGATAATAATCGATGTTTTTTCGAATTCCCAAAAATCTTTGAAGAAGAATTTACAGTCGCTTTTTATGTAGAGGACGCCCTATTAGCTACAAAATTCGCTAAAGTCTTTGATAAAATGTGGTCGACCGCTAACAAGGACTCGTTCGAGATCTTAAAATATTTTAAATATATTTAAAAAAAATTATTTTAAATTGAAATAACTTATTTCTTTTAAGTTATTTAAGTCATTAATTTTTACCATTCTTCCAGAGATAGTATAAAGGAAATTCTCGATGTAAAGGCTTCTTTCAACAGATGATTCACTGTTGAACCAGTATCCACTCTTTAGTAATGAATCGTCCTGAATGTGGGTTATTCTACCCCTAAGAGTTATTCCTTTCAAGCTTATTTCAAAGACATATGCTCCTTGTGCAATGTACTCTCCATAAGCATTTGCAGGAGGTTTTCCATTATATTTAGCGGGATCAATCTTCGTCTCTAATATTGGTATTACTAGCAGATTCTTTTCCTTACTGAACAGGAAAGCATGATGATCGTGTAGGGCAGGAGAGTCTGTTCCCCTGTCACCGACTTCAATTTTAGCAATTTCAATTGGATTAGCGACATTAGTTACATCAAAGAGACTTATCTTTAATCCCTGATACCAAGCGAAATCTCCTTCCTCAGCTTCAACAGTCTCTTTTCCTAGACCAATTAAATGTGTCTCATCGTATGGGTGAAGGTAGTTACTGTAGCCGGGGATCTTGAGTTTGCCAAGGATTTTTGGTTCAGTTGGTTTAGATAAGTCGATAACGAAGAGAGGATCAACTTTTTTAAAGGTTACAAGATAACATCGGTTTCCCATGAACCTAGCTGAGTAAATCTCTTCTTTAGGGGCTAAACCTTCAATTTTTCCAACTGTTTTCATGTTTTTATCAAGAACATATACTGCACTGGATTGTTCAGTTGATGATCCACCTCTCCATCCCCACCACATTCTTCCAGTAGTTGTAGCTATTCGGAAATATCCATTATATTCATCCATGCTAAACTGATTTAAAACCCAACCAGGAACAGTTCCTTCAGCTATGAAATTTATCAATCCATTATCGAGCTTGATTTTATGGATTGTTGTGTTACTCCACTTACCGACTGTCAAGTAAAGGTGTTGTGTACTTACATAGATTGTGCTACTAGCACCAATAAGCAATGTTTTACTTTGAGTTTGCTGGCTTGGATTTTGGCTATTTAAACTAATTATCGTAGTATATGCATACCATGGTTCTGTGCTATTCCAATAATAGTAAATATCAGTGGGTTGAATTTGGTAGGCTTTTGAGCCATCTTGAATAACTGGTGTCTGAGGTCTTCCCTCAATAATATATGCACCCTTCTGAACAATCAAATAGACATAATCACCAATCATTCTACTTGAGATATAATTTCCTTCTGCTTTGAAATCTCGATCAAGTTTTGGTTTCAATTTATTAGAGATATCATATACTCTAACTATTGTTACTTGAGTTGATTTTATAGGAGGCATAATGTTGGGTATCTTTTGAGTTGGCTCAATATCACCAAACACTGTATAATTTTGACTGAACACAACAAGTTTGTTGCCAGCTAGATATATGTCTCCAACCTGTTCATCCAGCTTAATCCTCGAAAGGATCTCTGCTTCACTTGGGGGGTAAGCTTTTGAGATGTAAACCACGTTTCCACGTGCAATGTAAAGGTATTTACCATCAGTTTTTACTTTATCAGCTTCATCAACTCCAGCAACCTGGATATTAGTGCTGGAATAATTAGTACCACCCTTAGATGAGTCAGTTGAAGCCATTTGTGCCATCCCAAGCTCAAATACTCTGTACATTGGAGCAGAGGTTTGTTTCTCAAGGAATTTTTGTAAATCAGAAGCAGATCTGAAATTTTGTAGGCTGCCAAAGTAGTTGATATCAGGTAGGTTTGTCAGCATTTCTAATTGAAGAACAGGACCCATTAAAAGACTTCCACATATTAAACCTATGAGAGCATAGGTTGTTAATTTAGCAACATTTGACAACATATGTATCTGTATAATAACCCTACAGTAGAAGACTTAATCCTAATCATTAGAACATAACAGTGAGCTTGTTCTTATCCTTCGAACAGGCTTCTTCAGGGTTTTTTTATAAAATAGAATATTTGCATTTAGTTATTTCATAAAATCTAAAAGTTGATTCAATCTGTAGCGCTTTTTTTGTGGAGCGTTTTTCTTCAAGCCCAAGTGCTCTTCCTGAAACCCAATATCCCGAATTGTTTTGTGGGATCATCTCTCGGGGAAATTGAAAAATCCCATCATTTATTTCATAAGATTTTAATTTTTTTATATTATTCTTAAACCATGGATGGTTTCTACATTTCCCCAATCTATTTAATAGACTTAGCCTTAACAGATTTGATTTATCAAAACATATTGATTTTTGCATCTTCTCATTAAAGTCATTTTCAAAGGGGTAACCAAATAGATGAATACTCCAACCAGCAGAATAAAATCTCCTGGTATCTGGTTGATAAAGAATTCCATAGCCTGGTTCCAGTTTTTGATATTCAGGTGATAAAATAAAGTCAACTAAAGTCTCGATTTTAACCTTGGTATCCATCTCATTTAATAGACTTGGTGTGTGAAGGAAACAGTGAAAGTCATGAATATTTGGTAAAATTGCATGCTCTTTAATAATTTCAGGATTTAGTATCGGTCGTTCTCGAAAGTTTTTAGGAATTTTACCAATTTTTTCTGGATTAATGTAAATTTCATTAAAATTTTTTATTTCAGTAAAAGATACTGCATTTTCTAATCTTTTTCTTATAATGTAATTGACTTCTTTATGATTAGAGTAACCAGTCATTGCTAAGTAGCCAGCAATTAATGATAAATAAAACCATGAAAATGGTACAGGATTACCTTTTGATAATTCAATTTCATCTAGCCAATCTAAGTAGGGTTGAATACGATCATCCAAAGCAGCTATTCCTTTCTTTAAGCCAAATTCGAATAATCGCCCCATACAATTCTCGAAAGCTTCAGGTTTAGAGTGGTGTAAGGAGGTTGGTGATACTGAAAATTTTAAAAATTTTAACTGTTGAGTAACTAATCTTGAGGAGAGTAAATCATCTTCAAATTTGCTGGCGTCCTCCTCTTTAAATTCTTTTTGTGTTCGATATTTTATGATTGGTCCAGCATTTTTGATTAACCAATCATAAACATCGTTCTCCAATGAGTGCACCTTATAATATTGTAATTTCTGAACTGTATTTGCTGAAAGGCTCTCCACCTTTCTTAGTTACCATGACAACATCTTCTACTCTAGCAGACCAACTATTTGGTAACAATATGCTGGGCTCAATTGTAAAGCACATGCCTGACCTGAGAATTGTCTCGTCTGGGATGTAAAGGAAGGGTGGCTCATGAACTGTTACACCTATTCCATGCCCAAGCCTGTGACCAAAATATGGGCCATATCCTGCTTTTTCAATGATTCCTCGTGCAATTTTATCTAAGTCTTGTGCAGTTATAGTTCCATCAATCATTTTCTCTATTGCTGCAGACTGGGCTTCCATTACCTTGCTATGAATATCAATTACATCCTTAGGAGTTGGTTTACCAACATAGATTATTCTACCAAAATCACTACAATAACCTTTATAGAATCCTCCAAAATCGAAGGAGATTACATCACCATCTTCAATAACACGGGATTTAGTTCCAGGTGTAGGGTATTTTGGATTTCTTAAACTAACTGTACTGACAAAACTCGTATAATCAGCACCATGTTTTTTAAATTGATAATCAACCTCTGTAGCGACATCTAAACTTGTTTGTCCTCTTTTAATTGAATCAACAACTTTTCTATAAACAACATCTGTGATTTTACCAATCTCCTTCATAATCTCAACTTCTTCATTGGTTTTAATCATCCTCATTGGGGAGATATAATTCGAAGCAGGAGTCACTTTGAGCTTTGGTAAAATCTCATGCATTAGGATTAATGTATGAGACCAAGCACGATTATCCACAAGAGCATGATTCACTTTACCATTAATTTTTTTAAGAATTTCTTCCATAACCTTTTTTGGGCTTTCAGTTTCATCCAAGATTCTTACTTCATCAATGAAGGGTTTATCTTCAGCCTCTTTCAACCATCCTCTTCCACCCATTCTAGGTCCTAGTAGAATAAATCCTTCATCAACACCAATGTATGCTCCTTGAACATAATCACCATAAGAATTATGGTCAGTCATTGAAGGCCCTGAACGTGTAATACCAGTTAGGTAGAATAGATCAGCCTCTTTACGTAGGTATAATAAATCAATTCCATTTTCTCGCATTTTACTGCGAATGGTTTCTAATCTACTTTTAAAATCCATGCCAATCAGAAATAATATTCCATTAGAGTTTATAACATTATCAAAAATTTTTTAGATTTAAGGTTTAATTGAAAAGTATATTATTTCTATCTAATCTGACTCCAAAAAAAGATGATAAAATGGATCGTATTAAAGTTATTAATATCAATGGTGAAAAAGCGATTAATAATGACTTTTTAAAAGATATTGAATAATTCTCTGAAATAGCATATGAAGTTAATATTAAAGTTAAAATTTTAAATATAGTAAAGTGTTCTGAAATTACCCCAATTAAGCCCTCATTAATGAGTAAAACTGGTTTCTCACCACTTACAAAAAAATAAACAAACCTTGATGCTGACTGAATGAGCATCGGTATAGATGCATATCCGCTTAAAGTCAACATTCTTTTAAGACTACCATTAGCTCCAAAAAGGAGACTAATACCTTTATACAATAGGTTTGATAGAAACCACCCAAAAAAAGTTGTAATTATTGATGCAGCAACCACCAAGCCATAGAAAAGCCCACCAGGGGATGAATTTGTCAGGGTAATGATCGTTCTTGTTAAGTTTAGGTATGAGGTTGCTGCAGTAAATATTGAGGTCAATAAAATAATGCTAAAAGCACGCCAAAACTTTTCTTCTTTTCTAACTTTAAAATAAGCATTTATCCTATTAATCATCGTATTTTCCTCAAAATAATTGATTAGACCCATACATCTAACACCAGACATAGTTCTACATTAAGAGCGAATTAATAAGTATTCAAGTTAAACCAAAAATTATAAAAAATGCATCTTTATACTTGTACATTCTTTTGTTTTAAAACATGTTCCTTCCATATTGATGAATATATAAAATAAATTGAGGTAAAAGCAACAAGCCATACACCTGCAATTAAAAAAGGATTAAAAACACTTTTAGGCAGTCGTTCTCCTCCAAATTCGTAGGGTGCTAAGGTTATTGGATTCAATAAGTTTTCTGTAGGGGCAAAGTCATCCGTTAAAATTGGTACATCGCTTGTATTAATTATAGAATCAAAGAGGGTTTTTGCATATTGACTGATTAACATACCATTCTTTGAAGCTGTTAAAGCATTTTGGCTTAATATATCTGTATTATATCTGAAAATATTTTTTGTTGCTACAAGTATCAGATTTTGTAATTGAGCTTTATAAGGACTTGATGTGTAAAAAATATAAACCTGGGGAAAAATAAGGTTGACAGTTTTATATTCAGCTCTCATTAGATTAGAAGTATCACCAATATAAGATGAAATTAAATTTGATAAAATTAATCCATCTGATGAAAGATGATTCGATAATTCATTAAAGAACTCATAAGTCATGAGATGAAAAGGAACATATGATTTAGAGTAGGCATCAAGGACGATAAGATCGTAGCTCCCTAATTTGTTTAATACAGTTCTTCCATCTTCAACGTAGATTCTTAACCGTGAACTGGAGATCACTCCAAAAAACTCTACTGCAGCAGAAACAACATCTGGATCAATCTCAACCACATCAACATTAACGGTCGGATAATATTCTAAAAATTGTTTTGGACCAGAAAAACCACCGCCTCCAATAAATAATACATTTCTTATTCTTGGATTGAAAGCGAAGCCTAAGTTAAAGTAATCAGTGTATTTGTAAACCGAGTTAGTTGAACCGTTAAGATACATCGCACTATGAGCAAGATTGTTTAAATAAAGAGTGCGAATATCACTACTATCAATTATTGTTAAGGTTGAGTAAGGAGTTTCTTTACTGTATAGAATCCCACTTGAGCCTGGATTAGATAAAAAATTTGGAGGAACTATTAACAACAAAATAAGTAATAGGCTAAGAATTCGTTCAACCCAGAATAACCCTAACATAGAAACAATTACCAAAATTAAACCAAGTGAAATTAGTATTGTTCTCACTCCAAAGGTTGGAATTAATACAAAAACAGTGAAAAAAGTACCCAAAATGCTTCCTGCAGTTGAGATTGAGTATAATCCTCCAGAGATCCCACCCACTCTAACAAAATCATCTGCAGATAATTTAATTGAATAAGGAGAAACCATGCCAAGAAGAACAGTTGGAGCACCTAAGATGAGTAAACAAGCAATTAATGGACCATATCTATCTCCAAGCCCAGACCAAAGTATTAATTCAATAATAAACGAATATGACGCAGGTATTAACAAAATAAAAATGCCAGCAACCAAAATTATCATTGAAAAAGTTCTGTAACTAGGCATTCTATCTGCAATTTTACCGCCAAAATAATAACCAATAGAAAGCCCAATCATAACAACTCCAATTAAGTTACCCCAAACAAAGATACTATCACCAAAAGTAGGTGCAAGAAGCCTACTTGCCACAAGTTCTAAAGCCATAACAACTGCACCAGAAATGAAAACATTGAATCTAACACCCCAAATTTTAAAATTCTTTGTAGCAGCCATAACATTACGATGTAATGATAGGTTATAATTATTTTTTCAAAAAGGAACCATTAAATTAATTACTAAACTAGATGAGGACTCGATAATCTATTTACGTATAATCAAGCTCACCTTTTTCTGTAAAATTAATAAAGTGATTTAAATGGTTGAAACGCGAAAGGGAGTAAGCCCGGTCATTGCTACGGTTATTCTTGTTGCTGTCGCCATAACAATATCAGTAGCAGTTGCTTATTGGATGGGAGGAGTTTCAAGCAGTTACACAAAATTTGAAAAAGTCGAGATAAACCCAGCAGTATGCGTGTATGTTGAAGGAACTGCTCCTTATTGGAATGTTACATTTACTGTAAAAAATACTGGAACACAACAAGCAAACATTATTCAAGTTTATTTAAACAATATTGAAGTTGATGGATACTCAACAAGCATCCCTGAACCTAAAAAAGCAGTCTGTAGCATAAATCCCTCTGGCTTATTATTACAGAGTGGATCAACAGGTAATATCTATATTCTAATTCGTGCTCCAAATTCAAGTGGCGGTGGAGGTTACAGAACCCTATCTTCAGGTACAACGGTTAACATTAGGTTACATAGTGCAAATGGCATGGATTATACCAAAATGTTTGAATTAACTTAGGTTTTTTTTGATTATTAAGAAAATAAAATTATAGAGGATTTTGATTAACCTGTTTTTTCACCCACTCAGTTAAACTTAAAGATCAAAACAGACACAAAGACACCATAGAGTCCTTCGACACCCATATCCTGAAAAAAATCTACCAAAAAACAGCCCGACTAGGAGACAAACTAGCCAAAGCCGAAAAACAGATCAACTGGGAACAATTCAGACCCATAATCAAATCCC
>Ga0194125_10014537_pt1 | contig 10053 bp, 8 predicted proteins | sample TA2KigC250mmetaG_FD_148626 | JGI IMG/M metagenome (GOLD analysis project Ga0194125, IMG submission 148626) | Freshwater microbial communities from Lake Tanganyika, Tanzania - TA2015034 Kigoma Deep Cast 250m | ecosystem: Environmental > Aquatic > Freshwater > Lake | place: Tanzania: Lake... | reverse complement strand
TCCGTTCTCCAATCTTATCTCTTAAAAACTGAGGATGCCATCGAAGGCCCCCGAGCCTTTGCCGAAAAACGCAAGCCGCAATATAAGGCCAAGTAAGGCCTGGGGCAGAGGGCGTAGGGCATAGGGTCTTAATCTATGCTCTCTGCTCTATGCTCCGTGCATTTCTGAGGGAGGAAAAATGTTACAGCCCCGAGATTTTTACTCCGTTTTGCGGGAAGTCGAGTTTAGCCCGATTGAAGAATTGGTAAAAAAATCTCTTGCCGCTGGCCGGACAGCAGCGCAAATTCTCAATGACGGCTTGATCGCCGGAATGTCTATCGTGGGCCAGGAATTTAAGGCCAGGGAACTCTGGGTTCCTGACGTGCTTCTGGCAGCGCGGAACATGCACCGCGGAATAGAAATTTTAAAACCTTTTTTCTCCCAGGAAAAGGATTCTTCCAAAGGGAAGATTGTGCTCGGAACAGTTAAAGGAGACATTCACGACATCGGCAAGAATCTCGTGGCCATCATGATGACCGGCTCTGGATTCGAAGTAGTGGACTTGGGAGTTGATGTTCCGGTGGAAAAATTCGTGGCCGCTATTAAAGATCATCAGCCACAAATCATTGGACTCTCTGCCCTTCTGACGACTACCATGCTCGAGATGCGCCAGGTGATTGTGGCCGTAAAAAATAGCTCTTACGATCCTAAACCTTACGTTATCGTAGGGGGAGCCCCCGTAACCGAAGCTTTTGCTAAGGAAATAGGTGCGGATGGGTATGGGGCGGATGCGGTATCAGGGGTGGAAGTGGCTATGAAATTGATTAAAAACAGGGGGTAGGGTGAAGGGTGTAGGGTGTAGGGGACAAGGCCTAAGGTTCAAGGCCCAAAGAAGGTAAGGTCAGAAATTTTATGAAAACCGGCGCCCTTGACATGAAAAACCAAAAACCACCAGTAGGACAGGCGTCTCGCCTGTCAGAACATTAACAGAGACAGCATCTTCTTCATTATCAATTATCTTCCGGTTATTACTGGAAAGGATTTTTTTAAAATACTAGTTTAAGAGTTAAAAGTATGGATCAAAAAATCAGTACTAAACTTTCTCCTAAACAGCGGTTTTTGTCCGGCCTGTTCGGAGGACGAAAAGGAGACAGGCCTCCGGTGGGCAATCCCACCTCGATCATCAGCCAGGAATTAATGGCCAAGACCGGAATTTTCTTCCCTAAGGCCCATCTGGAAGCCAGGCTGATGGCTGAACTGGCGGCTGCCGGCCATGAAATCCTGGGCTTTGATGCCATCATGCCGGAATTCAGCGTCCAGCAAGAAGCAGCGGCTTTGGGTTGCGAAATGGATTGGGGAAGCCCCTCCATGATGCCTGACGCCAAAACTCACCCCATCCAGCGCCTCGAGGACCTGGTCATTCCCGAAAACATTTTGGAAAAACCATCGCTGAAAGTGGTCCTGGAAGCCCTCACCCTTCTGCGGTGGCAATACGGGGCCAACGTGGCCATCATCGGTAAGGTAATGGGGCCCTGGACCATTTCTTACCATTTGGCCGGAACCCAAAATTTCCTCCTCTGGGCCATCACCGAACCGAATAAAGTGCGTCGCTACCTTGAGGCCTTAAAAGAAGTTACCGTACTTTTCGCCAAAGCCCAATTCCAGGCCGGGGCTGACGTGGTCGTCCTCGCCGATCATGCTACCGGCGACCTGGTAAGCCCCAGGACCTACGAAAACTTCCTACTACCTATTCACCAAGAAATGGTGCAACGAATCGGGGGGCCGTTGATCCTCCACATCTGCGGCAATTGCGCTGACCGGTTGCGGCTATTCGTAGAAGCTGGTTTCACAGGCTATCACTTCGAATGGCAGGTTGACGCCAAAGAAGCCGTAAAAGTAGTAAACCGGGAGATGGCCCTGGTGGGGAACGTTAACAACGCCACCACCTTACTGAGAGGAACCCCGGAGGATGTGCGCAAACAGGTTCGTTACAGCATTGAAGCGGGCGTGGATATCATTGCCCCGGAATGCGCCGTTCCTTTGCAGACACCGCTGCGCAACCTCCGAGCTATTGTGGAAGCGGCCGAGGAAGGATTTTAACTATCCCATGGGGAAAGACCCTCTGACGAATCAGAAGGGGTAACCTATCTTTATCCCAAAAGAACTTTGGGTAACCAGAGGGCAACTTGGGGGAAAAAGACAACGATCAAAAGGCCAATTACCTGAAGGATCATAAACTCCATCATCCCCCGATAGATCTTCATCAGATCCCAGTCGGGGGCGACCCCCTTAAGGTAATACGCGGCCATGGCCACCGGAGGGGAGAGAAAGGCCGTCTGCAGGTTCACCGCCACCAGGGTGGCAAACCATACGAGATCAAGCCCCATACCCTTAACGACCGGAAAAAAAATGGGGACGAAAATCAGGACGATAGCCGGCCATTCCAAAGGCCAGCCTAAAATAAAGATCACGCCCATAAGGATGAGAATCATAACCAGCGGAGGAACGGCTAAAGACAGCATAGTGTTGGTGATCAAGGTGGCTGTTCCCAATCTGGCAAAGACGGCCCCATAAATATTGGAGGCCACCGCGAGAAACAGGATCATACTGGATGTCTGGATGGTTTTGAGAGAGGCGGTTTTGAGCATTGCCCATTTCAGCCGCCCGAAGAGAGCGCAGAGCACTAAAGCCCCGCTGCCGGCCATCGCCGCCCCTTCGGTGGGCGTGGCCATCCCGGCAATAATGCTTCCCAACGCGGTAAAGATGATTGCCGCCATAGGAATAATCCCATAAATTAACTCGCGAAAAATCTCGGTCTTTGACTTTGGCCTCTGCTCGGGAGGCAGTGGCGGCCCTAAGTTAGGATTGAGATGGCATCGAATTAGCGTATAGGCGATGAAGAGAGCCGAAAGGATTAGACCCGGAATAATCGCGGCGACAAAAAGCCGAACGACCGAAACACCCATGACCGGCCCAAGCAGCACTAGCATGACGCTGGGGGGAATCAATATGCCCAGGCATCCTCCGGCCGTGATGACTCCCGCCGAAAGCGCGATATCATAACGGCTCCTCACCATCGCTGGAGCAGCCAGGAGCCCGATCACCGTCACCGAGGCGCCGATGATCCCGGTGGCCGTGGCAAAAATTGTTGCGGTCACCAGGACTCCGAGAAACAAAGAACCCTTAACCGAGGCAAAAATAAATTGGAAGGCTTTGAATAGGCGTTCCATAAGCCCCGCTTCCTCGAGAACGTGGCCCATAAAGATAAATAGCGGGACCGCCGCCAGCGTTTCTTCTTTCATCAACCCGAGGGTCTGGAAATACATGAGGTAAAAGACTTTCGGGCCCAATCCGATGTATCCGAATATGACGCTCAGGATGATAAGGGTGAAAGCAATGGGAAAGCCTATGAAAATGACGGTTAGGAGCGCTCCCAGAAGGATAAAGCCGAGAAATTCCGGACTCATAGCCACTCACCTCGCCTGGCCGCATGCAGACTTTTCAATAACTCGGAGACTCCCTGGACCATAAGCAGCACAGCCGCGAACGGAACGACTGTTTTGAAGGGATAGATGGGAGGCCGCCAGTGGCTGGCCTCGGACTTTTCCAGAATATCCCAGGAGTGGAGGGCTTCAGTCCATCCAGCGAGGAAGAAATAGATCATTCCCGGGAAAAAAAGAAAGAGGTAGAGGCTGGCGTCAATCCTCCCCTGCCAACGGACAGAAAAACGATTATAAAAAATATCCGTGCGGATGTGCCCCCCTTTGTAAAGGCAATAGGTCGCCCCCAGCATAAAATGGCTCCCGTAAATCATATAGGAGACATCATAGGCCCAGATGGTGGGGGCATTGAAAACGTAGCGCAGGATTACTTCATAGGTCAGCCCGCCCACCAAGGGATAAATGAGCACGGCGAAAATTTTACCGGACAGATCCCCCACATAAGCATCAATCAGCCGTACGATCTTAATTAGCGCTGAAGGGGCTTGTTCCATTTAGTTACCTCCTGCTCCGCCCGCAGCCTCAACCTCTGGTTAAACCTATGGAGGTCTTCACTGGTTTATCATAGGGCTTACTAATAATAGTAGCTCCCTGGAGAGGGATTAACCTCCCGGTTAATCCCTCTCCGGCACCTTCCAGTTTGATTAATCTCTTTATTTCTTGGGCTTAGGCCAATAATAATCAGCGGCGAAATCGTAGGGAGGAAACATGAACCGCCGCGCGGGAACAACAAGGCCGGCATACTCTTTCTGCGAATCCCATACTTTCTTGAAGAAGGGGTCCTTGGCCGCTTCTTCCTGGGCGATCTTATCCCAGATCTTCAATTGGGTATTCAGAACGTCATCCGGAGTCCTCATTATATTGACCTTGTGCTTTTCCTGGAGTTCCTTCAAGGCCTGGGAGTTATACTTAATAAATCCTACCCACCAGCGCATTAAGGTATTCATGGAGGCCCCTTCCACGATCGCCTTGAAGTCGGGAGGAAATTTATCCCAAATGCCTTTGTTGATCAGCAGTTCCCCCACGGTAACGTTCTCATGCATCCCTGGAAGGTAGTAGTTCTTCCAGACATCCTGGAAGCCCATTTTCATATCTTCTCCAGGTGTCACCCACTCCGCAGCATCGATCACTCCCCGTTCCGCTGCCGGAATAATCTCCCCTCCCGGTATGTTCACTACCCTAACCCCGGCTTTTTCGAAAATCTCGCCGGCCATTCCTCCCACGCGCATCTTCACACCCTTCAGTTCATCCATATTCTTGAATGGTTTTTTGAACCATCCAAATGACTGGGGTCCGGCCGTGAGGATGGGGTAGACGACTACCTTAAGCTTCAAGATATCCTGATAAAACTCGTTATAAAGTTTTAGGCCCCCACCTTCGTACATCCACCCGATATAATCGATATAGTCCATTCCGAAGGTCCCACCGGGGCCGCCGGTGAATAAAACGGCTACCTTCCTCTTGCCATACCAATAAGATGCCCAGGCATGGCCGCCGTCAATGACGCCTCGGGAAACGGCGTCTAATACTTCAAAAGCTGGTACCACGGCTCCAGCTGGCAGGGTCTCAATGTCCAATCTATCCGCGGACATTTTTTTCACCTGTTCGGCAAACATCTTGAAATTGTCGTACAGCGTGGAACCTGCAGGCCAGGTGGCTTGGAATTTCAGCTTGGTTTTGGCCTGGGCCACGGCCTCTTGAGGTTGCAAGATCAGCAAAAGGGATAATGTTAGGATTACCAGAGTGACCACCAACCGCCATGAAATTTTAGCCTTCATTACCGCACCTCCTCTTGGTTAATATTTAACTACAAACTACGGGCGATTTAGCCGCCCATTTCCCCTGCCGTTTGAACGATTTGTTGAAATAAAATGGTGGGTTTTTTTGTAGTAAAGGCAAATACCACGAAATGGAATAGGCCGTCAAGTCTTTTTTAAACCTTGCCCACCCCCAGTTTTTATAGAAGTTTGGGTTTGGGCCAGAAGGTTTGTTTAAAATAAATTAGGCCTCATGATGATGAGAAGAAATTTTCTGGCCCGAACCCAATGAAGGAGATTTCTTATACTGACTCCTCCGCACCTTCCCACCTCTTCCATGAGCATTTTGGAGAAGACAGTCTGATCCTAAAAACTGGGGGGTGGCAAGTTTTTTAAACTCCTGGCGATCAGTTGAATGGGGTGCATAACTTTGATCCCATCTTTTTTCAAATTGCCAAAAATCTGCAGGCGGCAACCCGGGCAACCCGTAGCCACGAAATTTGCCTCGGTCTTTTCTATACTTTCGATTTTCTTGGCTGTTATCCCTTCGGCAATATCCGGGTGTTCCCACTGAAAAGACCCGCCCCCCCCACAGCACACATCCGCTCCGGCCATCTCGGCAAATTCCAGAGCGGGAATTTGCTTTAGAAGATCCCGTGGCTCATCCTTTACCCCTTGACTGCGGGCCAGATGGCAGGGATCATGATACGTTACTCTCCCTGGCAAAGGTCTAAGCAATTCTTTAAAATCTAAGCGCAGTAGATATTGGGACACATCCACAACCTTCTCCCTCAAAGCCTCTGCTCCTTCGGTATTCTCGCCCATTTCCCGCAGAAGATGCGGGTATTCTTTCTTCAGGGCCGAACCGCAGGTGGCGCATTCCACTATTACCGCCTCCACGTCTTGGCGGTTGAATAAGGCGATATTCCGCTGGATGTTGTTTAAAGCCATCTTCTTGGCCCCGGCTAAAAATACCGGCAATCCGCAACACATCTGTTTCCTGGGGATAACTACTTCAATACCCAGGCGGACTAAAGTTTCAATTGTCGCCTCTCCTATTCCTTCATCCAGATAATTGGTGGCGCACCCGGTAAAATAGAGGACCCTCCCTCTACGTTGGGGAACGGAAATTACTTCCGGAACCTTTTCTAAAAAAGTCTGGCGGCTTAGGCGGGGGAGCCTTTGGTAGGGAATGGTCCCCACCCTCCCCTTCCCTGGAAGCAGCGGTAGAAGGCTGTTTCTTAAAATCCTTCCCCAGAAGAGATAAAAGGGTAAGAGTCGTTGGCCGGTTAAAAGTTCAAAGAGAAATTTCTTTTTCCCGGGGAGGCCAAACTTCTCGATGACCTCGGCCCGCATTCCCTTCATCAGGTTGTCAACTTGCAAGCCGCTCGGGCAATTTACCGTGCAAGTTTCGCACAGCAGACAGGTGAATAAAATGTCCATGAAGTTGGCGCTGAGATCCAGTTTTCCTTCGATGATGTTCCGGATCAACTGAACTTTTCCCCGGGGAGAAGCAACTTCCATCAGGCGTTGCTTATAGACCGGGCAGGGAGTAAGGCAAATCCCGCACTTAATGCAGTTATAAACTTCTTCTTTAAGATTTTGGGCTATCACTGGGCACACTCCAGGAAACTTCCAGGGTTCAGGATTCCCTGAGGGTCTAAGGTCTTTTTGATGGTCCGCATCAAAGCCAATGCCTGGGGGCTCAATTGCCGGGAAAGGTATTTGGCTTTGGCAATGCCGATTCCGTGTTCACCGGATAGAACTCCGCCCATGGACATGGCTAAATCAACAATTTCATCCATGGCTTTTTCCACCCGTTTCATTTCCTCTTTATCCCGGAGGTCGCAAAGAATAAGAGGGTGGAGGTTCCCGTCTCCGGCATGGGCCAGCACGGCGATTTGAACCTGATTCCGTTGGGCGATCGCCAAAACTTCTTTTATGGCTTGGGCGAGAAAGCTAACCGGCACAGTGGCATCCTCAATCATGCAGGTCGGGCGCATTCGGGCCACGGCCCCAAAGGCCGCGCGGCGGGCCATCCAGAGCTGCTCACTCTCCTTTTCCGACTGGGAAAGGTGCACGTCCCTCGCCCCTTGGCCCCGGCAGAAATCCGCGACCAGGCCCGCCTGCTTCTCCACGGCTTCCGGGTCGCCATCCACTTCCAAAACCAACACCGCCTCGGCGTCGAGCGGCAGGCCGAGGTGAGCGTAATCTTCAAGGGCTTTGATGATCGTCTTGTCCATCAGCTCCAGCGTGGCGGGAATGATCCCTTCTTCCACGATCTTAGCCACGGTATTACCGGCCTGATCTATGCTGTTGTATATGGCCTGCAGGGTACGTTTGGCTTTGGGTTTGGGAAGAAGGCGAACGGTTATTCGGGTTACCACGGCTAGGGTTCCTTCCGAACCGCATAGCAAGCGAGTCAGATCGTATCCGGTGACGTCTTTGGTGGTCAGGCTGCCGGTTTGGATGATTTCTCCGGAGGGAAGCACTGCTTCCAGGCCCAGCAAATAATCCCTGGTGACACCGTACTTGATCCCTCGCATGCCACCGGCATTCATGGCCACTGTCCCGCCCATGGTGGCCACGGCAGCGCTTCCTGGATCGGGAGGATAGAATAAGCCGATTTTTTCTACCTCCTGCTGGAACTCGGAAACCACCACCCCCGGTTCAACGATGGCGTATCGGTTCGGCTTACTAATCTCCAAAATGCGGTTCATCATGGTAAAACAGAGAACAACTCCTCCTTGCTTGGCTAAACCGCAGGCGGCCAAACCGGATCCTGCCCCGCGGGGAGTTACGAAGATCCGATTTTTACTGGCTACTTTCATGATCTGAGAAACTTCCGGAGCCGATTTGGGGAAAAGGACGGCCTCAGGAATATATTCCTCCACATAAGCATCATAGGCGTAGCTCAGAAGATCTTCTTTGGAGGTACGGATTCTATCCTTCCCCACAATGGCTTCGAACTCTTTCAGGATATCTTTGCTCAACATGAATGTTTCCTTTCTGAATTAGTTATGAGCCGGCGAATTAAAAACTGTTTAAAATATAGTATATCCCTTCTTTCTTTACAACCCTATTGAGAAGATAAAAGAATTGACATAAATAACCGTTTCCTATAAAGTGTGGATATAATTAAGGGCATGAAGATCTTAGCTTCCCCTTCCTTTAAGAATAAAGATTTTTTAACGGGTAAAACCGTTTTAATACTTTGCGACCCTACCATTTCTTTTACTAAGCACTCCTCTCATGAGAGGAGTAAATGTTGAAAGGAGGACATTTTTATGCCTGAGGTTTCCCTCAAATTCTTCATGCCCATGAAGGTCGCCTCCACGGAAAAGAAAGGGCCCCGTGAGGAATTAGGAAAAGCTTTAGAACAACTTTCCCAATCTTTAAAAGAAAAGAAGGTAAAGGTTGCCGGTTTGGCCATGGGACTGCTTCATGAGGACCCGAAAGCCATTGACTTCCAAAAAGCCCACTATGAAGTTTGCTTCCCTATTTCCGGAAAAGTGAAAGGAGCAGGTGAAGTTAAAGATAAAGAGTTGGCAAAAGGGGCTTTCGCCTGCCTTACTCACTCCGGACCGATTGAGAAACTCCCAGAGGCTTATAATAGTCTCCTGAAATGGATTGAAGAAAATGGTTACCAAATTGCTGGCTCGGGAAGAGAAATATACCATAAGAGAGTCGGCGAAGCTGGAATCGGTCCCAAGGAGTGTCTCATCGAAATCCAGTTCCCGGTGAGGAAATGAATTTAAATTATTCTTATCATTGGCCTTTTTTCCCTTGACAACCAAAACCTATTTTGTTAAGGATAAACCGAAAAAGAAGAAGATTTTTTTCAAATCCTACGATAGATCATTCGGCCTTTTGTTTTTTGGGTTTTTTAAGACGGCTTAGGGATAGTTTTAAAGGACCTCTTACCAACATAATTCAATTAAAGCTAACTTGATCACCCTGTTCGTGAGGAAGGGAGAGTAACCTATGCAAGGTAAAAACAAATTCAACCTGCAAAAAGGAGGTGGTGTTTTTTCTTTTTGGTTTTTCCGTCAGGGAAATTTATCTTAATTTTTTAGAAAGGAGGTAAGGAATGGCTGAGTTAAAAGTTGACCCAGGAAAAATGCCGGATTGGGGCAGAGCAGACCTTCCTGCTCCGCCCCCTTATAATTTCAGGAATGTAATATCGGTAATCGGCCCTGGCACGATTTGCCTATCCATGTCCATTGGCAGCGGTGAGTGGTTAATGGGCCCGGCAGCATCGGTGCTATACGGGCCGGCAATTCTCTGGATTACCTTAGTTTCCGTATTTCTCCAGATCATATTCAACCAAGAATGCGCCCGCTACGTGATGTATTGTGGGGAGACTACCTTCGCGGGGTTCATGCGAACCAGCCCGGGTCCTCGGTTCTGGGGTTGGGCTTATGCTATCATGGGTGGTTTACAGGTCGGGTGGCCGGGTTGGGCGGCTGCTTCGGCCGCGGCCATATTTGCAGCTTTTGCGGGGCATATTCCGGGTGCCGCTGATAGAGGGGCAATGCTCGCCTGGGGATACGTTAGTTTTGCGAGCGTGGTCATTGTGTTACTCTTCGGCGGGACGGTCGAGCGAGGGCTGGAAAAGATTTCTACCTTCATCGTTATCTGGATTGCAGTGTTCCTCCTGGCCTTCAACATCGCCTTCATCCCCGCAGCGACCTGGTGGGAGATGTTCAAAGGGCTGTTTCAATTCGGCGTGATCCCGAAGGGAGCGGACTGGCTCCTCCTGGGCGCCTTTGCTGCCTATTCTGGAGCTGGAGGCCTGGGTAACATCTGGACGGCAA
>Ga0194125_10014533_pt1 | contig 10053 bp, 10 predicted proteins | sample TA2KigC250mmetaG_FD_148626 | JGI IMG/M metagenome (GOLD analysis project Ga0194125, IMG submission 148626) | Freshwater microbial communities from Lake Tanganyika, Tanzania - TA2015034 Kigoma Deep Cast 250m | ecosystem: Environmental > Aquatic > Freshwater > Lake | place: Tanzania: Lake... | reverse complement strand
ATTTATGCCCCTTCCCGGAACCGCCGGTGCAGACCACCCCCTGGTGCACCATTGTCACTGAAAAGGAAAGCACCAAGACCACGGTGAAGGACATTTTCGCGGGGGGCGACGCGGTAACCGGCCCGGCCACGGTGGTGGAGGCCATTGCCGCGGGCAAGCGGGCGGCCATGGAAATTGACCACTTTATCATGGGAGGAGCCAGGGCAAAACCGGTGCTGAGCCCGCAAAAGCGGCGGAAGGTGGAGTTTCAGGTCATCCCTTCGGCGGAAAAAATTGCCAACCACCGGACTCCCGTGACCATGCTGGACCTGGAGTTGCGCAAAACCACCTTTATTCCCATCGAATTGGGCTATTCCGACAACCAGGCCCAAAAGGAGGGCCAGCGCTGCCTGCGCTGCGACGTGTGCATCCGCTGCAGCGCCTGTGAGCGGGCCTGCCGCCAGATGCGGGTGCGGGCCTTGAAATTTTCACAAATTTCCACCACCGAGCGGGTGCTCACCGATTATCCCCTGGCCCGGGAGGCCTGCATCGCCTGCGGGGCCTGCGCCCTGGCCTGCCCCACCCAGGCTATTGATTACCTGGAGGGGCCGGATTTCCGGGAAGTGCGCCTATGCGGCACGGTGCTGAACCACCTGGATACGTCCCGGTGCCATGCTTGCGGCGAGCCTTTGCCGCCGCCCCGGTATCTGGAATATGTCACGGAACGCAGCGACGCGGTCATGGGGAAGCAGTTGCTGCGGCGCCTTTGCCCCCGGTGCGCCCGGGAGCAGCGGGCCCAGAAGTTTGTGAAGTTGTAGCTAAATTTAACCAAAACTCTCCTTATTAATTTCAAATAATTTATATTTTTATTGACAATTAAAAGATAAGTTGGACAAATATAACCATAATATTAAAAGAGAAAATCACAGCCGCAAGGAAGCGGGCCAAAGGAGAGAGAAATGAAAAAGAGGCTATCCTTTGCTCTGGTTCTTGTTGCCCTAATCGTTAGCCTTTGCCCGCTGCCGGGCCAGGCCACCCTGCAGTGGTTCTGGGACCGGGGTTCATGGGAGGCGGCGGTGAGCGCTCCTGGTCCAATGTGACCATCCCAGGAGCTGAATACTCTACCATTACCGCCGGTACCGGGATCACTCTCCCTTTGGGAGGGTCGGTATCATTTAATTGGGATCTGACCCGTCGCCAGGTGCCTACCTCTTGGGCGACCTGGTCCGGGGGGAACACCCCGGCGGTGCTGCATTCTTCCCTTGGCAGAACCATCGCCGGGACCTTCACCGTCCCCGTCTATGCTTTTGGCCTGGAGATGGAGCCCAACTATTTTGAGGAGTTCTTGATGACTCTCCGGGTGGATGCCGGCGGCCGATTAGACCAATATGTCCATGGGTATGCCGGAGCGAAGTTTTTCGGCTGGGTGGGCGCTTAAGTCTCTCGCATGGAATTGGTCTGTAACGATCGTGATTTTGCCTTTGGCCGGATGGTGCAAGGGGAGTTGGGGGAGTTGGCGTTAACTCCGCTGCCCGGCACCGCGATTCTTCTGGGGAGCGCCATGTTGGGGATGGCGGTTTGGGGCCGCCGGTTTAAGCGCAAAAAATAGTTTTTCCCTGAAATGGTCTATTCTTGGGGCTGCAGGAGAAAAATTCCTGCCGCCCCAAGTTTTTTCAGAGCTAGTGGTGGTTTACCGCGGTGGTCGGAAATTCCTGGTGAACGATCAAAAATGTGCCATCCGGTGGTCCAGGCGGAACAGTCGAGGCGGCCCCCGCTACAGCCGAGGGCTATTTAACTTTTCAGTAAACCCCCAATCTCAAAGACGTCGCCGGAGACTTTTCCCCCTGGGGGTGAGCCTTGGGGAAAAATAGGAAGTGTCCCTATTTTTCTCCTGTTTAACAAAAAGGCTTATTTGATAATCTTAATAAGTTAGAAGAAGATGATTTCCCCTAGAACTTTTCTGTTGGCCATCTTGCTGACGGCGCTGGTTTTGGCTGGGGCCTGTTGGGGTCAATTCTGGACCCCGGCTCCTTCTCCCATGCCCGCGTCTCCTCCGTCACCCGGTCCGGGAGCAACCATCCTGGTAGAAGTTGAGGCCATAATTTACCAGTTTACCAATGAAATCCGGATGCGGCACAATTTCCCCCCCCTGGCCCGGCAAGCGGCCCTGGAAGCCGTGGCCCGAGGCCACTGCCAGGATATGCTGGCGCGCCGGTTTTTCAGCCATTACACCCCCGAGGGCCTGGCTCCCAAGGACCGGGTCATGCCGGCCTTTCACCAGCCTATCTACCGGGTGGGGGAGAACATCTGGAAGGGTTTCAATCAGTCCCTCAACAACCCCGAAGGCCTGGCCCGGTTTATCGTGGACGGCTGGATGAACAGCCCGGGCCATCGGGACAACATCTTCACCTCTGATTTTACCCACCTGGGCATTGGGGTGGCGGTCCTGGGCCGGGACATCCGGGCCGTCCAGTTATTTGCCAATCTCCAAGGCCGGAATCCTTTCTGAGACAGTTCTCCGTTTACCGTTTTCCGTCAAAAAAACCTGGATCGTGGCATGGCGGCAACTACAGTATAGATGCCTTTGCATATAAAATTTTGTTTTCCTTTTCAGCAAGAGGCAGCCGATTTTCAAATGCCATTTCCGGAGCTAAGGTACAATCAGAAGTCAAAAATATGCTGGTTTCCCAAAATCGCGGTCAATAAAATCAGCCAATAGCATGAGCGACGGGGGAAAATTTCAGCTTTTTACAAACCCATCAATTTTTAGTACCAGCAAAAGCCAGAAAACAACTGGGGCGGCCACCATGGACCGCCCCTATTTATTTCTCGCCAAATCTTAATCAGTTAGCATAAAGGCTAATTTAATAATGTACCTCTATGCCTCAACTGAAAACTGAAAACTGTCTTTAGGCCGGCTGCTGGATGGCCGACAGTTTCCAGGGGTTATTGCCCACTGGCCGGGTGAAGGTCCAGTATTCCTCGAACTTCACCGGGTCGGTCTTGCTCCCGGTGAGCACCTGGCCGGTGGCTTCATCCACGGTGTAGTCCAGAAGGTTGGCATAGACCCGCACCGTAATGTAATCCACCCCCGACTCCTGCCAGGCCTCAGTGATGTCCACCGAGCGCACCGCAATGTTTTCCAGGCGGTTGATCTGCTTGGCGGCCTTTAGGTTGTCCACGTCGGCCTGAAGGATCCGGTACATCTCATCCGTCAGCAGGGTGCGCACCGTGCCCATATCGCGGTTGGCCCAGGCCCCCTGAATCTTGAAGAACGCGTCCATGCCCCAATCCTGGAACCGGGCTTCATCGAAGGAGGGGTCGTACTGCTTGATGTAGCCCAGACCCTGGTCCAGTTCCCAGTCCCCGGCTGGCTGGGCCTGCGCCTGGGGCTGGTCGTAAACCGGCGGATAGGTGGTCTGGTAGGGCATTTCCACTGTCCCCGGGGCGCTCTGGTAGGCCATGGCCTCCGACTCCCGGCGTTTCCGGATAAACCGGTAAATCAGGTAGCAGATGACGCCGATGAGAATAATATCGATGAGGCTGATGCCGCTGCCCCCGAGCCCGCCGGGGCCGCCGCCATAGGCCGCGGGGCCGCCGAAGAGGCTCCGGAACAGGAGCCCGCCGGCCAGGCCGCCCAGCACACCGCCGCCGAAGGACCTCCAGAAGCTGCTAGGCTGAGGCGCGGCCATAGGCGCCGGCGCGGGCCGGGGCGGAGTCACCCCGGGGCTGGGAGTCGTGGGGCGCGGCTGACTGGGGGCCGTGTAAGGCTTTGGGGGCGCCGCGGAGCGGGAGCCCCTGCTCCCCACCGAAGAGCGGCCACTCCCGGCCCGGGCATAAGCCTCCATCTGGAAGGCCCAGCCGCAGAAGAAGGCCAGGGTTAGTAGGATCAAACAGCCTTTCAGCCATTTTCTATTCACCAGATTTTCCTCCATTATAAGCAAACGTTAAATGCAGAGTCAGAACATTTTAATTATACCTGGGAAGCCTTAGTCAATGCACATAAAATTTCCCCGGGAACTAAAACTTTCCCAAAAAATAAGCGGCCTCCCCTGGAATCCGGGAGAGGCCGCGAGCTGGAATAAGGTTCGAAACGCGATTACGGTACGATATGTTGGGCGTAATCCGTTATCCCCAGGAAGCCCTGCAATAGCGGTAGCGACTGCGCGGCGCGGCCCGCCGCGCCCACCGCGGGGAGCACAATCGCGGGGCCCGCGGACCCTTGGGGGATGGTGAGAGCAGGATGGTCAAAGGGGCCGGCCTCATCGCGCACCCGGGAGTCCGTGAGGGACAAGATGAAATCCACGATGGCCTCCTGCCGGACCTCGCCGATGGGTCTCCCGATATTCGCCGGGTCGTCATAGGGATTCGACGCCGGGGTGATGGGAGTGGTTTCTTGCAGCAGGCTGATGGACAAAATGAGCGGGTTCAGATTGCGGGCGTTCAAGGACGGGAAATTGCCTCCCCGGGTGTAGAAGTCCACCACCTGCATGAGGGTGGCGGCGCTGCCATTGTGGAAAAAGGGGCCGGTCAACTGGGCATTCCGCAGGGTGGGGATCTTGAATGCTCCCTTAACCGTGTCGTTTCTCCGGGTGAAGGGCGGATTGTCCGGAAAATCCGGGGTGAAGGTGGCCAACCCCAGGCCCCCGGGAAGATCGGGCAGCTTTCCGGCCAGTTTTGCGAATGACAGGGTGGAGTAAGCCAAGGGGAAGCTGCGGTTCCGGTTGAGGGGCCTGGGCCGGGTGTCCAATCCGGGCGGAGTGGCGCCGCCGCGCCCCAGGTCCTCCCGGGTGGGCCGGACGCCGACGTTATAAAGGGTTTCGTCTTCATAGACGAAGCCGAAACGGTTCTGAACGGCTATCGCGATGGTGTTGCGGGGATTTTGACTCAACGGCTGGAGCCCCTGGAGTTCAATCTGGTTGTGGGCGGTGAATTCCGGGCCGGCGTGGCAACCGTCGCACCCCGTCACGATAAACGCTTCCAGGCCGAACTCCTGCCTTGGGCTCAACACGCCCACGTGTCCCTCCTGGAACCGGTCAAAAGGAGTGTCGTTGGCTATAAGGGTGTTTTCATAGAGCATAATGGCCAGCCCGAAGAACAGGGAGAAATTGGCCTCCATCTGGGCGAATTCAGTGGGGAGAGCGGGGGCCCCGGCGCTGGGGGTGCCCACCCCGGCGTTATAGGTGACCTTCCAGGTGGCGTTGGCCCAATACTTGTCTTTAAAAGCCGCCGCGACCATGTCCGCGTAAGTGAGGGGCGCGCCCGTAATGGGAGTCACCAACCCGGTGCCGGAGACCGTGTCGGCATAGGGGCCCAGGACGGAATCGTCACTGCGCACCGCTTGCTGGGCCAGGGGTTTCAGAACCAACATCTTCTTGCCGATTATGGGGAAGGTGCGGCCTCGATAAGACATCTCCACGTCGCTCAGGGGCGGTCCCACGGCCTGGGAGGCCGGTGAGGCCATGCGCATCCGCACCACCTCCGGCGTCAGAGTCAGAGGGTTGAGGGGATCGGTGGCAAACACCCGGGCATTGGAGTCCGCGGGGCCGAAGGGGTTCACCCCATTGAAAACGTTATTGGCCCGCCCATCCCAGAAGCTGGCAAAATTAAAGGCCGCATCAATCATGGTGGGGGCATTGCGGCCGGTGACGGCCCGCACTTTGGTGGCGCCCGCGGTGAAGGTGGGATCCGGCAGGGGCGTGCCCAACTCCACCGCCTGTCCCGGGACAATGCCGTCAAACCGGGTGAGGAGGACCCCCTGGGACCCGGTGACGTCATCCCAGTTCCGGGTGATGACCGATTTCTGGATAGCCGGGTTGGCCCGCTGATGGAACGGATACTGCGCGGTGGTCAAAGTGGAATTCACCGGTCCCGCGTTAAAACGTTTATTAAACCCCGGATTCAAGGAATTGGTGGCCCGGCTGTCCGCCCCCGCGTTGAAGTGGCAACTGGCGCAGGCTATCTGGGCGTCGCTGCTCACCTGGACATCCCAGAACAGGGCTTTTCCCAAGGCGATGGCGGCATTCTTGTCCTTCACATAATCCATAAGGTTCGGCGGCTCAATCACCTGCACGAGCTTGAGGGTGTTGGGGGCAAAAATATTCCCCGGCGGCCCGACAATAAACGGAGGGACAACCTGGGCCCAGGCAGTGCCCCCGGCTAGAGACGATCCCAGAAAGATAACCACCAGCAATACCGGCAATTTCCCCAATCTGCGGAGAAAACCTGAAAAAAATCTGGTCGCCCCATGCTTGGCTATTCTATCCCCTATAGCCATGATTTTCTCCTCCTAACCATCATGCGCATTTCTCTAAGCGTAGTTGCTATTATCGAAATTAAACCTAGAAATTAATATAGGTAAAAATACCTAATTTAACGACTTATGGAAATTCGATCGAAAAGCAAAATGCAAGTTTATTAATTATGTTGGGGTGTTGGAAAAGAGCGGCAGGGGGGAATGGATGGAAAATTTATTACCTTCTCAGCCAAGGAGTGCCGAACAGCTGTTGAAAAGTTTTTGCTAGCTTGTCATTTTGAGCGAAGCGAAGAATCTAGTTATTTCAATGACTTCCTTCGTCCACTCCCTCAGAATGACATTTGAGAGAACTTCCGCAGAGGTCTCGAATTGGTATAAAGATAGATCGTCAGGTTTGAAACAGACGGTAATATCGGGGGGGTTAAGTCTGGGTGGCAAATATGGAGGTGCGGCCCCTAATACCGTTTTCGGTTTCCGGTTTTCGGTTTAAATTAAATAAGATTATCAATAAGTTCGGCATTGAGTTTGTTGCGTTTTGAAAATTAACTCGGTATAATTTTTGGTTCCCCTGGTCCGCGGCGGGCCGCAAGTCAACCGATTACTGGCAGTCAGGTCGGAGAAAAACCTTGGTTTCCACTGGATGATGATGGCGTGTCGGGTGCGGCCCGAACTACGGCTCTGGAGCCGTTCCCAGGCCTTTCAGGGATTCTTCCCGCTGGCGGCTGTTAATCAGCAGACAGAACAGCGCCACGACCACCATCCCTCCTACCATCAACCCTCCGATAAAAGCCAGGACAATTGTTAGCATCGAGGACAATGGCGGCATTCCTTCCTCCGTTTTTGCGGCCTACCGGTAATCACCGTTAATCCTCCAGCATTTGAAAATAATCCCGGAGTTTGTGGCGCAGACGGCAAATGGCCTGAGTATGGAGCTGGGAGATCCGGGACTCGGTATAGCCCATGATCTGCCCGATCTCTTTCATGGTCAGTTCTTCGTGATAATAGAGGGAAATTAACAGTTTCTCCTTGTCCGGCAGAGCTTCAATGCCCCGCATCAGGATGCTTTGAAGTTCGCCAAAGTGGACAGAGAAGAAGGAGTCCAGGGCGCTATCGTCCTGGATTATCTCCAGGAAGTCCTGATCTCCACCCTCGGCGCTGCTACCCATAACCTTCCGGGGGCCATCCAGTCCCATGATAGACACGGCCTTGGTTTCATCTAGAAGCTTATAGAACTCTTCCAACTCCAAACCCAGGGCGGCAGCCACTTCTTCCGTCTCCGCCGGCCGCTCCAGGCGTCTTTGCACTTCGGCGTAAGCATCTTCCACCATGTGGGATTTCTTGCGCACTGATCGGGGAATCCAGTCCAAACTGCGCAATTCGTCGAGCATGGCTCCCTTGATGCGAAACTCGGCGTAAGTTTTGAAATTAATATTTTTAGTTGGGTCGAACTTCTGGATGGCGTCCATCAGCCCGATGATGCCGGCGCTGAACAAGTCCTCCTGGTGGATGTGGGGCGGCAGGCGCAACGCCAGACGGGAAGCGATGTATCGGATCAAGGGGGCATACTGCCGCACCGTCTCTTCCTGTCTGGCGGCATCCGTCATCCGGGGGACGCGGTCAGTGGCTTCGATTAAGCTACTCGATGCTGGGCTGACGTCACTCATGATGCTGATCCATTTCAAGCGTCGCCTCACGGATGATGCTTAATTAAGCGGCGCCAAAAGAATTTGATGCTGCTGTCTATTTGGAGCGGCGGCGGTTCTTCCCAAAGCTTTTGGGCCAGCCGGAGGAAAGACTGGCTGGCCGGGGCCTCGGGAAAAAGGGATAAGACGGGCTGCTGGAGGCAGACCGACTTGGGCACCGCGTTATCGTGGGGAATGGATCCCAGGTAGTCCAGGACCACCTCCTGCCCCAGGAAACGGTCAGCCACCTTCATCAGGCTGCGGTATAACGCCTGCCCCTCCCCAGGGTGAGACACGGCGTTGGCCAACACCTTGAAACGCGTCTCCCCATGCCGGGTGGCCAGAACCTTGATCAGGGCATAGGCGTCGGTCAAGGCGGTGGGCTCGTTATTCGCCACCACGATGCGTTCCCGGGCCGTGATATTGAAAAACAAAACATTGGAAGAGATGCCCGCCCCGGTGTCAATCAACACCACATCCAATCTTTCGGCGTAATGGTCCAGTTCGGTTAGCAGAAATAGCTTCTGATTTTCGTTCAGGTCCGCCAGTTCCGGGATCCCGGAAGAAGCCGGAAGAACTTTCAGGCCCAGGGGGCCTTCCCACACGACTTCTTCCAGAGTTTTGCGCAGGGACAGAACTTCGTGAATGGTGGCCTGGGGACTCAGGCCCAAAAGGATGTCTAGATTGGCCAATCCCAGATCGGCGTCAATGAGCAGAACCTTGCAGCCCCGCATGACCAGAGCCAGTCCCAAATTGGCCACAATATTGGTCTTGCCCACCCCGCCTTTCCCCGAGGTTACCGCGATGATCCGGGGAGAGGATGGCAGCCCCAACCGTTTGGGATGGGTCAGATTGGGGTTTAACTCCGGTTCTTCATGGAGCATCACGGTGGCCTTCCTTTTCCTTTATCCTTGAGGCCGGGGCCGATTCTAACTCAATCCGGAACCTCACTGGGCGCGACTGCTCTGGCGCTGGAACTTCCGGGACCACCACCGCCCTTTCACGGCTGGTAGCCCCGGCAGGCTCCGACACGCCGGACCTTCTGCTTTTTCCGCCGGGACCTGGTCGTTATCTTGTGGTCCCGGTCCCCTTCCCGCAAGTTCTTTAGCAGGGCTTCCACTTCTTCCCGGGTCAAAATCTGTTTCACCGATCCCATCTCCCTGGTTTAATGACCATGATCAGACCGTTTGGAATACTAGTAGAGCAATCCTTGTGCCAGTCGGAAAAATGCCCACCTCCGATGGGCTTCTCTTGGGGACCCGCCTTGAAATGCGCGGACGTCAACGCCTTCCGGATATCAGGCCGGAGGATGGGCGGGCCGGGAGACCCCGAGGGTCCTGTCAAAGATTCCCATCCGTCAAGATATTGACGGTCTCCATTTTGGTTGCCAAAGACCGGGGCCTGTGATAAAAGAAACGCAGTTAATTCCCTAAGATAGGCGCTGCCATGCCCCGCCCCGGGGTTCCCGACCCATATCGGCTTAAAGCCCGCCAGGAAGGCTACGCTTCCCGGGCCGTCTATAAACTGAAGGAGATGGACCGAAAATTTCATCTCCTGAAACCGGGCCTCCGGGTCCTGGACCTGGGTTGCAGCCCCGGTTCCTGGATGCAGTACAGCGCCTCCAAGGTGGGGCCTTCGGGACTGGTGCTGGGGATAGACCGCAACCCCCCGGAAATAGAACTGGCCCCGCCCCTATACTTTGTGCCGGGAGAAGTGGAAAGCCTAGACTTGGAAACGGTCAAGGCGGTTTGCCCGGAGTTCGACGTGATCCTGAGCGACCTGGCCCCCAAGACCACCGGGGTGAAGGAGGTGGACCGGCAGCGCTCCCTGGACCTGGCCTTCCGGGCCTGGGAATATGCCCGGCAGTTGCTCAAGCCCGGAGGCCATTTCCTGGTAAAGGTCTTTGAGGGGCCTGACACCCCGGCTCTGGTAAAAGAACTGGAGGCCGCGTTCTCCGCCTGCCGCATTGTCAAACCGCCGGGGTCCCGGGCCGCCAGCCGGGAAATATATCTCTTGGGATTGAATAAGCGAGCCGCATAAAGTGAGCAGCGAGCAGTGAGCAGTAAATTTTTCTGAAAACTGAAAACCGAAACTGATAACTGATAACTGATAACTGTATTAGGAGGGGCCTTATGT
>Ga0194125_10014529_pt1 | contig 10057 bp, 5 predicted proteins | sample TA2KigC250mmetaG_FD_148626 | JGI IMG/M metagenome (GOLD analysis project Ga0194125, IMG submission 148626) | Freshwater microbial communities from Lake Tanganyika, Tanzania - TA2015034 Kigoma Deep Cast 250m | ecosystem: Environmental > Aquatic > Freshwater > Lake | place: Tanzania: Lake... | reverse complement strand
CGGACCCGCTCCCGCAGGTGGCGTTGGAAGTTGGGCGAGACATGGAACAGGTCCGTGTCGTCAAACGGAATGAAACCAAACAGCGCCGGGTGATCCGCGACTTGGGTCACATAGCTCCGGTAGTAATCCTCGTCCCATTCGGTGCCCTGGAGAACGATCGGTCCCCAAGCCAAATCGCCGTACAACCAGGGCGACAAGAAGTCCGAGCGCAGGCCACCCTTCCCAGCGGCCACCTCGGCCCGGAGGCCGTGCCCCAAGGCGTTCAGGTAGGAGACCAACTCCTCGACGGTGTCCACCGCCGGATCGAGCAGGTTGATCTCGTGAGACTCGAGCGGGTGACCTGTCGGGGCGCGCAAGAGCAGCGAGGGATGCGCCGCGCGAAAGTAATGGACGCAGTCCACCCGCAACGATTCCGGCGCACCCGAGGCGGCGCTCTCCAGGCGCAGGGTCAACCACGGCACCCCGCTCCCAGGCAGGTGACCCGGGATGACCCGCAACCCCCGGGCACCAGCGGTGTCGAGGTTGTGCAGGATGCCATGAATGTCCGACCCGTACGATTGCGCGAGCGTGAACCCCGCCCGCGCAACCCAGTCCCAGTTCTGATCCGACAGCACGGTGGCGCCCCACAGCGCCCGCTGCAGCGTCGTGCCCAACGGCCGCACCTCCGCCAACCGGTCCGGCCCGGTCACCGGTGCACTCTGCTCGGCGCCCACCCCGCGCACCCGGATGCGTCCCTCAAAAGCGCCCGGCCGAGCCTCCTCGTCCACCGCTTGAATGCGGTACGCGAAGGTGAAGGGCGCACCGGGCGGCAACGGCCAGCGGAACCGCAGCGGCCCAGGCTGACCAACGAACGGCGGTAACGTCGGGGCCGGACCGCTGGCCACCGAATGAAACGTCCAACCGCGCGGGGGCGTTTCTTCGAGCTCGAGCGCAGCGAGCGCGGCGGACCGGTCGTGGTCCACCTCGACCGTCACCTCGCAGGTTCCCGGGGTCGAGGCGTACGGCGTGGTGAAGGAACGACGCGCGGCGAGGACCGGTGGGGCGGGCGTGAATTGGATGGCCTGGACCCGAGGCGCTGACACACCGGCTGCGTTGCGCACTCGCAGGTAGACCTCCTTAAGCCCAGGCGCAGCGCTCAACCAGTGCGCCAAGTGCGGCGTGTACGTCTCCCAACGCGCCCCGGCAAAGTCCCCCGATTCGCTCGCCATGAATTGGGCGGGGTGACCTCGGGCGATCGGCTCGAGGCGGATCCGTCGATGGGTCGTGCTGGTCGCGCCGGCATTGATCGCAAAGGCCTCGAGCGTCGGCGGGGCGAGCGCGGTGTCGGCGGTGGCCGAGATCGTCACCTTGTCCAAAGCCCAGTAGTGGTCCCAGGCCGCCCGGTGAAAGCGCCAACGCAATCGAATCCGCCGGTCCGTAGCGTGCGGCGAGAGAGCCACCGACTCGCGCGCATCCAGGCTGGCGTCCCCGCGTTCGCGGTGAAAGAGGTTGATCCACTGCTCTCGCCGGCGGCCACTGGCCTCGTCGAAGGTGTCCAGGTCGAGATCGAAGTGTTGGGCCGTCGGGCTGGCCGCGTTGATAGCTAAGTGATGGTTGAACTCGAGGCTCACACTGCGCAAGCCCCGGCAATCGATCGGCGGACTGATCAGACTCGTGTCGATGCGCGCGTCCCGGTCCAGCGCCGGATCCGCCACCATGAACCCGCCGTCCATGCCGCCCAGCGAAAAGGGTTGCGTCTCGAGGCGCGCGTCGCCCAATGCCCAGTCGCCGCCGTGCGCCCCTGGGCCATGCTCCACCGTCCAGCCCCCCAGGGCCCGAACCTCGCCAAGATCGCGATAGCTATCGAAGTCTTCCTGGAACGTCATCCGCCGCGTGGGCGGGTCCCAATCGAAACCCAAACCCATCAGGTCCAGGTTCACTCCGCCGGTCTCCTGAACCAGGCGTAGCGTATGCGGACCGCTCGCGCTCCAAAACGCTTCCGGCAAGGCAAAGTCGCGGTATTCGCCCCACCCAGGCGTCTGGCAAACCACGCTGCCCACCAGGTCTTCATCCCAATAGAAGCGGAGCGTGCCCGGCCCGGGGGTCGCCGCGCGCACCACCGCCTTCACCCACCCGGCCGTCGGGACCTCGAAGGTGTACCGCCACCAGTCACCCCGGCTCGTCCAACCGATGTGCCACGCCTCCCCCTCGGGCGTGGGGTCATCGTCCACGATCGCGATGCTGTCGTTGGGCCGGTACTCGAGTTGGCCGGTCAGCCACCAAGGACCCGTCTCATAGTAGTAATCGTAGGCGGGGTCGATCTCGCCATAGCGCAACCCGCGCGCCAACCACTCGAGGACCTCGCGCTCGCGCGGGGTCAGCGCCGCAAAATCCGGGGCAGCCGGATCCGCGCGATGAAAGTGCTCGACCACGCGCGCGGCGACCTCACTCGAGAGCGGCGCCCCGCCAGCTTGAACCTCGGCGATGGCCTCGAGGAGTTTGGCCGGTGGGGTCTTCTTAAGCACATACCCATGCGCCCCCGCCTTCAGCGCCTCGAAGATGCGGGCGCTGTCTTCGTACTTGGTGAGCACCACGATCCGGGTCTGCGGGAGCAGCTTCGCCAACCGTCGCACGCACTCAGCGCCCGAAAGCTTGGGCAAACCCAGATCGACCAAAGCCACCGCCGGCTGCTCCCGCGGCATCCGCTCGAGGGCAGCCTCGGCCGTCGCATGCGCGCCGACACAGCGAAACCCGGGCGTGCCATCGATCAACACCGCCAGCGCCTCACGCGTGCCGCGTTCGTCTTCGACCAGACTGACCGTGATCTTAGGTTTCATAAGACCGTTACGGAAGTGGCGTCGTGCCGGAGGGGGCACCCGTTGCGCGCGCCCCCGGGTCGGCCGGCCGCTCGCAGTCACCAACCAGGGGCACCGCGAACCGCACGCGCGTGCCTGCCCCGGGCGCACTCAAAATCTCGAGGCGGCCCCCCAACGCCACGAGGCGCTGGCGCATGTGGTGGAGCCCGTTGCCAGACCCAGACCCGACCTCAGGCGAAAAACCGTTGCCGCCGTCGGCCACCCCGATCCGCAACACGTCTCCCTCCAACCCCGCGCGCATTGTCACTCGCCGGGCGCCGGCGTGTTGGACCGCGTTGTTCAGGGCCTCTTTGGTCGCCAAAAAGGCGTGATGCCGCGTCTCCGCCGAGACCACCCGATCAGGCACCTCCACGGGCCAAACCCACTCCGCCCCCAGACTAGCCGCCTCGAGGAACTCCCCGGCGAACGTCCGCACGTACGCCAGCAGGCTCCGCAAGGTGTCGTCTTGGGGGTTGATGGCCCAGACGATCTCATCGACCGCCTGCGTCGCCTGCTGCGTCGTGCGCGCCACTCGCTCGACCTCCCCCCAAGCGGGATGGCTCGCCTCCAGCTTGCGCCGCGCCAATTCCGTCACCAACCCGATCTGCGTCAGGCTCGCCCCCACATCGTCGTGCAGATCGCGCGCAATCCGCGTGCGCTCGCGCTCGACCGCCAATTGCCGCTCCAGACGCTGGAACCGATGCGCCACCGCCCAACGCACCCGATACACCCCGTACACCGACCCAACGCTCAACAGGCCAAGCGCCAAATAAAACCGGCTCGTCTGGTAAAAGCGCGGCGCCAACCGAAACGCAAACCCCGCCGCAGGCTCGTCCCAAACCCCGTGATGATTGGCCGCACGCACCCGAAAAACGTATCGACCCGGGCGAAGCTGCGTGTAATAGGCCACCCGCCGCGTCCCGACGTCTTGCCAGTCGGAATCGTACCCCTCCAGGCGGTAGCGGAAGCAGACCCGGTCCGGCGCAATGAAGCTCGGAGCCGTATAGTGGAACTCGAGCACCCGGCCCCGACCCGGAGGCAACTCGGCGCCCACACGATCGGCCCAGGAGTCCTTGGCGACGCTTTGATTGTCAGCTCGGATCTCCTCGAGCACAACCCGCGGAGGGACTTCCTCGATCAAGCCCGCCGCCGGGTCGAAGATCGCCACCCCTCGAGTCGTCGGAAACCACAGCCTGCCATCGCGCGTTCGGAGACCGGCCGGTTGGCTCTTCTGGCCGTTGGTCTCGGAGCTCAACATGCCATCCACCGTCCCAAACGTGGCAGCGCCCACCGTGGACCTGTGCCCCGCTGCCACCGCCTCGAGGTCACGCCGATCGACCCGATGAACGCCAGCCTCACCGCTCAGCCAAAGATGGCCGGCTTATCCCGTGTTCCCGACCGAAATGCGACCACTCACCCCCGCGCAGCGCGTGAAGTCCACGCTCCGTCCCGACCCACAGCGCGCCGTCAGGCGCTACGTGGAGGGCGCGCACCTTGTTGCCACTGAGCTCGCCGGGCAACCTCACGTTACGCCAGCCGGCCGCGCTGAGGACATCCAACCCGCCTCCGCCAGTCCCAACCCAAAGCTCTCCCGCCGAATCGCAGGCCAACGCGCGCACCACGTTCTTCGACAAACCGCTCGCCTCGGTGTAGTGCGTGAACTGCCCGGCGCGCCAACCGCTTAAGCCGCCATCGGTCCCGATCCGTACCCGACCGTCGGGCGCCTCGCACAAGGTCCACGCGTTCTCATGCCCCAAACCGTCGCGCATGCTGAGCGTGCCCACCCGCCGTGGCACCCAGCAACTGAGCCCACCTGATTCGGTCCCGATCCACAGGTTGCCCTCCCGATCGACGCAAACAGCCCGCACCCAGTTGTCCGGCAAGCCGTCGGCCGTGGTATAAAGCCGGAAACGCCGTCGCGGAAGCGGTACACACCGTGCCGGCCGGCCGAGCACCATAGATACCCTTGCCGATCGGCCACCAAGAAGTTGGGCGCCCCCACCAACTCGGGCCCTACCGGCATCGGATACTGCGCCGTCTCCGCCCCGCGGTGGCGCAGCAACCGCGCCGGGCGCGATCGCTCCGGATCCCCCAGCGCAACCTCGAACCGCCACCAACCACCCGCACCGTCGCCAGACAGGGCCGCGGGTAACTTCGCCGGCCGGAGGTCCCGGTCCCAAACCAGCTCAAAGCGCTGCTGCCTCGCGTCGAACCGATGCACCCCCCAACCCGTACTCACCCACAGCCCGCCTTCGGCGTCCTCGTGCAACCCGGTAATCCAGTCGTCCAGCAGCCCATCGTCCGGACCGTAGGTCCGCAACTCTCCATCCCGCCAATAACCCAAACCGCTCGTGGTCCCCACCCACAACCCGCCCTCCCGCGTTTGCACCACCGCTTGGACGGAGTTGTGCGGCAGCCCGCGTTCAGTCGTCCAGGTCTCCTGCCGGTATAACGCCGCCGCGGACGTCGCATCCGCGTCCCACCCGTCGGTGGCGCTCGCGCAAGCCGGTTCCAGCCCGCCCGCCCCACCCAAGAGCAGGCCGCACGTGTGGATACCCAGGCGCCCCATCCATCCCCAGCTCATGCAGTCAGTCCATCTGTCCTAGACGCCCCCAACGAGGCCTCGACACGGCCAAGAACCGTTCCGCTACGCAGCCCGCGCTCATTCGTGAATCTCGACCACGTCGCGGTCAGCAAGGATCTCGGTCTTGTGAACCTGTTGCCCCTCGAACCGGCTGTGACCCCAGAGCCGCTTGATCGGCACACCCTCCCGCACCCACATGCCGGGTTGCGGCATCGCCGTGCTAAACGGGTAATCCGCCACCTTCGCCTCCGCGTTCGTGGTCGCGGCGAGTAGACTGCTCTTGCCCGTGTTCGGCGGACCGACCAGCACCACCTGACCCGCCCCGCCGCGCGGCACGTGGAACGGGTCCGGCCCCTTGCTATGGCCGGGTTTCTGCTGGTCCTTGCGGAGTTGGCTCAGCCGCCGCTTGATGTCCGCCTGCATCTTCTCCGTCCCCTTGTGTTTGGGGATCGTGGAGAGCATGTCCTGCAGGGCGGCCACTCGCTCCTGATCCGTGGCCGCCTCGCGGTAGCGGCGCTCGGCTTTCTCGTACTCGGGTGTGACGTTGGCCGGCATGGGGCGAAACCCGACCGGATCGCGGCGCCGATCGCCTCATCCGGATGAGACCTCGGGATAAACCATCTTGTGCCGGTAAGACGCGCAGTGCTCTGCGCGCCACAAAACTCCGCGCCCACCCGAGCCAGCGGCGCGCCGAGGGCTGCGCGCCCTACCGCCGATTCGTCGGCCTTCTCGGTGGCTCATGAGCGGCGCCGCCCGGTCAGTTCCCCGCCCGGCCTGGCCCACGCGCGGCGCGCCTAGCGCACGAGCGCTTGGGGCCCGTCTTACAGAGTATGTCCGGCGGTGCTCCCTAAGCTGCACACCGGCGAGACGCCCACGTTGCCATAGGTGTAAGTGCCGTTGCCAGGACACTCGGGCGCCAAGCTGTTCTTCAAATAAGCGTTGACGGCGGTGGTATCCGTGGTGTCGCCATTGGTCTTCTTGGTCTCGAGTGCCCACTGCTCTTTGGCACCGTCGAGTTGCCGGAGATTCGCGATGCACGCGTTCTTCTGCGCGGTCGCGCGCGCCTTGACGAAGTTGGGAATGGCAATCGCGGCCAACAGACCGATGATCGCCACCACAATCATGATTTCCACCAGCGTGAAGCCGGCCCGGAGATTCGCTCTTGTTTTCATGGCTTGCCTTACTGTACGGACACGTTGCGCTCTCTCGCGGCGTGGACCTGACAAGCGGCCGTTTAAATAAGTGCTCGGGCGGTCCACAGACTGCCACTTGCCAACCGCAGGACGGTGCGAAACTGCGCCGGATCGACCCGAGCGCCGCACCGCCTCAATCTACCTCAACACCAGACCGAGTGTGAAGTTCCGACTGGACTCAGCCCTTGGCTAACAACTGGCGCAGGACGTACGGCAGAATCCCGCCATGATGGTAATACTCGATCTCGATCGGGGTATCGATGCGGCAGCGGACCGGCACGTTCTCGACCGAGCCCGTGGTGCGCCGAATCCAGAGCGTCAAGTCCTGCTGGGGCTTGAGGTTCGGACCCAGGCCGCGAACCTCGTAGATCTCGCTGCCGTCCAGCTTCAGCGTCTGCGCGTTGGTGCCCTCCTTGAACTGCAACGGCAATACCCCCATCCCCACCAGGTTCGATCGATGAATGCGCTCGAAGCTCTGCGCCACCACCGCCCGGACGCCCAGTAAAGCGGTGCCCTTGGCCGCCCAATCGCGTGAACTGCCAGTCCCGTACTCTTGGCCCGCAATGATCAGCAGCGGCGTCTTCGACTCCGCATATCGCATCGCCGCGTCGTAGATGGCCAGCTTCTCGCCGCCAGGTTGAACCAACGTGTAGCCGCCTTCCTCCCCGCCCAACAGGAGGTTCTTGATGCGCACGTTAGCGAAGGTGCCGCGCGTCATGACGCGGTCGTTGCCGCGCCGCGAGCCGTAACTGTTGAAATCTTTGTAGGCGACGTGTTGCTCGAGCAGGTACTTGCCGGCCGGCGAGTCTTTCTTGATCGCGCCGGCGGGCGAGATGTGGTCGGTGGTGACGCTGTCGCCGAAGATCCCCAACACCCGTGCCCCCTTAATCTCCGCGATCGCGCTCGGGCGCCGCGAGAAGCCGGCAAAGAACGGCGGCTCCTGAATGTAGGTGCTCGTCTGGTCCCACCCATACACACTGCCAGTGCTGGACTGGATCTCCGTCCACTTCGGGTTCTGGGCGGTAAAGTCCTGGTACAACTCGCGATACGCCTCAGGCCCTAACGTCGAACTCATGAGCTCGCGGATCTCCTCCAGCGTCGGCCACACGTCCCGCAAGTACACCGGCTCCCCCTTCGAGCCCGTCCCGAGCGGTTCGGTCGTCAGATCCAAGTCCACCCGCCCCGCCAAAGCAAAAGCCACCACCAGCGGTGGTGACATGAGGAAGTTGGCTTTGATGCTTTGGTGCACGCGCGCCTCGAAGTTGCGATTGCCGGAGAGCACCGACGCCGCCACCAAGTCGTGCTGAACCACCGCCTCTTCAAGATGCGTCTCGAGCGGGCCCGAGTTGCCTATGCAAGTCGTGCAGCCGTACCCGACCAACTGGAATCCCAACTGGTCGAGGTAAGATTGCAGACCCGCCTTGGCCAGGTAATCGGTCACCACACGCGACCCAGGCGCTAGCGAGGTCTTAACCGTGCAGCCCACCGCCAGGCCGCGCTCGACGGCCTTCTTGGCGAGCAGACCGGCCGCCAGCATCACCGTCGGATTCGACGTGTTGGTGCAACTGGTAATCGCCGCGATCAACACGCTCCCGTGCCGCACCTCGCACTTCAGTTCGTCCCGGCTGACCGTGATGTTGTCCGGCGCCGGATGCTGGTCGCGCATCTCGCTCTCGCTCGCCGACAACCGCGCATGGTGGAGGCCGGCGTTCCATTCCGGGTGAAACTTAACGTGCCGGTGCCCCTTCACCGCCACCCGTTGCTGCAAGTCTTCTGGCCGCTTTCCGTAGCCCCCCTCGGCAATCGGCTTGGTGAACAACTCGCCAAACCGCGCCTTGAGGGTGGAGACCTCGAGACGGTCTTGCGGCCGCTTGGGACCCGCCACGCTGGGGACCACCGTGCCAAGGTCCAACTCCAACTCGATCGAGTAGGCCACCTGACCGCGTTGCGGCATCCCAAACATACCCTGAGCTCGATAGTACCGCTCATACAGCCGGCAGTGGTCTTCCGTCCGGCCAGTGGCCCGCAAGTACGCGACCGTCTCCGCGTCGATCGGGAAGAAACCTAGGGTGGCCCCGTACTCGGGCGCCATGTTCGCAATCGTCGCGCGATCCACCAAAGGCAGCGCCGCAGCCCCGGGCCCGAAAAACTCGACAAACTTGCCCACCACCTTCGCCCGCCGCAGCATCTGCGTGATCGTCAAAGCCGCATCCGTCGCCGTAACGCCCTCGCGCAACCCACCCGTCAAGTGCACCCCCACCACGTCCGGCGTCAGCAGATACACCGGTTGCCCCAGCATGCCCGCTTCCGCCTCGATTCCACCCACCCCCCAACCCACGATGCCCAACCCGTTGATCATCGTGGTGTGCGAATCCGTCCCGACGAGCGTGTCGGGATAATACAGCCCCCCCGCTTCCAGGACCCCTTGAGCCAGGTATTCCAGGTTCACTTGGTGCACAATCCCGATCCCAGGGGGCACAACCCTGAACGTCCGGAAGGCCTGCATCCCCCACTTCAGAAACTGGTACCGCTCCCGGTTCCGTAAGAACTCCATCTCGAGGTTGTTGCGGTACGCGTCCGCGCTGCCCGCAAAATCCACCTGCACCGAGTGGTCGACCACCAAATCCACCGGCACCAACGGCTCGACCATCTTCGGATCCCGGTTGAGCCGCCCAACCGCCGCGCGCATGGCCGCCAGATCCACCAGCAGCGGCACCCCCGTAAAGTCTTGCAGCACAATGCGCGCAACCACAAACGGGATCTCCGCCGTGCGTACTCCCTCCGCCTGCCACTGCGCCAATTCCCGCACGTTCTGTTCCGTGATCTTCTCCCCATCGCAGTTCCGCAACACCGACTCCAGAACCAGCCGCAGCGAAACCGGTAAACGCGAGACGGGTCCTACCCCGGCCTCTTCAAGGGCAGGCAGTGAATACAGCCTGCCCGTTTGCCCATCCCCAACGTCAAAAGTCCGCAAGGACCCGAAAAGATTGTGCGCGTCGCTCATAAGACTCATCCGATCACGAAGTCCAAGTCAAAAGTGAGCGGTCAAAATGCGGATTGACCCGCGCGATGTCAAGCAGCCTGGCTGCTCACGAAATCGCCGCCACCCGCAAGGCTCGTAACGCGCTGAGTCCGGCCAGCGGCGCCCCCCCGCCCCGTATCGGCCGCGCCCCACTCCGCCGCTTGGTCCCAAACCGCTCCCGATGCGCCAACCACACCCCATCCACAAAACCCTTGGATCCTAGCACGACGCCATCCGTCATGTGCCGAATCCGCAGCCGTAACACCTCCCCCACACTCAACTCCCCGCCCTTCCGCAGCACCCGCTTAATCTGCTCCCGACTCAACGCCGCCTTCCCGCTGCTCCCTGACACCCCCCCACGCACAAACAACCGCCGCCGATACTCTGCCCCCACCTCCTTCCACTCACGCACCCTCCCCTTCCG
>Ga0194125_10014527_pt1 | contig 10058 bp, 9 predicted proteins | sample TA2KigC250mmetaG_FD_148626 | JGI IMG/M metagenome (GOLD analysis project Ga0194125, IMG submission 148626) | Freshwater microbial communities from Lake Tanganyika, Tanzania - TA2015034 Kigoma Deep Cast 250m | ecosystem: Environmental > Aquatic > Freshwater > Lake | place: Tanzania: Lake... | reverse complement strand
TTCAGCATTAATGTAGAAGGTAAGATTGAAGAGAAAGCCCCATGGTATAAGTTCTTGTACAGAGAAACGACTGGATAAACTCTTTTTTCTTCTTTTTTTATTTTTTTTAAGAGAATTCTACTCCAGTGCCTTTGTTCGCGTCTTGAAGTATTTTTGCTTTGACTTCTTGAGGCACTTTTTTCCAATAATCCGTCTTTGGTAATACTTTTATATCATTAGTTCCGTCATCGTATACTAGCGCTTCTATGAACGTGTGGCCTACATAGATTATTACGTGCCAGATGTTTTCTTCTTTCCAGGAGTCAAACACATAATTTTTTACCGTGACTTCTCTGTCATAGACTTCTTTGTTGCTAGTATATTTGTATATAAATTGTAATGCTTTCGCTTCTGCTTCATCTCGGCTCATAGTTTTTACTTTTTTTGTTGTAAACGCCGTGAATACGCAGCCGCTTATCAGTAAGGTTAATAGCAACATTGACACTATTAAGGTTTTATTTTTCATCGTTTAAGAATTATTTTTCTAGTGTTTATATACTTTATGTTATGGTTTCTGTCCCTGCTTTTAATATCTCATCCATGTTTTGTATTATCAGGCCGTACATCTTTGTTATTATCTGCTCGTAGATGGCTTCTTTTAAGGTTCCGTGGCAGTAGTTTACGAATCCTTTTAATTCTGTGAAGTTAGTTTCTTCTAGCTCTGTTAATGGAACTTTACAGCTCATGTCTTTGCCTTCGAATAGTTCTATCTGATCCATTGGCGAGCCTACTGCCATCTTCTTAAGCTTGACATATACTAAGCAGTTGTCTCCTCTTTCCCCTTTGATCGCGTAGTCATAATAATGCCCGTTTTTAACCGTAACTAGCTTTGCTGGTTTACAATCTTTCGCAGCTGTGTAGAAACAGTCTTGGTCCTGTCCACAATTTTTTTTAATAAACCCATAATGGAACAATCCATATATTATAACAGCGATTATAAGTAGGTAGAATACTTTTTTAATCCAAGAACTTCTCGGTTTAAGTATCTCTTCTTTCATAACCATGTTTTTTAATTAAGAGGTTTTTATATATTAAACTTTTGGTTTAAAATTTTGAAGTTTACGTAACTCCCTGATCGTAGGGTTGATCGCACCATAAGTGCTCGTATGTTAATTCTTACACGCCCTTGTGGGAATGGTAAAACGTTACGTTAAACCTTATCATAAAACCCATTTTTATTAAATAAAAAAAGAAAACGTTTTTTATTCGTTTTCGCTTAGTCCTTTTCTTTGTCTTATCTGTTGTACTATTTTTTCTTGCAGGTTTTCTGGTAGTTTTTCGAATATCTGGTCTATTATGAAGTAGTTTCCTCTTCCTCCAGTCGCTGATCTCAAATCTGAGGCTAGTCCGAACATTTCTGCTACTGGCATTCTTGCTTTGATTACTATCTGGTCTCCGTGCTGGTCCATGCTTAACAACTGTCCTCTTTTGTTAGCTATCAGCTTGGACAGTTCTCCCATGTATTCGCTTGGCGCTTCTATTTGTAGTTCTTGTAAGGGTTCGAACATTACTGTTTTGGCTTGTGCCATCGCGCCTCTTATCCCTTCTCTTATTGCCGGGTAGACTTGTGCTGGTCCTCTATGGATGGCGTCTTCGTGTAGTTTAGTGTCTATCAAGCTTACTTTTAGCTTGTTGCATGGCTCTCTTGCTAATGGTCCGCCGTCCATTACTTGTTCGAAAGCGTCTAATACTAGTTCTATGACTTCTCCTATGTGTACTTCTCCTCTTGTCTGGTCTAGGAACATGTTTCCTTTGTATATCTCTCTTATTTGTTTTACGTCTTTCATCGGGAAACCTAAGTCTGCTAGCTTCTGGAAGGTCGCTGTGTCTTTCTTTTTTATTCTCATTTCTGGCAATTCGCCGGCTTTTATTGCTTTGTAGATGCTGTCTTCTAAGGGTTCTACTATGAAATAGAATTTGTTGTGCTTGTTTGGGCTTTTTCCTTCTGCTTCTCCTGATTTTTTCATTACTGTTTCTCTGTAGACGACTATTGGTGGGCTCGTGATTACTTGCAGCCCTTTTTCACTTTTGATCCTGTTTTCTATGATTTCTAGGTGTAGTTCTCCCATTCCGCTTATCAAGTTTTCTCCAGTTTCTTCATTTATTTGTACGAATAGCGTCGGGTCTTCTTTATGGACTGTTTTTAACACTTCGACTAGTTTTGCCAGATCTGCTGGGTTTTTGGCTTCTATTGATTTGGTTACGACTGGTTCGAATAAGTGTTTTAATGATTCGAATGGTTCTAATGGCCGACTGGATACTGTTTCTCCTGCGAATGAGTCTTTTAGCCCCACTATTCCGCAGATGTTGCCTGCAGGTATATTATCTACTTGTAGTCTTTGCGCTCCTTTATAGATTGATACTTGTTGTATTCTCACGTTTCGTTTGGCCATGTTCATTACTACTTCGTCGCCTTGCCTCAAAGTTCCTGAGAAAAGTCTTCCTGCGCTTATTTCTCCTGCGTGCTTGTCTACTACTATCTTGGTTACGACGAATGCTGTTGGCCCGTTAGGGTCGCATGCTAGTAATGATTTTCCTTCTTCGCTTTCTAGGTCGCCGTGCCATATCTTCGGCACCCTGTATTTTTGTGCTTGTAACGGGTTAGGATGGTGTTTTACTACCATGTTTAGTATGACTTGGTGCAGTGGCGCTTTTTTGGCTAAGTATTTATAATCATCTTTCTGATAGGCGTCTATTACCTCTTTAAAGTTCAGCCCGCATTTCTGCATGTAAGGCAGTGATAATGCCCAGTTGTGGAATGCTGATCCGAATGCTACTGATCCTTCTTGTATGCTTACTTTCCATTTTTGTTTGAATTCTTCAGGAGCGATTTGTTCTATTAGTCTGTTGACTTCGTTGATTATGTTGACGAATTTTTGCTGCATCGCTTCAGGGGTTAGTTTGACTTCTTTGATTAAACGGTCTACTTTGTTTATGAACAAGACTGGTTTTACTCTTTCTTTCAATGCTTGCCTTAACACTGTTTCTGTCTGAGGCATTATTTCTTCTACTGCGCAGCATAAGACGATTGCTCCGTCTACTGCTCTCATGGCTCTTGTCACGTCTCCTGAGAAGTCTATATGTCCTGGAGTGTCTATTAAGTTGATTAAGTATTCTTGTCCTTCTAGACTGTGGACCATTGACACGTTGGCAGCGTCTATCGTTATCCCTCTTGTTTGCTCGTCTTCGTGAAAGTCTAGTGCTAGTTGTTTTCCTGCTAGTTCTTCTGACATCATTCCCGCGCCTGCTAGTAAATTGTCAGAAAATGTTGTGTTGTGTATTATCATGCCTTCTGCTATGAAGTTGTGGTTATCAGGGATTGTAAAGTCGTAAACAAGACCTTGCTTGTTTTCCACTTCTTTTATCTCTCTTATTTCGTTCAAGAACACATTTTTTTCTGATATCTCTAGTAATAAGCCTTCTGCTTGCATGCCTGTTAATGCGTCTATTGCTGTTCCTCTTTTTTTAAAAGTCAAATCAGAAAACTTGTATGGGATGTAATCTGCTTTTATGCTTAACTCGCTATTTTTTACACTTTGTTCTAAGCTTTGTTTTTTATATTCAAGTTTGAATCCTATATTATCTCTAAAATTTATTAGTGAATATTTACCTGATATGTCTAACCCCCATTGTATGAAAATTTTATCCTTTATGATTATTTTTTTATATGTTGTTGATAGTATGCCAAATTTTAATAAAGCAAGCTGCAAGTCTTTTATCATTGTTTCACTGGCAGATGTTATACTTACACAGTTATTTCTTTTAGGGGCGTGTCCATCAGTGTCATAATATCCTTTCAAAAATTCTGCGAGTATATCTTTTGGTAGTATTTGAATTAACAAAGGGATTTCTATGTTACGGGCTTTTTTCTTTGTCGGGTATCTGAATAAGTGCTGTAATATTTTTTTGAAAGTTAATCCTGCTCTTAGGTCGATTCTTGGGCATTTCTTTCCGTAAATTCTTATCGATGGTTCAACGTTTAGTATACAGTTGCATATCCTCTTTATTTCCTTTTGAATAGTTTCATCAGCATTACTGATCCAGAAGTTCACATCTCCATCCCCCCACATAAGACCAATTAAATAAAAGAAATCTTTCCATTGGTTGTAGGTTTTTGGAAGTTTGATGTAAACTGAATTTTTAAATTCTTTTTTGAAACTTTCTCTATAATTAAAGCAGTCTATATTTTGGTAAAGTTCAAAATCGCTTATATTGAATAGTTTTGCTATGTTGACAAGGTCTCTAAGCCTGTATCTCCCTCTCCAAACGCAATGGTAAAAAGAAAGAAATTTTAATGAGGAGTTTATTTTTTCCCATATTTTCTTTCTGCCTTCTTTAATTATTTTTTGGTGTAAATGATTTTTAAATTCCTCACCGACTTTGACTATATAACCTTCGTCTTTTAATAATTGTTTAAGAATTGTCAATTCTAAATCATCTATTCTTATAGGCTCGTAGTTTAATGTTCTTGGGCAGATTATGTAATCTCCTTCTGTTAGTTCCGAACCTCTTTTCTCAATAATTTTGTAGTTAATATCTGAAACTAAAAACTTATGTTCTGGAGTGACAGTTATTTCTTTTCCATCCTTGCAGGTTACTTTTAATAAATTTTCTTTGGTTTTGATTTTCCATATAAAATCTATTCTCTTTTTTTCTATGGTGTTGCTGTTTTTATTAAAAGATAACGTGTTAATATGCAAATCTCTTACGTCTATGATTTTTTCTATGAAATCTTTTATTATTTGACCTTTATTTTCATATTTTTGGAAAAGTTTTTCTGCGCTTATTACAGTACCATCTGCTAAGATTAATCGAGAATCTGGTGATACGCACTTCCCATGCTCTCGGAATATAAGCAGAAGCTTAGATTCTATCGATATGTGCGCAGACACCTATGTTTCTGATTTTTTCAGGCTGTTTCATCAGCCTTGTTACTTTTTCTACAGTTTTTTCATCTGCCATTGTATTAAACGCCTCCAAAAATTATTGTTGATTAGTTTTTAGACAAAGGCTTTAATCGATTTATAAAATTATCGCTTATCACTAAAATTTTTCAATCACTACCGTTTGATAATTACAAACGAAAGGTTTATATATGAAAAACGCGAATTGTAAACCTAATTTTTCCGGGAAAAAAATGGATAAGAAAAAATCATTATACCTCAGCCTGTTGATAATGTTCTTTATACTTGGATGGTTCTTGAACTCAGTGATACAAACTATAAGCATACACCAGGAAAAACCTTACCTGGGCGACGAGGAAATAATCTCACCATACAATAGGGTAAAAGAAAATGACTTACAACTGTTTCCTGAAAAGCTAATAATAAATTTTCCAGGATTATCATTAGCCAGTTATACAAACACAAATTCTATGGACCCTTTGCTCGATGAAGGGGCTACAGGCATAGAAATAACACCCAAGACAGAAGAAGATATCCATATAGGCGATGTAGTAGCTTACCAGTCAGGTAATGACTTAATACCTCATAGGGTAGTCCAGACCGGAGAAGACGGGCAAGGAGTTTATTACATTGTCAAAGGTGATAATTCAGAAAATCTTGAAAAGATAAGATTCGGACAGATAAAATATGTACTAATCGGAGTGCTTTATTAGAGGGGGTAAAGAAAATGGAAGCAATATGCAAAAACTGCGGAGCAGTCTATGGTTTTAATGAGAAGATACCAGAAAACTTGGAATGCTTCAGCTGTGAATGCCACGATTTCAGCATAGAAAGGAAAGAATAAACCAAAAACTTATTATACAATCATAGTCCTTTTTTTAAGGTTATGAGAATACGTATCTTAGTTTTAGTAACATTCCTAATTCTCATCTCATCAGCAAGTTCTTCAGTAACGCTAAGGCAGGGAGAGGCTTACGAAACCAGCGGTAAACAAGTAATCGTTACTAACATAAAAGCAGACGTTATCGTGATTAACGTTGACGGCGTAAAAAATATTATAAACGTTGGCGAGCAAAAAGAAGTTAACGGGATAGACATACTGTTAGAAAGCACGTTCTATGTTGACGAACCAACAGAAAGAACAGCCAGCATTGCAATGTCTGTAGCCTTCTACTGCGGCGATAATAACTGCGATACCGACCAGAATGAGACAAAAGAGAACTGTTGCAAAGACTGCGGGTGTAATCCTGGATATGCTTGTTCTGATAGTAAATGTAAGAGTGAATCTCAGATACAGCAGGAAGAGCAAGAAGAGGAAGAGGCTTCGATGGACAAGTGCGAAACAGATGCTGACTGTGATGACAATGATGAGTATACAGAAGACATTTGCAAGAGCATTCCTGGAAAGCCTAAGAAGTGTTGGAACATCCCGCCAATATGCAAGACAGATGTTGAATGCGATGATCAAAATCCTTGCACGGTTGACAAATGCGTGAATAATGACTGCTTCAGCTCAGAAGTGCCTGATTACGATGATTGTTTAAAAAAACAAGAGCCTACAGGAGAGCAAGAAATTGTTCCTGAAAGCGAAAAACATTCAGAAGAAACAATCAAACCAGTAGGAGCGTCTGTTGAAAAAGAAAAAAACATTTTTTCAAGAATAATAAGTTTCTTATTCGGCTGGTTAAGATAAAGAAGTGGCAGACGCGCCCAAGGATGGATGTAAAGTTAATTGCCAGCTACCCCAGCCTTTCCTCGGCTCTGCGACCCCGAAAGCACCAGTGATCGTGATTAGGGCTGCTTCGTTCCCGACCTGACCCGATTCTCATGAAAACCAGCCCAACGGGACAAAGCGTCAGCGTACGGGCTGAGACTAACAACTAAAATGTACACCTCTCCTCAGACTTCAACCCCACCGTGAAGCCGGTTTGTGGTTACAGAAGACGGCTAACCTTCCAGCCTAGTCTGCCAATAAGAAAGTTTATGCCTTTGTTTTTAAACCTTTTGGAAACTGAGGCTTCGGTGACATCCTCCTGTTGTCGAGGGTAAACCTCTTTTTGTGTAGGGTGGGTTTTGTTTTTGTCGTCGGAATGGTTGTTGTCATTTTTTGTGAAAAATTTGGTCATATTTCTATTCCTAGTTTGATTAGTCGGTCGATGTCGTATGCTATGGCTCGCATGAGAAGTTCTATTTTTCTCATGTGGAATTTAACTGAGTATAGTGCGTCTCCCATTTTTCTTTTGATTACGCTGATGACTGTTTCGTTTTTGCTTCTCGGCGAGTATTTTGTTTTTGGGAAGTATTTTTTCATGTCTTTTCTGTGCTGTCCTTTGGTTCTCCATATCGGTACGTCTTTGTTTTTTGGTGGCGCAATAAACTCGGCTTTTATTTCTTCTTCGAACAGTTCATAGTTTTTTTCAGCGTCGAATCCTTTATCGCCGACGCCTCGTTTAATTGTTGTTGATTTTCTTGCTTTTCTCATGGATGGCTTGAAATCCACGTTGTCGTGTCTTGCTTTCTTGCGGATTTTCATCACAAGGATCAGCTGGTGTATCAAGTCGACGACGCTGACCCATTTCACGCTGTCTTTCTTTTTCACTTTTATGCCAACTCTGCGATAGTAATGTCTGCTTCCGTACTTCGTGCTGTTCGTCGTCCCGTCTATTCCCACAATCAAATCTTTAAGACTTGCAAGTTCGGGAATTTCTCCGAAAATTGAATGAGCCCAGCTTGCTTTAAGACGCTTGGCAAACTTTTTCAAACAACTACTAGAAGGGACCCTGTCAAGCTTCAAAAAATCAAGAATGACTGTGCAACAAGGAAGCCACTCTTCAACAAAATCATCATAACTCTTCCTAGACTTCTGCCTCAAAACCAGCAAAGCGAAAAGCTGCCAGTTATCAAAAGTCTTCTTGCTAAACTTGCTGGAATATTTCGGAAACTCGATAAGCTCCAAAAGCCTAAACAACAGTTTCAGAAATTTTATTAACTTCAACTCCTTCTTCCATTTAGATTTCATGGGCGGTTCCTCCTTTTTACAACTCAAAAGGGCAGGAACCCCTCAAACTCCCTTTAACAAGCCCTACAAACGCAAAACAAGAACAAAAATTTTTCTAATTCCTAACCCAACGACAAAAAAACAACAAAAACACAAAAGAAAGGCTAAAACCTCAAAAATCACGCTTTCCAAAGGATGTCCCTAAAGCCGAAAAGGTTTTTAAATAGTTAAAGAGCTTGAATTATATTGTGGGCCTGTAACTCAGCTTGGATAGAGTGCCAGATAACCCAAAATTAGGCAAACCTTCTATCCGATGGGAGAGAGCTGGAAGTCGCCGGTTCAAATCCGGCCAGGCCCGTTTAGTTTTAAAAAAATTTATAAAGATAACAACAGACAGTCTTAGGAAGATAAGCGCACGTCGCCAAGCGGCTAAGGCAAGAGGCTGCAAAGGGCGTTGGGATTATGAGCTTAACGCTATGAACTGTGGATCCCTCTTATCACAGGTTCGAGTCCTGTCGTGCGCTTCATACTACTTGTTCTAGCCCCGCTGTAGCACTGTTTGTGCTACAAAGTTTATAACCAAAAACTGTTTCTAGAAGAACAAGCGTAGCGAATCTTAAGCTGTTAATGTTTCGATTATTCTTTTTACTTCCTTAGCGTCGTGGTTTACTTGATTGCCTGCTTTTTCGTAATCTTGTTCTTTTATAGTGTCGTATGCTTTTTTTATTGCATCTTTAGGAGTGAACTGCCTGATTTTTTTGCTTATCAGTTGTGGTTTTTCTCCTGAATACCAGAGTAGGGCGAAGATGTCGCATAAGTCCTTTATTTTCTTATGCTCTTTATCTCTTCCCTTGAGGGCGTTTATTTTTGTTGCTGCCAATAGCTCTGGCTTCGGCACCCATAGTCTCTTGTTGAACTCTTCAAGCTCCTCCCTGAATGTTTTATCTTTGAAAGCGAACTGTAGTAAAGGCTCGTCAATAGGCTGGAAATGGAATGCTTCTTTGAATCTTTTCGGGATGAAGTCTACTACTGGGTCAACATACATTGGGAAGATGAAGTGAGATGGCACCTGTCCTGTTTTTATTTCTTTTCCTGTTTCTGTATGGATCTCTTTGAAGAACCTGAAGGAAATCGGCTTGAACTTCAGCCTGTTTTGCAGAACGTCTATCGCTTTGGCTAAGGCAGAGCTTTTCATCTCTTCTGTAGTCATATTCTTGTCTAGGTGAAATCCTAAGTCTATATCCCTACTTCCCAAGTATGGTCTTCCTTGGGTCTTTTGGAAATTCTTGTTTACGTGGAAGAACACAGCCCATCCTCCTAGGACGCAGATAGGCTCTTCTAAGGACTTGATCACTTCTTGCAGATACTTGTATGATGTTCTGGTTTCGAATTCAGCGTACATTTTCTTTTAGCTTTTTTATCAGCATTTCTGCTGCTTCTTCGCATGGTCCTGATTCGGCTTTTAGGTCTAGTATTAGTTGCGGTAGTGACACTATTTTCAGGCCTTGGATTTTCTGCGAGTTATACATTGGTCCTGCACCGTTGATTAAGAGTCTGACGTTCCCTTTGCCGTATAGCCCTTCTTTCATCAAGGCTTTATGCCATTCTTCTAAATCCTCTTTTTTGATGTAAATATCAAGCCTTGAAGGGAATAGGAAATGCTGTACAATATTCTCAGCGTAGTAAGTGGTGATTGCGTAGTCTAGTTTTGTTTTCTTGAGAGCGTCTAAAGGCTTTTGTACCATGTATTCCCGGTATTTTGGTTTTTTGTGGAATGACAGCCAGTATCCAATCAGTCCTTTAGTGTTAGTCACTTTTGTCTTGTCGACTAGTTTCAATTTTTCTAGTTGACTTAAGAATTCATGCGTCCAGCCGAATGAGGCGTTAGCTAGTTTAGCGACTTTGTACTTGCTTAAAGGTTGCCTTTCGGTTAGCAATACTCTGATGATGCGTTCTTTAACCTTGTCCTGCATGCTATATCGTATTCTGTTGAAGTATATAAATATTACCGATATATCGCTAAATTAATGAGTATTTAAATAAAAACGATATATTTATTTTCCGGAAGCCTTAGGTCAAGCGTTTTCATCCATTGCACCCTTAATGGCTATTGTCGT
>Ga0194125_10014525_pt1 | contig 10058 bp, 8 predicted proteins | sample TA2KigC250mmetaG_FD_148626 | JGI IMG/M metagenome (GOLD analysis project Ga0194125, IMG submission 148626) | Freshwater microbial communities from Lake Tanganyika, Tanzania - TA2015034 Kigoma Deep Cast 250m | ecosystem: Environmental > Aquatic > Freshwater > Lake | place: Tanzania: Lake... | reverse complement strand
ACGCCGGCCTGCAGGAGCTGACGAATGACGCCGGCATCGGTCGACGACGGGCCCAGGGTCGCGACGATCTTCGTGACGTCGTGACGCGTCGGACTGGGTGCGGCAGCGCGGACCGTCATCACGTCCCTCAGCGCCCGCGGAGGGTCGCGGTCTTCGCCTCGATGCCCGCGATCAACGTGTCGAACGACTTCTGGAAGCTCGCGAGGCCCTCGACGAGGAGGCGATCGGTGACGGCATCGAGATCGATCCCGAGGGTCACGAGATCGCCGACCACCTGATCGGCCGCGGCGAGGTCGGCGTCGACGGTGCGACGCGTGATCCCGTGGTCACGGAACGCCTCGAGCGTCGCGGGCGGCATCGTGTTCACCGTATCGGGACCGACGAGCTCCTCGACGTAGAGGACGTCACGATACGCCGGGTTCTTGGTGCTCGTGCTCGCCCAGAGCGGCCGCTGCACCTGCGCCCCCTTGGCGACGAGGGCCGCCCAGCGTGAGCCGGCGAACTGCTCCTGGAAGAGCCGGTACGCCCGCTTGGCGTTGGCGATCGCGGCCCTCCCCTGCAACGCCTTCCCGCGCTCGGCGGTGATGGTGCCCTCGGCGACCAACGCGTCGATCCGCGGGTCGATCGCGCCATCCACACGGCTCACGAAGAAGGAGGCTACCGAGGCCACGTGCGAGAGGTCGCCGCCCTTCGGAGCTCGGTCCTCGAGCCCGGCGAGATAGGCCTCGATCACTCGCGCATGCGCCGCGACCGAGAAGAGGAGCGTGACATTCACATTGAGCCCGTCGGCGATGAGCTGACGCAGGGCGATGCAACCCTCGGCCGTCCCCGGCACCTTGATCATCACATTGGGGCGATCGACCGTCTTCCAGAGGCGATGCGCCTCGGTGATCGTCGCCGCGGCGTCGTGCGCAGAGCTAGGCGATACCTCGATGGAGACGTACCCGTCCTGTCCCTTGGTGCGCCGATAGACGTCCATGAAGGCGTCGCAGGCGACACGCACGTCGTCCGTCTCGACGAGTTCGAAGAGCCCCCAGGCATCGAGCCCCTTGACCGCCCCCTCGCGCAGTTGCGCATCGTACGCCGATCCCGTCGCGAGTGCCTTCTCGAAGATCGTCGGGTTCGAGGTCATCCCCGTGAGGGCCTCGTCCCGGATCCGCCGGGTCAACTCACCGGACTGGAGGATCGCGCGGTCGATGAAGTCGAGCCAGATCGACTGGCCGGCGGCGTTGAGCGTGTGCAGCGGGGTCTGTGCCATGCAGGTGGGGGCGAGGTCGGGGTTCCCCTCAAAGTTAGCGGATGATGCCCCTCGCTGAGGACGCCCCGACCCCACCCCGACCGAGCTACCGGACCACCCACTCCGTCGAGAGCGCCAGCGTCCCCCACGCGATCGAGAGGACCCCACGCGCCGCGGTGTTCGGCGCTGACGGCGCCGGGACGAGGGCGATCTGGAGCGACTCGAGCGACTCTGCCGCGGTCCGCGAGGTCAACGGGACGCGCGCCAGGTCCTTCGACCCGTCGTACTCCGTCCCCCACTGCCCCGTGTTCTTGTTGATGATGAGAAGCGTCTTCCCCCCCTCGCGCACCGCATAGAGGGAGTAGGCGCCCTTCGGGACCTCGGACCCACCGATGGTGAGATCGACCTCGGTGGTCAGCGTGGTCGCGGCGTTCGCCCCGACACGCCAGACCGTCCCATCCTTCGCGAGCTCGGTCGGGAGCCCCGCACGGCCGCGCACATGCGGCTGGCCGTACTCCACCTTGATGGTGAGGGGGGTCGGAGCCGGCTGGCCCTGCACCCGCGGCGCGGAGAGGGAGACGACGGCGGTCGCCCGCGTGCTGGCCGCGGCAGTCAGGCGGTTGCTCTGCGCCGCGATCGGCGAGGCACCGACGGCGCCAAGGAGGGCGAGGGAAAGGACGATCCGGGACGGGCGCATGGGCTGCTCCATGGTCTGGTGTGATCTGTACAGGGAATTGCTGAACGAATCCTAGGAATATTCTTGACAGGAACACCTTTTGTCCAGTTTATTTCTGGACATGGCTGACCCGACCGGCGTTCCCTTCCCCCATCCGATGCGCATCGTCGCGCAGCGGACCGGGCTCACCCCGGACCTGCTTCGGGCGTGGGAGAAGCGGTATGGCGCCATCCGGCCCGTCCGGAGCGCCGGCCTGACCCGACCGGCGTCCCCTTCCTCCACCCGATGCGCATCGTCGCGCAGCGGACCGGGCTCACCCCGGACCTGCTTCGGGCGTGGGAGAAGCGGTATGGCGCCATCCGGCCCGTCCGGAGCGCCGGCGGTCAGCGGCACTACACCGACGCGGACATCGAGCGACTCCGTCTGCTCGCCCGACTGACCCGCCTGGGCCGCCAGATCGGTCAGGTGGCGACCCTGCCGAATGATGAGCTCCAGAAGCTCATCCTCGCCGAGGAGCGCGCCGCCGAACTCAACCGGGCCCCATCGGGGGATGGTCCGGCGATCGAGAGCTTCCTCTCCTCGGCGCTGATCGCCGTCGAGAAGTTCGATGGCCATGCCTTGGAGATGACCCTTCGTGCCGCCGCCCTCCGGCTCCCGGCCGACGAGGTCATCGATCAAGTGATCGGCCCGATGCTCTTCACCATCGGGTCGCTCTGGCACCAGGGGCTCCTGCTCCCCGCCAATGAGCATCTCGCCACCGCGACCATCCGCCGCGTCCTGACCTGGATGGGCGAGAGTTCGGCCCCACCGCAGGGGGCCCCGGTCGTCGTGGTGGGGACCCCGGCCGGCCAACTCCACGAGCTCGGGGCGATGCTTGCCGCGACGAGCGCGGGTGGCCACGGATGGCGGGTGATCTATCTCGGCCCGAATCTCCCGGCCGAGGAGCTGGCGCGCGCCGCGCAGATCGCCAAGGCCGATGCCGTCGCGCTCTCAATCGTCTACCCGACGGACGATCCACGCCTCGCGGGAGAGCTCCGCACGCTGCGGTCCAAGCTCCCGCCGCAGGTCGGACTCGTGGTCGGTGGGAGCGGCGCGCTCTCCTATGGCGAGGTGCTCTCCGAGATCGGTGCCGACCCCCTCACCTCGGTGACCGATCTCCGGCGCTGGCTGCGCGCGCGCGCCTCGACGATCCTCGCCCGCGCCTGACCATCGCGGTGCCCTCGCCAAGCGAGGGCACCGATCGACTCACCGCCGCACCCCGTCCAACTCCCCGATCGTCTTCGTGCTCGGCGCCCGCGTGGCACGGAGTCGTACCGCCACCTGCTCCGCCTGCGCGAAGACGCGGAGGATGTTCTCCCCGGCGAGCTTCCGCAGATCGGCTTCGCTCCAACCGCGACGCGAGAGCTCGGCGAAGAGCGCGGGATAAGTCGAGACATCCTCGAGCCCTTCGACCACATCGCTGATCCCGTCGAAGTCGCCTCCGATCCCCACATGATCGACCCCAGCGACCTTCCGGATCTGCTCGATGTGATCGGCGACCTGCGCGAGTGTGGCGCGTGGTGCACTGGCACCAGCCGACCGCTGCGCCGCCGGCGTTCGATTCCACTCGACGACCGCCTGCGAGGTGAACCCCGGGACGAAGGTCACCATGACGATCCCTCCGTTCTTGGGGAGACGCTTGAGGATCGAATCCGGGACGTTGCGCGGGTGATCGGCGAGGGCCCGTGCGTTCGAGTGCGAGAAGATCACCGGCGCCTCGCTCACATCGAGCGCCTGGCTCATCACCGACGGCGCCACGTGTGAGAGATCGACGAGCATCCCGAGTCGGTTCATCTCCCGCACGACCTCCTTCCCGAAGGCTGTGAGTCCCCCATGACGCTGGACGCCCGTCGCCGCGTCCGCCCAGTCGAGGGTCTGATTGTGCGTGAGGGTCATGTAGCGCGCGCCGAGGTCATAGAACGCGCGCAACGCGCCGAGGGAGTTCTCGATCGCATGCCCCCCCTCCATCCCCAGCACCCCACCGATACGGCCACGCTGGAAGGCCGCGCGGAGATCGGCCGCACTGCTCGCATACGCGAGCCGTTCCGGGTACGTCGCCATCACGCGGCGCGCGATGTCGATCTGCTCGAGCTGCACCTTCGCGTATCCCTGACGCGCGATACTCGTATCCCCGGGGATGTAGACCGACCAGAACTGTCCACCGAGTCGGCCGGCCGCGAGGCGGGCGAGATCGGTGTGGCCCGCCGTGCGCTGACGCAGATCGTATGCTTCGACATCACTCGGCGCCGTCTTGCTCTCGCGGATCGCCCACGGGAGGTCGTTGTGTCCATCGATCAGCGGCGTGGAGGTGAGGACCTTGAGTGCCTTGGCGAGATGCGGGTCCTGTGCGGGTGCAGCCGCGCGCTGGGCGACGGCGGGCATCGCGATACCCCCGAGGATCAGGCCAGCGACGAGAGAGAGACGAAGGGAGCTCGGAGACATCGATGGGCCTCGAAGAAGGAGACCCTCGGAAGGTAACCCGTCCCGGTCTACCCGCGGAGCGCGCGCCCCGTCCGAAGCCCCCGCCCGCCATCGACGAAGGTCAGCCCCCCGTTCACGATCGTCGCGGTGATCCCCTCGGCGTATTGGAACGGGTCGCGGAAATCGGCACGATCGGTGACGCGATCGGCATCGAAGACCACCACATCGGCATAGGCGCCGATGGCGAGCCGACCGCGCGAGGTGATCCCGACGCGAGACGCGGGGAGCGCGGTCATCTTCTGCACCGCCTGCTCGAGGGTGAGGGTCTTCCGCTCGCGCACGTAGCGGCCGAGCACACGGGCGAAGCTCCCTGCCCCGCGTGGGTGGGGTGACCCGCGGCGCGCTGGGCCGCTGATCGCGTACGCCGTCCCATCGGAGGCGACCATCCCCTGTGGATGCGCAAGGATCTTCTCGAGGTTCTCCTCGCTCATCGCGAAGCCGATCATACTCACCGATCCATCGTTGCGACGAAGCAGCCCCACCGCCACATCGTAGGGATCGAGCGAGAGCTGCTGCGCGAAGCTCCCGAGCCGCTGCCCTACCACCACCTCATCCTCCGCGACGGACACGCGCGAGATCTGGACATTCTCCCACCCGCCGATCAGTGCCGCCTTCTCGTTGGCCTCGGCGCGGATGCGATCGGCGGTGGCGCGGTCCTCGATCCGCTCGAAGAAACGCGTCATCCCTCCATCACGCGTCCACGCCGGGAAGAGGTTCGTGAGTCCCGTGTGATAGGCGAGATAGGGATAGCGATCGAAGGCGACATCGAGGCCGGTCGCGCGCGCGGCACCGATCCGCTCGAAGACGGTATCGAGCTTGGGCCAGTTGCGTGGCCCCTGCGTCTTGAGATGGGCGATCTGCAACCCGCACTTCGCCCCACGGGCCACGGCGATCGCCTCCTCCACTGCCTCGATGAGCGCATCGTCCTCGTTGCGCATGTGGGTGTGATACGCGAGCCCGCGCTCGCTGAGCGGCGTGCAGAGGGCGACGAGTTCCTCGAGGGGGGCAAAGGCGCCCGGGGTGTACTCGAGCCCACTCGAGGTGCCAAGCGCCCCATCGGCGAGGGCGCGCTCGACGAGCGTCACCATCCGACGGAGCTCGGCGGGCGTCGCTGGGCGATCGAGCTCGGCGGGCGTCGCTGGGCGATCGGCCTCGCCTATCACGAGCTCGCGCACGCTCCCGAGCCCGACGAGGGTCCCGATGTTGGTCGAGGGACCGACACGATCGAAGCGCTCCAGCACCGCGGCGATCGTCAGCGGCGCATCGCTATCGGGATCCATCGCCGGCGCGCGCGAGCTCCCATCCGCTCCGACGATGATCGTCGTCACCCCCTGACGGATGAGCGACTCCTGATTCGGGTCGTCGAAGACCGTCCCATCGCCATGCGAGTGCACATCGACGAACCCCGGCGCGACGATCCGGTCGCGACAATCGATTTCGACCGCGCCCTGCTCCCGGAGCTTGCGCCCGATCGCCGTGATGCGGTCGCCGGTGATCGCGAGGTCGGCCTGGAAGCGGGGACGCCCGAGGCCGTCGATGATCACCCCGCCACGCAGGATGAGATCAGGGGCCTCGGGGGCGCTCCGCAGGATCGTCGGGGCGCCGAACACGCCCCCGACCGCCACGGTCATCTGCCCCAAGAAATGCCGACGCGTCGTCACCCCTGAAGGATGCCCTCTCTGACAGGAAAGCGAAACGGGCGTGGGACCTCGCGGTCCCACGCCCGTCGGCATCGCCTCACCGCCCGACTAGTAGCGGTAGTGGTCCGGCTTGTACGGCCCGTCCACCGGCACGCCGATGTACGACGCCTGCTTCTCGGAGAGCGTGGTAAGCTTGACCCCAAGCTTGCTGAGATGGAGGCGCGCCACCTTCTCGTCGAGCTTCTTCGGGAGCACGTTCACCTTGTTGGAGTCGTACTTGGTCCCGGAGAGGGTCGGCTTCCCCTGCGCCGCGAGGTGCAGGTCGATCTGCGCCAGGACCTGGTTGGTGAAGGAGCAGCTCATCACGAAGCTCGGGTGGCCGGTGGCGCAGCCGAGGTTCAAGAGACGCCCCTCGGCGAGGATGAGGACCGAGTGCCCGTCCGGGAAGACCCACTCGTCGAACTGCGGCTTGATCTGGTTCCGCACGATCCCCTTGATCGCCTTGAGCCCGGCCATATCGATCTCGTTGTCGAAGTGGCCGATGTTCCCGACGATCGCCTTGTCCTTCATCTTCGCCATGTGGTCGACGGTGATGATGTTGGCGTTGCCGGTCGCGGTGATGAAGACGTCGGCGGTGCTCACGACCTCCTCAAGCGTCGTGACCTGATACCCCTCCATCGCCGCCTGCAGCGCGCAGATCGGGTCGATCTCGGTGATGACGACGCGCGCACCCTGCGCACGGAGCGACTGCGCCGACCCCTTGCCCACATCGCCGTAGCCCATGACGACCGCGACCTTGCCCGCGAGCATCACGTCCGACGCGCGGAGGATGCCATCGGTCAGCGAGTGACGGCAGCCATAGAGGTTGTCGAACTTCGCCTTGGTGACCGAGTCGTTGACGTTGATCGCCGGGAAGAGGAGGGTCCCCGCCTGCGTCATCTCATAGAGACGGTGCACGCCGGTGGTGGTCTCCTCAGAGACGCCCTTGATGGCGCGACCGACGTTGGTCCAGCGCTTCGGGTCCTCCTTCAGGGTCTTACGAAGGAGTTCGAGGATCACGCCCCACTCTTCGGGCTCGTTCTTCGGATCGAAGGCCGGGACCTTGCCCGCGGCCTCGTACTCCGTGCCCTTGTGCACGAGCATCGTGGCGTCGCCGCCGTCATCGAGGATGAGGTTCGGGCCCTGACCGTCGGGCCACATGAGCGCCTGCTCGGTGCACCACCAGTACTCCTCGAGGGTCTCGCCCTTCCAGGCGAAGACCGGGATGCCGCGCGGCTGCGCGACCGAGCCGTCCTTGCCGACGACGACGGCGGACGCCGCATGATCCTGGGTCGAGAAGATGTTGCATGAGACCCAGCGCACGTCGGCGCCGAGCTCGGCCAGCGTCTCGATGAGGACCGCGGTCTGGATCGTCATGTGGAGCGAGCCCATGATGCGCGCGCCGGCGAGGGGCTTCTTCCCCTTGAACTCGGCACGGAGGGCCATGAGGCCAGGCATCTCATACTCGGCGAGACGGATCTCCTGACGCCCCCACTCGGCAAGGGAGAGGTCGGCGACCTTGAACGGAGGACGGCCCGTGGCCTTCACGGCGTCGAATGGATGGAGCTCTGGAGCGATGGCAGTCATAAAAGGGGTCAGGTGAGAGGGATCAGGTGGAAAGGACAGCGGTGAACAAGGTGGGACCCTTCGCCAATGGGGCGGCAGGAAGGGCGTGATGACGGATGGAACGGAAGCCGGCCTGGAGCGCCCAGTCGCGGAGCTGCGTGGGATCGAATCCGAGCCAGACATGCCCCATCGTCTGCCGGTACTCGGCGTGATCGTGCGGGAGCATGTCGACGAGGAGGAGGCGTCCCCCGGTTGGGCGCAGCGTGCGACGAATCTCAGCGAGCACCGCCGCCGGATCGGCCACGTAGTGGAGCACGAGGGAGACCACGGCGAGATCGAGCGCCCCATCCTCGATCGGGAGGGTCTCGAGCGAGCCCTCACTGAGCTCCACATTCTCGAGCGCTGCGAGTCGAGCGCGCGCCGCCTTGAGCATCGCCGCCGACTCATCGACCGCGATGACGCGTGAGACGAACGGCGCCATCACCTCGGCAAGCTGCCCCGTCCCACAGCCGAGGTCGCCGACCTGCGCGCGCTCATCGAGGAGTCCGACGAGGGCGAAGAGTTCGGTGCGCACGCCGAAGAGCTCACCACGCAGCTTGTCCCACTGCGCAGCCGAGGAGGCGAAGAAGGCCTGCGAGCGGGTGTGACGATCGGCGAGGACCCCGGCGACGCGCTCGGCGTCCCGGCGCGCGGCGGGGAGCTGCTCCGCCTCGCCACGCACCGCGCTCCAGAGACGCTTGGTCCCGGCGTCGAGCCCCTTGGTGTCGAGGCGGTAGCGATTGGAGGTCCCGTCTTCGCGCGAGCCGATCCAGGCCGCATCGGCCAGCACCTTGAGGTGCCGGCTGACCGTCGACTGCGGGAGCTGGAGCACCGTCCGGAGTTCGGAGACGGTGAGCTCGTGCCGCTCCAGCACCAGCAGGATGCGGGTGCGGATCGGGTCGGCGAGGGCCGACAGGCGGTCGTGGAGGAGAGTCTTCTTCATCCGTATATCCGGATGAAAGGTTAACTAGGGGCGCCCCCCGGTCAAGGGTGTCGCCAGCGCCTGAGCGCCCGAGCGGCCGGGCGGGCGCGTTGTCGCGCCTACGGGGGTCGCGCCTACGGGTGTCCGCGCTCGAGCGCCGCCGTCCGCCCCGCCAGCTCGCGACCTACATAACAGTGCATCCCGACCGCCTGGAGCCCCGCCCGCCGAAAGTGCCGCCGATACTGCTCCGCGCTCCGATGGTGCCAATCGGCGTGGTCCCCCTCGATCGCATCCTCGGTCGCGTAGGCCTCGAGGTAGACCACCCCACCGAGCCGATCGGCGATCGCGGAAAGCCCGGTATTGAGCTCACGGTCGGGCACGTACTGGAGCACATCGCAGACGACGACCAGATCGTACGAGGCCGCGAGCCGGACCTCGCCGAGGGTGCCGAAGCTCCCGCGGCGGATGTCGCGCGCGCGACCGAAACGCTCGAGCACGTATTCGCTGCTCTCCACCCCGGTGTAGCGGAGCCCGGGACGCAGGCGACGTAGGTGCGCGCGCCAACTCCCTTCCCCGCATCCCACGTCGAGCACCGAACGCACCGGGCGCTCGAGCAATGACTCCGCGATCCCGAGCACGAGGCGCACCTTTCGCGCGACCGCCTCCGGGGTGATCACCCGCTGCGCCGGGTCGTGATACCAGCGGCGATAGTAGTCGGCGTCGTAGTGCTTTGGCGTCGTCATGGCGTGGGGAAACTATTATCCATTCCCTCATGGCGCAGCGACCAGACGTCATCATCATCGGAGCGGGCCTCGCCGGCCTCTCGGCGGCGCGCACCCTGCAAGCGCGTGGCGTCCCGAGTCTGATCTTTGAAGCGAGCGATCGCATCGGCGGACGCGTCGCGACCGATCTCGTCGATGGCTTCCGGATCGATCGCGGGTTCCAGGTGCTCCTCGATTCGTATCCGGAGGCGCGGCGTGGGCTCGACCTTGCCGCGCTCGATCTCCGACCCTTCGCCCCCGGCGCCCTGCTCCACCGTGGCGGTGGGCGCTTTGGTCGGATCGGCGATCCCCTCCGCGCGCCGCTCGATGGCGTGCGATCACTGACGTCGGGTGCCTTCACCCTTGGCGATGCGATCCGCGTGCTCGGGCTTCGCGCCGCGAGTGCCACCGCGCACGATGCGCCGATGCGCAGCGAGGGACCGACCACGCTCGAGACACTCCGCGCCCGCGGCTTCTCCGCGCAGGCGATCGAGGCCTTCTTCCGTCCCTTCTTCGGCGGGGTCTTCCTCGATCGTGAGCTCACGCCGGCGCGTCCCTGGTTCGATTTCCTCTTCGGGATGTTCGCCACGGGCCGTGCGACCCTCCCGAGCGAGGGGATGCAGGCGATCCCTGCGCAACTCGCGTCAGCACTTCCATC
>Ga0194125_10014522_pt1 | contig 10061 bp, 6 predicted proteins | sample TA2KigC250mmetaG_FD_148626 | JGI IMG/M metagenome (GOLD analysis project Ga0194125, IMG submission 148626) | Freshwater microbial communities from Lake Tanganyika, Tanzania - TA2015034 Kigoma Deep Cast 250m | ecosystem: Environmental > Aquatic > Freshwater > Lake | place: Tanzania: Lake... | reverse complement strand
CACGAGGCGTGGGTCTACTCGACGGAGGGCGACATTACGCCGGAGACCGGCGGTGGCAAGGTCGAGACCTATAGCGAGAAGTATCCCAGCGGCAAGCCGAAGGCGACCTGGAGCGCGCGCATCTGCCCGAATGGCCGCTACCTTCTCGACGGCGTGGAGACCCACTACTACGAGAACGGCCAGAAGCAGTGGCAGGTGACCTGGGCGAGCGGCCGGCGTACCGGCGAGGAGACGCTCTGGGCGCCGAACGGCGACAAGTTCTGGAGTTGGGTGCACGATCCGGTGAAGAACGTCAGCACCTGGACGCACTGGTGGAGCAATGGCCAGAAGCGGCTGGAGTCGCACTGGGACACCAACCCGGTGGCCCGCGACCTGCCCACCCGCCACTTCCGCGGCCTGGTCGCCAACGGCACGGCGCGCCACTGGGACGCCACCGGACGGGAGGTGGGCGTGTACCGGTTTGAGAATGGGAGTTTGGAGAAGAAATGAAAACCATAATCCCGAACCTTGTCCCGAACCCTAATCGGATGGACTGTTAGAGGATGGTTCGGGACAAGGTTCGGGAAAGTGGTTGGAACAAATAGATCGCGGGGGCCGGATATGGAAATCCGGCCCACAGGGGATGAGAAAAGGAGGCCGCATCGTGAACCAGACCGGCAAAAACACGGCAACGAAACGAGTACTGCTCGCCGCGGCCCTGACCAGCCTCTGGCTGGCGGGGGCGGCGCGCTTCCTATTTCTTTGTCTTACATTATGCGTATCCTTTTCAACAGTGTTGTTTGCGCAGGTAACGGTGCCGCTGTGGGACACGAACACTCCGATCCCGAACGCTGCCGAACTGCCGCAGGTGACCGGCGCGGAGTTCTATGTTCTCAAGAAGCAGCGGCCTGATAATGACGGATGCAATTTCACGCTCGGTGTTGGGCTCGCCTGGCACAAGGACAAGCTCTATGCGTCCTACGGCTTCAGCACAAACGAACAAGAGAACACGGCCGACGAGGAAGCTCATGTCCGAGTCAGTGAGGACGGCGGCAAGACGTGGGGCCAGCCGGTCGCAATGGATGCGGGCAAAGGCAACCTCGGCGTGAGTCACGGCGTGTTTCTCTCGCACGGCGGCAGGCTGTGGGCCTTCATGGGGGCCTTTTACGACAACTTTTACGGACCAACCTCACGCACTCACACGCGCGGCTACGTGCTGAATGAGACTTCGGGAAAGTGGGAGGCGCAGGGCGTGGTGCTCGATCAAGGATTTTGGCCGATGCAGGAGCCGCAGCAGATGGCCGACGGCAACTGGATCATGTCCGGCGTCCGCATTGCCTTTGGGCTTGGGGTAGTCGGCCATTTGCCCGCAGTCGCAATCAGCCAAGGGGATGACTTCACGAAGTGGAAAATGGTCCTCATTCATACAGACAGCAGCGTGGGAGCGACGAATTTATGGGGCGAGTCTACGGTGATCGTGGAGCAGACAAAAATCATCAATATCGCGCGCAGATCTGCGGGGCGAGTCCGTGGTAATGCTCTGGTCTCGATCAGTAAGGACCACGGTCGCACCTGGACTCCGGCCGCCGCTGGCAATCTGCCGATGGCGACCCAGAAGCCCTACGCGGGCACCTTGAGCACCGGCCAGCGCTACCTCATCGGCACGATCACTGCCGACACCGACGGCAGGCGTTCGCCGTTAACCATCGCCGTGAGCAAACCGGGCGAGACACTCTTCAGCCGAGTCTTCCTCATCCGCACGTCGGTCTTCGCTGGCACGCCGGGCGTCTCCGCCCCGAACGCTGACTTCTCCTATCCCTACGCCGTCGAGCGCAATGGCCAGCTCTACATCGGCTACACCGACAAAGAACACATCTACAACGAACTCGTCGTGATCCCGGTGAGTAGTTTGGAGATCAAACCATGAAACGAATTCACTGTCATCCCATAGACGGCTGAATCACGATGATTCGGGCCGTGTTTCCTTGGCCGTCTAGGGACAGGCAATCTGTGTCTCCTTAATCTTTTGCCCTAATCTTTCGCCCTTATCTCCGACCGACTAAGGGGAAAGCAGATAGCCTGTCCCTACGGCGCCAGTAGCAGCAGCTGTGGCTCTGGCGGCCAAGGCGGCGGCGCAGCCGGCAGAACTGCCAGCCCCTTAACCGTAAGCGGATACGATGGCAAGCCCACCACAGGCGGCGGCGGGGGCGGTCTCGCATACACTGGAGCTGCTTCAGGGTCAGGCGGTAAAGGCGGCAGCGGCATCGTGATCATCCGCTACACGACCATCCTCCCCTCAGGCACCGTGTTCATGTTCCGGTAGCCTCCTCGCGCTGGAGTGGGTGTGTCTTTCTCCGGCCAACGGGACGCCCAAACAGCGTTTTTGTCGCTGATGTGGATACCCCGTCAGCCGCAACAAAACGCTGTTTGATGGTGGACTTGACGTTGATCCCCCGTTTCTGCCACGCTCCTGATCATGTCGTCGCTGCATCAGACCGGTTCCGGCATGTTTTCGGCCCGTGTGGGTCGTAGCCGAACATGGCTGAACGAAGAACGAGTTACGGTAAAATAACAATGCTACGAATCTTTGCTCCCCATCCGGCACGGTGTTGGCAGTGTCTGGACGGTACGTGGTCCCATCACTTTCCACGAAGCGGCACAGCGATCTCTGCTGACGGATGGCGCGATGGATGGCAGGTCGATATGGAAGTCCCCGGCTGCTGGGACCCGGACGTGGGACGGCTTCTGGAGTGGCGGGGGCAGGGGGTTGCGCGCCGCTCGTTTGTGACGGAGCGGACGGGACCGGCGATTCTACGGTTCGGCGGAGTCGGTCACACGGCTACCGTATTCGTTGATGGCCGGCATGTCGCTGTCCATCACGACGGGCATACTGCGTTCGAAGCCGTGGTGCCCCATCTGACTGCGGGCGACCATGAAGTGCTGGTGCATGTGGACAGCGGGTTCGGTGCTGTATCTGGCCTCAATATCCCGAATGACTACTTTGTTTATGGCGGGCTGATCCGTCCGGTAGAACTGCATCTGCCGCGCCGCGTTCCATGGCTCCAGCGGGTAGACGTCAATGTAACCCCGCGCGCCGGCGGCGGCTGGAGCGTGGAGGCGATTGCACGTCTGGCCAACCCGGAAGATGCCGCGGTGAGCGTTGATCTAGCGGTGCGTCTTTGCGGCGTCGAAGCGCGCGCGGCCGTCCGTGTGGCGCCAGGCGGGAGCGACGAGCGGCTAAGTTTTCATTTGCCGGCCTCGGTGGCGTCTTGGTCGCCGGCCGCGCCGGTGCTGCACTGGCTCGACGCCACCCTGGCTGATGCCAGCGGGGTGTACGACGGTTGGCGTGATCGAATCGGCCTGCGTGAGATCCGGTGCGACGGAGAGCGCCTGTTGCTCAACGGCGAACCGGTCTTTCTGCGCGGGTTCAACCGGCATGAGGACCACGGCGAGCACGGTGGCGCACTGCCGGTGCGCGCGATGCGGCGTGACATAGAACTCATCCGGCAACTCAACGCGAATGCGGTGCGCACGAGCCATTATCCCAACGACGAGCGCTTCCTGGACCTGTGCGACGAAGCGGGGGTGCTCGTCTGGGAAGAGAACCACGCCCGCGGCCAGGGGCTGGACCAGATGCGCCATCCGGCGTTCCGACGGCAGGCGCTGGACAGCGCGCAAGAGATGGTCGAGCAGCATCGCAATCACCCTTCCATCATTCTTTGGGGCGTTATGAACGAGTGTGACAGCGAGGCGCCCGAAGGCCGCGATATGTACGCCGAACAGTTTGCGGCCATACGCGCGCGCGATCTGACGCGCCCCACGACTTACGCGAGTTGTCGCCAGGGGAATGACATCTGCCAGGATCTGCCCGACGTATGCGGGTGGAACATCTACCCCCAGTGGTACCACGGTGGCGATCCGGCGGCCGAACTTAACGGGCTGCTCGAGCGGTTTCGCGCGCCCATTGGCCATAAACCCGTGATCGTGAGCGAAGTGGGTGCTGGCGCGATCCCCGGGCTGCGCGATCCGTTGCGACGCTCGAAGTGGTCGGAAGACGGCCAGGCCGAAATTCTCGGGCGCCAGCTCGACGGCCTGCTGTGGCACCCGCGGATCTGTGGCGTGTTCATCTGGCAATTCTGCGATGTCCGTGTTGACCTCGGCTGGTACAACATCAATCGGCCCGGCGGGATCAATGACAAGGGGCTGGTGGACCGCTGGCGACGGCCGAAACTGGCGTATGCGACCGTCGCCGAGCGCTTCGCCCGCCACCGGGACAGAATAGAAAGGGAATGAAAGCCGGCGATTTCTTATCAATTCATGGAGCAAAGAAGGAGACAAACGGTTATGAAAACGATGCTGCAAGTCATGCTGCTCGCCTGCCTGGCCGCCGGCTCGGTCCGTGCGGCGGGGAAGTACGATCCCGAGGTGACGATCACGAACCTAACGGTCGTGCCGCGCGATGAGCGGACGGCGATCGTGCGCTTCGACTTTGCCCGCGAAGCTTCCTGGCGGCATGAGTTCAATCACGATGCGGCGTGGGTCTTCTTCAAGGTGCGGACCGAGGGCGATACGGAGTGGCGTCATGTCCGACTGGCCGCGAACCGGATCGTAAACCCGACGGGCTTCGGTCAGGAGCAAGGCGGCGCGTCCGCCTTAGTTCCCGGAGCGAAGCCGGACACGCCGCTGGAGTTCCTGGTTCCGGCCGGGACCGACGGCTTCACCGGCATGTTCGTACGGCGGGCTGAGCTCGGCGAGGGCCCCGTGAAAGCGAACGGAGTCACGGCGGTGGTGGAACTGAACACGAAAGGTCCGCCTTTGCCAGGAAGCTCCGGCGGAACAAACCGAACCCTGGGCGCTGAAATACGCGCCTTCGGCATCGAGATGGTCTATGTTCCCGAGGGCGCGTTCAGCGTCGGGACCGGCGGCACGGAGTCGAATGCGTTCTACCGGTTCACGGACGATCCTAACCAGACCCCGCCGTTCCGTGTGACGAGTGCCGGAGCCATTCCCACGGGCAAGCAGAAGGGCCGGCTCTGGGCTCACGGGGCCGAACCGGAGGACGGCGGCGAAATCGCGGCCTCCTTTCCAAACGGATTCTCCGCCTTTTACTGCATGAGGCACCAAATCACGCCCCGGCAGTATGCCGCGTTCCTGAACATGTTGACGCCGGACCAGGCGAACGCGAGGTATTCGAAGCCGGAGCCCACACAGGTCCATTACTCCGGCGGCTGTGGCTCCGTCAGCACGGACAAGAAGACGACCCCCCCAACCTATGTCTTCCATTCGGCCGCGGCCCGCGCCGGGCCGGGACTCTTCGGCGTATCGTGGGCGGACGGGGCGGCCTTCGCGGCCTGGGCGGGTTTGCGGCCGATGACGGAGCTGGAGTTGGAAAAGGCTGTCCGCGGGCCGCGCGAGCCGGAACCCGAGGAGATCGGAGAAAGTTACTGGGGCGTCGGCGGGTTCAATGACAGGCGCTGGAACGCTTTCAAGGGCGACCCTCAGAGCGAGCGCACGGTCACGGTTGCGAACGCCACGGGCCGCAAGTTCAAGGGCACGCACGGCAACGGCACTTTGACTCTGCCGTCCGATTGGCCGCAGGAGGATGCGGTTGGCAGCGGGATGCGCTGCACGCACTACCAGGGCAAGGATGTTGACCTGACCCGCGCGCGACTATCGGACCGGCTGCTCGCCGATACAGCGGATCCGAGCCGCCTGCGATCCCATAAGTGGCGTGGCGTGCGCACGGCGCCCCGTGAAGCAGCAGAGCCAGGCTCGCTTCAGGGCCAGCCGAAAGAGGCGCGAGAGCCGTGAGGGGCGCATTCGGTGTTCAGTGTTCGGAGCGATGGTGGGCGACTGAAGTCGGTGGCAAGCGTAATCAAGGAGATCGGACGATGAAGAGAAGAATATCACGCCATGGGTCATTCGCCCGTTGCGCACTGGCGACGGTGATGGTGTGCGGCGCGCTCCTGTGCGGGGACGCGGCCCGCTCGGAGGGTCTGAAGATCGACCACGCGGCGATTGCCACGCGTGACGCGAAGACCGCGACGATAACCTTCGATATCGCCTGGTCGAACTCGTGGCGGCACGGCGGTTTTCACGATGCCGCATGGGTCTTCTTCAAGGTCAAACCTGCGGGCGGAGCGGTTTGGCAACCGGCGCGACTGGCTGCGGACCGGGTCGTGACCCCAACGGGCTTCAGCCAGGGAAAAGAGGGCACCCCGATCGAGTTTGTCGTGCCGGGTGGCGCCGATGGTTACGTGGGTTTGTTCGTGCGCCGCGCAGGGGATGGCATTGGCGCGGTTTCGGCCAGGGGCGTCACGGTAGTGTGCGAAGCGCAACCACTGAACGCTGAGGTCCGCGCCTTTGGTGTCGAAATGGTTTACGTGGCCGAAGGGCCCTTCTATCTGGGGTCGGGAGGGATTGAGTGGAACCGGCTCTACCGGTGGACTGACGGCAGCAAGGACATGCCGCTGCGCGTCATGGGAACCTCCAGTTGGGAGCTGCATGACAACGGTTCGCCGACGCCACCCTTCCGGGTGACGAGTTCAGGCGCGATCCCGACCGGCCGCGAGAACGGTAAGCTCTGGGCTGCCGGGATCAAGCCGGAGGACGGCGGCGAAATCCCGGCCTCTTTTCCGAATGGGTATGCCGCCTTCTATGGCATGAAGTACCCGTATATCACGCAAGGACAATACGCCGGACTCCTGGGCACGTTGACCCCAACCGAACTGCGTACGCGCTATTATGCCGACTACCATGGCAAGACGATTCAACGTGGCGGCGCGGCGCCGGAGTGGACGTTCGTGGCGGAGAAGCCGTACGATCCGTGTCCCCGGCTGTCATATGCGGACGGCGCGGCGTTCGCGGCGTGGGCGGGGTTGCGGCCAATGACGGAACTGGAATTCGAGAAAGCCATTCGCGGCCCCTTGGATCCGCGGCCGAACGAGGCCGGTTTCTCGTACTGGGGGTTGGCCTGGATGGGTTTTCCCAACTGGTATGATCGTCCGATTTCGACCGGCAGTGCTGCGGGCCGGAAGTTCGTTGGCACGCACGGCCGAGGCACGCTCGATTTGCCGGGCGACTGGCCCACGGAGATGGAGGCGGTTTTGTTGCGCTACGATCCGTACTATAACAGCGGCGCGCTGAAGACGTCGGGCCGCGGCGCCTTCCGGAACGTGTTTCTGGACCGGAGCCTGACCGGTTGCTGGCGCGCGGCGCGCACGGCTCCTGCGGGCGATACGGCCATTCGTCAGGCGGCCAAGCGCTTCGATCCCGAAGGTGTCAAAGCGCTTCCTCGTCTGGCCGGCGCGCTGCGCTGCGACGGGGTGCTGGATGAGTGGGGCGCGGCAGGTGGCCAACCCGAGCCCACGGCGATCCTCAATGCAGCCGAAGATGTGGTTCCGCTTAGATATCGAACCTTCCTGCCGACATTCAGTTACGACCCCTGGCGGGGCCCTGAAGATGTTAGCGCGAGGCTGTTCTTGGGCCACGATGGTCAGTCGCTGTGTGTGGCTGTTGAAGTCACCGACGACCGGCATTGCAACACACAGGCCGGCGACAAGTTGTGGAACGGCGACGCCCTGCAGGTCCACCTCGTCAATGCCAAGGGCATCAACTGGAGCTTGGCGCTGGCATTGACCACGAACGGCGTCGTTATGCATCAATTTTCAGGCCCGAGCAACGACGTGTTGAAGGCCGCCAGCCGCGCCGTGGCGCGCGACGACAAGGCCCGGACCACGCGCTACGAACTGGGTCTGCCGTTGGCGGCCATCGGAGTGGCAGCCGGCGAGGACTTTTCCCTTAACATGATGGTCGCTGATGGCGACGATGAGAAGGGCATGCGGGCGGCGGTGGCGCTGCATCCCAGCATGGAGTATCCGCCCATAATCGCTCGCTTTCCGCGGTTTACGGCGAGGGAATAGGATCGCGCGCACGACCTGGCCATGCTCCTGTCCATGACATCGCTGCTTCAGACCGGTTCCGGAATGATTTCGGCCCGTGCGGGACGGTGCAGGCTCGCCATTCTCAATGGCGCCCGGGGCGGCCGAAAGGCGATCTCTTATCAATCAATGTTCTGTGCGTGGCTTGTTAGGAGAGGGCCGTCTAGGGACAGGCAATCTGTGCCTCCTTAATCTTTTGCCCTAATCTTTCGCCCTTATCTCCGACCGATTAAGGGGAAAGCAGATAGCCTGTCCCTACGGCGCCCCACTTCAACCGGGATGTGGCGGAGGGCGTGGTCGACAACTGGTACAGTTCCGACGCCGATGCGGAGCCGAACTATACGTGCACCACACCGTTGCCGAGTTACGGCGCCAACAACAAGGACGGGGACCCGCTGTTCGGCAATCTGGCCGCTGGCGACTACACCCTGCTGAAGGGCTCGCCCTGCATAGACACGGGATCGAATCAGGGCTGGATGGACGGCGCGAAGGACCTGGCGGGCAACACGCGAAAGACCTATGGCGGCCTTGGCGGTACCCGCGGCAGTCCCGTTGTGGACATGGGCGCGTATGAGGCGCCCGAGGCCCCGCCTAAAGGCACCGTGTTCATGGTGCGGTAGCCTACTACGTTCCCGCCTGGCGGCGGGAACTTCGTAGGCCAAGGCCTGTCGGGGAAGCGAGCGAAGAGCGTGTCGGGCGCGAAATGCAGCGGCACGCTCTTCGCGTTTTGTGGGTTGGCGAGGGGGCCGGATATGGAAATCCGGCCCACGACGGAGAGTGTGCTGCATGCTCGATGAGCCGCCACCTGGTTTCGCCGGACTCGACCCATGCAAGGTCGTGACCATCCGCCGGCGCCATCTGCCGCATTGGCGGCAGGAGGGCGCGACCTACTTCGTCACGTTCCGGCTGGCCGACTCGTTGCCGCAGGACCGCGTTCGGGAGATGCTGGAGGACCGGGATGCCTGGCGCAAGGCGCACCCGGACCCGAGCGACGCGGACTGGGCCGAGTACCAGCGCCGTGCCTTCATCAAACTGGAAACATGGCTCCACGAGGGACATGGCGCGTGCTGTTTGTCGGACGATGGCAACGCCTTGCATGTTTCGGACGCCATGCGCTGGATGCTGGGGTGCAGGGTGATCATGGCCAACCATGTACACGCCGTGGTGCGTCCGAACAGCGGACATGCGCTGGAGGCGCTTGTGCAGTCGTGCAAGCGTTTCAGAGCCACGCAGATCAATCGTGCCCTCGGACACACAGGGGCGTCGCTCTGGCAGGAAGAGTCGTTCGACCGCATCGTGAGGGACACGGCGCATCTGCGCAAGGCTGTGAGGTATGTGGAGGGAAATGCCCTCAGCATCGGGCGGCCAGAGCGCTTTTGCATTCGCGATGACTGGCGTGACTGGTATCATGAGGCATCGGGCGGGAAACAGGCCGGAACTCCGAAGTAGGCCGGAACTCCGATTCCGGCCACACATGCGAACGCGGCCGGATATGGAAATCCGGCCCACGATGTGCGCCATTTGTCGCAAGCGTAGGCCGGAACTCTGGCGTAGGCCGGAACTCCGATTCCGGCCCTGACGAGCGAACGCGGCCGGATATGGAAATCCGGCCTACGATGTGCGCGCCATGTGTCGCAAGCGTAGGCCGGAACTCCGATTCCGGCCATAGTTGCGTAGCGGGCCGGATATGGAAATCCGGCCCACAGGGGAGAATGAAGCACAACCAATGAACCAGATAGGCAAAACAGCAGACCGAGTGCTCACCACCGTGGCTACCGCCGCACTCTGGCTGGCGAATGCGGGAGGCGGTTTCGCCTCGGAACCGCCGACCGGGCCGGCCTACACCAATTCGCAGGGCATGGGGTTCGTCCGGTTCAATGCGGGCGCGTTCGTCATGGGCCAAGGCACTAGCCTGAACGCCCAGGACAGCGCCAAAGCGGGAGCGACCCTCACTACGAGCCTGGATTGGGACGAACAGCCGGCGCATCCCGTCATCCTCACCAAGCCGTTCTATCTGTTGACGGTTCGGGTTTCCAAAGCGCAGTTCGAACTCGCCGGGCTGGGACCCGCGCCCGCCGATGGGCGCGTGAGTTGGGAGCGCGCCGCGGCTTTCTGCGCCTGGCTGAGTCAGCAGGAAGGACG
>Ga0194125_10014521_pt1 | contig 10062 bp, 5 predicted proteins | sample TA2KigC250mmetaG_FD_148626 | JGI IMG/M metagenome (GOLD analysis project Ga0194125, IMG submission 148626) | Freshwater microbial communities from Lake Tanganyika, Tanzania - TA2015034 Kigoma Deep Cast 250m | ecosystem: Environmental > Aquatic > Freshwater > Lake | place: Tanzania: Lake... | reverse complement strand
AAAATCATCAGATTTTTTTGAAGTAGTTGCAAATTTTGCCGAACGTAGTTTTATATTGTTCGAAGTTGTTCCTGCTGCCATAGTTATACCTACCTAAATCCTACATTGAAACTCATTAAACCTGTTCCAGGCCAAAATAAACATATATCTTTTCCAGGTGGATCAGATGGAAGAACAATGGGTGGCGCGGGCGGAGCTGTCATAACATTTCGTCCAGTCTCTGCTGCCTTATTGGAGAGTTGAGCTGCAGCACCAGCGGCCGCGACTGTAGTTGCTTGTGCAGCAGCGGCTTTCACTCCATCTTTTGCCGCTGCAGTAGCAGTAGTCTGCTGGGAAAGTACGGAGGCGTTTGCCCCAGATTTAAATGCAGCAGCAGATGCAGCAACATTTTCTGCTGTCATTGATCCATATCCAGCACCAGGAGCGGGCGCTGGAGCTGGGGCAGCAGTTTGTGCTTTCTTGTCCTTCATTAATTTATCAAAAGTTGCCTTCTCCTTTTCAGTTAACTTGCTTACTGATTTTTTCTCAAACTCCTTAGGATTTAGTCCTTTTGTTTTTGAAGGATCCGTGAGAGATATTGCTCCTGTCTTCTTATTTACCCAAACTTCAGTAGGAGGTGCTTCTGCTGCTGCTGGTGCTGGATTTACACCCATCATAACCTTTAACTCCGACATCGATCTCTCCATCTCGGCAAGCACATCCGCACTACCACCCCCTGCTGCGTTTGGATCGCTAGGATTAGCGGGATCTGCTGGTGCGTTTGGATTGCTAGGATCAGAACCTACCGCGCCTACAGCACCTCCCAGTCTAATGCCTGCTTTAAATGATTGAGCACCATAACTAGTATACATACCAGTTTTTCTAAATCCATCCTTTCTACCATGATGATATAACGATGATCCTTCCCCTTTAATTCCAACATGAGTTATTGCTCCAGGGCCATAACCACCTCCACCTTTCCATAATACAATATCTCCAGGTTCTAGGGCACCAGCAGATTTAATAACAGTACCCATATCAGATCCTGCAAAAGAAGCAGCAAATCCAGGACCATTATATTTTGTTCCTTCAGCGTCTAGATCTCCTTTTTTTGTAACTTTTCCTGCAAATGTCGATCCAGCAGCTCTTAATGCGGCTCTAGTACTATTTGCACATTGATCCCCAACTCCTTTTCCATATCCAATTGTTTTTTTAGCTCCTTCTAAAATTGCTCCACCTGCAGAAGCCTTCTTCTTAGGTCTTCCATCGCCGCTGGCAAAATTTTCACTCTTTTCCAATTTCTCTTGTTCTGCCTTTCCTCCAGCAGAAAATTTAGGCATAGCATATCCGCCAGATTTTGCTTGACGCATTCTAGATCCAGTTAGTCCAGGATTATTTTTAGTTGCTGGAGTATCGAAGGGAACCACGAAAGCATCAGTTCCACTTTTTCCTCCCATCGCTTTTTTAAATCCAACCCATTCTGTACCATGACCTATGAAAGAAGTTGATCCACCACCATCCAAAGAAACTGGATATCCAGATTGAGGGCCTTGAATCCATCCTCCATTAGCTTTTTGTGGTGGATTAGTTCCAACATTATTTCTTCTATTTCTTGGTGGTGTACTAGTATCTACTGCTTTTGATTTTGCTTCGGCATCATATCTTTTAACTAATTCTTCTCTTCTCTTAACATCATCTTCTGTAATATAATTTAAAGCTAATCCTTTCTTTGGAGCACTTTTAATGAAAAATGCTCTTACTTGATTAAATGCTTTTTGTTTCTGTAACGTATTTTTATCCTGATCAGTTTGTAATCGCCTCCATACTGGTATACCAAGAGCACCAACATCTTGATATACCTCATAATCTCCATTAGTTGCGTTCAGTAGAGCTTTATACTGTGTTTTTCCATCGGGGCCCATGAATGGGAGTTCGTGCCTATTTGCTGCCGCATTAGAAGAATCCATCTTTCTTCTTTGATCAGATGATTGCCCCTGTTGTGTAGCTACAGAAGCACCTTTACTTTCCCCTTTACTTAGATCTTGACTTCCTTTTCCTTTGTTTGCAGCTTCAACAGCAGATGCAGATCCTTTATCAGCAGAATCTTCTTTTGCTCCTTCTCCTGGAGTGGTATCTGGAGGTTTGGATGTTGGAGCGGGTGCTGACCCACTACTAGCAGATGCAGTATTATCTTCACCCACACCAAGTTTATTATTAATAACTTGGCCAGCACCAACAATATCAGTTAAGAGACCTAGAACAGAGTTATCACCTTTTCGTTGAAATTTTTTACCTTGAGATGATCGTCTTCCTTGACCAAAACCTACTCCCTTTTTCTTCTTTGCATCAGAATCTTTCTTACCTGCTAATTTGTTAACAATAGCAGCAGGTACGCCAAAAGAGTTTGCAATTGGAGCAACAAGGGTGTTTAAAACTGGTCCTGGAACATTAGGAGCTATTGCTCCCATATTGGCAAGAATGGCCGCACCAACACCTTTAAATGGTGCTTGATATAATTTTGAAAGATTTTCTGCTTGTTTTCTATCTGGTTGGGCACCACCGCCGCCACCAGGTAAAGGCAAAATACCATTATCTTTATAATTCATGGCGTTTTGAGCACCACTTATTAGTGGTACTCGCATTTCTGGTCCTGCTTCACCAATAATAGCTTGTGTTGGTCTAGTAAAAATACCCCCATCTTTTGCTTGAGGAGTGGTCTTATCAACAGCAGGAGCAGGAGTTGGTCCTGGAACTCCCTCTGTAGGAGCAGACCCATCTCTAGCTTTCGTGAATTCATTCTCACCTTGCCCCAGTATTCCACCCACAACGAGTGGAGCCGCAATCATAGAGACAGCGCCAATACCCTTCATGATGGCTCCGGCCCTTCCTCTGGGTGCTGCTGCTGGACCTGGAGGAGCACTTCCAGGTTTACCACCAGGGGCACGAGGGGCAGCACCTGGAGTTTGAGATAACTTACCTTTTCTTTTCCCTAACAGTGAAATAAGACCAGATACAGAATCCCAAATTGTTTTTAAAACGAATTTAACGCCACCTAATAATAATGCTGGTTTCTTTAGGAATGCAAATGTTAAAAGTAATCCGCCTAAACCAACTAAAAATGTTCCAAACCCCTTCAATCGTTCCCAGAAACTCTTATTTGAGTTTAACATGTCGGAAAGACCACTGAGGGTCATTCCTACCGAGGTACTTATAAAATTCCAAAGGAATTTGAAGAATCCCACCATCGCATTCCATATAACAGTTAATTTCTCCCTATTTGCAGGATTCGCTAACCATTGTAATATTCCTTGTACTAAAACTGCCTTTAGAATTCCTCCAAATAAACCCGCTATACTTTCAAAAAAGTCTTTGACAACAAAAGCTGCCATTACACCAACATTTGTTGCTAATTTGCCTAGGCCGCCACCTTTCTTATCAAATTTAGATCTCTCTGCTTGTTTTCTAGCGTCTTCTGCCTCTTTTACCTTAAGTTTTAACGATTCTGTTAAGGCGGCATTAGTCCTTTGTTGCAAAACAATCATTGAATTGATTGTCGCCCCTAATCTATTCAAACCCGAAGTAAAAGCCTTATAAGAAGTTACCGTAGCCGAGTTCTGAGGTGTAACTTTAACCTTTGGCACGGTAACCATCTTATACAGGATGGTCTTGGGTTTAGAAGTGGGGATGTTAACTGCCATTTATTTTTGTAACATTTCTTAACATTCTTTTTTCATGATTTTTTGGCGCGGGTTCAAAACGCCATATTATTTAAATATATTTGAAATTGGTTGAGCAGCTCTCATTACCTGTCCTCCACCACCGCTGACGATAGTCGTACCTGTTCCACCATTATTTATTGGAAACGGAACTACTGCTGGGGCAGATGCTGCAGCAGAGGCCTCTGTGTTGCTGACTTGATTATTAAATGATGCTTGAGATAAATTGGAACCGCCACTCATCACTGCTTGTGCAACAAACTTCTCTCTATCCATACCAGAAAGCTTCATCGCTTTTGCTTGCTCCCTTGCTAACTTGGCAATGGCAAACTGTTCTTTAGTCAATGCCTTATCTGGTCTTTGACCTGGTGCTAGAGCACCAGGGGGATTAGTAGTAGGTGCTGGTTTTGGTGCTGGTGCTCCTGGTTTTGCTGGTTTTGCTGCTGGTGTTCCAGTTCCACTTGCTGCTGGTGTTCCAGTTCCACTTGCTGCAGGAGCAGGTGTTGGTTTAGGTGGTGCAATACCAAAAAGACCTTGATTTAGGGCATTAAATGATTTATCCATTTCCGCAAGAATATTTGCATCAGAATCTCCCCCAGATCCAGTATCACCACCAGATGATGAACCTGATGTATCACCACCAGATGATGAATCTGTGTCGGTTGAGGCCCCAGACTTATCAACCTTTGTGACACTGGCACCAGATGGTCGTCCAGTACCAACTTGCCAGTGCCAAGCCTCAAATCCACCTGGATTGTTAGTTTCTAAACCAGGTATTTGATTGAAACCATATCTCTTAGAATTTTTTCTTAACCACATATATCCTTTCGTACTGGGCCAACTCAAATCGACTGCCAATCCCCATGAGTGTGGTGAAGATCCTGGTTTTGCTGCTCTAGGTGATCCGTAGTGTTTATATGTTGCCACTTGATCCTCATACGATCTATAAGAAGAAGACAATCCTAAAGGATATCCTGCTGCCTTGGCATCATCCCACATCTGATTAAATTGTGGTGCAACTTCCTTTCTTAATTTACCACCACCTCTGATTGGTGCTAATGCAGACGCTGGTATATAGCCGTTCTTATAATTACCACCTAAAGCAAACTTTCCTGGTTGTTTATCTGGAGCCGACTTTGCTGCATTTTTGGGTGGTGAATCTGCCTTAGTTTCACTAGAATCAATACCATGAAGACTCTTCCACAATTGTCCACCTTTAGCCATTTTTTTAATGGCGTCCATCTTGTCATATTTTTTAAATTTCGCTATTCTATCTTGAAGTCCATTTAATCCACCATTAATATTTTTAGTCACAGTATTCATACCGTCCATACCTTTGGCCGCAGCACCTCTATTAACTCTAGCCAGCCAATATGCTAAGGCAACTTTTGCTGCATTACCAGGTTGTGCTAGTTTCTTTGGATGTTTTTCTGCGTCAGGAACACCTGCTTTAGGACCATAAGTTCTATAATTAGCACGTCCAGTAATTTGAATATATCCTCTTCCTTTGTATCTTTTTCCATCCCCAGGTTGAGTATTACCTAAATCTCTTCTACCTTCATATGCAGCCCCAGAAGCAATTTCTTCCATGTATCTACCTTCACCCGATTCATGACCAACTTGAGCCATAAACATGACTCTTTCATTTGGATTTTTAATACCACCTTTATCCATAGTTTCTTTCATGATACCCAAATATCCACTGCCTGAAATTTGAATATTTGCAGTACCCGTAGAGGAGTCATCACCGCTACCAGCAGCTGCACCAGAACCAGAACTGCTGCCGCTTCCTCCACCTCCTCCACCGCCTTCTTTGCCACCGCCGCCCATACCTTTCTTGAGGTCTGAATCTGCTAATAAGGCCCATACGCTTAATACGTTTGCTAATTGACCTCTTAAGGTCATTGGTGTATTACCAGGTTTATTAGTTTTCCTAAAGGAGGGAGCTTTAGTACCAATTTGTTGAGATAGTGGATCCTCCATTCCACCAACTTTATCAACCGTTTTAGAAATAGACTCTCCGCTGCCCACACCACCAACCATGCCCAATCCTAGTTCTGCTTTGATCTTATTAAGATCACTACCTAATAATTGTTTGGCAATCTCTGCACCAGGCCCCATCCCCTCCAAGGATCCCAGCATTGCAGCCATGAGTGTTGCTTGTGTTTGTTTATTACCGCCACCACCTTGGCCAAGAGGAACAACTGCTTCTGGTCCATTTTCGCCCAAGTAGGCAAGAGTGGGTTTGTTAATGACACCACCCGTTTCTAGTTGAGGAATCTTTGGTAGTGAATCTTGGATAGCCTTGAGTGGACCCATGATTCCACCAATGATATTATTAAGAAATTCGTTTTCTTTCTTAACTACATCAGGGAAGAAGTCTCTACCAAATAGATACGCATCCAATGCCATAGAGATCATTGGACCAGGAACAAATCCAAATAGTCCAGACAAATCTAAGATAGCAGATAATGCTTCAAGGGCAGCACCAGACTTATCACCAGATTTTAATCTATCATAAGCAAAATAAAGGTTTACTAGTCCACCGATAACTGGAATTGCTTTTCCACCAAGCTTACCAAGCATTTTCTCGCCACCTTCCTTGGCGACTTTTTTCATCACTTTATCATAACCAGGTATTTTTGTAATAGCATTTTTAGCAGATTGACCTGCTTTTTTTGCAGCAGATATTATTCCTTTCTTTTCAAGGAGATTATACGCACTCTTAGCAATTGGTGTTAATTTTTCTCTAATTCCTTTTTCAAACCATTTTCCTGATGCTGCCAGTTTATCTCTGAGACCTCTGGTAAGACTACCGCCAAGCATCTTGACATTATCCCATCCCTTCATGACACCAGACTTCAGGTTATCCAGTCCACCTGCCGCTTTCTTCTTCCAAGTATCAAATAAATCACCAGCTTGACCAAGAGGACCCTTTGGTCTTGGTGGAAGTTTTTTAAACTTACTTCTTACAGCAGTAAGTGCTTGTACTGGATTTTTACCTCGTGAAATTAAATCATCATAATACTTTGCAGCATCATCACCATATTCAGATGCAATTTTTTGTACTGCTGCCCTTGGTTTAGCAGATGGAGTTGGCGCTCCGCCTGGAGTTGCTGCTGGTGCAGCAGGCGGGGTAGGGATTGGTTTGTTTCCAAACACATTGAACCAATCTAGTAATTTTATTAAGTCTTTAACTAGATTGAATGGATTTAGATATGAAAGGGCTTTGAATCCTGCAATTCCAATCAGGACTTGTCCAAGTCCAAGCATGACCTGCTTGAATCTATCAAACCCCTTTGCTTCACCATTACCAAAAATATTTGCTACTCCTGTAAGGAAGAAATCAATTGATTTATATGCAATATTAAATATAAACTTAAATACTGTACTTAAAGTATCAATAAATACCTGGATCTTTTCTCCATTTTTGGGATTTGCTAACCATCCTAAAATCGCTTGTGTTATAATTGCTCTTAAGGCAAACTCAACAATACCTTTAAATGGTCCAAAGATTTTTTCCATAAGTTGAGTAAAGAATCCCTTTTCTTTAGTTTTCTCAACTTGTTTTTTTGTTTCTTCACGAACTGGTTTTAACTTACCACGTTCTTGAGAATCTTCTGCTGCCTGATCTCTAGCTCTTTGTTGCTGTCTTCTTCTAAGTTCTGCTTGCTTAGTAATTAATGCTTTCTCAGAAGTTAATGTTTTAATGAACTGTGCCTGAACTCGGCCAAGCGATTCTATCGAACCACCAATCCTATTAAAACTTAGGAGAGTTGCACGACCCATCGATACAGCAGCAGATCCCTCGGCCTGTCCCGTTGTCTTCTTTTTATCTGGAGGACCCGTTATCTTTTTGCCTGCTGCAATAATGGTTGCCCCACCCTTAGACGTATCCATTTTATTACTTGCTTTAATAGCAGTAATCATGTTTGGATTAACGTACTTATAGGGTTTGATACGTGACATTAGAGACTCTGCTGACCTTTGGCTGCTTGTTGTTGTTTCTTATATCTTTCTTCTTCTTGTTTTAGGTGACCAAGAAGTTTCTCAACATAGTATGCCTTCTCCCATGGAACCATATTTTCTAAATCATTATAAGACCATTTATGATAATGGATTAACGCAAAGTTTGTTTCGAGATGACTCTCTAATGTAGCATGAAGTAGGGCTATGCGAAAAAACTTCCCAGACCTTCCAATTTAATTTTACTTACCACTCCAGTATTGGGGTTTTCAACTTCAATTTCATGCTCTAGTTTAGGCATAGTGGTAAAAAAGTTTTGAATTTTTGCAAACTCACTACTTTTTAAACCCTCAAGGAATTCCATAACTTCTTTCTTGGAATATGTTCTGCAATCATATACTTCGTCACCTTGATAGATCTGAGCCATACAAGATACAGATAGTTCAAACATGTTATCGACAGTAATATCTTCACCAGTGAAATTAAGTTTGATAAACATATCCAATGAAGGATACTTCATAATAATACCAATATCATCTGTCAATTCAATTTTAGTCGTATGTCCTTCTGGGAAAACTACTTGAATTGCTTCCAAATCAATATCAATTTCAGTCGTTGTCTCACCATCATCAGGACAAGTAACTACAACTCTAGAGACTTCACCAACAGACTTAGAACGAATTCTGAGAAAGACATATTCAATATCAAAGGTAGATAATTCTTCTACTCTTGTTTTTAAGTTAGTACAATTTTTAATGATGGTCTTAACAGCATTCATCATATCTTTTTCTTCACCCAATTGCATGGCAGTGAGGAGTAATTTTTCCTCCTTAACTAGAAATGGGCGATACTTAACTGTCTCTTTAGTTGATGGCAATTCCAATTCATATTCAGGAACCACTAATTTAGGTAAAGGCATAATTACTCCAGTTGCAATAATATATTATAAATTTATTTATCTACTTTCCTGGACCCGATTTTGAAGGTGTCGCTCCTGCTGATGCTGCAGGGGGTACAGTCGTAACTGTTGGAGTGCCAGCACCGCCAGGGCCGGCAGTGGTGATGAGCGTAGGAGTACCTCCAGTCGTTGGTGCAGGTCCAGCTGCGAGAGAAGCATTGAGAGCAGCGGTTGATGCCTTAACACCTGCTGATCCTACAGTACTTGCAGGCGTCTCATATTGAAGTGCCGAAGACTCTGAAGGAACAAAGAAGCGATATCTCTCAAAGTAAAATGATACTTCCATTGTAGCAGATGCTGCAGGCCCAGATTGTAACTGCATACTACTAATATTAAATGGATATACATTTTGCATAGTCCATGATCCTATACATCTATTCCAACTTACTGTTCCTGGGTGTGATCCAGTACTAGCAGCAAGACTACCACTTGTATATGCTGCAACGTTATATGGTTTAACTCCACCACGTTCATATTTAAAAATATCTAGGTATGTGCATACCGCATCATCATACCATGATACATACTGACCAGCATCTGAGGCGGTGTAGTTCATCCATCTTTCGAAGAAAGTCCTCGTGAAATAAGTTCTAGGAACAATAAATTGAATACTAATCTCACTAAATGAAGTACCTGTTGGATATTTCCATTGTGATCCGACAGATTTTATTTCTCCAGTTGTGATTTGTCTGCTAGGAACCGTTACATCAGTTGCATAGTAAGTCAGCAATCTAGATTTATCGTGACCTGGGCCACTTGTAACACCATTGTTGAAGTAAGCATTAAAGTCACTTCCTGCCAGCACATTAGGCTTCCTACGAAATCTAACCCAATATAGATTGTTATACGAAGGAGGATGTCGTTGCGTCAAAGATCTAAATCCTTGGAAACTATTTGCACCCGACAAACTTGTTACTGCTACTGTCATCGATAAATAGATCTATGATTAATATTATTTATGTCGTATAAAGGAAAGTACACCCCATCAAATCCTGGTAAATACTTGGGAGATTCTAAAAACATTATCTTTAGATCTTCATGGGAACTTAAGTTTATGAAATACTGTGATACCAACGACAATATCTTACAGTGGGGTAGTGAAGAATTGCACATACCGTACATCTCTCCTGCAGATGGCAAACGGCATAGATATTTTCCTGATTTTTTTATTAAGGTAAAAAACAAACAAGGTAATGTGAAAAAATACTTGGTGGAAGTTAAACCATTCAAACAAACTATTGAACCACCAACACAAAAGAGAAACACAAAAAATTATATTAATGAAGTTGTAACTTATGCCATAAATAAAGCTAAGTGGAAAGCAGCAGAAGAATTTTGTCATGATCATATGTGGGAATTTATCATATTAACCGAGAAGGAATTAAAAATCTAAATGGCAAATTTCTATTATCCAGTTACACCACCAGTCACAGGAGCCGATGG
>Ga0194125_10014510_pt1 | contig 10072 bp, 10 predicted proteins | sample TA2KigC250mmetaG_FD_148626 | JGI IMG/M metagenome (GOLD analysis project Ga0194125, IMG submission 148626) | Freshwater microbial communities from Lake Tanganyika, Tanzania - TA2015034 Kigoma Deep Cast 250m | ecosystem: Environmental > Aquatic > Freshwater > Lake | place: Tanzania: Lake... | reverse complement strand
CATCGCTAATTTTCCAGACAATTACTTCTCCACTACTTGTTGCCATAACCATTACAGATTCAGCGCCATCTTTAACAAATAGACCATCAACTTTTTGCATAAGCAGAGTTGGCAAGCGATTTATTCCAGAGACTAAAACAGGATTATTGATACAACTTCCGATTACAGATTTATGGATTGGATCTGCAGAGAGTGCAAGGCTTCTCATCGCTCTTGCGAGCCCTCTTAGCGTTAGGGCAAATAGAGGCGCTCCGCAGCCATCAACTGCAACATGTGTAATCTGCTCCCCGCTTAATATTTCAAATTCATTAGCAATGGCAAGCTGCAGCGGGTGGCTTGGATCTTTATAGCTGGTTAAATCCCAATTATTTGTCTTGCATGTTGCAACCATAGCTGCATGTTTTCCGCTGCAATTAGCAGCAAGAGATGATGGCGGCCCGACCCAAGCAGCTCTTTCAAGTGCGCCAAGTGGTTTATCAGGAGTATTTTGAAGTGCTGACTCATCAAGGCCAACGCTTGCAAGAGTTGATCTAACTACCTCAAGGTGTTCGCCGCTTCCTGCATGACTTGCGCAGGCAAGTGCTACCTGCTGTTCATTTAACTTAAGTCCCGCTCTTAACATCGCAGAGGCCTGCAGGGACTTAATGGCTGAGCGGGGATAGATAAGTTGATCCAAATCACCGAGTGCTAATACTTCCCTGCCATCGCTATCAAGAATTAAAAGATGGCCACTATGAATTGATTCCACTAAATCATTTCTTACAACTTCAAGTAGAACCTCACCTGAGTTCATCTTGATTAGGAAATTCTTGGAAGCGTTGACCAGATATGAGCTTGTAATTCATGGCCATTAAATGCCATGTCATAGGCATAGAAGAGCTCGCCATCAACTAGGCCATAAAGTCTCTGCCCACCTTCAATAGCCTTGGCAGAGGGCGCAGCGTATGCACGATCCATAGCTAATTGAATTTTTGCTCCATCAAATCGTCCGACCCACCCTTCAGCTAATCCGGTGCTATGAGAGATTAAAACTTCCAATTGATTATCTGGCTTAACTCGCCAAAATCCAGTCTCTGATGAAGCAGTTTGGATAATCTCGTTATTTTCATCAATAATCCAAGAGCGAGAAAAGTAGGTGAGAAAGTTTCGTCCATCATGAGCAAAGGTCACCTCTTGAGCAAATTGAAAACTCTCAATTCCTGGATACTCGCCATGACCTTTGCCGCTCCAACTGCCAACTAGCCAAGCGAGTGGATTTAAATCAGGGTGAAGTCCTTCTGGTATTTGAAATGCCATTTAGCCATTCTTCCTTAATTTTCTCCAGCCTTTAGCAGCAGCTCCAAGGAGAAACAGCGATAGAAGAAGTGAAGAAAGAATTAGGGCCACAGTAGTGATGATCTCCATGGTGAAATGCTATCGCTTCAAAGTAGACTAAAGCGATGGATTTGGTTTTAGATCTTGGTCAATCAGGGGCAAGAGTTCGTTACGCGGGAGCCGATCACTCCTTTAATCTCTCTAAAAACTCGAGCGAACCAGTAATTGGAACATTGCAGCGAATATTTGAACAGATGCCAAAACAAGAATTTGAAAGTATTTTTCTGAGCCTCACCGGTCTTCAAGGAGTTGTTCCAAACACAGCCCCCTATGGAAATTTATGTAGAGAATTCTTCAAGGCAAACGCTGTAGCTGTAATAGACGACGGGCTTGCCGCTTATTGTGGTGCGATTGGTCTTGAAAACGGCGTTGTCCTAACTCTTGGAAGTGGAGTAGTTGCAATTGCCGGTCGAAATGGATCTTTTGCGCATAGCGACGGCAAAGGACCAATCTTTGGCGATTATGGTGGTGGCTTCTGGATTGGCCAGATGGGGTTATCAAAAGCAATCACCACTCTTGATGGTCGTGAGGATGCTCACGACTTGGTGGAATTACTAGCAAATGAGCTTAATTCTTATCGCGCCTTAGAAAATTCCACCGGAACAGAGGCGGCCACTCTCTGTATTTCTGCTGCTAAAAATGTGCTTCTTGGAGCCGCCAACAAGGTAGTTAGTGCACAAGTAATAGCTAAAGAGGCTGCAGAAAAGTTATCAATTACTGTAATGAGCGCTTGGCAAAAAACTCAGCCGTCAAAAGATGAAGCCCTCTTAATTTCATTTCTGGGAGGACTTTCACAGAGTTCATACTTTACAAATTTACTAAGTGAAAATATCGCAACCAAAATTCCTACAGCTAAATTCATCAATCCTGCTGGTAATCATCTAGATGGTGCACCTGTAGTTGCAAGAGCATTTCCGACTGGATTAAAACCGCTTCTTGATTGGTGGCGCGTTTAGCCTTTTATCGCTCCGGCAGATAGGCCTTTAACTAGATATCTCTGAGCTGCTGTTGCAAAAATTAGCGGTGGCAAAATAGAAAGTGTTACTGCCGCAGAGATATCCCCCCACCTCACGCCATAGCTGGTTACAAAGTTTGCTGCCCCAACAGTTACTGGGGTTGCCTCACTTGATGACAAGACAACTGCGAAGAGGTAATCCGACCAGGAGAAGATAAAGGTAAGAACGCCAACTGCAGCAAGTCCTGGGCCCATAAGCGGCAAAATAATGCTCCAGAGCGTCCTAAATACGCCAGCTCCATCAACAAAAGCTGCCTCTTCAATCTCATAAGGAAGCTCTTTTATTGCGCTTGCAAAAATCAAAAGTGCAAGCGTTAGGTTTACAAAAGTGTTGGCCAGAATCAACCCTCTTATCGAGTCAACCATCCCTAAATTAGTAAATAACTTGTAGAAAGGAATGATGAAAAATACGGCGGGTAAAATCCTAAGGGCCAGAGCAATTCTTAGAAGCCATGCTCCTCCAAATCCCAATCTAACAATGGAGTATGCCGCAGGAAGGCTGATGAATACAGTGAGAATTACAGTGCCAATTGATATCAAAGCGCTATTTTGGAAAAAACTAGCAAAGTCGTAGCCAGCAGCTCCCATAGCATTTTTAAAGTGAGACCAGTCGTGATCAAATTCCCAAACAAAGGGGCCGCTAGCAATTGCATTATCAGTTCTAAGTGCCGTGTAAATCGCGCCAAATATTGGCATTAAAAAGAAGAGACCAAATCCACTTGCTACAAGAGTCGCCCAAAGATTTCTACCCTGCTTCATTTCACATCCAATCTAAATTGACGGATGATAAACGGCATGAAGGGAGCAAGGAGCATGACAAGAAGTACTGACATTGCCGATGCCATGCCAAAGTCGCCAGTAATAAAGGCAGTCTTATAGATATGAATTCCTATTGTCTGAGTGCTTGTACCTGGCCCTCCGCCAGTCATGATATAAATAGTGTCAAAAGTCCTAAAGGAATCAATCAAGCGAAGCATGGCGATAATTGCAATTGCTGGCTTTAGGATTGGAATTGTAATTTTGGCAATTATTTGTCGCCCAGATGCCCCATCAATAGCAGCAGATTCATAAACTTCACTAGGCATATTCTGCAGAGCAGCATAAATCAGTAGAAATGCAAAGGATGTGTACTGCAATGCATCTAAGGTGACCAGGGTCCAAAATATGTACCTCTGATCGAAGATTGAAATTTCAATTCCAAATTTCTGTAAAATTCCTGGAACTATTCCGATATTTTCATTGAGGATCAAGCGATACATCACTGCCATAAGTGATGGCGCAATCATGATCGGGACAAGTGTTACTGAGAATAGAAAGGTCTTTCCAGGAAACTTGCGATCAAAGACTAGGGCTAAGGCGAAGCCCAGTAAGCATTCAAAAATCGTTACGGCTAGAGCAAAAATTATGGTGAAACGAAGAGCTTCCCAGAACTGAGGTTGTTCTAAGACCATTTTGAAATTCTCAAGTCCTGCGGGCGTGATCTCAAACTCGCTTAGCAGATCGCGAGAGAGCGCAGTTTTCACACCAAGGTAAGTGGGCCAAATAACTAAAATACTTAAAAATAGGAGAAACGGTGAGGCAAGGAGAAATGCGGCTGCCCTGCTCTTACCTCTCATTTAGTAAGTACTCCTTATTCAATATCTTCCGTAATGAAGAGATGGCCGACTCTATCGAGCCGACCATCTCATCTCTAAACGTTTACCTTTTTACTGCTTAAGGCAACCTACTTCCGCAGGCTCTTAAGAGCCGCATCAGCTGCGCCTGCTACTTCTTCAGCAGTCTTCTGTCCTACCCAAGCAGGACTTAGAACCTCAGCGAGTTTGGCATAAATATCAAATTCGCGAGGTCCACCAGCTTCTGCATAACCATACTTACCTGCGTAAGTAATGATGTTTGCAAATGAAGCATTGGAGGAGACCATTGTGTTAAGAATCTTTGGCATTGATGGAACTCCACCAGCTGCCGCGTAATTCTTCATAGCATTGACAGTTGCAAGGTGTTTCATCCACTTTGCTGCTGCTGCTTGGTTCTTGCTGTACTTATTCAATCCAACAGCAAGGGCGTGAACGTGTGTGCGCTGGCCCTTTCCTGGTGGAACAGCGATTCCAACTTTGCCACTTGTGGCACCAGTTGAACTCAATTCAGAATAAGCAGCGTTCCACTGAAGAGCCATCATGGCATTTCCAGAGGTAAGCGCAGCATTAGTTTCGGCATACTCCCATTGAGAAGCATCTGGAGAGGTTAGCTCTTTGGTATAGATCGTGCGGTATACATCAATAGCCGCCTTACCAGCTGGGGTATTTATTGATGGCTTACCTTTAGTAAACCAATTTCCGCCTAGTCCCCATAGAACGTCATTCCAAATCATTGTGTTATACAAAAGGTTCTTTGCAGGAAGTGCATAGCCATATTTGGTTGGAGACTCTGGATTGTACTTCTGGGTAAAGAAGGCCGCGGTTGCTAGCGCATCATCCCAGTTCCACGTCTCAGGATCTGTATTAGGAGTCAATTCTTTTCCAAGAACTGTCTTTGAGATTTGCTTGTACTTTGCAGTATTAGCAGCTGAACTCAAGGAGCTCACTAAATCGGTTCGGTAGTACATGAAGTGAAGGCTGGTATCCAATGGAAGAGCCATCTGCTTCTTGTTAACTTTCAAACCGTCGATAGATGCTTTGAGATATAGCTTGTCATTAACGCCCTTAAGTTCACTTAGGTATGGAGCGTGTTGTCCTACCAAGTATGAAGCTGTGAAGTAAATATCATATTCAGATGACTTTGCCTTCATAAGTGCAGCTTCTTTTGCAAAGGTGTTATCGCGGCTTAGCAATACTTGCTTAACAACGACGCCATCTTTCTTTCCTTGACCTTCGTTATAGGCATCAACGACTTTCTGCATCGCTTCACCTTCAGGTCCTGGCCAGAGAATCATTTTGACTTCAGTGGCGGCTTGGGCTGGAGCAACAGTTAATGCTGTAAATAGCGCGCCCGTCGCTACTGCAACTGTAAGAATTTTGCGTAAACGCATCTTCCCTCTCTCTATTCGATTCATGATCACTAGGTTCTAAAATTGGTCTAACACGGCGGGACACCGTTCTAGACCAGTAGCACAAAACTATAGTATGGTGCCAACGTGTCAAGGGTTGAAAGGGGGCAGTTTGGATAACGTTTCAGTATCAAAGGCACTCGGACTTGATCAGTTCACTGCCCTAAAAGGGGGCTTAGTTGTTTCTTGCCAAGTTCCTCCTGGCACTGCAATTGACACCCCTGCATTTATCTCCGCTCAAGCACAAACTGTGGTTCAAGCTGGAGCCGTTGGAATCCGCGCTCAGGGTGTCGAGAATGTTAGAGCTGTAAAAAAACTAGTGGATGTGCCCGTAATTGGTCTAGTAAAACGGTATTTGGATGCTTCTCCAATCTACATCACCCCTCTGCTTAGCGATGTTCTTGAATTAGAGCAGGCAGGAGCTGAGATCGTGGCAGTAGATGCGACGCAAAGACTTAGACCGGATGGGTTAAATTTTGAAAAATTTTTGAAACAGATACGAGAAGAATCTGATGTTGCAATTTTGGCCGACGTTGACTCTTTAGAAAGTGCGCTCTTGGCTGAATCACTGGGCTGCGATGCTGTTGCAACAACACTTTCTGGCTATACCGAAATAGTTGCTCCTGAACTTCCAAATCTCGATCTTGTAGCAAAGCTCGTAGCCAAGTTAAAAATTCCAGTAGTGGCTGAAGGTGGTTATCATCAACGTGAGCAAGTTGTTCAAGCACTCAAAGCCGGGGCTTGGACAGTTTGCGTGGGAACTGCGATCACAAATCCGTTTCTACTTACTCAACATTTTGTTAGTGGAATTTTAGAAAATTAAGCCTGAATACTAAATCGGAAATCATACTTATCCCCACGTCTTACTGAAACGCAATGCTCCATAGTCCTGCCGCGAGCATCGAATGCCGTTAGTTGAAATCTAAGAGATGGCGTATTAGCAACGGCCTTTAAAAGCGATGCTTGCTCCTTACTAAGAAGTATTGGCGAAACCGCAGAATCTGCTCTGACAACAGGCCTTTCATAAGTACTTTTAAAGATTTCATAGAGGGAGCCTTTTAGATCTTGGTCGAGTAAGCCTGGAGCATTCTCACAGGGAATTAGCGATTCTTCTATGGCAAGGGGAATGTTATTGGCCAAGCGAACGCGGGTAACTTTATAGGCATCTTCCCCAACTGCTATTTGAAGTACTTCAGCCAATTCACTCTTTTCTATCGTAATCCTCTCGGCTCTAATTATTTTTGATGAAGGCTTCATCCCTTTATCGCTGACCTCTTGGGAAAAAGAAACAAACACCAAGCGTTTAGATAATTTCTCTCCTGCAACAAAGGTGCCTGAACCAGGAATCGTATAAATAAAACCATCATCAGCTAGAGCTGCCAGTGCTTGACGTATCGTCATAATCGAGACGCCATAAGTTTGCGCTAGTTCTCGAGCTGAAGCTATTCGAGTATCAGGAGCTACTTTGGAAAACTTAGACTGTAATTTCTCTCTTAGCGTTTCGTGTTTATGTTTTTTACGACTGGCTTCGCTCTTGGTCAGACTTGTTTTCTTTCCACTCTTTCTTTTGACCATGCTGACATCTTGCCATTTTGTGGCAAATTAGTCACCTAATTATTCAATTGCCACCAATATCTCTTGGCTGGCTGATATTCCATTAACATCTAATATCGCATCAGCTGGGGTCATCCGCTTAATAACTCCAAGGCCAATTGGCCCAAGTTCATGATGGCGAGCAACTGAGCCGATATAGCCAATTTCTTTTCCATCAAGGGTGATTGAATCTTTTGAATTTGGAATATCAACGCTGCTGCCATCAAGATGAAGCAGAACAAGGCGACGAGGAGGATGTCCTAAATTAAACACCTTTGCCACAGTCTCTTGTCCGCGATAGCAACCCTTTGCCATATGAACTGCTCTATTAAGCAGGCCTAACTCATTTGGGATTGATTTATGATCGCTATCAAAACCAATACGCGCTCGTCCCATTGCAATTCGCTCTGCTTCAAGGGCCCAGATACCAACTTGAGTAGCAACTTTATTAAATGCCTGCTTAGTTGCCTCTAGCTCGCTTCTTGGAAGAAGTGCATATGGCCCGCCAATTTCATCGCTAAGTCCTGGAGCTTTTAAGATCGCATAAGAATCAGAGACGTTACTTACACCTACATCAAGCATAAATTTCATCTTCTCTAGATATTCAATGAGCGGATGCGCACTTACCTGATCTAGATGAAGATAAGTAGCCTCTGCATCATCGACTAGATAGAACTGATATTCAAGATGTCCCTTTGGATCAAGGATTAACGCCTCTTGCCAAGTGCCTGGCTCTAACTTCTCCAGATGCTGGGTAGTTAGGGAGTGAAGCCAGCTAAGGCGATCTTTTCCAGAGATTTTAATTACTGCTCTATGAGATAAATCTGCCCAAGCTTGCCCCTTTGCAAGGGCTCTTCCTTCCTTGGCTACTTGGCCAAAATGCCAAACTGCTCCTTTATCTAAACCTTCATCTAAATAAACCGCGCTCATGATTTATCACTGCAAGCAGAGCAAGTGCCATAGATAGCAAAGTGAGTAACATCTGTTTTAAAACCATATTCATCAATTAAATTAGAGACAAAGCTTGCTGCGCTCTCAAGAGGGGCATCGCCAACAGAACCACAGCTGCCACAGACAAGATGAAGATGATGGGCATCCTCTGCCGCGTGATAGGTCGCACCGCCATGGCCAAGGTGGGCATGCTTAACTAAGCCAACATTTTCTAACGTCTCAAGGTTTCTATAAATCGTTGAGAGATTAATTCCTGGATGGCTCTTTCTAACGCTCTCTGCCACTTCCTCAGGGGTGGCATGGCCTAGCTCGCGCACCGCGCGCAGCACTAACTCGCGCTGCGGGGTTAGCCGCAAACCCTTCTGCCTTAACTCATCTGCGCGCTGGTTCACAGCTCCAGTCTAGAGGCTTGGCAGGTTATAGGAATTTTTTAGGTTTTTTTGAGCCTTAAATCAAGCTAGGAAGTGCAAAAAGTGTGTGCAATTGCTACGCAATTCTCTATCCCAGTATTCTTCCACTCTTATGGCTCGCCTTCTCCTTTTAACCAATAGCACTGGCGCTAGCGCTGAAGTTCTCCCTGCTTTAAGCCTTCTGCAACATAGCGTAAAAATCCTGCCAGCAGTGGCATCAGTATTGGTAGATATCCCAGAAGTTGATGTTTTGTTTGTTGATGCAAGGCGAGATCTAAGCGCAGTTAAATCACTCACCAAATTAATAAGGACAACTGGAGTTGGCTGCCCAATTCTTTTAATTACTACCGAAGGCGGCCTCTCGGCAACGAGCGCCGATTGGGGATTTGATGATGTCATCCTTGATAGCGCAGGGCCAGCAGAGGTTGATGCACGAATCAGAGTAGCAATTGGAAAACTAGAAGCGCTTCGAATTCAAGCAGATCCAACATCTGGTGAGATAAAAAGCGGCGATGTAATAATCGATGAGAAGAGCTACACCGCAAAGATTAAAGGTCGCGCACTTGATCTAACCTATAAAGAATTTGAACTTCTAAAATACCTTGCCCAACATCCAGGACGAGTCTTTACTAGATCTCAACTATTGCAGGAGATCTGGGGCTATGACTACTTTGGTGGAACTAGAACTGTTGATGTTCATATCAGACGTCTTAGATCAAAGCTTGGAACAGAGTTTGAAGCAATCATTGGAACTGTTAGAAATGTGGGATATCGCTTTAATCTCTCGCCAAAAGATTCCCAGCTTGCAGATCTAACTAATGATTAAACTTGCCAATACTGATCTAACTATCTATCCACTCTGTCTTGGTGGCAATGTCTTTGGCTATAGCGCAGATAAAGATAACTCTGAAGCGGTATTAAGTTTTTATGCCGATAACGGTGGAAACTTCATTGATACTGCAGATATGTACTCCCAATGGGCCCCAGGCCATATTGGCGGTGAATCAGAAACGATCATCGGTAATTGGATGAAAAAAAGAGGCAATAGAAGCCAAATGATTATCGCTACCAAGGTTGGAAAGCTTGATACCAAGCCAGGACTTAGCCCCTCAAACATCATTTCTGCCTGCGAAGATTCACTAAAGCGCCTTGGAAGTGATTACATCGATATCTACTACTCCCATCAAGATGATCTAGATACTCCAATAGAGCAGAGCCTTGGAGCATATGACTCACTGATTAGGTCAGGAAAAGTTAGATATATCGCAGCTTCTAATTTCACTCCAGAGCGGCTGCAAGAATCCCTAGATATTTCAAAGGAGCTAAACCTCGCCTCCTACATCGCATCACAAGATCAATACAATTTAATGGAGCGTGAATACGAGAGCACACTCAGAGATACTCTTGAGAAGAATAAACTTTCACAAATCCCCTTCTATGGTCTTGCTCGTGGATTTCTTACTGGAAAATATCGCAAGGGAAAAACTGTTGAATCAATAAGGGCCAATGGAGTAAATACAAGTTATGCAAATGATCGAGGCTGGGCGATGATTGATAATCTTGATCAAATTGCCAAAGATAAAAACACATCGGTTGCAGCAGTTGCACTTGCTTGGCTTAGAGCTCAAGAAACAGTTTCAGCCCCTATTGCCTCTGCAACAAAGCTAGAACAGATTAAGGAGATAA
>Ga0194125_10014507_pt1 | contig 10074 bp, 8 predicted proteins | sample TA2KigC250mmetaG_FD_148626 | JGI IMG/M metagenome (GOLD analysis project Ga0194125, IMG submission 148626) | Freshwater microbial communities from Lake Tanganyika, Tanzania - TA2015034 Kigoma Deep Cast 250m | ecosystem: Environmental > Aquatic > Freshwater > Lake | place: Tanzania: Lake... | reverse complement strand
TGACCGAGGGAGGCCTTGATCGGCCCCGCGTCGGAGGCGGTCCGGGCGGGAAGCCGGGGCGAAAGCGCGAGCCAGCCCCGGTGGGGTCCGGTCGAGGCGTCAGAGCGGCTCATAGTAGCGAGAAGGCTCCGTGAAAGCGGAGTGACCCCGTCAGCAGGCGGGGCGTCCGGGGCAGCCGGACGGCGAAGGGGCCGCAGCCCGGAGAGACGGAGAACGCGGACATGCCCAAGGACGGACACGCGGAGCGAGGCGAGCCGTCGAAGCCTCCGGTAGACCGCTCGGCGGAGGAGATTGCCCACCCGTATCGGGACTGGGCTAAGCACCCTGCGTCGGCGGTCGAACAACCCCGCCCCGAGCCGAGGTCCGCCGCGACACCCGTCGGAGAAGGGAGGCCGAAGCCGCGGAAGTGGTATTCGCTGTACGACAAAGTCTACGCGCCGAAGAACCGGCAGGCGGCGTGGGAGAGGGTGAAGGCGAACGGCGGGGCGGCGGGGTGTGACGGTCAGACGGTCGGGCACTTCGCGGTCCACGCCGAGGCGAACCTTCAGGCGCTGCACGAGCAGTGGCGGACGAAGCAGTATCGCCCGCGCCCGGTGAAGCGGGTGGAGATCCCGAAGGCCGGGGGCGGGAAGCGTCCGTTGGGCATCCCGTGCGTACGGGATCGGATCGTGCAGCAGGCCGTGCTGCAGGTGCTCCAGCCGATCTTCGAGCCGCTGTTCAGCCAGCGCTCGCACGGGTTTCGCCCGGAGCGAGGCACCCGGACCGCACTGGATATTGTGGACCGCGCGGTCCAGTACGGGTATGAGTGGGTGGTGGACGCCGACATCGAGAAGTTCTTCGATACGGTGGACCACGCCCGGCTGAACCGGGAGCTGAACCGGGTGCTCGCGGACGGCAGCGTGCTGAGGCTGATCCAGGCGTTCCTGACGAGCGGGGTGCTGGTCGGCGGGAGCGAGATCGCGGCGACGGAGATCGGCACGCCCCAGGGCCGACCGCTGTCGCCACTGCTGGCGAACGTGTACCTGCACCCGCTGGACCAGGCGCTGGAGGCCGAAGGGTTCGGGCTGGTGCGCTACGCGGACGACTTTGTCATCTTCACGAGGACTCGTGAGCGAGCAGAGCAGGCCCTGAGGGTCGTACGCACGACGCTGCAAGGCCTGCGGCTGCGACTGCACCCGGAGAAGACCCGCGTCGTCCGCCTCGATGCAGGCTTCGACTTCCTCGGGTTTCACTACTTCCGCGACGGACAGGGCCGGTTGCAGAAGAAGGTCAGCGCCAGGTCGAAGCGTCGCTTTCGGGACGCCATCCGCCAACGGACGCCCCGTCATGCCGGGCAGAAACGCCCCCAGGCGAATCGCTGCACCGTCGCGCGGCTGAAGCAGAACGCGCGGGTGCAACGGATGATCGCCGAGGTGAACCGATTTCTGCGCGGTTGGCATGGCTACTTCCGCAGCGCGCGCACGACGTATCGCGACTACCTGAACGACTTCGACCGCTTCGTGCGGCAGCGCTTGCGCCACGCGATCAGCGGTCGCTACGCCAAAGGCCGCTGGAACCAGATCCTGTTCATCGCCGCGTTCGACGCGATCGGGCTCCAGTGCCTGGCGAAGCAGCAACGGCTCTCCGAACTCGGCCCGCTCGCTCCGCCCACCTCGGGCTATCCCGGCGGGAGCCGTGTGCGGTAGTCCCGCACGCACGGTTCGAACGGGCAGGGCGGGCTGCAAAGTCCGCCCTGACCCAATCCAGCAACGACCGCCACCACGGAGCCACCGCGAACCAGGCCAACAGGCGAGGGCGCCCTGCGCTCGTCTTGGCAGCAATGGCGGGATTGCGCACAGCCTACGCGTGACCCCGGGCTGTGCTACTGCCTCACCAGCGTCTTGTACTTCCACGTCAGGGTCTTCTTCTCGCCGGCGCCCAGCGTCACGGTCCAGGTGAGCAGATTCGTCGGGTTCATGGCCTGCAGTGACTCCCGCGACCGGCTGATCGTCGGCTCGTCGCTGTTGGCGAGGAGTTCGCCGACTACCGTCTTGGTCACCGTGATCTCTGCGGGCTTGTCCATGTAGTTCTGGAGCGCTGCCGCGGCCTCCAGAGTGACCGCCGTCCAATGGTACCCCTCGCGGGGGGTGGACTCGTACTCGCGGCCTAGCTCGGTCTCGGTGACGCCGACGCCGATGTCCCGGCTCACCGTGACCGGTAGGACCTTCTCCCCCTTGAGCGGCGTGTAGTTCAGCGTGTTCTGCCCGAGCATCCGCCAGTCCCGGTAGACGGCGGCCGGTGCGGTCGTCCAGGGCATGGAGGTACTGTTGGTCAGCTTCAGGCAGGACCAGACATCAGGGGTGTCCGCGTCCCACTGGTAGACCTCGCGATAGGGCGCGGTCTCCTGGAAGACCGTGAGCATCGCGACCTCGCCGACCTTCAGGTCCACGTGCTCCACCTTGTACATGAACAGCTCGCCCACATCCTCGCCCGGGAGGTTGGGGAGGTCCCGGGGGCGCAGCCCGGGCGGGCCCGCGGCGCCCGGCTCGCCCCTTGCTCCCTCGGCGTCCACGCCTGCCTGATTGCGGAGGGCCGAGATGTCGAAGCGGGGCTGAATGGCCGCCCCCACGCGGTTCAGCGCCAGCGGATCGAGCTCGCCCTGGTAGGTGAAGCTCGGCACGCCCACGACGAAGTGCACGGTGCTGTCCACGAGGTCCTCGGCGTCGTTGACGAGTGTGGCGCGGAGGATGAGGCTCGCCTTGTTGCCGTCGCGCGGGGTGATGCAGTAGGTCGGCAGCCAGCGAAGGCCGGTCTGTAGGTATGTCATCGCCACATCGACGGGTTTCCCGGTGGCCACCTTGATGCGCAAGGGGAGATCGACGAGTCGCGCGGTCTTCACGGTATCGAGCTTCAGCGCGATCAGGCTCCCCTGGCCCTCCAGCATCGCCATGCCCTCGACCAGCCCCTTCAGCTCGCCGTCGAACTGCTTCCCGTCGATCGTCTCGAAGGCCACCCGCGCCCCGATCCGCTCCGACAGCAGGCGCGCCAGCCCCTCCGCACCGGCGAAGCTGAGTTCGGTTTGCTTCGCCGAGATGACGCGGTCAACCAGGTCCTTCTCACCCAGCGTGTAGATCCAGACCGATCCCAACGCCGCGAACGGCAGGTGATCGGCCATCAGCCATCCGTCCGTCGGGCGCGCGCGGCCCTCCCGGAAGTACAGCCCGTAGCCGTTCTTGAACACCGCGACGCTTGTGACCCGGGAATGCAGCGTCGAGGTCAGCGCGCCGTCGTCGTCCGCACGCCCTGGGATTCCCCACCCGAGCAGCAGCAAGACTACGCCCATCACCAAGCCTGAAGCCGGGTAACTTGCCCTACGCATTCCCATCGGAACCTCTCCCTTCGCGCGGATCCCGCGCCAGCAACGAGTCTGGTGTGCCTGGCCATCTCATGCCTTACTGAGTCTCGTGTATCTTGGGGAACAAGGAGCGAATCCGTGGGGCGGGCATTCTTGCCCGCCAATGGCCCGTGGCGGGCAAGAATGCCCGCCCCACGAGTTTCCCTACCTACACGAGACTCAGTAGTACACCGACGCAGAGCAACCAACGAAGGTTGACCGTCCGGTCTCGGGGCAGGCCCACGGCCCATGCACGCGGAACGGACCGCGCGCCCCACCTCGAAGGAGGTCGCGTGATGACCGTGGGAGTGATCGCCCTGCTCGCCCTCGCCGCCTGCGCCGCTGAGCCCCCGCCCGTCCTGCGGACGCTCGACGTGCGCCCCGACCGCGGCAACCACGCTGGGTCGGCCTTTCTCACGGGTCCGTCCTACGAGATCAAGCGCTTCTACAACGAGGACCTGGAGGTCAGCTTCTGGCGCGGGCCGTCGCCCTTCGTCTTCAGCCTGGCGAAGAACGATGTGTGGGACCGGCGCTACTTCGGCGATGACAAGCGCGCGATCACCATCGACGACGTGCGGCGCATATGTCTGGAGGGGACACCGGGAATTCTGGGGACACGATCCCAATTCGATACGGCCGAATTGGGTCATGTCCCGGAATTCCCTCGGCAGAGCGACCTGGGCCTCCCGAACGCGCCGCACGCGCTCTATCTCGCGTACGACTTCCCCTGCCCGAAGCCTGTGGGGCAACTTCGCCTGCGGTGCCCCGACGTCGAGGGCGCCGAGTGGACCGCCGGCGAGGGCTCGTCAGACACGCTCGTCGCGACCGCGCAGAAGGACGACGCGAAGGCGGCCCTCTGGGCGTGGCTGCATCGCACGCAGAACCTGCTGGTGGTGCAGGGCGAGTACGCGGGCCTCTCGCAGCCGCTGAGCATCGAGCTGTTCCGCCACCAGGACACGGCGCCGCCGAACAACAGCGTGGATGCCATCGCGCACTACAACGGCGACGCGGGCTATGACTACTCGCAGGACAAGGACAACGGCCCGCTGCCTCACCCCGAGTCCGGCGCCGACGGCCGGTTCTTCTGGGTTCGCCAGCGCTTCCACGCCGAGAAGACCTTCCCGCAGGGCTTCGAGTACGTGATGATGGCGGCGCTCGATGAGGAATTCTGGGGACACGATCCCAATCCGATACGACCGAATTGGGTCATGTCCCCGAATTCCCTGGAGCCCTTCGTGGTGCACCCCATCACCGACGAGCAGGAGCGCCAGTTGGCGGGCTATCAGAAGGAGCTGCGCATCGCCGCCCAGCGCGTGAACGATTCGCCCTCGGGGAGCTTGACCACGGCGACGGTGACCGCGCCCTCCGCCTCGTTCACGCTCTACCTGACGGTGGTCACAACGCGCGACGCGAAGGACCCGCTGGCCGCGGCGCGCAGCCGGTTGGAGGCGGCCTTGCGCAAGGGCGCGGACGCGCTCGCGGAGGAGAGTCGGGGCGTCTCGGACGAGGACTTCCGCAAGTGGCGCAACTCCCGCGTGATGCACTGCAACGCCACGTCGTGCACCTATGCGGACCAGACGCCCTGGCATGGCGACTACCACTGGAACGAGGGGCAGTTCACCGACACCATCGTCCTCGGCCAGGCCGACACGCTCGAACAGCGGCTGCTCCTGTTCGAGGAGATGCTGCCGATGCTGCAGCGCAACGCGCGGGAGGTCTACCACTGCCCGGGGCTCGCCTTCTCGCTCGTGCACTATCCCATCAGGTCTGGCCGCGTGGTCTACTCGAACGTGACCTGGGAGTGGGGGATCGAGAACACCGCGCTCATGCTGCAGCCCTTCTGGCAGGTCTTCCAGTATACGCAGGACCTTGAGTTCCTCCGCAAGCGCGCCTACCTGATGCTGCGCGAGGGCGCCCGGTTCTTCGCGGCCTACGTCACGAAGGAGGCGGACGGGCACTACCACGTCGTCCCGACGGTCTCGCAGGAGCACTGGGGCTTCTCGCCCGGCTTCAAGCTCAACCGCGATTCGGTCGGCGCCCTCAGCTTCATCAAGTACCACCTGAAGGCGTGTGTCGAGGCCTCGGAGACCCTGGGCGTCGATGCCGAGGAGCGCGAGCAGTGGCGCGAGATCGCCGCGCACCTCGCGCCCTATCCGACGCTGGAGACGCCCGACGGGCCGGTCTTCTGCGACGTGCGCGACGCGCCGCAGCTGCTGAACTACAACATCACCGCGAATCTCGTGATGGTGCTGTGGGCTGAGGACATCAGCCTCGACTCCGACCCCGCGCTGCTCGAGCTCGCTCGGCGCTCGTACAACGCCCTCCCGGACAAAGAGCACAGCATGAGGCCCGGCTACCTGAGCCAGATTCGGCTCTTCCTGGGGATGCTCGACGCGCCCTATCTCTCACCGCAGGGGCGCGTGCTCTCCTGGCCCGGCCGCATCCACCTGTACGCCGGCGTACCCGCGGGCACTTCGGTCAACGACAGCTTCAGCGGCTACCTCGCGGTCGGCGGCTTCGAGGTCTCCGCCGCTCACTCCGGCACGGAGGTGCGCAACGTGCGGATCACTTCGCGGGCGGGGAAGACCTGCCGCCTGAAGAACCCATGGGCGCCCGGTGAGGTGAAGATCGTCCGCCTGCCGTCTCACGACCCCGTCCCTCACCGCCTGGAGAACGACACGCTCGTCTTTGAGACCGAGCGCGGCGTCACGTACCGCGTCTTCGGGGGAACCGAGCTGCCGCTCGCCGACAAGCGCTTCGTCAAGGAGGAGCGCCTCATCGGCCGGTGGACTTTCGACCGCGAGCAGAGCGGCGTCATCCCCGATGAGAGCGGCAACGGCCATGACGCGAAGCTGATCGGCGAGGCGAAGGTGGTGGATGGCGCGCTGCAGCTTCCCGGCGGCGAGTCCTACGCGCGCGTCGAGCGCACGCTCGCCTTCGACTTCGCCCCCGACCAGGGCTTCGCCATCGAGGCCCGCATCCGGCTCCCCGTCACCGCTCCCACGTACATGGTCCCGATCCTCTGCAGCATGGACCTGAAACAGTATTGCTTCATGGTGAGCGAGGGCAAGCTCAAGCTCTACCTCTCCTCCCCTCGCGGCGACGTCTACAGCTTCGCCACCGGCAAGACCCTCCTCACCGACGACCGCTGGCACACCGTCCGCGGCGAGCGCAACGTCGCCGAGGGCATGATCGACCTCTACGTGGATGGCAACCTCGAAGCCTCCGCCCCCGACGCCACCGAGGGCGACTTCACCTCCTCCACCCCCCTCACCATCGGCGCCTACCTCTGGGGCGACCACAGCCGGTATGCCGAAGGGGCGATCGACTGGGTGGAGCTGAGGACGACGGGGAGACTGACCGAGTAGGGGCGGCCGGGCCTCGCGTCGAACATACTGGGTGGAGCGCACGCAGCAACTGCAGAGGACGGCCGCGGGACCGGGTCGGGACATCGCCACCGCAGAAGGTGGGGGCGAGCGGGCCATGCAGGGCCTCGATCACGAACGTCTCAGAAGCGCCTTGGCGCGAGACCGGTATGAGTGGCGCCGCCACGCGCTGGAGCGGATCGATGAGCGGGGCATTCCCCGCGCTGCGGTGCTCGAGGCAGTGCTAACCGGCGTACTGATCGAGGACTACCCCGACGATCAGCCGCACCCCAGTGCGCTCTTCCTGGGGGGTGTGGAGCCCGAGGCCCTGCACGTCGTGGTGGCAATGGACGCCGTTGCCGACTGGGCCTACATCATCACTGCGTACCGCCCTGACCCACGGAAGTTCGGGGACGACCTCAGGACGAGGAGGGAACAGGAATGACTTCAGACCAGGGCAGCCGATGCCCACTGTGCGGTGGCGTAAAGGCCCCGGGCATGACCACGTACACGGTTGACCTCGGGTCAGGTGTCATCGTCATCCGTGACGTGCCGGCTATGGTGTGTGAGCGCTGCGGCGAGGAGTGGATCGGGGCGGACACGGCGCGGACGCTGGAAGGCCTGGTAGAGGCGGCTCGCCGGAGCAAGCGCCAGGTCGAGGTGGTCGCCTTCGAGGCGGCCGTGACGGCGGCGTAGGGTTCGGGTCATTGTGGGCTGCTATCGGTCACACGCGCCGAGCCTCGGTTCCGTCCCCGCTCTGAGCCGCCGGATGTTGTTCTTATGCCGCGCGAGGACGAGGGCACACAGGAGGAGCGACAGCAGCCCATACGCCACCGACGGGCGGCCGGCGAGGGTCACGACCGGCACCGCGACGATGGCGGCCATGGTCGCAGGGGAGATGCACCACCAGCGTCCCGTCAGCAGCTTCGGCAACAGCAGGCCGGCGCCCCACACGCCTAGCGGGATGACGGCAACCGGCCACGGCAGCTCGCCGAGCACTACCAGCGCCGTCAGCACCCCCAGGCTGCTCGCGACGCTCTTGCCCTCCGAGAACCGGCGCTCCTTCAGGTAGAACCACACGGAGTACGCATGCCCCAGCAGCACGGCCAGCGCCGTCCCTGCGACGAGCCACGCCTGATCCATCACCGCGCCGGCGACGAGCACCACGAGCATCGCCTTGCCGATGTCCGCGAGGAGTGTGAGGACGCCGAGCTTCACGCCACCGACGCGGAAGACGTTGATCGCGCCGACGTTGTGCGACCCATACTCCCGCACATCGAGCCCCCGGAACACGCGCACCAGCACGTAGCCGGACGGGATCGAGCCGACGACATAGGCCCCAAGCAGCAGCAGCCCGCCCTCCACCATCTCCGTCACCCCGCCTGCGACAGCGTTCCCCGCAGAGCCGCCGTGTGCGCGTAGCGCCGTTCCACGGCTCTGATCTTGTCTAGCTTACGCGCAGAGTCACCGTTTCGGAACTCCGCACGGAGCCACGCCTCGATGATCTGCGTCGCAAGCTCGTACGGCACGACCTCTGCGCCCAGGCAGATGATCTGGGCGTTGCTGCTGGTTCGAGCGGCCTCGGCCAGGCGGACGCTCGTCACGGGCGCCGCGAAGATGCCCGGCACCTTGTTCGCCGCGATGGCCATGCCCAGGCCCGTGCCGCAGACAAGCACCGCGCCATCCACGAACCGGTCGTGCACCACCTCGGCCACGGGGATCGCGATGTCGGGGTAGTCTACGGGCTCGGCGGAGAAGGTCCCCAGGTCACAGATCACGAGGCCCCGGCTTCTCAGCCAGCCACGGAGCCGCTCCTTCAGCGCGAAGCCTCGATGGTCGCTCCCGATCGCCAGCATGGGCTGTCGTCCCCCTCGTTGCGTGCGGCCATGGGCGAGCATACGATTGTGTTGATAAAGGCATTGTCGGGATTGGTATCCCGACCTACGAGCCACGTAGAGCGCGTAGGAGAGGGTTCTTCCTTTGACGGGGCCCTTTCTCAACACAATCATACCCCGCCCCATGCCGCATACCGTGGGACCGACGGCCCCAAGATCAGGGAGGGGCGGTCCCGGTTCGTCGGGACCGTCAGGCGATCATGCGGGATCGGCTAGGCCATGCTTGGCGGCGAGGAGGGCGGCTTCGGTGCGGTCGTTGACGTGGAGCTTCGCGAGGATGGCGGAGACGTGGTTCTTGACGGTCTTCTCGCTGAGGTAGAGCGTCGCGGCGATGTCGCGGTTCCTCATCCCCTTCCCGAGCAGCTCGAGGATCTCCATCTCCCGGCGGGTCAAGTCGGCGAACACTTCCTTGGCGGCGGCGCGAAGACGGCTGATGCGCGCGAACTCGCCCATCACTCGGCTTACGAGCGAGGGGCCCAGGAAGCCCTCGCCCGCGGCGGCCGCGCGGATCGCCGCCAGCACCTCCTCAGGGGGCGCGTCCTTCAGCACGTACCCCTTCGCCCCCGCCTTGACCGCCTCGAACAGACTGTCGTCATCGTCGAGCACCGTGAGCATCACCACCGCGCACTCGGGGAGTGCCTGCGCAATCTGGCGCGTCGCCTCGATGCCGTCCAGCTTGGGCATGTTGATGTCCATTAGCACGACATCGGGCTGCTGGGCGCGCGCCGCCACGACTGCCGCCTCCCCATTCGGGGCCTGCCCCACGACCTCGATGTCGGCCTCTGCACCGAGCATCTGCGCGAGCGCATGGCGGAGGAGCGTTTCATCCTCAGCGATCAGCAGTCGGATCTTTGTCATACCCTTTGCTCTCCTCGCGCGCGGCCGTGAACGGCGCGCGGAACGTCACGGTCGTCCCGCCTCCCGGTGCACTGGTGACCGTCAGTCCACCGTCTGCGGAGGCGGCGCGCTCCTGCATGCCGGCCAGGCCGAAGCCCCCTTCGGCGCGCGGTTCCGAGGCATCGAAGCCTGCGCCATTGTCGGCGACCACGCACTCGAGAGAGTCCTCCCCGAAGGTGACTCGCACCTCCACCCGGTCGGCACTCGCATACTTCTCGGCGTTGGTCAGGGCTTCCTGGATGATCCGGAACGCGGCCTGCTCGACGTCCGGAGGCAACCGCCGCAGCGTGCCCTCCACCTGCAGCTCGACGTCCGCGCCCGCCCGCTCACCGAACATGGTCAGGTGATCCTGCAGCGCACCGACGAAGCCCTGCTGCTCCACGACCGGCGAGCGCAGCCGGCGGACGAGATACCGCAGCTCGTCGCTAGCTTGCCTTACCGTCAGCGCCTGGTCGATGGCCATGCGCGCGGCCTTGTCGGGCTCGCGGTCCACGAACGTCCTCGCGAGGTTCAGCCTCGCCGCGATGCGCACGAGGTAGTGCTG
>Ga0194125_10014505_pt1 | contig 10075 bp, 10 predicted proteins | sample TA2KigC250mmetaG_FD_148626 | JGI IMG/M metagenome (GOLD analysis project Ga0194125, IMG submission 148626) | Freshwater microbial communities from Lake Tanganyika, Tanzania - TA2015034 Kigoma Deep Cast 250m | ecosystem: Environmental > Aquatic > Freshwater > Lake | place: Tanzania: Lake... | reverse complement strand
GTTTTTGGCAATAAATATATTCTGAAATATGAAGAAAGGATTGGACCATTTAATCAATATCAACTGCTTTATGATGCTCAAGTTGAATATCCCAGACAATACAAGCGAGCCGATGATATTGACAGACTGGTAATCGTCAAGGTAAAAGAAGCAGCTAGGGGATATGAAAGAGCGTTTTTCTTCGCCAGAAATCTTTCTGAATTCAAGAAAAAAGCAGAAAAATTTATCAAAGAGGGAAGAATTAGAGAAACTGATCTAAAAGATGCAGTCATTGAAGAATATTTGCTTGGGCCCCAGGTAAATTTTAACTTTTTTTATTCACCTTTAACAGATAAACTGGAGCTGTTAGGCACAGATCTGCGACGACAGACCAATATTGACGGTTTGATTAGACTTCCGGCGGATCAACAGCAGGAGATACTAAGCTATATCAGTCCTTCCTATATAGAGATAGGACATGTTGCAGTTACAGTCAAGGAGTCGCTGTTGGAGAAAGCTTTTAATCTAGCTGAAAGGTTGGTTGAGGCCGCAAAAACCTATATTCCTCCAGGCATTATCGGTCCATTTGCCCTGCAGACAGCTATTGTGGCGGGACCGCCTGCTGAAAAAATTATCATTTATGATTTATCTTTAAGAATCCCCGGATCTCCGGGAATAGGTTTTACTCCATATAGTCATTATCTTTACGGCAAGTCAGTAAGTTTTGGGGAAAGAATTGCTATGGAGATAAAGTTGGCTATAGAAACGCAGAGCCTGGCAAAAATTACTACTTAAATGATAATAATTCACAATGAAGAACAATACGGATGTAAATAAATTGCTGGCAATCTCCATTCTCGACGGAAGAAATTGGGATAAAGTGAAAGCAATTTCGGATTATTTTTCCGAGTATGCTTTAATTCGGTATCGCTGCAGGATAGAAATAGCTTATTTAATTTTTTTATCTGACAAGACAAAATTACTAAGAAAACTAAATACCCAGGAGAAGAATAAATTGAATAAAATCTGGCATAACTTCACTTTCGGTGATGCTCTTAAGATCAAGGAGATTGAGGTAGAAATAAATCATGATGTAAAGGCTGTAGAATACTTCCTGAAAGATAAATTAGCCAAGACTACAGTTTCGGACATAATTCCTTTTATTCATTTCGGACTGACCTCTTATGACATAAACATCCCGGCATACGCTCTGATGCTGTCTGAATTCAGAAGCAATATTTTAATTCCTAAAATAGAAGAAGTTACCGATAGGCTCAAGGAACTTATCAAAAAAACCAAGACTATGACTATGCTTGGCCGGACCCATGGCCAGCCGGCATTACCTACAACCATGGGGAAAGAATTAGCCGTTTTTTATCAAAGAATTAATAAAGAGAGAAATTTGCTCGGTAGAATAACTCCAGAGGCAAAATTAACCGGTGCTGTTGGTAATTTCAATGCACTTGTCTTTGCTGCTCCGCAGGTTGACTGGATTAAGTTTAGTAGAGAGTTTATCGGATCATTAAATTTACTTCCTAATCTTGTTACTACCCAGATTCTTCCCTATGACTCCTGGATTGCTTTTTTTGACTGTGTCAAAAGATTAAATAATATATTTCTGAATTTAGTGGTAGATTTATGGTGGTATATCAGTTTTGAATATTTTCTCCAGAAAAAAAAGGCACAGGAAGTAGGTTCTTCCACGATGTCTCATAAGATCAATCCGATACAGTTTGAGAACGCGGAAGGAAATCTTGGTTTAGCAAATAGCATACTCGAGTTTTTTGGCCGCAAACTGTCGCAAACCAGATTGCAGCGGGATCTATCCGACAGTACAGTTAAAAGAAATTTTGGCTTGGCATTCGGTTTTTGTCTTCTTGCTTGGGATAGTATTTCCAGCGGTCTTGATCGTATCAGTCCCAATCCTCAAAAAATGAAGCGTGATCTTGATAATCATTGGGAAGTTTTTTCTGAAGGCATTCAGACTTATCTAAGAATTCAGGGGTACAAGAATGCCTTTGAGCTAATTAAAAACAAAACGCGAGCAAGAACTTTTACTAAAGAGCAAATATTTAGACTGATCGACTCACTCCCTATAAAATTGGAGGATAAAAAATTTCTGAAAATCAAAGATTTAAGTGAATACCGGGGATTACCCGAAAAATTAGCTGACTTGGCAACTCAAGAATAAACAATGGATAATCTTCCACAAATTGTAATCGGAGCCCAGTGGGGCGATGAAGGTAAGGGAAAAATAGTTGATTATCTTTCCCGGCAGACAGATTTGGTAGTCCGTTTTAACGGAGGAAATAACGCCGGGCATACAGTTGTACATGCTGGCGAAAAATTTCCTTTATCGCTTATCCCTTCCGGAGTTTTATGGAAAAAGAGATTGTTGATTGCGCAAGGTGTGGTAGTTAATCCCAAGGTATTATTGGCTGAAATTGACTTTTTTGCCAAAAAAGGATTAAGACCTGATTTGACTATTGATTGGCGGACGAATATTGTCATGCCCTATCACCAGCTTTTGGATGCTGCTACTGAAGAGGCAAAAGGAAAAAACAAAGTTGGCAGTTTGAAGCTGGGAATAGGTTATTGCTATGAAGACAGGAATAATCGCCAGGGTATAAGAATGGCTGACTTGATTAATCCCGAAGTATTTAAAGAGAGATTAGAGGAGGAGTTTTCCTTGAAAAAGAAAAGAATAGAGGCTGTCTATGGCTTTAAAGTAAATATTGATATCCGGGATATTTATGATGAATATAGTCATTATGCCAAAAGACTTAAACAATATCTTGGAGATGTAAGCCAACTGATTTCTGATAGTATCGGAAAAGTAAAAATATTATTTGAAGGAGCACACGGTACTTTTCTTGATGCAAATTTTGGTACCTATCCTTTTACTACCGCGGTAAATACTATCTCCGGCTCTGTTTTTGCCAATGTTGGCTTCCCGCCGCAAAAGTTAAAGGTAGTTGGCGTGGTGAAAGCTTACACTACCAGGGTTGGCGGCGGTCCGTTCCCTAGTGAAATTTTTGATAATAATGGAGTAATGCTGCAGGAGAGAGGTTTAGAATTTGGAACTGTCTCCAAAAGAAAAAGACGCTGCGGTTGGCTGGATTTACCCATGTTGCGGCTGGCGAAAAGACTGAATGGTTTTACTCAACTGGCTATTACCAAACTTGATGTCTTGTCTGGATTTAGGGATTTAAAGATAGTAGATTATTACCTTTCGGGGCGTAAAAAAGTTTACGAGATGCCTTGCTTATTATCTGAGATTGCGAAAATACAACCTATCTATCGGAAATTTACTGGCTGGCAGGGTAATATTTCTGAAACACGGCACTATAGAGATTTACCGAATAAATGCAGACTCTACCTTGAGGCAATTGAGAAAGAGTTGAAGGTTCCTATAAAATATGTTAGCGTAGGAGCAGAGAGAAATGCTTTGCTTGTGAAAAACTAATGAAAAACTTCGATTTGGCTTTAACTTACGACGATGTATTACTGGTCCCCAAAAGATCGAAAGTTGTCCATCGAGCTGATGTTTCTACCACGACCAGATTGACAAAGAAAATAAAACTGGCCATTCCGTTTGTTTCAGCTAATATGGATACCGTGACTGAAGATAAGATGGCCATTGCTTTGGCTCATGCGGGAGGAATAGGAATTATTCATAGATTTATGCCGATTGAAAAGCAAGTGGAGGAAGTAAAAAGGGTCAAACGTCACGAAGGGTTCATTGTCTATCAGCCTTTTATCCTTACTCCCGATGTTCCTTTAATAATTGCCCGGCAGCAGGCAGAAAAAAACCAAGTGGCCAGTTTCATTATTGTTGATAAAAATAACCATGTGGTCGGGATTTTAACCAGAAGAGATATGTTATTTACTGACAACGTTGATATTTGTGTTTCCAAACTGATGACTCCTTTTGCCAAAATGGTTTATGCTTCGCCAGATGTGACAGTTGAACAAGCAAAAAAACTAATCCAAAAATACAAAATAGAAAAGTTGCCTTTAATTGACAAGCAAAGACATCTCAAAGGCCTAATTACATCGCGATCGCTGGAACATTTCTCACTTTATCCGTATTCAACCAAAGATACTTATGGAAGGTTAAGAGTAGGAGCGGCAATAGGAGCTGTGGGGGATTTTCTCAAACGCGCCAGCGCATTGGTCGAGGCAGGAGTTGATGTCTTGGTGATAGATGTAGCTCATGGTCACAATGAAGTGGCACTAAAAGTTGTAGATAGCATTAGAAAAAAATTTAAAGATGTAGACTTGATTGGCGGTAACGTAGCTACACCAGAGGCAGTAATTGATCTAATCAAACTGGGAGCAGATAGCGTAAAAGTAGGTATTGGTCCTGGCGGTCTTTGTACTACCAGAGTGGTTGCCGGAGTAGGAGTACCGCAATTGTCCGCTGTTATTGAATGCAGCCAGGCAGCAAGAAAATATAAAATACCCGTTATTGCTGACGGAGGTACTAATTATCCTGGAGATATCACCAAGGCTCTGGCAGCCGGGGCATCCTGTTGTATGTTGGCAGGTTGGTTTGCCGGAACTGATGAATCGCCGGGAGGAATAATACTAAAAGGAGGATTAAAATACAAAGCTCACCGCGGAGCGGCTTCTTTTCTGGCTGTTGCAGACAGAAAAATGGCCAATAATGAAATTACGGATGTTGATAAATTAAATACCGTAGTTCCCGAAGGGGTAGAAGCCTTAGTCCCTTATAAAGGTAAAGTTGCTGATGTAATTTATCAACTTCTGGGAGCCCTGCGGTCAGGCATGAGTTATTGCAATGCTGCAGATCTTGTTCAACTACAAAAAAATGCCAAGTTTGTAAGAATTACAGAAGCAGGTTTTCGTGAAAGTAAAGCCCACAATATTCAGGAAATCAGATAAATTTGACAAATCCCTATTAATAGTATTAGACTGGAAATCTAGAATCTTACGCCTCTCTTTATAGAGAGGTTTTATACCTCTTTCATTTGAAAATGAAATCGGTATAACTTATTCTAGACTGGACTTCGGCTGAGCTCAGTCGTAACCATTTAGCAACATTTTTCTTCCGAAAAAGCTGCAAAATCAAGTAAGAAGGGTATAAAAAATGAACTATAAATATTTCATTTCAGAATCAGTAGCTTCCGGGCATCCTGATAAAATCTGTGATCAGGTAGCTGATGCAATTTTGGATGCCTGTTTGGCTACCGATCCTCACTCCCATACGGCCGTGGAATGCTTAGCTACAGTTAATCATCTTACTCTTGCAGGGGAGGTAAAGTCCAAAGCTAAGGTTGATTATGTAACTGTAGCAAGGATGGTAATCAAAAATCTAGGTTACGTAAATGAACTATTTAACTTCACTTATAGATCTCCTGTAGATAATCATATTCATCAACAATCGTCAGATATTGCCATTGGAGCAGATAAGGGAGGTGCTGGAGATCAGGGAATGATGTTTGGTTACGCAACGAACGAAACAGATGTATTTATGCCTTTATCAATTACGTTGGCTCATCGATTAGTCGAACGACTTGATATGGTGAGAGTAAAAAAGATAGTTCCTTATCTTAGACCGGATGGTAAAAGTGAAGTTAAGGTTTGTTATGAAAATTCGATTCCCAAAAACATCGATAAGGTAATTTTGGCTGTTCCGCATGATCCGAAAATAGACAATAGTGAGTTAAAAAAAGACTTATTAAAATATGTGGTAAAACCGATATTGCATAAGTTTGGTTTTGATTGTGAGGCGAAAGATTTTATTGTCAATGGAACAGGTAAATGGGAAATCGGAGGACCAGCGTCAGATACAGGTTTGACCGGAAGAAAAATTATGGTTGATACTTATGGAGCGATGGGAAGGCACGGTGGTGGTAGTTTTTCCGGAAAAGATCCTACTAAAGTTGATAGAAGTGGTGCTTATGCCGCTCGTTTTATTGCCAAAAATATTGTTGCTTCTGGTTTTGCTGCCCGCTGCGAGGTGCAAGTGGCTTATGTGATTGGGGAGCGAGAACCAATTGCCAAAAGCTTGGAGACTTTTAGTACAGAGACAATTGATAAAAAGAAAATTGAAAAATATGCTTGGGATATTTTGGATTTATCGCTTCCGGGAATTATTAAAGGTCTTAAATTATTACAACCTATTTATCAGGCGACTGCCTGTTATGGACATTTCGGCAGAGATGAATTTCCCTGGGAAAAAGTTCTCAATTAAAACCGATTTTATTATTTGTAACTTGGGATAATTTCTTTTTGACTTACCCATGTACCAGTTCCGCACCGTTTGGTGCAGGACGGTGCAGGGTTTCGCTCCATGAAATCCTGAATTAGTAGATGCCACGGGTCTAAACCTCTGGAGCTTCACTACTCAAACGTCATATTGAAGCCTAGTTTTTATATTGATATAATCAAGACTACTAATTCAAATCTAATCTTAGTTATTAGGATTGGGGTGCTAGCTCAACTGGTAGAGCAACAGCCTTTTAAGCTGTTGGTTCAGGGTTCGAGTCCCTGGCGCCTCACAATTAATTTTTAGCTGCTATATCAATCTTAATGATAAAATGAAAGCAGTTTTATCTTCTGAGGTAATCAGTAAGTTTCCCAATCTCATTATCGCTTTTAGTACAGCCAAAGATGTCAAAGTTTTTGGCCCAAATAAAGAAACCAATAAGATCCTAACAGATATTTATCCACAAGTAAAAGAAAAATAAAAGATAATGGGAAAAACTTATATCGGTACTAGTGGTTGGCAATATAGTAATTGGCGGGGATCATTTTATCCGCAAGATCTGCCGACAAGCCATTGGCTCGCTTTTTATGCTCAATATTTTTCAACCGTTGAGGTAAATTCATCCTTTTATCACCAGACAAAAGCAGTAACTTTCGAGAAATGGCAAAAAGAAACTCCGAGTAATTTTGTTTTTACAGTAAAAGGTCATCGCTTTATTACCCATATTAAGCGTCTTATAAATTGTGAGGAAGCACTTAAGGTATTTTTTGCCAATGTATCAGCTTTGTCTGGCCATCATTTAATTCTTTGGCAACTTCCTCCCAGTCTGAAACAGAATTTAACTAGGCTTTCAGCCTTTTTAGATCTTCTTCCATCTTCATTTAAACACGCTTTTGAGTTTCGTCATCAATCTTGGGTTAACCAGGAAACATGGTGTTTGCTTAAAAAATATAATGCGGCAGTGGTTTTTCAGGATTGGAAAGAATGGCCGCAGACAAATGTGGCAACAGCTGATTTTATCTATATCCGTTTCCATGGAAACAAAATTCTCTATACTTCAGAGTATACCTATCAAGAACTTCAAGAATGGTCAAGGGTAATAAAGAAGTATCTTGGTCAAGGAAAAGATATTTATGCTTATTTCAACAATGACTCAGCTGGTTTTGCTGTTTCCAATGCTTTAGGACTTAAAAAGTTAGTTGGTTGGCGTCCATTATTCAAGCAAACTCCCATACTTTTCGGTCATAATTTTTCTAGTTGTAAGTCTATGCCTCTTTTGTTAAAATTCACCATATGGCAAACCAATTTATATTTAATCAAACTAATTTTAATGTAGGTGATACCATAAGAGTTCACTACAAATTGATCGAAAAAGAGAAAGTAGCCGGCAAAGCAAAAAGAGAGGTAAAAGAAGAGGTTAGGGAGAGAACGCAAGTTTTTGAAGGAATTGTAATTGCAGCTCGAGGTGAAGGCGAAAATAAAACTTTTACAGTCCGCAGAATAGGTGTAAGTGGTATTGGCATTGAAAGAATTTTTCCGCTTATTTCTCCCTGGATTAAAAAAATAACAGTTAAACAGAAAGGTAAAGTGAGACGGGCCAAACTTTATTATCTGCGCCAAAAGATGGGTAAGGAAGCAGAGAAATTAAAGTCTCATGATACTCAGAAGTAATCAGTCACTTGGTTTTTTGGGTGAAACTGCTGCCGCCTCATATTTAATCTCCCAGGGATACAAAATCTTAGAAAGAAATTTCAAAAAACGCTACGGGGAGATAGATATAGTTGCTTTGGACGGAAAGACTTTGGTTTTTGTAGAAGTAAAGACCCGAAAGAGTAATAAATATGGTACTGCCGAAGAAGCAATTACACCCTGGAAACTCAGGGTCCTGATAAAATCTGCCCAGTACTATAAACTAATTCATCCGAATCTGCCGGACTCAGTTAGAGTTGATTTTATTAGTGTCTATTTATCCATAGATAATAAGATAGAGAAAGTTAAACTTTATAAAAATATAACTGGATAAAAATATTAATGGCAAACGCGATTATTTTTGGCAATTTGACTATTGATGATAATTTCCTCCAGGATAAAAAATTTACCAGCCCCGGCGGTTCAGCATATTTCTGCGCCAAAACATTTGAGAATTTAGGCATAAACCCGACTATTATTGCCAGGTATGGAGAAGACTTTCCCAAGAAATACCTACTGAAAACAATTTATTATCCAACAAAGGCTACAGATAAAAAGACTCTTTATTTTAAAAATTTTTATTCACATGGTGGCGACCGATACCAATGGGTCAAAAATCAACAGATGGCTAAATTTATTTCAATAGAGAAAATTCCCCAAAATTTACTAAAAAATAAAGATATAGTAATAGTTGCACCTCTTATAGATAGTCTGTCCTGCAAGGAGCTTATTAAAATCTGCAATTATTATAAAAATAGTTTAGTTATACTTCTTCCCCAGGGATTCTATCGCAAAATCCTTTCTGGAGGCAGAATTAGACAGCGGAACTGGAGTCAAGCAGAAAAAATAATTCCTCTTTTTGATTTTATTATTTTATCTAATAAAGATTATTTTCAAGCAGAAGAATTGGCAGAAGCCTGGAATAAGAAGGGTCCAATTGTCATAGTGACAAAAAGCGGCCAAGGATGCACTATCTTTAATAAAGGACAAAAATATACAGTTGAAGCTGCCCGGATAACTAAAATTGTCAGTCGTAGTGGAGTCGGAGATATTTTTGCTGCTGCTTTTGCCTATGCTTTCAATAAAAACGGCAATGTAGTCGATTCAGGCAGATTTGCCAATACGGTTTCTGCTTACTCTTTACGATTTATGCCAAATCAATTACAATATAGTTATCAGGATTTTGTGAATTTTATCCGATATCCAAAATATTAACATTTAATAAAAATTCTATGGAAAGTTTGACAACTCTTTTAAGTTCAGTAACTGGTCAAATCTTTGTCTATCTGCCGAAATTTATTGCTGGCTTGATAATACTTTTTATTGGTTTAATCGTCGGATCTCTGGTGAAGGATATTGTAAAAATTATTTTTAAGTATTTTAGATTAGAAAAGTGGCTGGAAGCGGCAGGATTGGTTAAAGATGAAGAGATAAGAATCTGGCCTGATCTTTTAGCTGAGCTAACTAGATGGGTGACAATTTTTATATTTTTAATGTCTACTTTTGAAATCTGGTCAATACCGAAAGTAGGGGATGTGCTAAATCAGCTGTTGGCATTTTTACCTAATGTTCTGGTGGCAGTAGTTATCGGTTGGGCGGGATTGGTGGCCGGAAGATTTGCTTTTGATATTGTACGACATGGGGTGAGGGGACTGGACAGTCAGGAGTCGCTTATATTGGCAAATGTTGCCAAGTATGCCATAATTTTTTTTACTGCTTTGATAATCTTGTCCCATTTGGGGGTTGCTGCGGAACTAATTAAAATTCTGTTTACCGGAATTGTCGGCATGTTAGCATTAGCTTTTGGCTTAGCTTTTGGATTGGGAGGTCAAGAAGAAGCTAAAGAAATACTGAAAAAACTAAGAAAAAAGTTGGAAAAATAATAAATTTTGCCCCCATCGTCTAGCGGCCTAGGACGACTGGTTTTTCCAGTATTAGTAGGCGCGTTCGTCTAGCGGCCTAGGACATCTGGTTTTCAGCCAGGGAATCGCGGGTTCGAATCCCGCACGCGCTACTAATGTATCGTTAAAAAAACGGTCTCGCCAAGATAAAATATTGACTGAAAAAATTATTTTGAACAATTAGGCCAGGCAAATATGCCTTCCGTTGCCAATTTAAAAGCAGCAGTTTTTATTGATTCTTCCGGATTAAATCTTAAATCAGGATTAGTAT
>Ga0194125_10014502_pt1 | contig 10077 bp, 9 predicted proteins | sample TA2KigC250mmetaG_FD_148626 | JGI IMG/M metagenome (GOLD analysis project Ga0194125, IMG submission 148626) | Freshwater microbial communities from Lake Tanganyika, Tanzania - TA2015034 Kigoma Deep Cast 250m | ecosystem: Environmental > Aquatic > Freshwater > Lake | place: Tanzania: Lake... | reverse complement strand
AGCCGGGCCTTTTTATTTTTTCTCCCTGCCTGAATAAATGTAACTTTAGTTACATTTATTTATTGCCTTTTTTGATGGATTAGATTAACATTAATTACATTGAAAAAAACAGGGGGGAAAGCATGGACAACCTATATTTAAACATCGGCTTCCTGGTGCTCGGCACCCTCATCTTGATTTATGCCGCTAAGTACCTGGTGGAGGGTCTGATCGGCATCGCCGCCCGGCTGGCGGTGACCCCGTTCATCCTGGCCATGCTGATCATCAGCATCGATCTGGAGGTCTTTGGCCCGGCGGTGATCGGTTCTTATCAAAACCTGACCGCGCTCTCCTTCGGCAGCATCCTGGGCACGGTGGCCTTTTTAATCCTATTGGCCCTGGGGTCGGCCGCCGCCATCTATCCCATTGAGCACCCAGACTTTCCTCTCAAATATATCTTTATATTTGGCGGGGTCATTGCCCTGGTGTTCGCACTTTCCCTGGATGGGAAGATCAGCCGTACGGACGCAGTGATCGCCCTGGTGGTCTATTTTATCTACATTGTTTACCTGATTCGGGATCTGGGACGCACCCGGGCCGCCAAAAGCGAGATCGAGGAGGCCGAGGGCGAGGTCAGCGAGATCGTCAAGGAGCCTACCTGGCATTTCCCCTTGATGCTGATTGGCGGGCTCATCGGCTTGGTGATCGGCTCCTTGCTGGTGATCAAAGGGGTGCGTGTCTGCCTGGGCGTCTGCGGCCTTGCCGAAACCCTTCTGGGGGTGACCCTCCTCGCCATCGCCGTCAACTCGGTGGAATTGGTGGAAGCCATCATCCCGGCAAAGAAGGGACATTCCGAAGTGGTGATCGGCAATGTGGCTGGCAGCTGCGTCTTCCAGTTGCTTTTCACCCTGGGAATTGCGGCCCTGATCCGTCCTTTGCAGGTGGAGCCGGTGGCCTTGTATTATGTTTTCCCGGCGATAACCTTCTCCTGGCTCCTGTTGGTGGTGGTGGTCTGGCATGGCAAAACGCCGCGCTGGGCCGGGGTGGTATTAATGGCCCTCTATATCTTTTTTGTAACGGGGACGGTGATACTGGGGTTGAGGATATGATGTATGGTAGGCCCAAACCTTTTGTCGCTTTATCCCCTTTGTTAAAAAAATTAGTTTCCTCTTAAACAAGGAGAATCCTAATGAAGGTCATGTCTTACAATACTCTATTTGCTGGATATGACAACAATAATAACAGAAGATTTTTGGGGCAACTTGAGTTAATAACTGGGATAAATCCTGACGTACTGTTAGTTCAGGAGGCCAAGAACTTAACGTCCAATGGATCCATTATGCAGTTCGAAATGGAAAAACGTTTAAATATGAGAGGATTTATTGCTCAGGCCCCCCATACGGGGCAAAACACAGGCATTTTCATAAAAGAAGGCATCCAGCCTATAGCGGCAGAAGTTGATTCCATCCATTTTCACCATGCAGTTATGGTATTAAAGGTCAGTATCCCTACTTTTGACAAACCCATAAACTTCATAAGTGCTCATCTTTGCCCTTTTGGACCGCATGTTCGCCTAAGGGAAGTGTGTTACTTGACCAACTATGCGGTTCCAAATGAATTAACTTTATTGGCAGGAGACTTTAATGCGGTTTCACCATATGATCCCGTGCCGAAGGGATTAGACGAACTGCCATCACATTTCCAAGCCAGGTATATCGAGCCTGACGGCGCCGTAAACCATAGCGTCATGAAAACCCTTTATCAAGCGGGTTTTATTGATATAGCCCAGAAACTCGGAAAGCATCACATCCCCACAGTTCCAAGTGCGTCCTTCAAGGGAGCCGAATTTGTCCCCTTTCGGTCTGATTATATTCTTACCACCCTTGCGCTTTCAAAGTATGCCCAATCCTATGCGGTGATTAAAAATGACATCACTGATTATGCCTCCGACCATTACCCAATAATAGCTGAATTTTCCCCATAATTGTCTGCTCCTGGATTGAAAGGGTTTGTGTCTGTTATGATGAAGTTCTCAGCGCACCCTGCAAAATCTTAACTGAGAGTTGACAAAATGACTCTGGATGGTTCAGTTATTACTCGGGGCGGAAAATTGGTTAACCCGAAATGTAGAACAGCCGCCCCCGGCTGTTCCGTTGCAGGCGGGGGCGCCTGCTCTACACCTTCATCTGCTTTATGCTCCGAGTAATATGATTGACAACATTTCAGTTTAACGGCATGTTATAAAGATGAGATGGCTGTTTTTTTCCTATAGTCTGCCTGCCGAACCGTCCAAAGCCAGGGTTTACGTCTGGCGGCAATTGCGAAAGCTGGGCGCGGTTAACTACCAGTCGGTATGGGCAATCCCCCACTCCGCCGAGCGTTTGAACGAACTTAAGAAACTCATTGAGGATATTGAAAAATATCAAGGGGCCAGCCTCCTTATAGCAGGCAATATCTTATTGAAAGGCCAGGAAGAAGGCATCATCAAGGCGTTCGTCGACTCGCGCAATGAAGAATACCGGGAGATTATTGATAAATGCGAGGCGTTCTTCAAAGAAATCGAGTATGAAATAAGCCGTCAGAATTTTATCTTTGCCGAAGTTGAAGAAAATGAAGAGGAACTAGACAAACTAAAACAATGGCTCAAAAAGGTGGAGAAGCGGGATATTCTAAAACCGCCTTTGCGAAAGACGGCCATAGATAAGGTAAAGATGTGCGAAAAGATATTCGAAGACTTCGCTCGCCGGGTTTATGAACATAGTCACCCAAAAAGAAAATAGAGCCAAGCTTATGCCAAGGCTGCCGCTCCTAATGGGGCACGGGAAAAGTTTCCGTGCCCAATTTTAAGTCTTGAGCAGGTCCTCCGGCTTCAATCTGCCCGCCTCCTTCGCCAGCTTCAGAGCCTTAAAGGCCTTATAGTAGGCCGCCTTGTAATAGCTATACTCAGCGCAATATGTTTATGAATATGCGCGAATGAACCATATTAACGATAATCTACTGTAATCAATAAATAATTGGCCTATTGGCATGGTATCAAAATCATTAATCATGTCCATTTATTTATGACGCTATGTATAATAGCTGCTCTATATACGCACACTTGCTAAATATAATAAGAATATTGTATGGTTATCTTAAATGCATCTCATCCCTAACCACCATGTAATACGGTTTTCGGTTTTCGGTTTTCGGTAAAGATAATTACGGATTATCAATAAGTTACAGATCAAGGGCTTATCCGTAAATAACTCCGGCTTTTCGCCGGCGGATTATGGCTGCTGCTAAATGGATCAAGGCGATATAGCTGGAAAGGGTTTTTTCATAACGAACCAAGATTTTGCGAAACCTGTTGAGCCATGAATGGCAGACTTCTACGATCCATCGGCGTGCACGGTAGCCGGGAACAGTTTTTTTCGCCTCGATTTCCTCGCCGCGGCGCCGTACATGCGGGATATAGTCCCGGTCGACTATGCTTTGGTATGCAGGTTTACCGTCATAGCCTTTGTCGGCGCAAAGATGTTGGAGCTTGTCCGCCGCTGGCTCTGGTCGCTTAATGACAATGTTATCCAATACGGTTTCCAGTTGAGTTACATCATGCCGATTCGCCCCGGTGACGACGATCGACAGAGGGACGCCATGCTCTTCTACCAGCAAATGGCGTTTGCTTCCTTTTTTTCCCACGGTCCGTCGGGCTCGGACCAACCGCCTCCTGAGCCAAAGGCGCTTTGGTCATGGCGCTATCAATACTTTGCCACGACCAGGATTTGCCCTCCATTTCATCATATTCCGCCAACCCGGCCCGCCAGATGGCCAGAAATACCCCGGACTTTTCCCACTGCCGAAAGTAGGCATGGATGGAACTGGGGCTACCATATATCTCTTTGGGAAGAGCCTTCCATTGACAGCCGGTGCGGAGAACATAAACAATACCTTCAAATACCTTACGATAATCCAGCGGCTTTCTGCCGCCGCCTTTTTTCCGGATATAAGATTTATTCGAGTCCCTGGTCGGTGGCGGCAAAAGTGGCTCCACACGCTTCCAAAAAGCATCGGAAACAGCCCATGACGGCAACCTTGGCATGCGCACATCCTTTTAGCCTTTTTATAAGTATGCATGCCATATTATTTGATAAATGTCAAGTTAATTACGGATAAGCACTAAGTTTGTTGCACTTGAAAGAGAAAATGGTATAAAATCTCCCTTAGCAATGACAAATTTGATCTAAACTCTTGGGTTGGACGTGAGCAGGCGAGGGCGCCTGCTCCACAAAAAAGGGGCGGCCCCATGGGTCGCCCCCTTTCTTGGCGGCTTGCGCGAGGCTTCTCTACTCCCAGGAATCCTCCAACTGGGTGAGGACCGCCAGTTTCACGGCCTGGACCTTGCGATAGACCCGGGCCGGGGGCCGGGCCTGGCCTTCCACGGTGAGGAGGTCCTTTTCCACGGAGATGCCGAAGAGGCGCTCGTTTTCCTGGAGATAGGGGAGGATCAGGTTCCAGTCCTCTTCGGCCAGGGGCGCCAGTTCCCCGCCGTTGAGCTGCTCGTCCACTATCTGGTTGTAAGGGTCCCGGATATAAATGGCGCCGCCGGAAGCCAGGGAGAACAGGTTGCTGCCGGGATAGGGCGCGGCTTGGGGCTTAAGGCGGCCCCGGGCGTCATATTCCAGGCCGTTGACGATGATGAAGCCGCCGCCGTTTAAGGGATCGCCGGCCATGAAGGACTCGGCCAGGAAGTCCAGGGCGGTGCCGTTGATCACCGCCCGGGGGCGGCCCACCGCGTTGATGAAGGGCCGGCCGGCGGCGTTGCCCAAGACGTAAACCTCGCCGCCTTTGGCGCCGTACATGAAGGTCTGGCCCACGTCGCCGTGGACTACCAGTTTGCCCCGCTTCATGATCTGGCCCAACTGGTCCTGGGCGTTGCCGTGGACCTGAATCTCCATGCCGTCGATGCCCGAAGCCAGGTAGTCGCCGGTGCTGCCGTAAGCGTCGATGCGCACCTCGTCGGTGAGGGGGCCGAGGCCGCAGCCCAGGAAGCGCTGGCCCCGGTAGCCGTAAGTGATGAACCGCTTCCAGCCCAGCCCGAATGCCTGGCAGAGGAACCGGGCGTCGCACTCCTCCCCTTCCGGCGGGAACCCGTGCGCGTCCAGGATTAGGATGGCGTCCGGCCGGTGGGGGGCGGCAAGCGCATCCCGGGTGTCCCAATCGATCCGGCGGTAGCGGCCGGGGGCATCCTGGCCCAGGGCCGGGGTGTCCCGAAAGATGCGGGTCAGGACGTCCATAATTAGGCGGATCAGGTGGCTGCGCTTTTTGTCCCCGGGGTCGTAACGCCGGTCCAAAAGCAGGGTCAGGGCGTTGATGGCGGCGGCTTTGGCCTCATCATTTTTGGCGGCTTCGGCCACCGCGAGTTCCAGGACTTCACGAAATGTGGCGTAGGACCACTGGGGGACGCGCTCCCGGATGCACGAATAAAGGTGTTCGCCCCGGCCGTCCGCCAGGCCCTCCTTCACCAGGCGGGCGGATTCCGAATCCAGTTCCAGATTCACTTCCAGGACGGTGCCGTCCCAGGGCCGCTGATACCAGGGCACGGTCTTGGAATTGCCGAACTTGTCCCGGCAGTGCAGCACCCGATGGCCGTTCCGGGCTTCCAGGGAAAAAATGAAGGCGCCGCCGTCGGTGTGGCTGCCGCCCCGGGCGTTCCAGTAAAGGTCGGCCACGGGGCAAAAGCGCGGGTCTTCGGCGGCCAGAGAAGCCAACGTGGCGTCGATGGCCTGCTTCTCCGAACAGATAAGCCCCAACTGCACCTCCCCTTCGTGCAGCGCGAAGACCTGGGGCCGCAGCATGGAGGTGTCGGTGATGCCGATGAGCTCATACCGCTTCCGCTCCGGGTCGTTCCGGGCGATGATGAAGAACCAGGGGCCGTCGGGGGAGCCATGGATGTTGGCCGACTGGAGCTGCCGGTAAATCTTCTGCTTCTCCGGGGGCAACAAATCAAAGTCCCGCTCCGTGGTGGGGGCCATGGACTCGATGACGTACTCCAGGGGATAGCCGTAGAGGCGGTTCCACAGGTCGAAGGTGAGGACGGCCACCTCGGTGTCCGTGAGGAACTGGGGGAAAAAGTGGCGCTGGCTCAAGTACTCGCTCACCGAGAAGTAGTTGGCGAAATCGCCGTTGTGCACCAGGGCCACGTTGAGCGCGGAGAAGGGGTGAGCGCCCCCGGGGTGCCACACCCGGCCCCGGGTGGGATAGCGCTGGTGGGCGATCCACACGTGGGCCTTGAAGTCCAGCAGATTATAATAAAGGGCCGCTTCCTCGGCGTAACCCACGATCTTCAGGATAATGATATTGCGCCCCTGGGACAGGACAAAGGCTTTCTTCTCGCCCAGGGAGGCGTAATATGCCTGGTTGAGGCGGTAGGAGTTCTGGGCCACGAATTCGTCTTCCACCTTGCGCCAGGGGAGCCCGTAGAGCTTGTGCTGCTGGATGAAGTGCTGGAGCACCTCGGGCTTGACCCGCACGAAATAACGCCAGACCTCCGGGGGCTGGACCTCGAGGTTGGGGATTTCCTCCCGCCAGTTGGCCAGGGTGGGGATCCGCTGGGCATGGTCGATGCGGAAGACCGGGGTGATGAACTGGGCCTCCACCTGGGGCCGCGCCGCCTCATCCAGGAAGGCGATCTGAATGAGGTAGTCCTCGTCCAGGATTTCCTGGGTGACGCCCAGGGTTTCAGGGTCCAGGCCCACCGCGGCGATGCCGCCGCCCTTGCCGTTGCCCCGGTTGTGCATCTGGACGGAGGGCTGGAAGATATGGCGGCCGGCCACCGGCACGCTGCACGCAAAGCCGGTGACCCCACAGCCGCCTTCGTCTTCGCCTTTTATTACCTGTTCCCGGTGGTAGGCGGAAGTGAAGTGGCGGCGGGTGTTAAGTAGTTGGAGGCCGGAGTGGGTCAGATTATTGGTATTTTCCATGGCATTCACCGGTAGAGTTCAAAGTTCAAGGTTCAAAGTTCAAAGTTGCAAAAACTCAGGGGTTTCAAATGGTTATTTAAATTTACTGCCTTTTTTGTCTGAGGCTTTTAGGTATCGGATAAAGCCGGATAGCATACGTGAGACTTCGTCAGCCAGCGCCATAAGACGTTGGTTATGCTCCGCTGATATTAATCCGGCATCCGAAGCGACATAGAGCAATGACTTTACTTCTCCCACCGATCCTTTGGCAGTGGCTAGGAATTGTTGGAATTCCTTATTGCCCTCGCGTTCAAAACCTTCGGCTACGTTAGCCATAATTGACAAGGAGGCGCGACGAAGCTGATCTCTGAGTGCAAAATCCCTGGAAATATCTCCTTTGGCAGTAATCTCGTAAATAAATTTTGTAAGCTCGCGAGCTTTTCTCCAGGCTTCAATATCTTCAAAGCGCACGATTTTCATAGTTCATAGTTCATAGTTCATAGTTCATAGTTCAAAGTTCATAGTTCAAAGTTCAAAGTTCAAAGCCAATATTTGCCAAGTTATCTAACTAGTTCTTGAGCGGATTTAAGCCAATCTTTTTATCCTGTGCAGTAAATACTGCCATTTCAACGTCTCGTGCCCGCCATTTTTCTCCGGTCTGCCTAGTTAATATTTCTGATGTCTCTCTGCACCATCCAACCCAATGTAAATAGTTGGTAAAATCATTTTCAGTTAAAACCCCTTGACCATTATAATTAAAGTTAGTTAATTTATATTTCTTATTAATATTATGCCCTTCTTGAAAATGCTCATTAACCCATTTTGCTACCCTTGTATCGACCATTGGAAATGTATCAGGATGAGCGAATGCTGGGAATGTCAATGTGGTTGCGAGAACCGGGGCAGTAAATCCCAGCATCGTCCTTATACTTCGCAAGTTATTTAGATTTTGGTCCTTGAGAAATATTAAAACAGCGTTCCACAGATTTTTCGGTAAAATATTAGACCTCTGGACATGATCTTTGACGTTATCAGTTTTTATATCGCGTCTTCCGCCTTGAGAGAATAATTTCCAAAAAACAACTTCGAGGAAGGCTGCGATATGATTAGGGGCTGTCTCTCTGAAGCGATTTTCAAAAGCCATCGTGGAAGTTCTGTCCCCTTGAATGAGCATTTCAAAAAATCCAGGAAATTCATGGGATCTGCGATAAGCCCTCAAATCAACCGGGTAACAATATAAATTCAAGGCTCTTGTCCAACTGTCAGGCATTCAATAGTCTCCTTTCTTTCCGAACCAACTTTGAACTTTGAACCTTGAACTTTGAACTAAGCCCCGCGTCTTATATCATCATCCACCGGCCTATCAAAATAATCCAGGTGGACCAACGTATCGGTGCGGCCCACCAGTTCCCGGATGGAGCGCAGACCCAGGCGGCGCAGGATCTCCTTGAGCTGCCAGCTCCAGGAGTGGTACAGATTGCTCACCCGGTTGGCGCCCCATTCCACGGTCATCAGGTCCGCCAGTTCCGGGTCGGTGGTGGCGATGCCCCGGGCGCAGCCCCGGCCGGATTCGCAGTTGTGGCAGCGCAGGCACTCCAAGGCCACCAGCTCCGAGGTGCCGAGCTGCACCCCGTCCGCGCCCAGGGCGATGGCCTTGGCCACGTCGAAGGCGGTGCGGATGCCGCCGGAGGCGATGAGGGTGACCTGCTCCCGGATGCCTTCGGCCCTTAAGAATTGGTGCACCTTGGGAATGGCATACTCCACCGGCATGGCGATGTTCTTTTTGGCGATATCCGGCGCCGCGCCGGTGCCGCCGTAGCTGCCGTCCAACTGCACCACGTGGGCGCCGGCGTAATATGACCCCACCGCCACCATGTCCACGTCCGTGGGGGTGGAGACCTTCACGGACACCAGGGCCCGGGGGTTGATTTCTTTAATCCAGTCCAGGTGTTTCTTATGGTCTTCCACGGAATAGACGCTGTGGAAGGGGAAAGGCGAAAACAGGGCCATCCCGGTGACCGACTCCCGCATGCGGGCCACCGCGGGAGTGACCTTGTCCCCCAGGAGGTGGCCGCCCAACCCGGGTTTGGCCCCCTGGGCGTATTTGAACTCCACCATCCGCACCCGCTGAATGGTCTCTTCCCGCACCCCAAAGAGGCCGGTGGCCACCTGGGTGACCACGTGGTTATCATAAGGGATGAGGTGTTCGGGATAGCCGCCTTCCCCGGTGCTCATCAGGCTGTTGAACCGCTGGGCGGCCCGCACCCGGGAGAGGATGGTATTGATGCTCACCGAGCCGAAGGACATGCCGCCGCCGTACCAGGGCACCCCCATGGTGATGTGGGGGCGGCCGTCCCGCCGGCGGTTCATTTCCAACTCCAGGGAGATGTCGGCGTGGGTTAGTTTGAAGTCCGGGGGCCGGGTGGGAAAGATGAACCGCAGCCGGTCGAAGCCGCCGCCGGAGCCGCCGGTGCGGTATTCCAGGTCGTGGGCGGGGAGGCCGCCGAATTCGGCCTGCCACCAGGTGGCCAGGAGCAGGTCCGCGGTCCAGCGGCGGTCCCCCAGGGCGTTGTAAGAGGGATGGAGGCTCACCCGGAGGGCCGCGGCCGGGCATTGGGCCACGCAGTAATAGGGCTTGTCCTGGCAGGCGGCCGCGCCGATGCACAGATAGCTCTTGGGCCGCCGGAGATAGCTGCCGGCCTTGGTGAAGACCCTCTGGGGGCAGACTTCCGTGCAGCGCCCGCACTTGATGCAGCGTGACTCGCTGCGCCACACCCGGTGCTTGCTCAAGGCGTTGCGGAACCGGGAAGGAGTGTGCACGGGCTCCCAGGCTTGGCCTGGGGACCAGGAATCGATGGATAAAGCGTTTTCAGCGGTTGACATGCTTATCTCTTTTGAGTTTCGAGTTTCAAGTTTCGAGTTTCGAGAAGAAGCCCTTGTATGATTAAGGTTTATGATTCCACAGTTTCATGAGTTTCAAAGTTTTCCTTAACCGAAGACCGAAGACCGAAGACCGAAGACCAAAAACTCGAAACTTGAAACTCGAAACTCGAAACTCGAAACTACTTAAGTGGGTTCTCTTTTTAAAATTTCCCCTTCCCGGCCGGCGAACAGGGGCCCGAAGATTTCTTTTTCCAGGTCTTCCAGGAACATGGCC
>Ga0194125_10014495_pt1 | contig 10079 bp, 7 predicted proteins | sample TA2KigC250mmetaG_FD_148626 | JGI IMG/M metagenome (GOLD analysis project Ga0194125, IMG submission 148626) | Freshwater microbial communities from Lake Tanganyika, Tanzania - TA2015034 Kigoma Deep Cast 250m | ecosystem: Environmental > Aquatic > Freshwater > Lake | place: Tanzania: Lake... | reverse complement strand
CACATCGCGACCTACTACGAGCAGGCCGCCTTCCTCGACAGGCAGTTCGGCCGGCTCGCGAGCGCCCTCAAACGCGCCGGCGTCTGGGACAACACCCTCGTCCTGTTCACCGCCGATCACGGCCTCTCGCTCAACGACCACTACCAGTGGCGCCACGGCCCGTTCCTCTTCGACCAGGTCGTCAACGTCCCGATGGTCTGGCGCCTCCCGGGCCTCGCGCAGCCGAGCGTCACCGACGAACTCGTCGAGAGCATCGACATCCTGCCGACAGTCCTCGACGTCTGCGGCATCGATGCACCTCCCGGCGTGCAGGGGCGTTCGCTCGTGCCGCTGATCCGCGGGGAAGAGGGCGCGCAGGGCAAGGACTCCGTGCTCTTGCAGGAGCGCCAGGCCCCCGATCTCGCCGCGCGCGGCCTGGACCCCGCCACCATCCACCAGGTCGCGGTCCGCACCGCCGACTGGAAGCTGATCCACTACCTCGACTACCCGCATGGCGAGCTGTACGACCTGCGCAACGATCCCGGTGAGTTCGAGAATCTGTGGGCCGACCCCGCGCACCTACCTCAGCGCCGCGAGCTGGAGGCCCTCCTCATGGACCGCCTCGCCGGCGCGCACGATCCCTTGCCCACCCGCCCCTACGACTGGTAACAACGGGGTCACGTCTTTAAATTTTAATCTTGGCGCCCGCACCGGAAGCCCTGCAAGCGATGACCGAGTACGAGGCCGAGATCCGCCACCTCCGCTCCGACGATGTTGACCGCGTCCTCCGCTTCTTCGCCGCCCTCGGTCCCGAGAGCCGCACCACCTTCGCGCCCCACGCGTTCGACGCGGAAAACGCCGCGCGCATCTGCCGGACCTCCGACGGCATCGACAACGTGCGGCTGGTGGCGGTGGAGGACGGCGAGATCGTGGGCTACTGCTACTTCGAGAGCCGCGATCTGCCGTACCCGACGGTGGGCCTGGGCATCGCGGATCACGCCCAGAACCGGGGTCTCGGGCACCGACTGATGACAGCCCTCATCGCCGAGGCGCGGCGGCTGGGGAAACCGGGCCTCGACCTCACGGTCTGGAAGACCAACCCTCGGGCCCAGCGCGTCTACACGGCAGCGGGCTTCCGGTTCACCGGGGAGACGCCCAACCGCGTCGAGTTCACGATGCACCTGGACCTCAGCGAGCCAGCCGACGCCTGATCAGCGCCGCGACCCGCTCCACCTGCCGCTCGTCCAGCGCATCCGTGACCACCACCTCCGCGTGCTTCCGCGATGGCTCCACATGCTTCGCGTGCATCGGCCGCACGGTGGCCTCGTACTGCGCCAGCACCGACCGCAGCGTCCGCCCGCGAGCCGGCCCGACATCCCGCCGAATGCGTCTCGCGAGCCTCAGATCGGCCGGCGCATCCACAAAGACCCTCACCTCGAGTAGCTCCCGCACCGACGGCGCCGCCAGCAGCAGCATCCCCTCCACGATGACCACTTCCGCCGGGCGCACCCGCTGCGTCCCGGCCAGCCGCGCATGGGTCCGAAAGCAGTACCGGGGTGCCTCGATGCTCCGACCCTCGCGCAGCGCCATCGCGTCGCGCGCGAATCGCCGGTTGTCCAGCGCTGCGGGCGCATCGAAGTTGAGCGTTGCCCGCTGCGCGATCGGCAGCCGGCTCTGGTCGCGATAGTAGTCGTCGTGGTGCAGCAGGGAGACGCCCACCCCCTTCAGCAGCCGCCTCAGCGACCGCACGAGGGTCGTCTTCCCGCTGCCCGAACCACCCGCGATCCCGACGATCAGACTCGCCGCTCGGCCCATGCTCCTCCCCTCACCCCGGTCGTTAGGAGGACAGGCATTCCTGCCTGTCCGTCCTGCCCTCCTTCACGCTCCTTACCCCCGAGTCCTCGCCCCAGACTGTGCCGCGGGCCTTCGAAGCCGTAGGAGGACAGGCATTCCTGCCTGTCCGCCGTGACCTCCTTCGCGCTCCTTGCCGCCGAACCCTCGTCGAGGAGTATGCCCAGAGGCCCACCGCCAAACAGGAATCTGCGATTCCTGTCCGAGCCGTTCCGGTGTAGGGGCGCGATTCATCGCGCCCGCCCATGTAGGGGCGCCATTCATGGCGCCCGAGAATCGACATCGCGGACTCCCATACAGGAGAACCTCGCGGCCCTGCGGAACGTTATGGGCAGTGTGCGCGCCTCGCGCGCACCGTCAATCGGAGAGTTCACCCCATGCAGGTTCTGGCATCGGTAGGCGCGCTGGCGCTGCTTGTGGCGGCGCCCGGCGCGGCTGAGGCTCCGCAGCCCGCTTCTCCCGAAGTTCAGCAGCTCCTGGACCAGGCTCTGGCCTTGGCCCAGTCCGTGCCGGATCGGGCCGAGCGCGCTGACGCCGTCGGTCGCGTCGCCGGCGAGATCGCCCGCTACGATCCGAAGCGCGCGCTGCAGGAGCTGAAGAAGGACTTCGAGACCCACGAGGCGTCCTCGGCGATGGCCCGGGCGGCCGAAGTTCTCGCCCGCGACAACCGCCTCCTCGGCCTCGCGACGCTGCTGCGGGTCAAGGAGATCTCGACCCTGATGGTCGCGCTGTCGCGCATCGTCGCGATGGAGATCATCAGCGACTACGACGAGGCGCGCAAGATCGTCGATCACGTCGAGCCGATCACCGTCCAGCGGATGGTCGAGCGCGAGGTCACGCGCGTGGTCTGGGCGGACGTGCCCGGCGACCGCGCCACCGCCGTGGACGCCGCCCTCCGGTGGGCGCAGGGGGTCGCGGACCCGGTCACGCGGGACGAGTCTCTCGCCTTCGCGGCCGAGGGCGCGGCCACGCTTGACGTGACGCGGGCGCAGAGCATCGCCGATGGCATCCGGGATGTCGAGCCTCGGGACCTCGCCTTGCGCCTGATCGTCCAGCAGGTGGCCGCCTCCGACGTGGACGCGGCACAGGCGCTGATGGGGCGCATCCAGACGCCGCTTCAGCGCGGTCTGGCCGGCGCGGAAGTGGTGGGGGGTCTCGCGAAGGCGGGCCGCACTCGGGAGGCGCTGGCCCTGGTCACGGCCGTGCGGACTTCGGTGGCAGAGGATCTCGAGAGCCCGCTCGACCAAGCCCTCATCCGCGAGCGGTTGGCCCTGGCGATTGCCGATCTGGACCCGCCCGCCGCGTTGAGCATCGTCAGCGAGCTCTGGCCTCCGGCGAAGCGCTATGCCGTGCAGTGTCGCGCCGCCCGCAGCGTGGCGGCGCGCGATCCGAAGCTGGCGAAGGACCTCCTCCGGGACGCCCTGATCGAGGTCAAGCGGATCGACGCGCCGCTCTTCCAGCGCGAAATCGTCGCCGAGGCTCTGGCCTCCGCTGCCCTGGTAGCGCCTGAGCAGTTGAACTCGATGACCCAGGACCGCCCCGAACTCGTGCAGCAGGCGTTGCCGGACGCGGTGCGGTCTCTGTTGCTTACCGACCCGGAGGCGGCGGTCAAGCTGACGGACCGGATCGCGGATGCGCACGTCGCCCAACAGGCCCGGGCGGGGATCGTCTGCGCGGTCGCGTCCAGCCACCCGGACCTCGCGCGCCGCGTGGCTGACGAGCTGCAGCTGCCCGGCCCGAAGAGCGCCGCGCTCGTCGCCTTGGCCCAGGCCGCCTCCGCCGGCTGACAACGGCCCATGTAGGGGCGCGATTCATCGCGCCCGCCATGTAGGGGCGTGATTCATCACGCCCCAATCCTGATGACGCTATCCACCGCGCTCGTCACGGCCTGCGTTGACTGACGGAGGATCATTCTGCTATACTGCGGCGTCTGGTGATGCACGGACCCGCCACTTCGTGGCGCCGGGCCCTCATGTCGGGCAAGCACTCCATGCGCCAGGTTTGACCCGCTGTTGTGGGAGGGGCTTCAGCCCCGACCGTTCGGGGCCGGGCGGGCGCCACTGTCGTCGGGCCGTAGGAGCGGCTTCAGCCGCGATGCCTTCAGGAACCACCAGCACGAGACGGCCGTTACCCTCAACGTTGTGACAGGCTGCAGAGAGGCGATCCGCGATGATTGAGGTCGAAGGGCTTACGAAGTACTTTGGCGTCTACCCGGCTATCCGGGAGGTGAGCTTCCGCGTCGAGGAAGGCGAGGTCGTGGCCTTCCTGGGCCCCAACGGGGCGGGGAAGACCACGACGATGCGGATTCTCACCAGCTTCACGGCGCCCACCTCCGGGAAGGCGTCGATTGCCGGCTACGATGTGTGGGACGACTCCCTCAACTCCCGCCGGCACATCGGCTACCTCCCGGAGATCTCCCCGCTGTACACCGAACTCAGCGTCCGCCAGCAGCTGATGTTCGGCGCCCGCCTGTGCGATTACCCCGAGGACAAGCTCGCGGGCCGCGTGGATGACGTGATAGACCTGTGCGGCCTGGCGGAGCGCGCCGATGCGCTCATTCACAAGCTGTCCAAGGGTTACCGCCAGCGCGTCGGCCTCGCTCTGGCGATTGTCCACGACCCGCCCGTGGTGATCCTCGACGAGCCGACGATCGGTCTGGACCCCAAGCAGGTGGTGGAGACCCGCAAGCTGATCAAGCAGCTCGGGAAAGAGCATACCGTCATGCTCTCCACCCACATCCTGCCTGAGGCCCAGACCATCGCCGAGCGCGTCATTATCATCAACGAGGGGTCCATCGTCGCCGAGGACACGCCCGACAACCTCACCGCCCAGATCCGCCGCGCGCGCACGCTCCATCTGCGCGTCAAGGACACCAGCCCCACCGTCGCCGGCCGCCTGCGCGACATGGCCGGGATCAGCGGCGTGCGGCGGACGGCCGAGATGGGCGACGGGGCCTGCTATGAGATCGAGACTCCCGTGGACGGACGCGACATCCGCGCGGAGATCGCGTCCTTCGTCGTGAACAACAACTGGGGCCTGTTGGAGATGACCACCATTGAGATGACGCTGGAAGATGTCTTCCTCCGTCTGACCACTGAAGAGGAGGGAGCCGCTTGATGAAAGCGATGGTAGAGGTCCTTTTCAAGCAAGGCTTCGTTGCCTGGATCGTCCTGGCAGCGGGCATCGTGCCTCTGATCCGCTACCTGTTCTCCACCCAGGCCGAGGGAGCACGCCGGGCCGCCCGGATCGCGAGCCTGGTGCTCATCGCGATCGGTCTGGGCTACGTCGGGTACTACCTCTGGTTCGCCCACCGGGGCGCTGAGCCGCCCTGGAATCCTGCCTGCCTGGCCAATCTGGCCTTCGCCGCGATGGTGCTGGGCGCCGTCGCCGCCTATGCGCTCTGGCTGCCGCGCTGCTGGCACGTCACCGTGAAGGAGCTGCGCACCTACTTCGCCTCCCCCATTGCCTACTCGGTGATGATGGCGGTCTTTGGCATCAGCAACTTCATCTTCTGGTTGACGCTCAAAGACCTGCAGGGGGGCCGGCAGGGCGAGAACATCGCCATGACGACGATGACCACCTGCTTCCTCCTGGTGCTCATCTCGCCGCTGCTGACGATGCGCCTGCTGGCCGAGGAGAAGCGCTCGGGCACCTATGAGATCTTCATGACCCGGCCGGTTCACGATCTGCAGGTCGTGGTCGGCAAGTTCTGGGGCGCGATGGGGGTCATGCTGGTCATGATCGCCGTCCTCTTCATCCAGCCCTTGCTCGCGGAACTGGGCGGCAACCCGGACTGGGGCCCGATCTGGAGCGCCCACGTCGGCCTGATCGGCTGGTCGGCGGCCTTCGTCGCCATCGGCGTCTTCACGTCCGCCCTCACCTCCAGCCAGATCGCCGCCGCCGCGATGTCCTGGTTCATGATGATCGTCCTGTGGCTGCTGTCGGCGCTGCGTTCCGTTGACCCGGGGAGGCCGATCTCCAAGGTCGGCGAGTACCTCTCGATCAGCGGCGTGATGGAGGAGTTCGCGCGCGGCACCATCGACACAACGCGCCTGATCTACCTGGCGTCCGTGACCGTCTTCTTCCTGTTCGCAGCCTGGATGACGCTATTCGCAACCCGCTCCCGCTAGGGACAGGCGCTCGGTGGCGACCTAACCGGTGTTGGCCATGCCCGGGGAAACCCGGCATCGCCGAGTCGTCGTAGGGGCAGAGCGTGCTCTGCCCACGCCGTAGCCGTCAACCCGAAACTCGAAACCCGAAACCCGAAACCCTCAACGTCGCGGTGGGTGAACAACAATGACTGACGACAAAGACCGTGACCTCGGTACGGACGAGTCCCCCGAGGACGAGCCCGAAGAGACGCCCGAGGAGAAGCCCAGGCGCAAGGGCAAGCGCGATGCTGCGCCCGTGGAGCGCAAGAGCCGGCGCGAGCTGCGCGCGGAGCGCCAGGCCGAGGCCCGCCAGCGCATCCACGACCCGCGCGCCATTGCGGCGCTGGGCGAGGAGCGCCCGCTGCTCGAGCAGCTCGGCATCCCGGCCTTCTTCGCCGGCCTTGGTACGCTCCTTGTCGGCATCGGCTGGGCGATCATCCTCCAGGCGCTCAAGCGCCCCGGCCCGATCGTCTGCCTGACGCTCGGCGTCATCCTGCTCGCCTACGGCGTCTTGTTCGGCCTGCGCACGGTGGCCCGGCAGATGCACGGGCGCGGCTTCCTCGTTGTGCTCGTGGCCATTGCGCTCACCTTCGCCGTGCTGCTGATGCTCGTGGGCGTGAATGCGCTCTTCCTGACACGGACCGTTCGCATCGACAAGACCCAGAGCCGCTACCTCAGCCTCTCGGCTCAGTCCCGTGACGTCGTCAGGAAGATCACGCAGGACGTGAACATCTACGTCGTCATCCAGCGCAACGCCCTGCAGTTCACCTCCTACAATCTCGATCAGGTGCGGCGTCTCCTGCACGAGTATGAGGTCGTCAGCGACCACATCAAGTGGGAGATCGTGGACATCTACCGCGATCCTGAGCGCGCACAGGAGCTGGGGGTCACCTTCCCCGGCAAGGCCCTCCTCAAGAGCGGCGACAAGCGCGAGGAAGTCACCCTCAGCAACGACAATGAGCAGAACCTCACCAGCGCCATCCTGCGCGTGACCAAGCCGGAGAAGGAAGCCGTCTACTACCTCACCGGGCACGGCGAGTTGAAGCTCGAGGAGTTCGGCAGCGACCGCATGGGCTGCTCGGCTCTGCGCAAGGCGCTGACGAACGTTCAGCTCGACGTCAAGGAGCTGGCGCTCAAGCAGAGCAACGAGGGCGCCAAGCCGCCGATCAATGTCGAGGTCAAGGGCCTGGAGAAGGACACGGGTAAGGCGGCTCTGGAGAACATCCCTCCCGAGGCCAAGGCCGTGATGGTCCTGGGGCCCAAGACTCCTCTGGCCAAGAGCGAGATGGACGCCCTTAGCCGCTACCTGGATCAGAAGCAGGGCGGACTGTTCATCGCTCTCGCCTATGAGCCCGGCGCGCCGGACTTCCACGAGATCCTGGGCAAGTACAACGTGACCGTTGAGCCGGGGATCGCGGTTGACCCCTACAAGCGTACAGACCGGATGGGGACGCCGCTCATCGAGACCCCGCAGGGCCATGACGTGTTGAACAACATCACGGTCCTTGAGACCCCGGCCTGCCGCGTCTTCCAGATCCCCGAGACGCCGCCCCAGGAGAACCCCTACGGCGGCCCGCCTCCGAAGCAGGACGCCATCTCGCTGCTCAAGACCAGCGGTGAGGGGCTCGTGGCGCAGGTGAAGCCGGCGCCGCAGGGGAAGGGCCTCACCATCGCGGTGGACCCAAACAGCCCACGCAGCGAGCGTACGCTGGCGGTGCTCATCGACACGAAGAAGGAGAAGCCGCCGACGCCGCCGGGCATGCCCGAGATGCCCGAGCCCGAGGAGCCGGGCCCCGGCAATCGCATCGTGGTGGTCGGGAGCTACCTGATGCTCACCGACCAGCTCCAGCCGCAGCTGCCCGTGGCCGGAGTGAACACTGACTTCGTGGCGCAGGCCGTGAGCTGGCTGGCCGGCGGGCAGGCGATCTCGATCCCGGAGCGGAAACCTCCCACCGTCACAATCGGCTTCAAGCCGATCACGAGGAAACTGGTCGGGCTCGTCCTCGTGGGGTTCATCCCGCTGGGCACGATCGTCATCGGTGTCGTCGTCTGGTGGCGCCGTCGCTAGTCGGGGACTGTCGAAGTCCTGAGTTGTTAGGGACTGTCCAAGTCCTGATCCCGCCTCAGCGGGATCAGGACGCATGGACTGTCCCCTGTTGCCTTAGCCTCTCACCCGCCAAACGTAGGAGGACAGGCATTCTTGCCTGTCCCCACACTCGCATACGCCCGCGAAGCACGCCAGCGGAGGTGACCGGAGATGAAGACTCTGAAGCGAAATGGCATCGCGGCGGCCGTCATCGCGGCCCTCGGCATCCTGGCCGGCATCTGGGTGCTGACCAGGGACGTTGAGTTCGTGAGGAACGAGAAGGGCGAGCGCGACTGGGGCAACATCCAGGAGCGCGAACAGGACAAAGACCAGCTGTTCAAGTTCCTGGGCCACGACGTCAGCAACATCGACATCACCGTCCGCGAGGTGGACTACACCTACATCACCGACGCGGAGAAGAAGAAGGCGGAGCAGGCCGCGACCTCCCCGCCGGAGACCAAGACCGGCGAGGCGAAGACCGGCACGCCGGAGGCCAAGCAGCCCACCGCTGAGCCCCTCGCCGTCCCGGAGTCCCAGCAGAACGTGAAGGAGCGCAAGCTCGGGCTGGCCCGCGTGGACGGCAAGTGGACGCTGACAGCTCCCATCCACGGCAAGGCCGACCAGGGCAGCGCCGATGGGCTGGCGACCGCCATCGCCGAGCTACGGGTAAAGGGGACCGTACCCGACGTTACCCCTCTTGACCCCAAGTACGGCCTGAACAACCCTAGCGTCATCGCCCAGGTGTCGCTGAACAAGGGCCGCCAGATCACCCTTCTCATCGGCCGCGACACGCCCGTCGGCTCGGACGTCTACCTCATGATCGAGGGCCGCCGCACGCTCTACTACGCCTCCAGCTCCGTGAAGACCTCGCTCATCAAGGAGCCCAAAGACCTCCGCGACAAGAAGGTCGCGCAGTTCGAGACCGAAGACGTCAAGGCCCTCGTCCTGGACGCCGACGGCAGCCGCCTCGTCTGCGAGCAGACCGGCAAGAAGAAGGAGCGCGAATGGTGGCTCACCAAGCCCGCCGAAGCGCGCGCCGACAACACGACCGTGGAGGACGTGCTCAGCGCCGTCAAGAACCTCGAGGCCAAGGACTTCGTCGATGACGTGAAGTCCCTCGGCGCCTACGGGCTCGACAAGCCGACCGTCGTCGTCCGCCTCGACTTCGGCAAGGACGAAGACGACGTCGTCGTCAAGCTCGGCAAGCACACCCAACACGCCGTCGCGGACACGACTTCCTCCTCGACGAGCACCCCGAAGGACATGATCTACTGCATGACCGACGGGCGGGACGAGATCTTCCTCGTCGAGGCCGACATCGAGGGCAAGCTCAAGAAGAAGCCCATCGACCTCCGCGACACCGACATCGTGGACTACGAGACCAACAAGGTCGATAAGATCACGATTGAGCGCAAGGGGCAGAAGACCATCGAGTTGGTCAAGGCCGATGGGAAGTGGAGCATCCAGAAGCCGGAGTTCGCCAACGCCGACTTCTCCAAGGTGGACAATCTCCTCTGGGACGTCAAGGACCTGAAGGCGTCCGAATTCCTGGACGACAAGCCGATCAGCCCAACCGTCTCGGGCTTGGACAGCCCCGAGATCAAGGTGACGCTCTCCGTCGAGGGCCAGAAGACGCCGATCGAGGTGAAGTTCGGCTACCAGGACAAGACCGGGCGCTACTACTGCCAGACCAGCACGCTCAGCGCGCCCGTCCTCGTGGACAACTCCTCCCCGTCGAAGATTCCGACGAGCCTCGACGCCCTCAAGGAGCAGAAGGCGGAGACCCCGCCGAGCACCATGCCGTCCGTGACACCCAAGGCCACCACGACACCACCGACCGGCGCGACGCCACCTGCGCCGCCGGCGCCGACGAAGGAGACGAAGTAGCCTCGCCGGCCCGTTGGACCAAACTCACCGCGCCGGGAGCCTCGTCGCTCCCGGCGCAGTTGTTGGTGGCACGCGCGGCTCGCGCGTGATCGCGCCGTTCGACCCCGGAAGGTGCCTCCGCCTCA
>Ga0194125_10014494_pt1 | contig 10080 bp, 9 predicted proteins | sample TA2KigC250mmetaG_FD_148626 | JGI IMG/M metagenome (GOLD analysis project Ga0194125, IMG submission 148626) | Freshwater microbial communities from Lake Tanganyika, Tanzania - TA2015034 Kigoma Deep Cast 250m | ecosystem: Environmental > Aquatic > Freshwater > Lake | place: Tanzania: Lake... | reverse complement strand
TAGCGCACGCCTGAGCGACGAGCTGGATATTTTTGTGCAAGGCTGTCAAGACCAGTGGCTTCGGCAGGCACGTGACCGCATTGATGTATTGATGACAGGAATTGACTTGGATGTGACTCTCGGTGGCATCTATGTTGACTCCGAAGTGTTGAAAGCAACAGATGACAGGGACCTGCTTGACCTTCTGAAACGCAAGAATTCTGTTTTTCCTGAGAGTGACCTGAAGCAGTTGCTTAGCCATGGGCTATGGACTATTGTTGGCAACGCTCCCTATAACCTGGTCCTAGATCTGTTGGCTAATCTTCCTCAAGACACCCCTGCAGCCAAGTATGATCTGTTTATTAATCAATTCAGCATGCGCCGGATCATTATGCTGCGCTATGCACTGATACGTTTCCATCTGGAAACAGCTTCGCCCATGTATGACTATGACTTCATGGAGATAATTCAAGCAATTCCAACCTCTCAACGCGCTGGGCATCGCGCGTTCATTCCATTTCTACGGCGTCTCTCGGAGATACTAGCAGCGATTCCATATCAGCGAACAATGCTGCCTGCCACAGCGCCACGCGAATTCTGGCTCCAGTCTATTAATCTGGAACGACAACGCGAACAGTTGTATCTCGACATCTGGAGAGAGACGCAGGGGAAGGCTTTCATCCCGTATCGGCGATACTACACCAACTTTGACGAATGGCTGCGTATGAACTCTGCATGGATACGACTTACGGATGACTTGCTACAGAATAAACGGGCCATGCTTTATCAGCTTGGTCTCGTACGTCCAGAATATGTGACAGAGTGCATTCGGCAACACAGAACGGGCCAGAAGAGTCGCCGGCAACAGATAATCTGCCTGATGAGCCTGGAGTTGTATCTGCGGGAGTATTTTACTTGAGTGACTATACTCAGCAAGTGATTCGAGGCAACTCGACCGTGTTAGGCATCACCCCTGCCCGTGGCGGCTCCGTAGGAGTGCCGCGCAAGAACATCCGACCCATAGCGGGCAGGCCGCTGATAGCATATACCATCGAGGCGGCCATGGCCAGTCAACGCCTCTCGTGCTTTGTGGTGACCACCGATGATGTGGAGATAGCGGATGTTTCACGACAGTGGCACTGCCCCGTGCTGATGCGCCCGCCTGAGCTGGCTGCCGACAACACACCTATGGTGCCTGTGGTCGAACATGTGCTGACCACTCTGCGCCCCACTCATGGTGAATTCGACTTCGTGGTCCTACTACAACCAACGACCCCCTTGCGGACAGCTGACGACATTGATAAGGCAGTTGAGTTGTTGGAAGAGAGTGGCGCAGATTCGGTCATCAGTGTTTACCAGGTGGCGGATCATCATCCAGCGCGAATGTATCGTCTGGTCGAGGGGCGGCTGATACCTTACGAGGCTGAACCGCCCGGGTCGCTGCGCCAGGAGTTACCTCCTGTCTATCATCGGAATGGAGCCATCTATGCTTGTCGCTACACGCTGATTGTCGAACAGCATACTCTCATGGGCCCTGACTGTCGCCCGTATGTGATGCCGCGCAGCCGGTCCCTTAACATAGACGACGAGTTTGATTTGCGGATTGCAGATTGCTTGTTGCAGGTTGAACAAGGCTCATGATTCGGATCACTGCAGTAGGCGACATAAATCTGGGGGGGGACTTTGCGGTCCATGCTCAGAACCGCGAAGGCGCATTTCAAAGGCTGAGGCTGTTTCGTTATCAGTTACCGCCGAGTGATGTTGTGTTTGCGAACCTCGAGGGACCAGTCACTTCTCAGCATCCTTTTTACGATGACTTGTTTCACATAACGAATCCACTGTGGTACCCCGATGTTCTGGCCGACCTTGGTTTCAATGTAGGGTCTCTGGCCAACAACCACATCATGGATTTTGGCGAAATGGGATTGATTAGTACCCTGGCCGCCTGTCATGGAAAATTGCTAGTAACAGGGGCAGGCCGTAATCTTGCTGAGGCGCAACAACCGGCAGTAATCTCGACCGCAGATGGTACGAAAGTGTGCGTGATCGCTATGGCCGATGAATGGCCAGATGGTAAGCATATGATAGCCTCGTCTTCTAGACCAGGCTACTGGAGTCTCTATCACCCAAGCGTTGAGCGGGTGGTTACAGAGTGCGTTGCTAAATTCGATGTTGTTATTGCTTACATTCATTGGGGATTGTTGTCGCTATATCAACCCAAGCCGGATCATCGGCGCTTCGCACATCACCTGATTAGCTTGGGTGTCCCGCTAGTAATAGGAAGTCACTGCCATCATATTCAGGGTTTTGAGACTGTTAGCGGTGGCCTGATTGCCTATGGGTTAGGCGACTTCTGTTTTCCCAGGATCGTTGGCGATGGATTCGATTTGAACTTCGGCAACGCCGCGCGTGATTCGGTGGTTCTGCATGCTACGATTCTTCAAAACCGTGAGGTTACGCAGTTTAAGTTTGTGCCCTGGTGCTTTGACGACAATGATGGCTTGAGCCGGTTGACCGGAGAAGCGGCAAAGGCCGTGTTAAATGAACAGCGTCGTTTATCAAGGGGCTTTGCCGCCCGAGACTATGTTAAATGGTTTCAATTGTACAATTCACGTCAACCCGGATCGAATGCCGTGCGTCTGCGCAAGAATATCAGCCGTTTGCTAAGCCGCATACGTATCAAACTGAGGGCAATCTGATGAGCCGTATCTTGAATGCTGAGCCCGACGGTTACTCGGCCGATGCCCGTGAGACACTTCGTACCTTGGGTGACGTGGTAGAGCTGCGACTGTCGCGTCAGCAGCTCCTGCAAATGATTGCAGACTTTGACGTGCTCATTGTGCGGCTCGGCATTAGAGTCGATCGCGAGGTGTTGGATTCGGCTACACGGCTACGATTCATTGTTAGTGCTACTACGGGCTTGGATCATATTGATGTGACCTATACTGAGAGCCGAGGCATTGCGGTCTTAAGCCTGCAAAGTGAAAAGGAGTTCCTGCGTTCGATTCCAGCCACGGCCGAGCACACTTGGGCCTTGTTGCTGTCATTGGTGCGCCATATCCCAAAGGCTTGCGCGTCGACGATAGCTGGCGAGTGGAACCGAGATGCTTTCCGTGGGCACGATTTATGCGGCAAACGGCTGGGTATCCTTGGACTGGGACGTGTTGGAGAGAAAGTGGCACGATATGGGGTTACCTTTGGAATGGATGTGGCAGCTTATGACCCGCATCGTGCTGACTGGTTGCCGGATATTGTTCGATGTGCGACTTTGCTGCAATTGTTGGAACGATCAGATGTCCTGAGTGTCCATGTGCCGTTGAATGCTGAAACCGAGCGGATGATTGGTCGGGCGGAGATCGGTCATTTGCCAACTGGCGCCTGGTTGCTCAATACATCGCGTGGCGGCGTGTTAGATGAAGTTGCTCTTGTGGAAGCTCTTGAAAGTGGTAAGTTAAGTGGCGCTGCCTTGGATGTGTTAGAGGAAGAATACGACAAAGAAGGGCGTATAAACAGCCCGATTATGGTTTATGCCCGCCAGCATGATAATTTATTGATTACACCGCACATTGGCGGCGCAACGGTGGAGTCTATGGCCCGTACGGAGGTGTTCATGGCAGAAAAACTTCGCCGGCACCTTGCCAGGCAGGATATGGTTTGATCGAGACTCGCAGGATCCTGTCAACAGCTATGAGTGTTCTGATGAGTGTTCTGTTTGAACGGAGCACAGTTATTGCCAGGATATTCACCTTAGGATTCTTGGTGGTCTTTCTAATCTCCACGACGTGGCAGCATGGGCTGGGGCAGGCTCTCGCAATTAACCTGGCTTATGTGCAAGTCTCACCTTTGCTATCAGGAGAAGCCTTAAGCGGCGCAGACAATCGGTTTCCAGGAGTATCTTCCGCCGTTATCATTCCTGAAAACAGCAGCTACCTATGGTTACAGGCGCTATTGAAGATGAAAATTGAGGATTACAGAGGGGCTGAGGAAACCTTGGATCGTTTGTTGACCCAAACGATCAGCCGAACGCGACTTGTGCTTTACCTGCGCGGGCAGAGCCGGCTAGCGCAGGGAGATGAGAGAGGAGCGGTCGCAGATTGGCTGCAGGCGGGTGTAGATTGGCCAATCACCCGGTTGGCAGGGCAGAAAGCTGAGGAGGGGCGATGGGAGGAAGCTGTTGCTCTACTGGAGGTCGCCATACAGGCTGCACCGGAGAAGTCTTACCCTCACCGTGAGCTGGGATGGGTTCTTTACAAAGGCCGAATTGATAGCGACCGTGCAGTGCTTGAACTGGCGCAGGCAATTGGGCTTGCACCACAGGATACGTATGCCTATAGATTGATTACAAGAGTTTTGTTGGAAGTAGGACGCTGCCAGGAAGCCAAGATATGGAGCGAGCAGTTATTGCGGAGGCTTCCCAAGAATGTGGAAGCATTGATCGTGAGAGGCAATGTTGCGTATTGGTGTGGAGATCTGAATGCCGCGGAACAGTTCTTCAACGATGCATTGAAGTTGGCGCCGGAGAATAGTGGGGCGCACTTTAATCTCGGTTCGACCTACAACTTGCTGGGCCAGTATGAAAAGGCGCTGGCAGCCTATCGGCGTGCTATTGCTATCAATCCTGAGGTGTGGTGGTACTGGAGCCATCTTATCGCCTACGAATTGGAACAGGGGTGCACGCAATGCGCAGTCCATGATTTGGAACAGGCTGTAGTGCTATTCCCTAGCAATCTTGAGTTTAAGCAGCAGTTAGATAGGCTGAAAGCTAACAAGTAGACCGATTATTGGCTTTGCAGTGTAGGTCTTTGAATTTTTGAATTTCGTAGCAGCAAGAACTGCGGCGCAATACGCCAGGAGTTGGGAGAAAACTATGAAGATCGTGATCACTGGTGGAGCAGGGTTCATTGGGAGTAACGCAGCGGCACGCTGGTTAGAACGTGGCGCAAAGGTCGTGATTTTTGATAATCTTTCCCGACGTGGAAGCCAAGATAATATCAACTGGCTCCGAGAAAAAGGGACATTTGAACTAATCATAGGAGATGTGCGTGACCAGGCTGCAGTTGAAGCCTGTTTGTGTGCCCACAGGGATGCAGACTTGGTATTGCATTTAGCGGCTCAGGTTGCGGTTACCACTTCAGTTGTTGATCCTCGTGGTGATTTTGAGATCAATGCCGTTGGCACATTTAACGTCTTAGAAGCGATGCGAAAACACGCCGTCAATGCGCAGTTGATCTATGCGTCAACCAACAAGGTCTATGGCCGAATGGCGGATATCAAGATCGTCGAGCAAAACGGTCGCTACATGTATGCGGAATGTCCAGATGGCATATCGGAACATCACCCACTGGATTTTCATTCGCCCTACGGATGTTCAAAAGGAGCTGCAGATCAATATGTGCGCGACTACGCGAGAATCTACGGCCTGAAGACCGTTGTTTTTCGGCAGTCATGTATCTATGGCTATCGTCAATTTGGTATCGAAGATCAAGGTTGGGTGGCTTGGTTTGTCATTGCATGCGCCTTGCGTAAGCAGTTGACGATTTATGGTGATGGCAACCAGGTGCGCGACGTATTGTTTATTGACGATATGTTGGATGTGTACGACAGAGCGTATGAGAAGCGAGACGAGATCTCGGGACAGGTATTCAACATTGGGGGCGGTAGCGAAAACACGTTGTCACTACTAGAATTGTTGGCCTTGTTGGAGAGAGAGTTGGGGTGCCGGATCAGCCCCAGTTTCGCCAATTGGCGTCCTGGGGACCAACTGTGTTACATTAGCGACATCACACGGGCTCGCAGCGTGCTTGGTTGGCAACCGCAAATAACCTCAACAGATGGGGTGAAGCGTCTATATCAATGGGTGCTCGAAAACAGGTTATTGTTTGAGTGGATGGTATGAACCTGGTGGAAGTAGTGACGATGGGTTTACGTGAATACAGGGAGTGACTACCTTCAGAGGGCTGTCCGCGATTTGCCTCCGCCGGACGCAACTTCCGGCATCCTCGTAGTATTCCGAACGTTATTCTTCAGTGTTGTCAGGGAATGGTGTGGGTGCGCAACTGAACCGTGAGACAGGTTGGTGACACATATGAGGGTCTCGCCGCTTTCTGGAGACAATGTAGCGTGTACCTCCGATAGCATGCCACTGATTGTTACTATCATCAAGCCTTCTCGAGGCTGGATCTCGCTCGACCTGCGTGAGGTATGGACATATCGCGAGTTGCTGTACTTCTTGACGTGGCGCGATGTCAAGGTGCGCTACAAGCAGACGGTGCTGGGCGCTGCCTGGGCTATTATCCAGCCGGTCTTCACTATGGTAGTTTTTAGTCTATTTTTCGGTCATCTGGCCAGAATCCCGTCCGACGGCATACCGTATCCCATCTTCAGCTATGCCGCGTTGGTGCCCTGGACCTTCTTTGCCAATGGCCTGGGCCAATCGTCTAACAGCCTGGTGGGGAGTGCCAACCTGATCAAGAAGGTATACTTCCCTCGGTTGGTGGTACCCGTCTCCAGCGTGATCTCGGGGACAGTGGACTTTGTCCTGGCCTTCATTGTCCTTCTCGGCATGATGTTGTTCTATGGGATTGTGCCCACGCTCAACGTCATCTGGCTGCCCCTGCTCTTGCTACTTGCGCTCGTTACCGCCCTGGGTGTAGGGCTGTGGCTGTCAGCCATGAACGTGCAGTTTCGGGACGTACGCTACGTGGTGCCGTTCCTGACTCAGTTCTGGCTCTTTGCCACGCCCATTGCCTACCCAAGCAGTCTGCTATCAGAGCCCTGGCGTACACTTCATGGGCTGAATCCTATGACCGGCGTGGTGGAGGGCTTCCGCTGGGCTTTATTGGGAACCGAGACAGCACCCGGGCCTATCATCATTGTATCCTCCTTGATGGCCTTGGCGCTGCTTGTGAGCGGCGCTTTCTACTTCCGCCGTATGGAAAGGACGTTTGCCGATGTGGTGTGAGTGGGTCACATGAGTGGCATCGCTATTCAAGTAGAAGGTCTCAGCAAGCAGTACCGTATTGGCAGCAAGCAGGAATCCTACAAAACGCTGCGCGACACATTGAGCGATGCCTTTGCGTCGCCTTTCCGCCGTGTTGGGAAGCTGATTCGTGGACAGGCGACTGGAGCTGCTGAACTCGATGAGACAATCTGGGCATTGAAAGATGTGTCTCTCGAAGTGAAGCGCGGTGAAGTTGTCGGCATCATTGGCCGCAACGGGGCGGGGAAGACCACGCTGCTCAAGATCCTCTCCCGCGTCACCGAGCCGACCGAGGGCTACGCGGAAATCCATGGCCGAGTGGGCTCGCTGCTGGAAGTGGGCACCGGCTTCCATCCCGAACTGACCGGGCGGGAGAACATCTACCTGAACGGCGCCATCCTGGGGATGAAGAAAGCGGAGATTGAGCGCAAGTTCGACGAGATCGTGGCCTTTGCGGAGATTGAGAAGTTCATGGACACACCAGTGAAGCACTACTCCAGTGGGATGTACGTGCGACTGGCCTTTGCCGTGGCCGCCCACCTGGAGCCGGAGATTCTGCTGGTGGACGAGGTGTTGGCGGTAGGGGATGCGGCTTTCCAGAAGAAGTGTCTGGGGAAGATGGGCGATGTGGCGAAGGAAGGGCGGACGGTACTGTTTGTAAGTCACAACATGTTCAGTCTTCAGAATCTATGTACCAGAGGGATTCTGCTGGAATCAGGGCAAATAGCGATGCAAGGTGGTATTACTGATGTTATAAATAGATACTTGGACTCGGGAAGGGAACAAAGCGGGGAGGTAAGTTGGGATTCTCCGGATGTAGCCCCTGGCAATGAAAGGGTGCGTCTCAAAGCAGTGCGTGTCGTTTCTGAAGATGGTGCCACAGGAGAGGTGGACATCTCTAAGGAATTTCGTATTGAGATTGATTATTGGAATCTAGAGCCCGATAGCCGACGACTAGTTTCTGTGCATCTTCACAATTCGATGGGTATCTGCGTGCTTACTTCAGGTAACCTGCCCTCTGCCTCTCTTACTCCAGATCCGTGGTATTCTCGGCGCTATCCTCGCGGTTTGTTTCGCACATCGTGTACGATTCCAGGTTGTTTATTGAATGATGGCCTACATGGTATAACTGTGTACATTAATGAAAAGACAGCTTACGACAATATAGTTCTTGCTAGAGATGTCCTATCATTCACGGTTCAAGATACAGGCGTCATGCGAAAGGAATATACAGGTAAGTGGCTCGGCGCAGTGCGCCCTCGCTTGGACTGGCATACTACGCAACTTAGCTCATAGTACTGCCGAGGTCTTGGATGATGTTACACGTGCTGGTAACCGGAGGTGCAGGCTATCTTGGTTCAGTCCTGACTCGCCATCTGCTTACCCTCGGATACCATGTTTCGGTCCTGGACAGCCTGATCTATCACCAAAACCAAACGGGCCTGCTCCAGTATTGCTATCACGAGAACTTTGAGTTTGTGTATGGTGATGCTCGAGATGAGACGACCATGCGGCCATTGCTGGCCCATCACGACGTCATCATTCCGTTGGCAGCCATCGTGGGTGCGCCCGCGTGTGACCGAGACCCCCGGCTGGCTGAGTCGGTTAATTTCGGCGCCATTGAACTTATTAACCGTTTGCGCAGCCCGACACAGTTGGTGATATACCCAAGTACCAACAGTGGTTATGGTACTACAACTGGCGAGACCTACTGTACAGAAGAAACACCGCTGGAGCCTATCTCGCTCTACGGGATCACAAAAGTGCGGGCCGAGAGGCTCTTGCTCGACAGTGGGAACACCATCAGCTTGCGCATGGCAACCCTCTTCGGGGTCTCACAACGCATGAGGCTCGACCTGTTGGTGAATAACTTCACCTACCGCGCAGTAAGGGATCGTTTTCTCGTGCTCTATGAGCCACACTTCAAGCGCAGTCTCCTGCATGTGGAAGATGCGGCCCGGGCGTTTTGCCACTGTATCGAGCATTTTGCTGACATGCAAGGGGAAGCCTACAACGTGGGCCTGGAGGAGGGGAATCTATCAAAGCTGGAACTGGCCGAGAGGATCAAGGAGCATGTCCCGGAGTTGTACATTCGTTGTGCAGAAGTCGGTAGCGACCCCGATAAGCGTAACTACATCACGTCTTACGACAAGATCAGAGCCTATGGATTTGAGACCTGCCATTCGCTGGACGAGGGTATTGAACAGTTGTTCAAAGCGTTTCGGATGATACAGCTTACGGGTTGGGGCAACGCCCAGGTTTAGGAGACCGAGTTCCTTCCACAATTGATCGGCCACGGGTTGTATGCTGCGGTGGGCGAAGGTCCTTTCCTGGGCATCGGCACACTCGAAGCATATGCGGTAGCCGACGAGTTGTTTGCTGGGGGCACGCTGACGTGGCACGACGTCGCTTTGTGATGCTGGATCGTGACGGTGTGGTCATTATAGAGCGCCATTATCTCTCAGATCCGCGTCAGGTGGAGCTGATGCCTGGAGCCGCAATCGGTCTCCGTCAACTGAGACAGATGGGCCTCGGCCTGGTGATAATCACGAATCAGTCGGCTGTCTGGCGAGGATTCTTCGGCGAGGAGCAGCTTGATCTTATTCACCGGCGGTTGCATGAACTGCTTGAGGCGGAAGGGGTTTATCTGGACGGCATCTATTCCTGTCCCCACACACCAGAAGATAACTGCCGATGTCGCAAACCTGAGCCAGGTCTGGTAGAACTGGCAACGCAAGAACTAGGCTTTGATCCACGGGCCAGCTTCGTGATTGGCGACAAGGCATGCGACATTGAGTTGGGGCAACGAGTTGGTGCAACTACGTTCCTGGTACGCACTGGCTATGGTGCCCAGGTGGCTGCTGAGGGCACGGTTGCTCCCGACTACATAGTGGATGGCTTATGGGATGCAGGACAGGTCATCAAATGCCTGCTTGCTAGAGATGAAGGGACAGTAGTAGATGCAACCTGGCGCTGACTGGCTACGTGAGAGAGTGCAGAATCACTTTATTGAGAGCATTGAAGTCAAACGACGGGTTGCAGAGCACTGCTGGACCTCCATTCTCGCGGCGGCTCAGTTGATCGCACAGACATTTCGGTCGGGCGGCAAGGTGCTATTGTGC
>Ga0194125_10014487_pt1 | contig 10084 bp, 10 predicted proteins | sample TA2KigC250mmetaG_FD_148626 | JGI IMG/M metagenome (GOLD analysis project Ga0194125, IMG submission 148626) | Freshwater microbial communities from Lake Tanganyika, Tanzania - TA2015034 Kigoma Deep Cast 250m | ecosystem: Environmental > Aquatic > Freshwater > Lake | place: Tanzania: Lake... | reverse complement strand
AACGCCCGTGAGACGGCATTGAGGACCCTCACCGCCTCGGCCGTGACGTCCTTGCCGATGCCGTCGCCGGCGATCACTGCGATGCGCATGGTGCCGATAGTATCAAACGACTGTTCAAATTAGCGGGATCTCCGCCCACTGCAGCTTGACGGGGACTGGCAATTTGGTCCGCAAAAACGCGCCATTATTCCCGTTTTACACAGGATTCAGGATTTGTTGTAGTTTTTGCGCCATTCATGGACTACCCTCAGCAACGGTTCTCGCCGGCTTGGTGGGACGGTTCATCCTGCTGACCGAGATTGCCACTACGATTCAGCTTCTTTTTTCCTTCTATGTCCGTTCAAGGAGGGCTGTTTATGCTCCAACGATCGTTCACCGCTCTGCTCGTTGCGCTTCTGGTCACAATCCCCGCGTTTGCCCAGGACCAGCGTGGTTCCATTGAGGGCAGCGTTCGCGATACGTCGGGCGCAGTGTTGCCCGGCGCTACTGTGGAGGCGTCATCCAATACCGGCTCGGTGGCGTCAACCATCACGGACGCGCAGGGCGTCTATCGCTTCCCGTCTATCGCTTCCCGTCTATCGCTTCCCGTCTCTCGCTCCGGGGAACTACAAGGTCACGGCGACCCTCCAGGGCTTCGTTGCCCGTGAGGTGGCCGACGTCCGTGTCGCCTTGGGTCTGTCGAAGAAAGTTGACTTCTCGTTGCCGCTCGCTGGCGTCACCGAGACTGTCCAGGTGACGGCGGAAACGCCGCTCATTGATGTCCGGAGCACGGCACGTCAGGCCAACATCCGGGCCGAGCAGGTAGAGTTGCTGCCCAAGGGCCGCGATTTCACAAGTCTCGTCACCCAGGCACCGGGCGCCAACCAGGAGTCGAAGCTGGGTGGCATCTCAATCGATGGCGCGAGCGGCAGCGAGAATCGCTACATCATCGACGGCATCGAAACGACGAACCTCCGCAGCGGCACGTCCGGCGCGCGCCTCATCACCGACTTCGTCGAGGAGGTGCAGGTCAAGTCGAGCGGGTATACGGCGGAGTTCGGCGGGTCTACCGGCGGCGTGATCAATGCCGTCACCAAGAGTGGCACGAACGAAATGCATGGAACGGCGCTGTTCAACTTTCAGGGCAGCTCACTCGCGGCCAGCCGTCGTCCCAGCCTGCGCCAGAATCTCCTGAACTCGGATATCGCCGAATACATCACTTATCCCAAGGACGACGAATCGCGCGTCGAGCCCGGCTTCTCGCTCGGTGGCCCCATCGTCCGCAACCGCGCGTGGTTCTACGGCGCTTACCTGCCAGTGATAGAGACGACGACCCGCAGCGTCAGCCCGTCGACTGCTGGAAACCCGTCGGCGGCCACCATCTCTTCGGAGCAGAAGACGCCCGAACAGAACATCACGGCCAACGTGACGTCGCAGCTGTCCAACAGCGTTCGCGGCCGGGCGTCCTATAACAATAGCTGGCGCGAAATCGGAGGCCTGCTGCCGGCGTTGACGGGTACCGACCCCGCCGGTACTAATTACACCAAGACCTCCACGTTCCCGAACTACTCGGTGTCGGGCAACCTCGACTGGGTGGCCTCATCGAAGTTCTTCCTGGGCGTCCGCGGCGGCTACTTCAGCGCCGACCAGCACGACTCGAAGGTGACCGAGCAGCCGCGCATCATCTTCTCGACGGGCAACAACATCGGCCTGCTCGACACGCCCGTGAGCCTGCAGCGCTCGACGGGCTTCCAGAACATCCCGTCGAACACCAAGGTGACGCGCGATCAGCAGACGCGCCTCTACCTCCAGGCCGACGGCACGGTGTACGCCAACGCCGGAGGCGCCCACCAGATCAAGTTCGGCGTGCAGGCCGACCGTGTGGGCAACGACGTGCTGAGCGGCGAATCGGCCAACCTCGTCCGCATCCGGTGGAACACGAGCCTGGGCGGCCAGCGCGGCACCTACGGCTACTACCAAGTGCGGAGCAACGGGGTGAACCCCAAACAGGGCTTCATCACCGAGGGCAACGTCCACACGACGAACATCGGCCTGTTCGTCCAGGACTCGTGGACCATCAACAACCGCCTGACCATCAACGCGGGCGTGCGCACCGAGCGCGAGAAGGTGCCGACCTACCTGACGGGCGACCCGTCGATTCCCGAGTTCGGCCTCAAGTTCAACTTCGCCGACAAGCTGGCGCCGCGCGTGGGCTTTGCCTACGATGTGAAGGGCGACGGCAGGTGGAAGGCCTTCGGCTCGTGGGGCATCTTCTACGACATCTTCAAGCTCGAGCTGCCCCGGGGCTCGTTCGGCGGCGACAAGTGGCTCGAGTACTACTACTCGCTCGACACGTTCGACTGGACGAACCTGACCGCCGGGACGAACTGCCCGCCGGCGTGCCCGGGCAGGCTCATCCGCGGTCCCATCGACTTCCGGCACGTCTCGCTGGGATCGGATTCGGTGGACCCCGACCTCAAGCCGATGAAACTGCAGGAGGCGACCTTCGGCATCGAGCACCAGATGAACGACGTCATGGCGCTCAGCGTCAAGTACGTGCACAAGCAAGTCGACCGGGGCGTCGAGGACACGGGCGCGCTCGACGAGCAGGGCAACGAGATCTATATCATCGCCAACCCCGGCTTCGGGCTGGCGAGCCTGGCCTTCATCAACCCGAACGTGGCCAACCCGAAGGCCGTCCGCGACTACGACAGCGTGGAGTTCGCCTTCGACAAGAGGTACGCGAACAACTGGTATGCGCGGCTCAGCTACATGTGGAGCCGGCTCCATGGCAACTACTCGGGCCTGTCGCAGTCCGACGAGAACGGCCGTACCAGCCCGAACGTGGGGCGTCTCTGGGACTACCCGCTGATGATGTTCCAGGACGGCGGCACGGCGGCGCTCGGCCCGCTGGCCACCGACCGGCCGCACCAGTTCAAGGCGCAGCTCATCTACATGTTCCCCTTCAAGACGAGCATCGGCGCCAACCAGTACGTGGCGAGCGGCCTGCCCGTGACGCGTGAGATCGGCATCTACCCACCCAACAACCTGCCCGTGCAGTATCTCGGCCGCGGCAGCGACGGGCGGACACCGATGTTCGCTCAGACCGACTTGCTGGTGCAACACGCGTTCTCACTTCCAGGCGGGCGCGATGTCCAGTTGGGTCTCAACATCATCAACTTGTTCAACCAGGACGTCGCGACGTCGCGGTACTCGACCTACCAAAAGACCAACGGCGTCATGCCTGACGAGGCGCGGTTCTACGCGGGCCGCGAGAGGTTGGCGTCGCTCATCACAAGCCAGAACGTGATTAAAGACCCGCGATTCCTCATGGACAACGGGTTCCAGGCGCCGCTCCAGGCCCGCTTCGAGTTCCGCCTCCGGTTCTAGGCACCGGGCGGTCCGCTCGTATCATGAATGCCCCGCGGGCGATGCGCCCGCGGGGCATTTCACGTTTCAGCCGAGGTCACGATCATGCGCTGCATCATCTTCGTCATCGCCCTGGTGGCCGTTGCTGCCTCGTCGCCGGCGACGGCCACACAGCCCGCGGCCGATCGCAAACAGGCCCGTCTGCAAAACCAGTTGGGATGGGAACAAATGGGCGCGGAGCAATGGGCAGGCGCCGCGCGCTCCTTTCAGCGCGCCATCGAGTTCGATCCCACGTTCGAGATTCCATATTACGGTCTGGGCCGCGCCAAAATGGCCATCAAGCAGTTCGTCGAAGCGATTGACGCCCTCAGCCAATGCCAGGGACTGTTTCGCGCGAGAGCGGGGCGCCAGTTCACGACTCAGCAGGAGGCCCAGCGCTACCGGAACGATCGGCTGACGGAGATCGACGAACAGATCCGGCAGTTGCAGAGTATGCCGCCGAGCGCGAGAAGCCAGGAGCTGCTGCGGCAGTTGAGCAACCAGCGGCGCGACATCCATAACGCGGTTCAGCGCGGCAACAGCATGACGATCGACGCGACGGTGCCACCGTGGGTCTCGCTGTCGTTGGGCAGTGCCTACTTCCGTGCCGGACGGTTGGCCGACGCCGAACGTGAGTACAAAGCCACGGTCGCCGCTGACGATCGCTCCGGCGAGGCGCACAGCAATCTGGCCGTGGTCTATCTCGAAACCGGGCGTTTCGGAGAGGCCTACGCCGCGCTGCAGGCCGCGAAAACAACCGGCTTCAAGGTGAATCCCGAACTGGAAAGGGCGATCCGCGAGCGTGTGAAGTAACCTCAATCAATCTGCGCGCGCTGCAGCTTGCCGCTGAAGTCCACGTAGATCGACTTCCACTCTGAAAACACATCGAGCGCCGCCAGGCCGGCCTCGCGGTGCCCGTTGCCCGTCGCCCGGGTGCCGCCGAACGGCAGGTGCACTTCCGCGCCGATGGTCGGCGCGTTCACATAGAAGATGCCGGTATAGACGTCGCGCATCGCCTTGAAGGCGCGATTGATGTCCTGCGTGTAGATCGAGCACGACAGCCCATACGCCACGTCATTCGCGATCCCGACCGCCTCATCGACCGACCCGCACTTGAGGACCGAGACCACCGGCCCGAAGATCTCTTCGCGAGCGATCCGCATCGACGGCGTCACGCCGGTGAAGACGGTGGGCTCGTGGAAGAACCCGGCGTCGAACGCGCCGCCAGTGAGGCGGCGGCCGCCGCAGGCGATGGTGGCGCCTTCCTGCCGGCCAATCTCGACGTAACTGATCACCTTCTGCAACTGCCGCTCGCTGATCGACGGCCCCATCTGCGTCGACGGCTCCAGCCCGTTGCCGACGCGCAGCGCCGAGGCGCGCGCGACAAACGCCTCGACGAATCGATCGTGCACTCTCTCGTGCACAATCACGCGGCTGGCGGCGGTACATCGCTGCCCGGTGGTGCCGAACCCGCCCCACAGGCACCCCTCCAGCGCCAGCTCCAGGTTGGCGTCGTCCATGATCATGATGGCGTTCTTGCCGCCCATCTCGAGATGGACCTTCTTGAAGTGCGGCGCCGCGTTCTGGTTCACGAGCTTCCCGACCGCCGTCGATCCGGTGAACGACACGACCGAGACATCCGGATGCGTGGTGAGGACTTCGCCGACGGCAGGCCCACCGGTCACCAGGTTGACGACGCCGGGCGGAATGCCGGCCTCGTCGAGCACCTTCACGAAGTGCACGGCGGACAGCGGCGTCAGCTCCGATGGCTTGAGCACCACCGTGTTGCCGCAGACCAGCGCCGGGATGATCTTCCACGAGGGGATCGCCATCGGGAAATTCCACGGCGTGATCATCGAGCAGACACCGATTGGCTGCCGAAGCGACATCGCGAACTTGTCGCGCAGCTCGGACGGCGCCGTCTGGCCGTGCAGGCGCCGTCCCTCGGCGGCCAGGAAGTAGGTCATGTCAATCGCTTCCTGCACGTCACCGCGCGTCTCGTCGAGGACCTTGCCCATTTCGCGCGTCATGTCGCGCGCGAGGTCCTCTTTGCGAGAGGCGATGATCTGCGCCGCCTTGAACAGCAGCTCGGCGCGCTTCGGCGCCGGGAACAGCCGCCACTGATCGAACGCGCGACGGGCCGCGGCGATCGCCAGCTCGGCGTCCGCCGCGGACGAGTCGGCGAACGTGCCGATCAGTTCGCTGGTATCGGCAGGATTGCGGTTCTCGAGCGTGGCGCCGGATTGGGCAGGCCGCCACTCGCCCCCGATGAAGTTGCCAATAGACGTCATCCAAAGATTCTAGTGCGTGTCACTTTCCGGCGCCGCTACGCGTCTCATTCGGCAGGGAAAGCACCAAATGTGTCTGGCACGTTTCCCGACAGGTACGGGTCTCAGCAACCGTGAGTCAGGAGAACCTTATGACCGGCGTCCACACACCAGCCACCAGCATCCTCCTGCGGGCATTGGTCATTGGTGCGGGTCCGGAGGCACTGATCGGCGTCGAACCCATGCTGGGCGCCAATCGCTTCCGCGTCGACTTCCCCGGCAAGAACGCCACGCCGTAGGTCGCGATCCGTCAGCGCCGCCCCGACCTCGTGACCCTGTGCTTCGCCCCAGACGATGAAGAGGCCTGCCAGGTGCTGCAGATGCTGCAGCTCGACCCGGCGACTCGCCGGTTGCCGATCCTCACCTACGCGGCGGCAGAGGCCTACGCTATAATTCCGGGCGAATGGCCTCGGACAAGCGCGATTCCGAGCGCGTCGAACTCCTTGGAGCGCTGCACGGCGAGGTAATGGTTTTCCAGCCGTCTGCGGTCCGCCAGATCAGTCATGGCGGCATGCAGGTGGAGACCAGCTTCCCGCTGCAACTGGATTCCCTGCACGATTTCCGGCTGACCCTCGGCAATCGCTCGGTCGTGGTCAAGGGCCGCATCGCGCATTCATGCATCAGCGAAGTCGACCAGATTGAGATCACCTATCGAACGGGCGTGGAGTTCATCGAGCTGTCCGAGCGCGTCGCCACCGCCATCCAGCACTTCGTGGACCAGCTGGCAAGAGAGAAATCACAATCCTAGGTGGAGCAGGTAGTCGCCTGACTGGATCCGCTCGGCGCGCCCCAGCGGCGCGTTGTAGAAGTAGGTCCACGCCTGCTCGACTCGTCCGTCTTCCAGCGTGACGTCGGCGAGCACGCGGTTATAGAGGCTGCGCTCGGGCTCGCTCGGCCGGTGCCCTTCGATTTCGTCGAGGACTGCCAGCACCGAAGACAGATCCGAGGTCTCGTATAGTTCACCCCAGACTCGGCTTGCGTCGTTTGCGGGAATCGCGGCTGGATAGATGCCCAGATCGAACAAGGCCGCGTGGATGGTGCCGCGGCCCTGGTAGTGAAGCTTGGGGGTCACACGCTGACGCCCCGGTCGGTTGAAGGGGGACATCAAGGTGCCGTAGAAGAAGACGTGGTCGGCCACCGGGGGAAGCTTAAAGTGTAACGTTCAAACTTTACACGTCATTGCCTTATTACCTTCAATTACCTTCACAAACCCTTGCGGCCTTTCGCGAGGCCCTCGATCACGTCGAGCACTTCGCCCGGCATCGAGAACGCCAGCGCCACGGTCTTACCCTCACCCGAAATCACCAGCGACTCGGCCAGCTGCTGCATGCTGGGCTGGCTGGCGGCCTGCATCTTCGCCATCGCCAAAAAGCCCGCCATCACGTCGCGGAGGTTCTTGGCGGTCGCCTCGTCCTTCGCTTCGGCCTTGAACGAGCCGCTGATGCCACCGTTGACGTGGCCGGCCGCCGAGAACCAGGTGATGGCCGGCAGGGCCTGCGTCAGCTGCTGTGGAAGGCCCGCCTTGTCGGCGATCGCATCGAACTTGCCCACCGCCCACGCGTTGGCGTTGTCGATCTCGTTCACGAGCTTCATCATCTCGTTGTTCGACACGACATTGCGGTTGCTGGCCCGGGCATCGATCGACGCCTTCACCGAGCTCAGCGAACCAAACGCCACCAGGTCGGCGTCGACAAAACCGAACGCCATCTCTTCGCCCATGCCGTCTTCGTCCTTGTGGGTGATGAGCCGCTTGCCGTTGTAGTCGGAGACCTGCGCGCCGTGCTCGAGCGCGAGGGCTTCGAGGCGCGACGCCTGGTAGCGCGCGCGGGCCAGCACCAGGAAGGAGCCCGCCGGGTTGTTGGCCATGCCGTCCTTCGGCATCACCGCGGCGACGACCGAATCCACGTCCTGCTCGAGGTTGAGGCCGGTCTTCTCTTCGAATTCGTTGTTGTCCTTGTCCGAGGGGCCGATGTCCTTGAACCGCTGACGGAAGTCAGAGTTCACGACCTCGCGGATGTTCGCATAGGCGACCACTGCGGCGTCGGCCGGGACGTACTGGAGCTCTTCGGGTGCGGCCGAACTCGAAAACACCGAAACCGGCAGGCCCAGGTAGGAGGCGACGAAGCCCGTACCCAGGCCAACCGCCAGGATTGCGGCCGAAATCGAGACAAAATAGCGGGTCTTTTTGTTCGACATACGGGTCTCCCTAGAGCCAGTTTACGGTCCGTTCACACCGTAAGTTCCGGAAAATCCACGATTTCTGGGTCCAAACAGCCCCGGGCGGCACCTACTGTTCGAGGATGTATTCCTTACGCTCGACAGCCCGGCTGGCCAGCCACAAAAACACGCCCAAATACGCGAAAAGCCACGCCAAACACACGGCAACGGGCGGATTATCCCGGAACATGCCCTGGAGGATGCTGGTGACCCCGTCCGGGGGCATCGCGTGCGGCACCAGGGCCTGGAGGTAGTAGGCGACCGTGAACTGCTTCAGGTAACCCGGCAGCGCCAGGGTGACCTGTTCCCAGCCAAACGCGAACACCAGGCCAATGACCAGCGGGCGCTTGAAGAACGCCCCGACGAACGCGAATACCCCGCCGTAGACGGCCAGGCCCAGGGCGAGCAGCCCGAGGTCGATCAGCAGGTTGCCGAACGTCGACGGCAACTGCGAGAACGGCACCAGCAGGAAGTAGACAATCATCACCGACGGCAGCACCACGAGCATGGTGCACGTCAGGTAGGCCAGGTACTTGCCAATCAGCACCGCGCCGCGTGGAATCGGGCGGGTGAACAGGTAGGTGACGGTCTTGTCTTCGACTTCATCGGCCATCAGCGCCGTGCCGTAGAACACGCCGAGCACCGGCACGATGAAGCGCAGGAACAGCATCCAGATCATCACGCCGAAAATGCCGAAGCCGGCGACGCGCTGGCCGTTCACGCGCAGCGCCGACATGCCATACATCTCGATGCCCTTGACGATCAGGGCCAGCAGCACCGGCCCGCCGACCACCAGCGCCATGAAGATCGTGCGGCGCGACCACAACATCTCGCCAAGTGACAGGTCGAACACGCGGCGCGACGCGGCGAAGAACGACATCGTCTGCCGGCCGGCCTGGTGGCCCGATGGCCCGATGGCCTGATGGCCGGTTGTCATTGCTTCACCAGGTACTTGAAGACGGCCTGCAGGTTGTCGTCGGGCGACTGCACCTCGTCGATCGTCCCGGCATCGCCGGAGGCGGCCAGGTCGGTCAGCCGCGCGTAGAAACGATCCGGACGCGCCGTCTCGATGATCACCGCGTCCTTCTCGAACGTCATGCTCAACACATCGTCTTCGAACAGGAACCGGCGCGCCAGCGCGCGCGGGTCGGCGCCGCGCACGTAGACCGTGTGGGGATGCGTGTCGATCAGGTCGCGGATGGTGTGCACGTTGCCTTCGGCGACGATCCGGCCGTTGTTGATCAGCAGGATGTTCGACGTCATCGATTCGATCTCGTGCAGGATGTGGCTCGACACGATGATGTGCTTGCCGGCGCGCGCCCAGTCCTTGATCAGGCGGATGGTCTTGCGGCGCATCAGCGGATCCATGCCGGTCAGCGGCTCGTCGAGGATCAGCAGCTCGGGATCGTGGACCAGCGCCTGCGCCAGCTTGACGCGCTGGCGCATACCCTTGCTGTAGGCGCCGATCTTCTTGTCGGCGGCGTACATCAGGTCGACACGGTCGAGCGCGCGCCTCGCCGCCGCCTCGGCGTCGGCATCGGTGACGCCGTTGAGCCGCACCAGCGCCGTGACCCACTCGAGTCCCGTCATGCGCTCGTAGAAGGCGTCCTGCTCGGGACAGAACCCGATGCGATCGTAGATGGCCGGGTTGCCCCAAATCGGCTCGCCGAGCACACGAATCGTGCCCTGGCTCGGCTTGAGCTGACCGGTCATCAGCTTCATGAACGTCGACTTGCCGGCGCCGTTGGGGCCGAGCAGACCGGTGATGCCCGGCGGGATCGACACCGTGACGTTGTTGAGGCCGCTGACCTGGCCGTACCACTTCGACACACCATCGGTCTGCACCAACGATGGCACCGACGGCGTTGACAGTTGACCGATGCCAGTGGCCAGGGTCATGTCACGATCTCCACGCCGCGGACCTTGCGAGTCAGGATCCAGATCGATCCGGCAATCATCACGACCACCGCGAGGCCGGCAATCGCCGGCGACAACTGGTAGCGCGGCTCGAGCCTGAAGATCACGTCGCCGAGCTGTTCCAGCGAGGCGCTGGGCGACAACCACGCAAACGAGCTGCGGCCGGTGATGCCGCGCAGCGCGTTGAACAGCGCGGTGGTGAAAAAGAACAACCCGGTATACATCACCGCCACGAA
>Ga0194125_10014485_pt1 | contig 10086 bp, 7 predicted proteins | sample TA2KigC250mmetaG_FD_148626 | JGI IMG/M metagenome (GOLD analysis project Ga0194125, IMG submission 148626) | Freshwater microbial communities from Lake Tanganyika, Tanzania - TA2015034 Kigoma Deep Cast 250m | ecosystem: Environmental > Aquatic > Freshwater > Lake | place: Tanzania: Lake... | reverse complement strand
CCAAACGACACAGCCGCTGTCGCGAAGCCTTCCGTCAACGCCACTTGGGACTGTTCGTGTGCTCTTGAGTCCGGGCGAGCGTCGGACGCCGGGCCAAGCCGTCTTGCCGCCCGCTCGAAGTGCCCGGCAATTGAGATGCGCCACAAGGCCGCCAGGACGGCGGCCGCCAGCGGCACGGCCACAGCCTGCACTTGATCCTTCAGAGCCACGGCATCCACCGCAAGGCGTAGAACGTGCAAGAACGCCACCAGCAGAAAGGCGTTGGAACAAGCCCACACAATATCCAGCCCCAGACCGCTTGTCGTTAGCCTGCGTGCCTGGTCCCACACCCGCGGCGATCCAGGGAGAGTCGTGTTCTCATCTTTGCCCGTTTCCATCTTCTTCCCTCCATGAGGTTCGATTTCGCGTAGCGGTTCGTCCGCTTCCCTCGCCGCGGCGGATTCCGGCGGTAGCGCAGGCATCTTGCCTGCTTCGGATCCAGGTGATCCGACCAGGGGCAGGCAAGATGCCTGCGTTACACGGGGCAGCAGAGAGCTTAGCGCGCCTTCGGCGCGGGCCCGGTCTCAAGACGCCAGGCGTCCGGCTCAAATGGCCTCTTGGTCGTTGTAGGAGTCGGTACGACTGTCGTTTCGACACTGGAATCCTTTCCAGAACTCGTCCGCGAAGGGATTCGCGTCCTACAGCAGTTGAAGTGGGAAATTCCTATGCCTTCCAGTTACCCTTTGGCAAAGCGGCGATCCATGATGACGCTCTGCTTCCTGAGTTGCGCTTGCAGGGCGGCCACGTTGATCTCGCCGAGTCGTCCGCCGGCTTGCTGAGCGGCCAGCGCGGCGGCGGTGCCGGCGGCTTCGCCCGTCACGGCGCAGGCGGGGATGGCCCGCATGAGGTCCCAGCACTCGCCCGCGGACGACATGCACCGGCCCGCGGTGATGAGGTTCTCCGTGCGCACCGCGGTCAGTGACCGCAGCGGGATGTAGAATATCGGGCCTTTCGTGCGCCAACTGCCCGTCATGCCGATCACGTCGTCGAAGAACTTCCGCTCGTCCTCCATTCGCAGCTCGACCGCGGCCTTCAGGCGGCGCGTCATGCGGAAGGTGGCGATGGTCGGGATGAAGAGGGGGTAGAGCACCATGCCGGGGGACTTCTGCCGCAGTTCGGCCAGACGGTCGCGGATCATCTGCCGCGACTCCAGAATCTGCGCGGTCACGTCGCGGCCGTCCGCGCCCGAATACCCGCGGATGCCTTGGGTGAGCTTCGACGGGTCGGCCGTGAAGTGCCGCGTCTGCGGCTGTAGGAACACTTCCTTGCCCTTGACGTAGTGGAACCAGCCGCCGGCCACGTTCGTCCTGAACGATTCCGTCTCCTCGCCCGCCCGCGCGCACACGTCCGCGTCGCCGGACGCATCCACGACCGTCTTGCACACCAGCGCAAGCCGCCCGCTCTTGTTCTCCACCAGCAAGGCATGAATGCGGCTGCCCTGCTTCACCACGTCGCAGAACACCGTGTCGTACAGCAACTCGACGCCCGCCTTGACCGTCAGCTCCTCAAGTTCCAGCATCATGCTGGCTGGGCTGAACTTCACCTCGTATCGGGCCTTCAGCCGCTCCTGCTCGTTCCCGCCCTGTCGCCAGCCGGCGGGAAGCTGCGCGTACCCGTCGCGGATGGACGCCAGCAGCAGCTCCTCGCCCAGTCCGGCAATGACTTGGTTGCCCTTGCCGTCGCACAGCGGCAGGTAGTGGACGACATTCCCGATCGTCGCCAGCCCGCCCAGCGCGCCCGCCTTCTCGATGAGGCACGTCTTCGCGCCGTTTCGCGCGGCCGCAATGGCCGCCGCCGCGCCCGCAATCCCCCCGCCCACCACCGCCACGTCATACGCGCCGTCAACCGGCAAGAAACGTTCGGATTCCTTGATGTGCTGTTCCATGGTGTCCTTTCGCGTGAACTGACTTGCGTGCTTCCGCTCTCGGCAAGGAGAAAGGGCTTGACTTAGCTTGCAGGGGAGACTACCATCCATGCGCCCAGATTACAAGACCGAAGGCTAGGCCACCGGATGGTCTTGAGCCGAGATGGCTTCGTAGCCAGCCGGTAACCCCTGCCGCGGGAGGTCAGCATGAGAACCGTCGAGTTTGAGACCGAGTTGACGGGCGGCCGCACTCTGATGATACCGCCAGAAGTGGCGTCTCTGCTGCCTGCGAAGGGCAAAGCTACCGTAGTAGTCGTGGTGGATGGGGATCCTGAGGACGCGGCATGGCGCAAGGCAGCCTATGAGCAGTTCCTGAGGGACGACTCCGAGGAAGACGCTGTCTATGACAAGTACCGTTGAACTGGGCGACGTGTATGTCTGTGTCTTCCCCTTCACGTCCGGCGAGGGAGCCAAAGCCAGACCCGTCTTGGCTTTGATGGACTTAGGGCCAGACTGCCTTGTCTGCCGAATCACGTCCGTGCCTCATCGCGGTTTCCTCGACCTCCAGATCAATGACTGGCGGCAAGCGGGTCTGGAGAAACCGTCCACAATCCGTCTATCGCGCCTGGTCACCGTCGAAAAGGCCATCCTCAAGGTTCGCATTGGAGAGCTAAGCCCCAACGATCTGACTCGTGTGAGGACGTTGTGGAATGAGAAGTTTCGCTTGTAGGACGCAAGGCGGGTCCGGGGACTGGCGGCGCGAGTCGAGAATTCCCAAGGGCTGCGAAAAGGCTTGACTTGCCAGGCTGCGTGGGTAGGATGGCGCGGCCCGAAAGGACAACGGGCGCGACTTTGGCTTGTGGTTTCTATGACGATGAGTCCTGAACCCATCGAATCCCCGCGGAACCCGGGTGCGCGTTTTCAAGCGCCTTTCGCGGCCGCGGCTCTGTGGTGCGCGCTCACGGCGATTGTGGCGGCGATCTCGGCTTCCGTTTACTTCTCGACGGGGACGCAAGGGTTCGCAGAGCTTATCGAGGAAGGCCCGTTCTCTGATCTCCGCCTAACCCTCTACTCGGTGGCGCTCTGCTGGATGCTGGCGGGCGTCTTTATCGCGCTTCTCTGCTTCCGCCGCATCCATGCGGGCAATGGGGTGACGCTGGCGTGCTTCTTCGGGGTCAGCTTGCTCTACGTGAATGTCCTGCGCGAACGACTCGGCTACGGGGACATCCACGACTATATCCAGGCCGCCTTGAATCTCCACTACGGTCACCCGGTCCACGCGCGGTATCTTTACCCGCCGCTCTGGGCCACCCTCCTACAGCCGCTCGTGCCCCTGGGCGGCCGAGCCATGTTCGACGTCTGTTGGCTGCTCAATCTCCTGTCGCTCTTTGCCTTCTACCTTCTCCTTCAGCTCACCCTCCAGCGCTACGGCTTCTCTTCCCGCCTTTCCGCGCTGGCCACCTTCGTCTTCATGGTGGTCAACGTGCCGATTCTCCGAACGCTCTGCTACGTTCAGGTAAACCTGCACGTGACGAATCTCATCCTGATGAGCCTCGTCGTCTATCCGCGATCGCGATTCCTGTCCGCGTTGGCCTTGAGCCTGGCGGTGCATCTCAAGGCCTCGCCGATCGTCCTGGCGCTGGCCTTTCTGCTCGCACGCGATGTCCGGTGGGTGGCCTGGTTCGTGCTCTGCACGCTCTCGGTGGCCGCGGGGACCGTCGCCATCAATGGCCTGTCTCCCTACCGGGACTTCGTGTCCAACGTGCAGTTCCTGCTGAGCGAGAAGCGCCGGCCCGTTTTCCGTGAGAACTCCATTGACTCCTTCCTTCGGGCCTCGTCGGAGTGGCTGAAAATCGAGCACGCGACGACGCGCGGGCTCATCACCGCGGGCAAGCTGGGCCTGACCGCCGCGGTTCTGGCCCTCACTGTCTTGTGTGTGAAGCGCCGAACGTTCCATGAAGGGGACAATCGCGGGAACGTGTTGTATAACGCGGCCCCTCCCCTGCTGGTCCTCATGACCATGACCGCGCCCCTCGTTTGGGAGCACCATCCCGTCTTCCTGGCGCTCCCGTACCTGGTGCTACTGAGGGACTTGGATTCCGCGCGGGATTGGCTCTGGTTTGGTCTGGCGTATTTCCTGGAGTTCCTGCTTCCGACCTTTGACTTCTTCCCGTGGTCCTACGGGCGGCTCGCCAGCCCGTTCATTTGGCTCGCATTGGCCTGGTCTCTATCCCACAAACCATGCCCCTCAACGCTCTTCATGCGGGCGAACCGGTGGCTGACCACGGCTGCACTCGCGCCCGATGGCCGATGACTATTCTCCCGTACCCCACGGCGGGCGGTGGCGGGGGAGTTCGTCCTTGAAGTTGCCGAGGCTCTTCCAGTACATGCGCCGGTCGAGGTCCACCTCGGCGACCACGACCGTGCCCCAGTCCTTGGCCTGCGCGAGCGGGCTGCCGTCGTGGTCGAACACCGCGGTCTTCATCCAGTTGGTCGAGATGTCCTCGTACGTGCTGCTGACAAGGTACACGTGGTTTTCCGTCGCGCGGGCCGCGGCCAATTCGGGGTTGCAGCCCCACACGGGCCAAGCGATGACCTCCGCGCCGCGATTGCTCAACTGGCGCGCGACCTCCGGGAAGAACCCGTCGTAGCACACCATCAGGCCCACCTTGCCGAACCGGGTCTCGAACACGGGGTAGTTGTTGCCCGGCGCAACCCCGGCCGCCACCTCGCCGCGCGGCAGGCAGACCTTGCGATACTTGCCCACGATCTGCCCGTCGGGGCCGAGAAGCACCGCCACGTTATGGACGAGGTGGCCCGCGCGCTCGATCAGGCCCGCGACGATGTAGAGATTGTGCTGCTTGGCCAGCGCGCCGAAATACTCGCTGGACGGCCCCGGCATCGGCTCAGCGCACTCGTGCATCTTGCGGCCCGTGCCATAGTAGGTCAGGGTCTCGGGCAGCACCACGAGGTCGGCTTTCTGGCGAGCGGCCTCGGCGATGAGCGGCGCGAACTGGACGCGATTGCCCTCGGGCGTCTTGGCGCTCGGGCGGAAGTGCACCGCGGCCAGTCGCGCCTTGCGGCCAGGCGGCGGGGGCGTTTCCGTCAGCGTCACGTTGCTCCACTCCACTTTGCCGCCCGGGGCCCATTGCAGGTGCAGCTCCACTTGCGCCCGCGTCGCCGCCTTCGGCGCGCGATACGTGCCCGACACTTCCGTCCAGCCCGCCGCGTCGGTCTGCTTGTCCGCCGGGTGCTCGGTCTCCGCGTGCGCGGGGAACGTCCGCAGATACTTCATGTTCACCGGCTCATCCGTGAGCACGGGCTTGCCCAGGTCGTCCGTCCAGGTAAGCTTCACAACCACGCTGCGCCGCGGCAGGGCCACGTTCTCGACCTTCCGCAGCGCGCGGAAGCGGTAGTGCTTGCCGCCGACGATGGGATAGGTCCTGGCCCAGTAGCCGTCGAGTCCCTCGCGGCCGTCGTGCGTGATGACCAGGGTGCCCTTGCCGTCCGCGCCGCCCTTGGCCAGGTAGGCGAACTGGGGCCGAATCTCGTCCCTCGGCGCGGCGCTTTGCCACCCGTCCGGCGCGCCGTCCACGCCGCCCGTGGCTTTCCCCTGCCCGCTGGCCGCCTGCGCCAGCCCGCCCGCCGCGGCCAAGACCGCCAATGCGCTCAGAATGGGATTCATCTGCGTTCTCCTTCGAAAATCGCCGTCGAACTCGCGGTCTCGAACTCGCAATCGAGCGCTTCAACGGCCGAGTGCGAGTGCGGTAGCGAACACGATTTCCACAAGTCGTGCTGTCCCTACGGACATGGACGACTCCTTTCAGAACCGTCCTCGGGCGTTTCCACGACCCCCGACGAGCACGATCCTCATCAAGTCCGCAATGACGTCATCTTGCCGGCCGAACTTGGGGGTGGGCAAAGCCCAGCCTACGCGCTAGGGTCTTTGGGCCGGGGCGCTGGAGATGCCGGCGCCCACGGAGTCCACGACCCCACGGAAGCCCGGGCCGCCGGCCGCGACGTAGCCGTGGCTGGCGCCGTTCGGGTCCGACGTCACCCAGAATGAATACAGCGAGCCGTTCGTCAACGTGAAACGCAGCCGCACGTTCTTGTTACTGGCGCGAGCGAGACTCTCGACGCCGCGCCATGTCACCCGCTGGCGGGTGCTGTCGCAACGGAGCGGGACGCATTTCTCGGCCGTGAACGGGCCGTAGTTCTTGTCTTCGAGAGTCAGCACTTCCACGCGTAGTTCGCCGCGCGGCGCGTCAAGGTTCACGAAGAGATGCTCGCCGCTGAATTTGATCGGGCGCGTCGTCAGGGTCGCGGGCTTTTCGCCCGCGTCCATGGAGGCGAAGCCGTCGCGGCGCAGCGTCGCCAAGCCGATGGCGCCGCCCGTGTACATGCCGCGCTTGCCGCTCGGGGCGATGCCGGAAAAGCCTGTGTAGGGGAACCAAAGCTTGTCATCCATCACCACACAAACGCCCGCCGTGCCGTGCAGGTAGGCGCGGTCCCAATCGCCTTCCTTGCGCGTTCCGGCGATGAACGCGCGGCGGTCGGGCCGGTGCCAGTGGAACCCGTCGCGGCTGAAACCGAGGCAGAGGTCGGTCAGCTTGGGAAATTGGCCTTGATCGCAGAGGCGGTTATTGGGGCCGCGATGGATGTAGAACTGGCCGAGCAACACGCTCTCGTAGGCGACCGCATTGAGGCTGTAGAGCTGCGTCGGCTCGCCCGCGCCCGGATAGCGGCCTTCCGGCTCCGGCTTGTCGAGCCGGTCGGCGTTGGTCCAATACACGGCACGGCTCCAGTCGGCGCCTGTGAGGAAGTCGCTGCTCTCGGCGTAGTAGCGGCAACGCCCGCGCGGGCCGCCCTGCTTGATGCTGAAGACCCAGACGTGGCGGAACGGGTTGAGGAAGAACGAGCAGTAGTCGCCCGCGCTGCCGGTCGTCACGGCCTGCGACCACTCGCGGCCGTCCGCTGAGGTCTTGAGCACGTGCGAACCCCAGTGCGTCAGGAACTTGATTCGCTCCTCAGGCCGCTTTGCGTTGACGTCGAGCCAGACACAGTTGTCGTGTCCAGCGTCGTTGCCCTGCGCCAGCAGCCGATTGCCGCCCGGCGGGAAGCCGAGATCGGGCCGCGTCCAGTGCAACAAATCGCGGCTCGTGGCCAGCGCCAGTCCGCCGCGCCAGCCGGCCGTGTAGAACATCTTGAAGACGCCGTCGCGCGGGTCGAAGAACACGCCGCCGTGGCCGAGGTAACAGGTCGCCTCCTGCCCGCGCCCGCCCGATGACGACGCGCCCATCTCGTTCGTGGTCTCCGCCTTGAACACTGGACTTGCCGCGTGTTTCTGCGCCTGGTGAAACGTCCGCTTCATGTCCACTTTCTCGATGAGGAAATCGTCCACGAAGAGCTGCCGGCCGACGTCAATCGGGATTGACGCCTTCGGAGGCCGGCGCAGATACGGCACGGGCATCGGCTCGGTGGATGCGGGATCGAGATGCCGCGGCGGCCACTCGTAGGGAAGCTCGATGCCGTTGTAGAGAATGGGCTTCGGGCCGGTCGCCTTGTTCGCGAGCATTTGCAGCTTGGCGTCCTTGGAGACGAGTTTGCCGGCCAGCACGTCCTCCTCGCGGAACTTCGCCAGCAGAATCTCGGCGTCGGTGTGACGGTTCCAATCGTAGAGGATGTAGATGAGGCCATCCGGCGCCTGGAAGCCGTCGGGATAGGAGACGGACGAGCGTTCGTCGAGGAGCAGACCGCCGCGCCAAGTCTGGCCGTCGTCTTCGGAGAGATACGCGGACATGTGCGAGCGCTTCGAGAGCCGCTCGGTCGGCGGGCCGTTTTTGACGAGCAGGATTCTTCCCGAGGCCAGCCGCCGGAGGAAGAAACGCGCGTTGACGTTCTGAACGGTCGCAGCGGGTTCCGGCTCGCTCCAGGTCTTGCCCCGGTCCGTGGAGAAACACTCGTGCGGGTTGCCTTGCGTCCGCGCCAGCAGCCAAAGACGACCATCCCGCAATTCGACAAACATGTGTTCATCAAAGTTCCAGTCCGGGAACTTCACGCGGCCGCGCGGGTTCCACGATTTGCCTTGGTCGGTCGAGACATACACCCAGGCCGTCTTCTCCGCCCACTTCGAGACCGGCAACAGCCAGTCGCCGTTGCTGAGCACCGTCGGCTTGTTCAGCGTGCACCCCTCGTTGGCGAAGCACACCGGCTTCGACCAAACGGGCGCGTCCGCGTCCGGGTTGTCGCAGCGGATGAGCCAATCGGCCCTCGGACCGGGAACACCGACGACCGCTTGATCGAAGAACAACCAGAGCCGGCCGAGCGGATCGGCCCAGAGATTGCCGACGAGCGCGCTGCGTTGCCGCTTGCCGGAGGGATCGAGCGCGCCGACGACAAGGCGAGGCTTTGACCATGTGGCGCCATCATCGTCACTCGTGGCGAGGATGAAATACGTGTCCGGTTTGTCGCCGGCGCCTGTCCAGCAGCCCCAGAGGCGCCCCTTCGGCGTGCGATCCATGCCGATGATCATCGCCCCAGGCCGCGCCTCGTCCCGGAACTCCGGGCCGGGCGCCGTGATGATCACCGGCGGCTCCATGGTGGCATCCAGCTCGGATTGCGCGAGTGAACTGGGTTCGCTCATAGTCAGAGCTCCTATGATGGCGATGAGAGCAAGCGCAGGTCTCATCATGTCAGCGCCTTCTGGGACGGCGAAGCTTGACGCATTCAACGACGGTTGCCCAACGAATTCAGGGCGGCAGCGAATGACGAACTGGACGGCACTAATCCCGCTCTGCGGGACAGAGACCCAAAGACGCCAAGACGGCAAAAGGCAGCCAGATTCTTCTGCGGCTTAGGGACTTGGCGGCTTGGCGTTGGGTCCGTTTGATTCGTTGTCGCCCTGAATTCGTTGGGATCTCAATGCCAGCCGTAGGGCGGCTTTCCATAGTGACAGGCAGGTATGGAAACCTGCCCTACGCTACTGACGTCGTCAGGGCGTTGACGGCTTCCGTTGGACGAACTTCTTCACGAAGTCCCGCACCGAGCGGGTGAATGTCCACTCGTCCGTCTCGGGCACGCAGCGCGACGGCGCGCTGACCCAGCTCTCGATGACGTACTGGTCTGGCGCGCCGTCCACGAGCGCGTAGTCGTAGCCTTGCTGCATGATGGACACATACCAGGTGGAATCGTCCGCCAGCCCTTTGCGCTGCATCGCGGGCAAGCCGGAGGCCCAGTAGATGAGGCTGAAGGGCAGCTTCCTCTTCCGACATTCCAGTTCGAGCTTCCGCACCTCCAGCCAGGAGCCGTGGTCCTGCGCCGTGAAGTTCGCCCAGTTCACGTCCAGCCGGTAGAAGTCCAGCCCGCGCACGCCCAGCTCCGCCAGCCGCTTCTCCAACGCCTCGATCCACCCGAGGTGGTCGGGCAACGGGATGGACGGGTAGGTCTCGATGTCGCCGATGAGCACCTGCGGGAAGTGCTGGCGGACCAGAGCAATGAAGGCCGCGGTTTCTCGCAGCGCGTAGTCGTCCGGCTTGTTGATGTGCTTTCGGCAGCACAAGAGCGGCTCATCCATCGCGACGGCGTAGATGCGGCCGCCCAGCCGCTGCAAGCGTTCCCAGTTCGGCTGCTCGATGCTGAACGTCTTCTCGCCCGTGAGGCCCCACGGCTTGATCGCGCCCACCTCCAGCCCCAGCTTGATGCCCCACTCGTTCAGCCTGGCGAACCACGCCCGAAGCTCATCGTCCGCGAACTGCTTCTTCAGGTTGTGGTCCGCGTAGCCGAGCACATGGATCAGCGACCGCGTTTCCTTCCACCCCTCCGGCTGCTCAAACAGTTCGCGGAACGCCCGCCCATTCTCATGCCCCGGCGGCATCATCCACACTTCCGGCTTTGCCCGGCTGCCCTGCGCCAGCGCCGGTGAGGCACAGACGAACAGCGCGACCAAGCCCAGGATGAGGTGAGGGGCAGTAAGAGCAGGGGACACTCTTCGCATTTGGGATCACCTTGGGTGGCCTTGTCGTCCAGACTTGTCCAGCGCTGCCTTCAGGAACATCGGGGCGATCCTGCCGCCGTCGAGCCGACAGGATGTCGCCATGCCCGGGGCGTCGGCCGCAGCCGGACGGCCGAAAGGTGAACGTCGCCATCGAGCACGCTGTTCGGGTTACGCGTGCCACCAGTCCCCT
>Ga0194125_10014484_pt1 | contig 10087 bp, 5 predicted proteins | sample TA2KigC250mmetaG_FD_148626 | JGI IMG/M metagenome (GOLD analysis project Ga0194125, IMG submission 148626) | Freshwater microbial communities from Lake Tanganyika, Tanzania - TA2015034 Kigoma Deep Cast 250m | ecosystem: Environmental > Aquatic > Freshwater > Lake | place: Tanzania: Lake... | reverse complement strand
GATAAAAATTTTTAAAGTAAAAATTTCATAAAGTTGTAGCAATGCTTTTTTTATCATGATTAACACCTAAATCAACACTATACAAACACAATCAAAATTAAAAAAATTAGAAGAAAACATTAAAAATATAATTAAAAGTATATATAAAAAATATAAAGAATATAAAGAATATAAAGAATATAAAAATATTAAGTATAAAAAAATGTGAATATTATAAAATGTTCTAAAAATAATTGGCATTTTAAATTTCCAAACATGTAAAAATTTTATAAGATATAGATTTTTTATTATGTTTATAAGTTTAGTGGAGTGAAAAAAGATGAATTTTTTAGATAAAGAATCTTATATAATTAAATAATTAAATAATTAATAATGGGTGTTCCTGGATTTTTTAGTTGGCTAATTCGTAATTATAAAGAAAAATCTTTTATAATAAAAGATTTGCCAAAAAAAGCAAAAATTTTATATATAGATGCGAATTGTTTATTTCATCCACAATGTTTTAAAATTTTGGAAAGTTTTCAAAGTTTAACTAATCAAGAAAAATTAGAAACTTATATGTTTCGTAGAATTATGAATTATATTAATTTCTTGATTAATTATGTTAATCCTGAAATAGTCTATATATCTGTTGATGGTGTTGCTCCTCTAGCTAAAATATCACAACAAAGAAAACGTAGATTTAAATCTATAGAAGATAATAAATTAAAAGAAGCTATAAAAGAAAAATATGGTAAATCTTCTAATAACACATGGTCAAATATTAAAATTACACCGGGAACAATATTTATGGAAAGTCTCAATAAATTTATTATCAAAGAAATAAAAAAGAATAAAAAATCTAGTGATATCGAATATATTTATTCTTCTTATCATACAGTAGGTGAAGGTGAACATAAAATATTAAATGATATAAGAAAGAGAATTTGTAAAGAAAATCAAGAAGATATCTATGTAATTTATGGACTTGATGCTGATTTATTTTTCTTATCTTTAGCATCACAAAAAGAAAATATTTATTTGCTAAGAGAAACATCATATTTAGATAACAATAATACTAAAAAAATAGAAAGTGATCCAATTAAAGATGTTGCTGAAGAGTTAAAATATGTTAGTATAGATAATACCAAAAAATGTTATAATCAACAAATTACAAAAATTATGGAAAAAAAATTAGAATATGTAAATGAAAAAAATAAGATTAATATTAAAATAGATTTTAATAAAAATTTTATCAATGATTTTATATTCTTGTGCTATTTGCTTGGAAATGATTTTTTACCACATCTTCCTTCTATAGATATTAAAAAAAATGGATTAGATTTTATTCTTGATTGTTATAGTGAAACTTATATAAATACACAATTAAACATAGTAGATTTAAAAAAAACCAAAGATAGAATAAAAGTAAAAATTAATTATATAGTACTATGTGAAATATTACAAATGTGTTCATTAAAAGAAGCATATTATTTTAGCAAAATTCTAACAAATAAAGAATATAATAAAAAATGTCCAACTTCTGATCCATGTGCTAAAGAAATATGGGAGTTAGATAATCTAAAAAATATCAATATTATCGACCCAATTAAATTAGGACAAGGTAAACCATATGAATGGAAAAAAAGATATTATGACTATTATTTTGGCGATATTGCTAATGTGAAAGAAGAAATCAAATTAAAAAATGATTTATGCCATAATTATTTTGAAGGATTGGAATGGGTTAGTAAATATTATTTTGAGGGGTGTCCATCATGGATGTGGCAATATAAATTTACACATGCTCCTTTTGTGTCAGATTTATATTTCTATCTTAAAAATAATTTTACTACTATTAAAAATATCAAATTCAATAAAGATTCACCTCTTGAACCATGTGTACAATTATTATCAGTTCTTCCTCCAACATGTAATGCTGAACTACCAAATAGTTATCGTGATTTAGTTACCAGAGAAGATTCTCCTATTATAGATATGTTTCCGGATCCTTCTAAAATTAAAATAGATTATTTACATAAAGAACAATTATGGCAATGTATTCCAATGATTCCATATTTAGATATAGAACGAATTAAATCTGAATGTAAAAAATATAAATTATTAAAATCTGAAAAAGTTTTAAATACTATTTGTGATGAATATACATTTTAGTTCTAAATTTTATTTTTTTTTATTATAGTGCGTTAATAATTATATAGAATATTTTATATAAATATTATAAATGGAACAAAAAAATAATAAAAATAGTGATAATAATTCTCGTAATACTTTATCAGGATCTAAAGAAAGAAATAATAATGATAGTATTCCTTTTAGAATTAATTTTATAAAAGAACTATTAAATACTAAAGAATTAAAACCATTGGTAAATTTCGATTTAACAGAAACAGAAAATTTTATTGATAGACAAATAGGTGGTTCATCAAATGATTTTTCGAGTGAACAATCACATGACACCCGTAATAGTCTTAATAAAAAAATGCTCGATTTTAATACTATTATATCTCAAATTGGTGGTAAATTATTATATATTAAAAGTGGTTCTACTGGACATACTTTTAAAGGTATAATGGATTATAATAATGATAACTTAAGTTATGCTGTCAAAGTAGTAGCTTATCCAAAAAAAGAAAATTATGGCGATATTTATGATACTAGAAGACCAGAAAATGCAGAACTTATGATGATTAAATTATTAAGCTACTTTGTAATTAAAAAACAAACTCCTCATATTATATTACCAATTGCTACTTTTTATGCTAAAATTACTCCTTTTATTAATTTAATTAAAGATGATATAATAGATGAAAATAATAAAAAATATAAAGAATTTATTGAAAAATATAAAAATGAAGAATTACATGATAATGTATCTATTTTGATTAGTGAATGGGCAACTCGTGGTGATTTTCTTGATTATGTTAGAAAGCATTATAAACATTGTAAATTAATACATTGGAAAGTATTTTTCTTTCAAATTATTTCAACATTAGCTGTAATTCAAAGCAAGTTCCCTTCTTTTCGACACAATGATTTAAAAGCTAATAATATTCTATTAACAAAAGTACCAAAAAAAGATGGATCATTCTCAATTTATAAAATAAATGGTAATGAATATGTAGTTCCTAATATTGGCTATCAAATTAAATTCTGGGATTTTGATTTCGCATGTATTCCTGGCATAGTAGATAATGCAAAAGTATCAAGTGAATGGACTAAACAAATTAACGTTATACCGGAACAAAATAGATATTATGATATGCATTATTTTTTTAATACTTTTATTAAGAAAGGATTCTTTTCACAATTCATTGAAGAAGATTGTATTCCACAAGAGGCCAAAGATTTTGTTAATCGTATTGTACCTAAAAAATATCAAGAAGGAAAATATGTTCATAAAAGAGGTCGTATTTTAGTAAAACACGAATATATATTACCCGCCGAAGTACTTAAAAAAGATCCATTTTTTGCCCAATTTAGAAAAGAACGAGGAACTAGTATTAATTCAATTAAAAAAGATCCAGAACCTCGCCAGATAATTTCAAAAAGAAAATCTAAATCTTCTGAATTTAATTTAGTTAGCCTTGAAGATTTATTAGTAGATCATTCTTCAGATTAAATTTTTTATATAATATAAGTATATTATATAAATTTATGAGCAATTATAATGATCTTGAATTTTGCATAAATACTTTTACTGACTTTATGGAAAATAAAAGTAAATATAGGATTGATCCTATTATTATTTCAGAAGTAACAATAGAAAATCTTATCAAACCAAATGATTTTGATTATCAAGATATTTTAAAAAATTTAGAATTTGTAAAAAAAAATAATAATAAAAATATTTATAATGCTAAAAACTATGAGGTCCATATTTCAGAATATACTGGAAATTATAATTTAATTGGAACACGTGAAAATATTGGTTTATTGTATAATTATGTATTGTCTGAATTAGTTACTATAGAAGGTCATGATAATATTTTAATTAATTTATTAAATTTTGTAATAAAAAAATCCAATATTAAAGAAAAAATAAAAAATTTAGATGATTTTGAAGATGAATTGTTAATATCAATTTATGAAAAAAGAAGTGATAATATTACTTTTGATGAATATATTATAAATAATAAACTAGAAGTTGCCGATTATAGAGAAATTTTTAGAAGTATTCTTGAAATATTAATTGTAATTAATAAAAAACTAAAAAATTTCCGTCATAATAATCTCAATATAGAATCTATAAGAATTAATAAAAATAATAAAATTAAAATAACTAATTTTGAAAATAGCACATGTGAACAAATGGAAAAAATATTTGGTATAAAACAAGAAAAATTAAATCCCTACTATGATATACATTATTTTTTTAGCTCATTAATGTATTTTGCTAAATCAAAAAATATTAATCTAGATAAAGAAATAATTGAATTTATTGAATCAATTATTCCAAAAAAATATAGAAATTTTACAAAAGACTATAAATTAGATGAAAAAATATATAATAATTATGACGAATCATTTATTATACCAAAATATATTCTAGAAAAAAATAATTTTTTTAATACTAATATAGTAAAAAATATGGAAATAACAGCATCACCTATAAATGAAAATAAATTAAACACTGATAATATTGATTCACTTACTGAATCTGTCAATTCATTTTCTAGAATGTTGGCAAAAAATATTAAATATAAAAATAAAAAAACTTATTCTAAATATAATAATATAAACAGTATGATTAAAGGTACGCGTAACTTGTATGTTCCTAATAGAAAATTTATTGGTGAAGGTACAATGGATTCAGATAGCAATGATACTAATGATACCAATGTATTGCAACAAGTCGAAAAAGATAATAGAAGAGCAAGAAAAAACAAAGATGAAGATAATAGAAAAAATAATAAAAGATCTGAAGAAGACGATATATCCGAAACCGAAGAAACTGAAATTTCCGGAGAAAGTAGTCAAGTAAGTGATGAATTACAGGCTCGAATGAAAAATTTAAAATCTAAAAAAGCAACATCAAAAAAATCTACATCAAAAAAATCAGGATCTAAAAAATTAAAATCTAAAAAATCAGGATCTAAAAAATCAAGATCTACAAAAGTATCAGAATCTTCTTTTTTAGAATCACTATCTAGTAGTGCAAGCAATATTGTTAATACGGTACAACAAGGATTACATAAAACTAGTAAATCTGTTGGTGATTTAGTTGCCAATTCACAGGAATTAGTTGATAGTTTTGTCAAAAAAGTTTCCGACAAAGCAAAAAACACAATATATCAAGAACCATCTACCCCTGCTCCACCTACTGGCGGTAATCGTATTGCTGACTTTTTAGGACATGTTCCGCAAATGAATTCTAATTTACCTATGACAACTATAGCTGGTTATGAAAATGGATTTGGTGGACAAATGATGAATCAACCAATGGTTATGCCACAACAAATGGTGCCTACTATGATGTCTCCAGTAATGTCCGAAATGGCTATGTCTCCTGCAATGGGAATGCAACAATCTATTCCAATGATGGGAAACCAAATTATGCCCAATATGATGTCTAATATGATGCCCAATATGATGCCTCAAATGGGTGTGAATAGTGTGACTTTACAAGAAGGTTCAATGGCTCCACAACAAGTTCCTCAACTAACTCCCCAACAAGGTGGTAAATCCAGTGATTTTAAGAATGAAAAAGTAGTTTTGAAATGGAAAAAAGATTTTTTTTTTTAAATAATAATCATAATAAATCATCTAATAGACTAAATCAAACCGGAGGAGAGCGAAATATTCCACTATTTAAACCTCCAGCAGAGGGTCCATTTGTTCCACCGGAACAGCGAGTTCAAGATGCACCTGCTTATCAAGCTGGACCAAAACCTCCTAGACCTGCTGGACAAGGTGGAATGAATCCAATTGTTAATTTACAAGTATATCAACCACCTAAACCAAAACCAAGAGATATAACTGAATTAGATATTAATAAATTAGATGCCTCTATGTTTATGCCAACTTATATGGCAAATCCATTCTTTCCTCCACAATATGGACTAAATAATTCAATGATGGCAGGGCAAATACCCGTTGCACCTACTATTGTTAAAAATTATACTATTAATGCTCCAGGGCCTGTTGGTATGCATGAAAAAATTAGTTATATATATGAAGATATGTTACCCACTATTAATATTCCCGGTAAAATTACCACTTTGAACGAAAGAAATACTCTACAACATTATTTACGTTCTATATTGTTTCCCCGTGGTGATGGTCAAGATATTAATTTAGATGAAAGAAGCAACTCTTTAATGCAACATTTGAAATATATGGACATGAATCCATATAATACTTACGATTTAGAACAAAATCCATATAAATCACTTCCAAATAATTTTATTATATATAGAACATGCTATCCAATTATTCGTGAAAATGGAACTACTAAATGTGCAAAAAATTCAACTGGCATGAATCTTAGAATTTATAATTTAGAAAACGAAGCATATAATATTAATAAAGGAGCAGCTACTGATATAAGCTATGCTGCTGGTGGAACTACTGCTACTACAGCTGGATCAGCTATAGTTGGACCAGTTATTAAATTGAAAACAGATTTTGAACAATGGCGCGAAATAGAATATTATAGGTATATAAGAGATCATATATTAAAAAAAAATATTTGTCCTAATTTTGTAAATTTATACGGATATTTCATAAATGAAAAATCAAATATTGATTTCAATAAAATTACTGCTATGCGTGCCGGAATATCAAAACCACATATGCCTACACATACTATGGCGACTGCACCTACAAGTGTTCCTAAATTATTATCTACTATTGCAAGTGACGCTAAAATAACAATTCCAGCACCTGACGCATTTGAAGGAAAAGCATTAATAGCTCTAACAGAATCACCATTATATAATATACTTGGATTTGCTAGTACTATATATAAGAGAGAGGGGCCTGTCAAAAAAATGTTAAGCACAGGATTTTATAATGAAAATATTTGGTTTTCGTTAATATTCCAAATTATGGTAGCTCTTGCTATATTACAACGTGAAGGTATTTATTTTAATAATTTTGAAATTGATCATAATGTATTTATCAAAGATATCAGTTTACATTCTAATTTAACTAATTTCTGGAAATATATTATAGATGGTATTGAATATTATATCCCAAATTATGGATTTATTGCAATGATTGATAGTAATTATCGAGATGAACTTATTGACTCTACTATTAATAAAAGAATATATAGTGCACGGCTTGGAGATTCCGATAAATCAGAAGAAGAAGTTAAAAACCTAATATTTAACAATATGTTTTTAAAAGCATTGAATCCTCAAAATTTTAAAGATAATGACTTATTCTTAAATCGTGGTGGCGTTACCCCTCCTCCGAGTATAATGACATTTTTAGGACAAATTCAATTAGAAGGAACATCAAATAGTTATGGAAATGATATTTTTAAATATATAAAAGTTTTCATGACTCGTTTTGTAAATAATCGTATTGGTACTATTTTAAAAGATTCTGAAATTTCTAATATTCGGCGCGATGATACTGACTTTAAAGTGGGTCGTATTGTAGTTCAAGAAGTTGCAACAGATACTTATAAATTTGTGTTAATAACAGAAGTAATAGGTGAAAATGTTAAAATATTAACTGATCGTAATTCTGTAGAAAAAGAAGTTACTAAAGCATCTTTGATTGGATATTCTAAATTGGAAAAAATAGAACAACAATTTAAAGCTAATGAAGTAAGCCTTTCCGACGATGATTTATTAGAAACTTATATTGTATAATTTAATTTAAATTTTATTAATATATATAAATAATATATATTAATGAATTGGTCAACATCGACATCTAAAATAGCTAGTGCAAATAGTGACTATGATAACATTGCTTTTAAACGATATGAAAATAACTATAGAAGCAATAAACCAATTAAACAAAATAATGCCGCTTTGGCCATGAAACATATTACTACAAAAGGAACTGACGGAGAAGAAGTCCATGATCAATTATCTAAAGTGTTCTATTCTCCAGAAAATATGAGCAGAATTCAAAAGATGCTCAAAAAAACTGTTTTTGAAAGAACTCGTGGACAATTTAGGTTAGACGATGACCAAGATGAAAATGATTTATTAGTAACGATGAGGGCAGTCTTTCTAGAACATGCGCGATTTTTGCCATTTCGTGTTGTCCATCAAGTCAAAGAATTAAATCGTCGAACTGTTGAATATATAGTTCCTGATATGATTACTGAAATAAAACAAGCATATGGGTATATCAAAGAAATTAACGAACCAATTAAACCAATACCAAGACCAATGAATGTCAATAATGCTGGTCGACGTACTTTACCTTCTTTAACTTCTTCTTGGGGATTTTAGAAATTTAATAATTAAAAAATTTCTAAAAAAATAAATTAAGCTGTTGTATAAACTGCAATAGTTATTTTTTTTCCATCCAAATCGGCACGGGTTGATAATCCCGTAATTGGTCTGACATTTGCAGGATTTTCCAAGTTGAGAGGATTATATTTAAGTAAACCACCGCCAGCATTGGCCCATCCGTCTGTTGGTGGAAAATCCGCGTTTCTTGCATAACTACCGCCACAAAAGACATAAGCAGAACAGCCAACAATAAACTTAGACGACGTTGGATTGCCACTATAACTAGTCACTGCATTAACATTTTGAGTTTCAACACAGACTACACTCTTGACTTTGTAATTCGCGTCACCAATGAGCACTTCACTGAGTGTTACTTCGTTCTCTAATAATCCACTTGAACCAGTGATATTGAATGGCAGAGCACTGAATGTTGGCATTGATGGATTTACTAATTTGGAATGTTCAATAGTGTAGCTTCTTCTGTTGATGTAGAAGAAAAGGACATCTCTTGTATAAACTACTTTTTTAGTTTTGGGTACAATAACTTTATTTTCTACATAGAAATCAGGTGTGTCAATTGAAGTATTTAATGTTATAGATTCGGTATTGCTAGAAGGGACGCGCACATTGATAATAGGAACAGTTGTTACTTGTTCGGCAACCATTCTATTTGCAAAACTGACAGGATTTATACCAAGGGATAGAGTGCCGTTGCCACCTTGAACTGCAATAATAGTAGGTCTGAAAGCGAAGACAGCAAGAAGTCTTCTTAGAACAGAACCTTCATCTTCTATATAAGAAAATTCAGGTGAATCATACATATTGTTACGGCAAGCTTTAAGGGCAACCAAGAAGTTCATGCTTTCTGGACCATAAAATTTGCCTTGACGTAAATCTCTTACACTTTTCCATAGTTCACATTGTACTTTTGCTCTGTTGCGGAGATCAATTATGGTGCTATCTTTGCTGGCACCAGCACATACAGCTTCATTTGGATCACTAATAAGGTCATGGTATAGAAGCCAATCTGGTTGAGTCTTGAATTGAGTACCTGCATATCTAGCAGAAACAATGCTAGCAATGGAACCAAGAATCATGCGTTCTTCCAAAGATTTAATTTTAGGAGCAAATAGAGCAAATAATACAGGGTGAATATTATTGTACATATTGTCTCTTCTAGGATCGTACATTTCTTTAGGATCACCTGTAGCCAACACTTTGCATTCTTCATTCGAAGAATAAGTTAAGGATTGAATAACTACTTGAGCATGAAGAGCACTATTATCTTGGTGCATCTTAAGGATTTCTTGTAGGACATCAAGTTCAGTGGATTTGACCATCATCTTTACAGGCATATCTACAGTGTGACCAAGAGTGCGAGATAAAGGAGTATTTGGGATTTGGTAACTAGTTGCAGTAAAAGCTTTATCAGAAAGAGCCACGTTTAAGAAGGCATTAAATTCATCATCAGAGAATTCGTATTTCTTCTTGTATTTTTTGGCTTTTTCCAAAATCTTTTTGGAACCAAGATGACTGTATTTAGACATAATGAGAGATGCAAATTTTTGAGCCTTTCTGCGGATTCTTGACATCTTTTCTTCGTATTCAGAAAATAGTTTGCTTACTAATTCTACGTCATTTGGGTATTTGCTTCTCAATGCAGC
>Ga0194125_10014483_pt1 | contig 10087 bp, 11 predicted proteins | sample TA2KigC250mmetaG_FD_148626 | JGI IMG/M metagenome (GOLD analysis project Ga0194125, IMG submission 148626) | Freshwater microbial communities from Lake Tanganyika, Tanzania - TA2015034 Kigoma Deep Cast 250m | ecosystem: Environmental > Aquatic > Freshwater > Lake | place: Tanzania: Lake... | reverse complement strand
CTGTGGGTAAAAAACCAGGAGCGATGCCACGGGAAACTTTTAACCCCGACCCCATTGAGGCTCTTGCAAAATTCATTTTGAGGCTGCGATTTTCCCATGTTGCTTAAAGAAATATCCGGTAGCACATCGCGGCCTAAAGGCCGCAACCAAACTAAAAAAGACCTAATTACTTTAATCAAATCAAGGTGTTACAGGCAAAATCTTCGCGAAAAAACCAGAAACTTGGATTCAGTAGCACAGGCTTTCCAGCCTGTGCGGGCGCAGGCTGAAGCCTGCGGCTACATAATTTTGCAAGAGGCTCCATTTATAATAACATAACTTTTTAGGCCCCGTGCCTCTGGGGTAATAATTGATAATCATTAAACTTTCAATGTTTCTTGACCGTCAGGCCGATCCCGGTGGACTCCATGTTCAAGAAGATGGTCTCCAGGCCGGGGTTGGTGGTGATGGCCTGGATGAAATCCCGGGAGGGGGCGGGCCGGGCCATGTTATCGGCCAGGATCAGGCCCCCGGGGCGGACCAGGGGCAGGAGCTTATTTAGATAATCCAGGTATCCCGGCTTGTCCGCGTCGATGAACAGGATATCAATAGGCTCCTGCAGCCGGGCCACTGTTTGGTGGGCATCGCCCAAGACCACGGTGACCAGGTGATCCACCCCGGCTTGTTTGAAGTTCTCCCGGGCCAACTTCGCCACCTGGGGGTCGATTTCGTGGGTGGTCAGCCTGCCGCCGGTGGCTTGGAGTCCCAGGCAAATCCACAGGGCCGAATAGCCGTTGGAGGCGCCGATCTCCACGACGTTCTTGGCATTGACCGCTTCGGTGAGGATCCGCAGCAACCTTCCGTGGAGGGGATCCACGTTCATCATCCAGGGCCCTTTGCGGATGTCCTCCAGGACGCGCAAGATTCTTTTTTCCGCTTCGTTTTTGGCCAGGGGAGGATTTTCTATATCCTTGCCCCACGCCGGACTGACAAAACCCGGCATACCCCAGCTCCAGCTTAGGGAGAATACGATGGCCGGAATCGCCAGGGCCGTGACCAGGGGGAAAACCCCAAAGGATTTTATCATCTTCATCTTCTCCATCCTGCCCGGGGCGAATAGGACCTGGACCGTTAATGCGCATTTCAGGTGAACAGGCAGAGTTTGGCGTCCTTGGCGTATTTCAGAAACTCTTCCGCATTCCAGATGGCGATGCCTTCAATGAGGTCTTCGTCTTTTAGTTCCATCATGTCGTAGGTCATGCGGCAGGCGATGAGCTCCACCCCTTCTATCCGGGCAATTTCCATCATCTCCGGCAGGGAGGGAATCTGGGCCTTTTCAATCTTTTTCTTCATCATGGCCGTGGCCATGGTGGACATGCCGGGCACCGCCCCCATGACCCCCGGGGGGATGAACTTGGCCTTCTCGATGCCGCCCTGGCGCAGCAGGTTGACGCCCATAAAAGTATAGAACACCTTGGTTTCCATGCCCAGCCGGGCGGCGTTGATTCCCAGGATTAAAGACGGATAAGCTCCGTCCAAAGTGTCCCGGGAGCAAATAAAGGCGGCTTTTTCTTTTCCATTGGACATAAACCCCTCCTCCAGGCAATGGCCTAAGCTTTCCTAGGAACTTAATCAGCTTTGCCGTATTTGACCAGATAGAGGTAGAATTTTTCCTCCGGCACGATGCTGTCGGTGAATTGTCGGACTTGGACCACCCGGGGGGGCGGCGCGGGGATTTCCCGGTTCATGATCAACAATACCTCGCGTCCATTCCTAGCCGCCAGCTCCCGGGCTTGCGCCAAAATCTCCTCATCATCCAGGCGTTTTCTCCGCTTATCCAAAATCAAGAAGGTCCCCCAGCGGCCGGAGCCGGGATAAAAGATTTTCCGGCCCAGATGGCCCGCCACCACCAAGGCGGCGTCGTCTTCATATCCCAGCAGGATCATCCGGTCCAGGCTCTGGTTTTTCAGGTAGCTCGCCACCTCCGGGCCGCCGGAAAAGGGGTGGCGCCAATCCAGGCCGACGGCCCAGGCGCTGGCCGCCAGGTGGGCCGCGAGAAGGCCGTAAAGGAATCTATCCTTGTTCCTCCGGACCCGGGCGGTCAGTCCGGCCATCCGAGGGTTACGGATTTCTTTGTCCGGGAAATACGCGGATAGCCAAAGGGACGCTATCAGCAGGATGAACAGGTGGCCGTAATGCCGGAGGGAGCCGGGATACTTGACGTAAGAAAAAGCCAAAATCTCCAGGGTTCCCACCCCAAACAGGCAGAGGATTGCGGGTTGGCGCCGGAACCAGAGCACCGGAAAAGCCAGCAAAATGAGAGATAGGAAGCCTTTTATATACCCGTGGGGGATGATGTTGGTGTTCCAGAAATGGTATTTTAGGGCGGGGAGGGGAACATAGCTGTCCCAGACGGCGCCCATGGTCCGGGCCAGTTCCGGGAAGTCCAGATGGAATCTCCAGTCCACGGCGAACCCGGAATCCGCCGGAGGCGCCAACTGCGCCGCGGCGATCAGGATGCCCAGGCCCGCCATCGCCAGGGGCGGGAACATCTGATATTTGTTGACCGCCATCGGGCCTTGCCGGGTAATTCCAGCCACGGCCAGCATCAGACCCAGAGCCGCGGCCAAAAAAAGACCGTAAACGCTGGTTTGGGCCAGCAGGAACAGGAGTCCCGCCAAAACCAGGAATTTCCCCCGGAACGCCCCGGGGAAAACGGCGCAAAAGGAAAAAATCAGGAGAACCCCGGCGGCGTAATTGCGGCTGATGACCCCATATTCAAATAGGGGAAAGTACCCGAAGATGAACAGGATTTGTTGCCACGGGGTAAAAGGGGAGAATCTCAGGAACAGGTAGGCGGTAGCAGTGGCCAACAAGAGATGAAACAGCTGCATGGCCAGGGGGTCCGCCGTCAAACGGCTGAGCAGGAACAGCGCCAAATACCAGAGGCCGGGATGGCCTTCGTATTTCCGGTGGTTAAATAAATCGGCGAGAGATGCACTCTCCCGGGCGATGAGCCAGGCCTGCCACTCGTCCTGCCACATCTCGTGGCGCAGGATCAGCGCCAGGCCCAGGGCCAGGAAAGCCAGGGCCCCCAGGGCGGCGGCTTGGGAACTTATCCGGCCCGCAGAGCGCGGCATATGCCGGCGTCCTGGTCGTGGTGCGCCGCGGCAAAAATCAACATTACCAGGGCCCTGATTTTACCCATGGCCCGGACTGTTTCAGCCCCTCACCTCCCGCGGCGCTTTTGGTATTCCTCAAAACAGGACCAGAAGGGCGCCGAGTCGGTGGCGTCCACCCGCTGGCAAACCTGTCTCCCCTGGGCCATGGAAAGATACTTTTGGTAAGCGGCCTCATCCCCCACATATAAAGTTTGACCGGCCACATCGGAATAAACATGGTAAGTCTCGCCGCCCAGCTTGTAAGTGACCATGGTCTCCCTGGGGATGGCTTCCATCAACGACTGGGTGTAGAAAGTTTGCATATTCACGGGCCACTCTTGGAATCCCGCTTCTTTCAGGAGGTATTCCGTGACCACCAGCTTTTGGACGCCTTGCTGGCCCCCGGCGCAGGCGCTGAAAAGAATAGCGAAAAAGACCAAAATGATGGCAATACTAAATCTCCCTTTCCCCCGGTTCATCCTCTCGCCCCCCCTTTACTCGAATATCCTGCTTCTTGTTAACTATTGCCATCTTTACCTTGCTGCCGTCAAGCATATAACCATAATCGACTAATTTATACTATTTTCTCTTTCAAGTGCAACAAACTTAATCTGCAACTCATTGATAATCCGTAATTATCTTTACCGAAAACCGTATTATAGGGCCTCCCCTTGAGCGGACGCCCCCATTCTTAACCGATTGGAATATGTCTTTTCAAACTTAAAACTGAAAACTGAAAACCGAAAACTGCCTTCAACCCACCTTGGTCAATGCTTCCGCGATCCCCACCCGGGCGGCCCGCCAGGCCGGCAGGACTGCGGCCAGCAGGCCCACGGCCAGGGACACCCCCATCCCCAGGGCCAGGGTCTCGGTGGAGACCTGGAAGATTCCGAAGTACTGCATCACCGTGTCCGGAAAGGCCCAGGTGGCCGGGGGGGTCAGGGACAGGCCCAAAAACCCGCCCAGCACCGCCAGGATCAAAGACTCTCCCAGGATGACCCAGGTTAAAAACCAGGGCCGAAATCCCATGGCCTTCAGCACCGCGTATTCCTTGAGGCGCTCCCTGGCCCCCATGGCCATGGTGTTGGCCAGCACCAGCAGGATTACCCCGATGACCAGCCAGGAAACCGCCTGGATGGCCAGGAGGATGGCCTCGGTCATGGCCACGAACCCCAGGTTGAAAGCCTTCTCCGTTTCCGTCAGGGTTTCGGCCAGGGAATTTTTAAAGACCGCGTCGATCTGCTCCGAAACCGGCCCGGCCAGGTCCGGCGAAGCCACCTGCACCAGGAACCAGCCCGCTTTGTCCGCCCGGTCGGGAGCCAGTTTTTTCAGCTGTTCGTTCAAGTAGTCCCAATGGAACCACAGCATGGTTTCGTCGGTGCTGGGGTCCCGGCCCTTGTAAATGGCCCGCAAGTTAAGCTGGTAATCCCCGGGAAAGTAGGTGCCTTTGAGTTGAATGACGTCCCCCACCTTCCAGCCGAAGCGGGCCGCCAGCTTGCGCCCCGCCGTGCACCCCTGGCGGTCCCGGAGCAGGGCCAGCCGCTGGTCTTCGGGCATGAGCAGCTCCGGGGCCAGATCCAGATAGCCGGGTAAGGACACGGCGAATTGGGGGAAAAAGTGCTTTTTATCCACATAAATGCCTTCAAACCAGTAGGCGTGGCCCACGCCGGTGACCCCGGGCAGGGCCTTGATTTTGGCCTGATAAGCCACAGGCAGGGGGGAGACCAGGGAAATGGCGTTTCGAGTTACCAGGCGGATGGGAGAGGCCGCGTCCACCCCGGCGTACCAGGATTCCACCATGGTGCGCAACAGGGCAAAGGCCAGGATGGCCAGGGCCATGCCCAGCACGGTAAGCCCGGCCCGCAAAGGGTGCCGGAGGGTATTGCGCCAGATTAGTTTAAACATAGTTCAAAGTTCAAGGTTCAAAGTTCAAAGTTCAGGGTACGGGGAGTTTGAAGAGGGTCCATCTTAATCAGCAAATTCAAAGTTCATTTCATCTAATTAAGAAAGAGAATTTTTAATTTAAAACTTTAAAACTCTAAAACTTTGAACTTCGAACTTTGAACTTTGAACTCCCCTCACCCCACCTTCCTCAAAGCTTCCGCGATGCTCACCCGGGAGGCCCGCCAGGCCGGAAGCAGGGCGGCCAGCAGGCCCACCCCCACCGACACCCCCATCCCCAAGGCCAGGGTGGCCCAGGTCAGGGGGAAGACCCGGAAATACTGGCCCAGGGAGGCCTTGATAAACCGCACCGCGGGAAAGGTCAAAGCCAGGCCCGTAAGTCCTCCGGCCAGGGCCAGGATCACCGATTCCCCCAGAATGAGCGGAAAAAGGTGGCGGGCCCGGAACCCCATGGTCTTGAGAATGGCATATTCCCCCCGGCGCTCGCTGGCGTTCATCACCATGGTATTGGCCAGGACCACCAGGATGACGCCGATGACCACCCAGGAAACCACCTGGATGGCAATGAGGATGGCTTGGGTCATGGACACGAAGCCCATGAGGAAGGCCGCCTCCGTCTCGGTGATGGTTTCGGCCAGGGAATTCTTAAAAAGCGCGTCAATTTCCTGGGCCACCCCCGGAGCCAGTTCCGGCCGGGCCACCCTGATGAGGAACCAGCTCACCTGGTCCGTCCGGGGATGGGCGATTTTCTTCATGCTTTCATTGAGGTAATCCCAGTGAAAAAAGAGGCGGCCTTCATCGGTGGTGGGTTCAGCGCCGTGATAGATGGCCCGAATAATAAAACGAAACTCCCCCGGATAAATGTTGCCCTTAATAATGATGGCATCTCCAATCTTCCAGCCGTAGCGATCCGCCAGGAGCCGGCCCGCCGCGGCCCCCTGCCGGTCCCGGAAAAAAGCCAGCTTCTGCTCTTCCGGCATGAGAAATTCCGGGTAAATCTCGAAATAATTCTTCACGTCCACGGAAAACGTGGGGAAGAAATGGCGCTCGTCAATATAGATGCCCCCGAACCAGTTGCCGTAGGCCACTTTGACAATCCCCGGCAGGGCCTGGATCTTGGGGAGATACGCCACGGGCAAGGGAAAGACCAGGGAAATGGCGTTCCGGGCCACCAGCCGGGCCGGCGAAGCCGCGGACACCCCGGAATACCAGGCCGCCACCATGGTGCGCAGCAGCGTAAAAGCCAACACCGCCACCGCCATGCCGGTGATGGTCAATGCGGCCCGCAAAGGATGCCGGATGGTATTGCGCCAGGTGAGTTTGAACATAGTTCAAGGTTCAAAGTTCAAGGTTCAAGGTTTTAAAATTCTGGGTTTAAGGAATGCCTAAATTTCCCCTTCTCGTTCCCAAGCTCCTGCTTGGGAACGCCAATTTTGGCCGAAGCTCCTGCTTCGGCAACTTTGCCATGGTTTTGCGTCACCGAAATTATGAAATGCACCCTCAGAAAAAACTTTGAACTTTGAACCTTGAACTTTGAACTTATTTCCTGCCGTCCTCTTCTGCCAGAATCTCCACCGCCCGGAGACCAACCCGGATAAGGCGCTTTTCGATGGCATGGAGGTTCTTCGCCCCGAAGGCCGCGGCCCCGGTGATGCGGTTGGCGAACACCGCGCAGGCCCCACCGGCCCGAATCCGGTAAGTGGACACCGCGGCCAGGGTCAAATACGCCGACATTTCCATCTCCAGGTTGAGCACCCCGGCCCGGCTGAGACGCTTCACTTTATCTGGCTCTAACGTGGGGAAGCCGGGAACCAGCCTCCCCTGCCCGGCGTAAAAATCCGCGGTGGTGCAGGTGACGCCCAGGTGATAAGGCGCAGCCAATTCCTGCGCTGCCTGTTTCAAGGCAGCCAGCACCTGGGGATGGACCCGGGCCTTCACATCCGGCGGCGCGTAATAGTGGGTGGTGTTTTCATCCCGCCGGGCTTCCGTGGTGATGATGAGGTCCCCCAGGGAGATATGTTCCTGCAGGGCTCCGGTGGAGCCCAGGCGGATGAACGTGGCCGGCTGAACGCACTGGGCCGCCTCCACCATGGCAATGGCGCTGGGCGCCGCGCCGATACCGGTGGCCATGACCGACACCGGAATATTATGATAGACGCCGGTATAGGTGAGGAACTCCCGATTATGGCGCTTGAGGGTGATGCGGTCAAAGTGCCGGGAGATCCTCCGGGCCCGGCCGGGATCGCCGGTGGTGAGAATGTAGGGGGCCAGGTCTCCGGGGCCGCAGTCAATATGGTAATAACGGCCCCGGGCGTTTAGGGGCGGTCCAGCATGCATGATGACTTCCCCCCCGCATCCGACTCTTTTAGCCGACAACCGGAAACCCTCATTTCTCCTGGTTAAGCAGTTGCCCCTTAATCAGACGCCGGATGCGGGAGGCGTGGGACGCGGCTTCCGGGTCATGGGTGACGATGATGATGGTTTTTTGGAAATCCTGGTTGAGGCGGCTCAGGAGGTCCATGATTTCCCCGGCGGACTGGCGGTCCAGGTCCCCGGTGGGTTCATCCGCGGCGATGAAGGTGGGGTCGGTGACCAGGGCCCGGGCGATGGCCACCCGCTGCTGCTGGCCGCCGGAAAGCTGGGCCGGGTAATGATGGCTCCGGTCGCTCAGGCCCACCAATTCCAGGACCAGGTCCACGTGTTCCCGGCGCTCCCGGCGGTGCAGCGAAGTGAGCAACAGGGGCAGTTCCACGTTTTCAAAAGCGGTGAGCACCGGGATGAGGTGGTAGAACTGAAAGACGAACCCCACGGCCCGGGCCCGCCAGTGGGCCAGGTCCGCCTCCGACAGGGAAGCGAGGTCCAGGCCGTCCACGATCAGATGGCCCCGGTCCGGGCGGTCCAGTCCCGCAATAAGGTTCAGCAGGGTGGTCTTGCCCGAGCCGGACGGGCCCATGAGGGCGAGAAACTCCCCCGGCATGATGTTCAGGGAGATGTCCTGGAGCACCGGCACTTCCTGGCTGCCCCGGCGGTAGGACTTGTACAGGTGGTCGATTTCCACCAGGGGAGGAGAAACATCCGGGGAGTTGTTCATGAGAATAGGGGGCACCCACGAATTATAAAAAGTATTGGTGGCACATCGCGGCCTTTGGCCGCAACCAAACTGATAAATTAAACTGATTCCTTATTCAAATCAACATGTTGCATGCAAATTCTTTGCCAAAAAACAAGAAACCCAAATTCAGTGGCACAGGCTTTCCAGCCTGTGCGGACAATTTTTTCAATTTAAACCCTCTACAAAATACCTAATTAAACGTCGATCCCTAAAAATCCCCTCCCCCTTGAGGGGGGAGGGTTAGGGAGGGGGTGGCAAAATCTTTGCCTGATTTAAGCATGTTAACTCAGTTAGCCCCCCTCCCCCCAACCCCCTCCCACCAAGGGGAGGGGGGATAAAAGCCAAGTAATTTAGCCTGTTAGCTATTTTTGCAGAGCTTGTAATTTTGAACCTTGAACTCTAAACTTGGCATCATTCCTTGACTTTGATCCGAGAGCCGTCCTTCAGGGACGCCGGCGGGTCCAGGACCACCTTATCCCCCTCTTTCAGACCGCCTTGGATTTCCACCAGGGTTTCCAGGGTTTGGCCCACCGCCACCGGGGTCAGCTTCACCCGGGACCCCTCAATAACAAAGGCCTCGGTCTTGCCGTTCTGGGTCACCAGACCCGTCTTGGGCACGGTGAGCCGGGGCCGGCGCTCCCCGGTTTCCAGGGGCTTGACCAGGAAAGCCACCTTGGCGCTCATCTCCGGCAAGATGCGGTCATCGAACTCCAGAAATTTCACCTTGGTGAGCACCGTGGCCTTGGCCCGGTCCGCGGTGGGGACGATCATGTGCACTTCCCCGGCAAAGCGCTTGTCGGGGATGGCGTCCAGACTGATTTCACAGGGTTGGCCCACCTTGACCTTGTCCAGGTTGGATTCGGACACGTCGGCTTCCACCATGAGGGAATTGAGATCGGCCATGGTCACCACCGCGGCCCGGGCGTTCACCGCGGCGCCGAAGGGCGCCACCACTTCCCCCACTTCGGCGAACTTGGTGGTGACCACCCCGTCGAAGGGGCTGCGGATATAGGAATATTCCAGGGAAGCCTGGGCGTTGGCCAGAGCCGCCTGGCTCACCTTGATGCGGGCCCGGGCCTGGGCCACCCCGGCCTTGGCCTTGTCATAACGGGCCACCGCGGTGTCGTAATCCTGGCGGGCCACCAGGTCCCGGGCCACCAGGTCCTTGAACCGGCGGTGTTGCAGGTTGGCGTCCGTCAGCTCCGCCTGGGCGGCGAGCAAATTGGCTTCGGCTTCCCTGATCTGGGATTCGGATTGGTTGCGGGCCGCCACCAGGTCTTCATTTTCCAGGGTGGCGATAACCTGTCCCTTTTTCACCCGGCTGCCTTCTTCCACCCCCAGGTAAGCCAGGCGGCCGGTGCTCTTGGAAGAGACCGCGGCCTTGCGCTGGGCCACCACGTAGCCGCTGGCGTTGAGCTGGGTATAAGCCTGGGCCGGGTAGGTTTTAGCCACCACCCAGGGCTTAACTTCCTGGGCGGGCTGAAGCGGCCCCCAAAAATAAAGCCCGGCCAGGATCACCAGCAGGCCCGCCAGGATCGCCAGGATAATGCGGGGCTTGCGGGAAGGGGCGGGCCGGCCTTCCCGGCGTTCTATGCGCAATCGGTCGAGATCGGGAACCACTCCGGATTTCCTTAAAAAAATTGGCCTACCACCTAGTTAGAGGTGGGCAGGCCTGTAAAAATTAACATATCCTCCGGGGAATGGCAATCTGGAGAAGAGAGGAGGCAAGACCTCGTGGACCTCCTGGTTTATCTTTTCATTTAGAGCTTAGCCGATTCCCTTCATTGCCAGCTTTTTGCGCTAATATATAAAAGCCTGAATCAACCCGTTGGCCCATTACTCTTTCAAACAACCGGTGTTTCTCCACCAACCTTTTCGCCCGGATAGCGATCCATCCGGCTGCACTGTCCACATAAATTATCATTCCTCCAAA
>Ga0194125_10014481_pt1 | contig 10089 bp, 9 predicted proteins | sample TA2KigC250mmetaG_FD_148626 | JGI IMG/M metagenome (GOLD analysis project Ga0194125, IMG submission 148626) | Freshwater microbial communities from Lake Tanganyika, Tanzania - TA2015034 Kigoma Deep Cast 250m | ecosystem: Environmental > Aquatic > Freshwater > Lake | place: Tanzania: Lake... | reverse complement strand
AAACATTAACTCCGCACGAACAGCGCTATGCATATAAAAAACATCCCCTCACGCCATTCTAAAAACCTTCGCCGATGATCTCCAACTCTTGCCCATCCTTCCGCGCACCCAGCAGGCTTACTCGTGCCTGTGTGCGCCAACTCTCCGAGTTCTACAACTGCTCTCCAGAACTGATCTCCTCCGAACAGCTCCGCCAGCACTTCATTCATCTCAAAACCACCAAGAAGGTCGCCCGCCAAACCAGCACTCAAGCCCTCTGCGCCATCAAGCTTTTCCGGGAAAAAACTCTCAACCGTCCCTGGCCCCACGAACTGGAACTGGCGCGCGCCAATCCCCAATTTAAACTGCCGGTCATTGCCTCGGCCAAGGAAGTGCGCCTGATCCTTGGCTCTGTTCGGGCGCTGGATCATCGGGTTTGTTTGACCACCATCTATTCGTGCGGTCTGCGCCTGGGCGAAGGCTTGCGCCTTAGCGTCCCGGATATCGATGCGGGGCGCATGCTCCTGCACATCCGCCAGGGCAAAGGCAATTCGGATCGTTACGTCCCCTTGCCCCAACGCACTTTGGAGCTCTTGTGTGAGCAATGGAAAACTCATAAACATCCCTCGCTGCTTTTCCCGGCCAAAGGCCATAGCGGCCAAGACGCCTCTACCGCCACCCAACCGATGTCCCGCACGAGGCTTGCGCGCGCCTTTCGCCTGGCTCTCAAAAAAAGCGGCCTCAAGAAAGCTCTGCACGTGCACAGTCTGCGCCATTGCTACGCGACCCACTTGCTCGAACAAGGCCAGAACTTGCCCCAGATTCAAGTTAATCTCGGTCACAAAAGTCCGGTCGTGACCGCCCTCTACGCCCACCTGACCAGTCTCTGTAAAACCCAACATCAAAAACTATTGGATCGGTTCATGAACGATCTGTGAGCCAGCGTTCATGCAAACGGCCACCACTTGCGGTGGTGGAACGCAACCCTTAAGAGTCCATCAACTGCTCGGACAGTTGGCCCCGGCATATCGGGAGCGTTACGGCGCAGACATACCCCTGCGCCACCGGCAGGTCTTGCAAAAGATTTTGCTCTGCCGCACGCCCGCTCTGGGCGGCCAACTGTTCGGCTGTCCGGACTGCCAAGGCCAGTTCCGCTACCGCTATCATTCCTGCAATGACCGGCATTGTCCGCAGCGCGGACAGGCCGATGCTGATCAGTGGCTGGAGCGCCAGCCGCCGGTTCCGGACGGGAAGCCCTGCGTTACCTTTCCCGTTACATTTTCAAGACCGCCACCTCCAATCGCACCGTCCAACTTTTGCCCGAAGGCCAAATCCTCTGGACTTACCGCCAGAGCAAAACCCGAAAACTCACTTCGGTGAAGCTGGAGCCTTTGGAGTTCATGAGCCGGTTTTGGCAACACATCCTGCCGCCGGGCTTTGCGCGCGTGCGCACCTTTGGCTGGCCGCATCCAGCCGCCAAAGTGCGGGCCAATCGCGTGCGCGCTCTGCTTGAAGAAGCGCCCTTGCTCACCCCTCAAGAGCAACAAACCTGGAAGCTGCCGCCAACGATTGAGCCAGCCAGTCCAGCAGCTCCGGTCCTCAACCCGGCCGAGCCAGGGCCGCGCTGTCCTTGCTGTCGCAAACCGGTGCGACTGGTGGCCACTTGGGCGGCCGGACACCGAGCGCCGCTCCCGCGCTGGCCCAATCGTCCACCATGAAACTGCCCTCGAACTTTACTTTTGCGTTTTGGATTCACACACGAGTTGGTCTCGTGCACCGGTGGGCTCTGCCCGCGCCGTGGATTTGGGCTTTGGAACTGCTCCCAGAGCCTGCTGCCACAGCCTGGCGCCACCCACCCCAGAGCTCCAGCACGACCGGAAAGTCTCTTGGCTCAAAGAGGCTTTTGTCCTATGCGCAGGAGCAAACGAAAACTTTCCGCAAGGAGCCAAGCCTTCCGGGCCACGGGCCATCGGCCGCGGCTTCGTTCAACCAGGCAAATGCAAATAACCCGGAGTGAAGCGATCACCCTCCCGCACAAATCGTCTCCCCTGCCGCTTCACTCCGGGTTATCTACATTCCTTCTTTTGTTAGCCAATCAATCACACGCTCTAGGTTTTGGCGTCAATCTGAAAGGTCAACCTCGTAATCGTCAGCAGCGGCAGGACCGATGCAAACCCCTCGTCGTTGTGTACCATCACATAAGTCCGCTTCGCGGAAGACTTGGGCGGAAGGAAAATATAGTCGGGATGCGGCACTCGATACTCGTCTCCGTCCGCAACTTTAAGCCTGAACGGGACTCCTCGATGTACGGCTTCTTCAATCTGGGCGATATTCATGGACGATCGTCGCATCGAGGCTTCCCATCCTCAATACGGCCTTGACCATGGACCGGGTAGGCCAGAGCGGTCACCCGCTCAGGCCCCCCTGAACCGTGCGTGAAAGTTTCCCTTCATAACGGCTCAAGCCTTTCGGAAGGACTTGCTTGGCATAGAAGTCCCGGTTGCTCCAAAAAGTTCAGAACAACCTTTGCTATGCTCATCGCCGGCCAAAGTGGCCCAGCGTCCTTGAACGCCGTGCTTTGAGACGCACGAATCGACGAGCGTCGATCATCATTTGGTTTTCTCAAGTTCACTTCGGTTCCATCGATTTTCTGGCAATGAAAGACCAGATCGACGTGGGCGTATCCACTCCGTGACAAAGTGGCTTTGGCTTGTTCGATCCTCTCAATGCCGTTTCCCCTGGGCCTGCTTCTGTGCCGGTGGCGAAGCCCCTTGCAAATCCTGAGCGACCTTGCGCGAAACTTAATCCACTGATAGGGTTTCCGCATGGACATCGCTTTGCCAGTCGGAGTTTTGCCGGACTACTTCGAAAAGCTGGAAGCCCGAATCCTGCACGATTTCTCCGAAGGCGTCACCTGCTCGATAGCCCCAGCGCAGATGTTCTCGCCACTCATCGCCGCACCGTGGAACGGTTGATCCAGTTCGGGCGGCTTCTGGCCTTAACTACAGAGCATCCAGATTTTCCGGACCCCAAGCTTCAAGAGAATGTTGCAGCGACTTTGCAAACGCTCCGCGACAAAATCCCGCTTTGGCATGGCGCAATGGCCAGGGAAGACGCCGAGAAAATTCTCAATGCAGCCTTCCCCGGATGAGTCCCGAACTGGAGCGATTACTGGCAGCACTCTACGAAAGGGACACCTGCGAGCCGAGACATCGTGATCGTTTGAGCGGACGGTTCGGCGCTTGCTTGAAGGTGCATTACAGCGCGTCCCTAACTCAAGTCGTGAGCAATTCCTGACCGCGCTCGGCGACCGCTATCGGCAATTCGTGCGCGCGCGCCGCAAACCTCCAACGATGCCTCCACAAGCCTGAAGTTGGCATCGCCTCAAAAGAGGCTTCCCACGGCCGTGCCCAAAACGCTGAGTGGCCCCTGATCTTCCAATCCTTCCGTCGCCTTTTCCACCTTTTGCAGAGTCATCTTCACGTTGCGAAATAGCGTTTCGTCGTTGACCAGTTTGCCGATCGAACCCTGTCCCTGATTGATTTTTTGCAGAATCTCTTTGGCATTGGTCATAGCGGTGGCCGTTTCGCGATAGAGTGTGTCGTCCTTGACCAGTTTGCCCACTGTCCCTTGGCCGGCGCTGATCTGCTCGACGATGCCGCGCGCTTGCGAGACGGTAACTTTGATTTCGTCGGCTGTGGCGCTTAGGTTCGTGACTGTGGCGAGAGCCGAGCGATAAAGCCGGTCTTCGTAAATGAGCCGTCCCACCGTGCCCTCGCCGCGCGCGATTTGAGCGGAGATGTGGTTCATATTGCTGAGAATCCCGCTGAGCCTTGGGTTGTTCTCTTTGAGGAAATCGGTGAAGGGACCGAGCAAATTGTTGATTGAATCTCCGCTGAAACTCTTGGTTAGATTTTCAACACCGGTGGCAACATTGTCCAGTTTGACCATAATAGCGCTCAGATCGACTTGTTCGGTCGTGGTTAGCAACGTGTTTTCGGCAGCCAGGGGCGCATTGGGTGAACCAAAGTCAATCGAGACATAATTCTGCCCCATCAGTCCGACAAATTTGATGGCGGCCTTGCTGTCGGTTTTGACCTGCGCTTCCTTCGTTAACTTCATGACGACTTCCACTCGATTGCTCGTCAGGTTAATCGCATCGACGCGTCCGATTTGAACGCCGGCCATTTTGACCAAGTCGCCTTTCTTGAGTTCTTGAATGCTATTGAATTGTGCGCGGACTCTTCGGCCGCCTTTGAAGAAATCAATGCCGCCGATCATCTCGAAGATGATCACAGCGGTGATAAATGCGAGGGCGAAAAACATTCCGAGCCGAGTTTCCAGAGTATTTCTCATAGTGCTTTTTCCTTTTGAAATTCTACCGTCAAAAACTTTTGAATCAATGGGTCTGATATCTTTTTGATTTCCTCCGGCGTTCCGATGGCCAGTATCTTTCCTTGGTTAATCATGGCAATGTGGTCCGCGACTCCCAAGGCAAGATCGCGGTCGTGAGAGACAACAATCGATGTGACGTGAATGCGACTTTTCAGGTTTAAGATTTCCTCCGCGATGGTTACGGCCATCAATGGGTCGAGTTCACTCGTTGGTTCGTCATAGAGGATCAGCTGCGGTTCAATGGCCAGAGCGCGCGCGATGGCGACCCGTTTTTTCATGCCGCCCGACAGATCGCTGGGCATGCGTGATTCCAGGCCCTTCAAGCCCACGAGTTCTAGTTTGTCGCCCACAATGCGAGCAATCTCCTTTTCAGGCTTGAGGCGATGTTCGCGCAGGTAGAGGCCGACATTTTCCCCGACCGTCAACGAATTCAGAAGCGCTCCTGACTGAAAAACCATGGCCAGCCGATATTGGTCCATGACCCCTTCTGCCTGGATTGGTTGACCGTTAATCTGAATGTCGCCGGCATCAGGCGTTTCCAGGCCAATGATATGCTTAAGCAAGACGCTCTTGCCGCTGCCGCTTGGCCCCATGATGACGAAGATTTCTCCCGGAGCAACATCGAGGTCGATTCCCTGAAGCACCAAATGGCCGTTAAAGGACTTTTGCAGTCCGCGCACTTGCACGGCGACGCCAGACTGGTGTGCAGTGGAACCGTTCATTTCTCGAAGTAGAGCAGAAAGCGGGTGACGAAGTAATCGAGAATCAAGATCAGAACGATGGAGTTGACGACGGCTTTAGTGACGGAACGGCCGATGCCGCGCGGGCCGCCAATCGTTTGCAGGCCTTGGTGACAGGAAACAATGCCGATCACAACTGCAAAAACGAAACTTTTGATCAAACCATTGGCGACGTCGTCGAGTTCAACCATCTCGCTGAGATTGCTGAAATAAGATTGGAGGGGAACGGCGATCTGCTGATTGGTCATCGAGACAATTGCTCCTCCAAACCAGCCAACCAAAATTGAAAAGACAACCAGCACCGGCAACGAGACGCTGATGGCAACCAAGCGAGGCAGCACCAAATACCGGATCGGATCAATGTTCATGGTGCGCAGGGCATCGATCTCTTGATACACCCGCATCGAACCGATTTCGGCGGCCATGGCTGACCCGATCCGGCCGGCAATCAACACTGCCATCATGACGGGCGCCAATTCTTTGCACATCGAGAGTCCCACCAACCCGCCGATGTAACTGGATAATCCTCTTTCCGCGAGCACCGGTCCGCTTTGCAGGGCGATGACGCCGCCGATGAAGAGCGACAAAATGCAAGCCATTAGCAAACTTGCCGCTCCAATCTCGAAGAGCTGGTCGATCACTTTACGGCGATGTTGAAGCGTCTGAGGCAAAGCCATCAGCGTTCGCCAGAACAGGATCAGAATTTCACCAATGTTTTGGAACATACTTGATTCCTTACGGCGTCACGTGAACAGTCGAGGCTGCCCGTCTCCCATTCCCTCCCCATGAACCCGACGTCGTGGCATGTAGTCCCGGCTTTAGCCGGAGCGACTGCAATCGGCAAAAGCTGTTTCGCGACCAGCAAACGCTGCCGCCTAAAGGCGGGACTACATACTGGGAGGTTCATGGGGAGACTTCTCCGAAACAAAATTTCGCACATTGCGCCCATGAGCGTGGTAGGACAGGAGGTTCATAGGTTGCGCAATTGATTCTTCATGGTTTGCCTTTGCCCAGCGGCACGTAAAACAAGCGCAACCGACGGCCCTCGGCATTTGACCGACAATCGACTAACCCAAATAACACCGAGCATCGTTTCGCATCGCGCGTCGAATCACGCCGATACAGATTCCAAAGCAACGATTGGCTGGACGCGCCCGTTTTCGGATTCTTCTCGGATCGCCAAATGGACCAGAGCCGCGAATAATTTCGTTCGATGCTCTTGTTATTCGGCAACAGCGGTTCGAGCGGAGCGAGCAGTTGCAGGCGCTCTTTTCCTTCATGGTCGCGGCGGGCCGTGAACAACGGCCAAAGATCGGTGCGATCGAGCGCGGTTCCGGTTGAAGTATTCTTCTCACTCAAATCGGAGTAGAGGAAAAACAGCATGCGGATGCGCTGGCGATCCAAAGGATCAGAGGTGACTCGATTGTATTTGTATAGAGGCCAAAGATAAAAATCGCTTTGCAGGGTCGGACTCTTGACCTGGCTGAATAACGGCCAAACCCGGTTGGCGGTTTTGCCTTCGCCCCGGGCAAAGACAACCAGCGGCCAGGGCGCGTCCCATTCGCGATATTTTTTTTCGCGATCATCAGTGATCGTGAGACCAAACGGCCAGAAATAGGTTACCGAATCGCGGCGCGGGGAACGTTGAACGCTGAAGAACGGCAAGAGAACACGGTGCGTTTGAGGATTGTCTGTGCCGAGAGCGAGTTTGTTGTCAAAATAGAATGGCCAAAGAAGAAAGTTTTTGTCATGGCCGCCGCCGACTGCGCTGTCGCCAAACTGGTTGGTGCGCGTTGTGGGGTCTTTGTGTTCGCGACCGATGAGCGGCCAGAATTGCCAACCCTTAAGATTATCTCCACGCCGCAGATGAAAGAATGGGTAAACGTAATTGTCCGTTATCACGTCGCGTTTCCGAGTCTTCGAATAGAGCGGAAACAGGACAAAATGGATGTCGTCGCGCAAGAGCCGGTTTTTGAGGCGTCCATAGAATGGAACGAACGCCGTGTAATTAAGATTGGAATCTGAGGATCGTTGTTGGAAGTAAAAGGGGAACAATGTCAGCCGGTGATTCTGTTGTTCTTGCAAAGTGTGACCGCCGGAAAAGCTGAACCACTGCAGCAATTGAAACCGATATTGCGTGCCGAATTCATCGTAAGTGAGCAAAGGATAAAGCAGATCTATTTCTCGAACCTCTGTGAGCGGATCGCGATAATGGGAGAATATAGGTGCGATACTCAAGATACGGGCCTCATTTTCCTCGTGCCTCACCAGTGGGCCAAACGCTTCCGTCCAACGACTCGAACCCAGAGTTAAGTCACCTTGATGATAAAGAGGTCCAAATGAATCCCACGAACCCAAACTAGTCTCGTGAATACCTAGAAGAGCAACTAAGAACGCGATAAACCACCCGGGATGACCTAGGCGGCTGACGGGGACGTTTCGGACTTTAGAAGCCCCGCGTTTACGCAGCAGCAATGTCAAACGCGCGGATGGGCTCACTGTTGCGCCGGTTTTTGCCGCGTCAGCGCCGCGTTTCTGACCCCGTAGTTCCAAGATGGGAGCTGTTGGAGCTGTAACGTTACCGTTTGGCGCATCGAGCTGATTTCGCGTTGTTTCCCCGTCCTTTTCACACGAATTAATTATCCATTGACTTTCCCGCATGATCTGTTTACTTTGTCGGCCATCAATTGAGGTGTTTTACCTCGGTTCCTCCCGGCCCAGTGTCGACAGTGCATTGTCGGCGCTGGGTTTTTTTAATAGCGATCCCCGCCGTATTAGCAAATTGAGCAGTGTGGGAAGAAAGGTCAGGCCGGCAATCATGCAGGTCGCGACCCCTGTGGACATGACAATTCCGAGGCTTGCGATTCCCTGATGTTTTGCCGGGATCAAGCTGCCGAATCCGGCAATAGTCGTCAGCGCTGACACGAGCACGGCTTTCCCGGTGCTGCGCGCGAGAATGCTTGGGTTTTCCTCTTCGGCGAAACGATTGAGGATATGAATTCCGTTGGTCACACCAATCCCGATTACTAACGGCAGCGTCATAATGTTGGCCGGATTAAAGGGGATATCAAATGCTCCCATCAAGCCGACCATCCAAACGGTCCCAATCACCACGGGGAACAGCGCCAAGAGTACGCTCGTGACACTTCGGAAGTGAACAAAGACCAGAATGGTGATCGCTCCCAGCGCGTACCACGCGGCTCGTTCGTAGCTTTCTTTCAGCAGGCTCGTGTACTCGTACAGTTGCACGGGAGTGCCAGTTACGTTTTCGTTGGCCGAGCGCAGTTGTTGGACGAATTCTTCCTGGTTGTCGCGCTGCCAGACGTTCTCTTTGGGATAAACTTGCAAGAGCAGCTTGCCGGTCTTGCCCACAAAACGGTTCCGCAAGGCAGCGGGGAGGTCTGCCACGGACAGAGCGGACGCATTGTCCTGATTTTTCAAAGCTTCAAATGTTTGTTGAATGTCCTCCAACAAGGCGCGTTGAAATGCCGCGAGCTTCTGCGCATTGCGTTCTGCATCTCGACTATTCATAAGCCTGCGCAGATCCCCAATCGCTTGGCGCAGAGCTCGAAGCTGCGGCGCTAGCTCTTTCTCGCCAGCCTTCTGCGCTTCATTCGTGGCTAATCCCAAATAACTTTGCGTATAAAACAGCGTTTGACTGAGCTCCGCAAGGTTTACCGGTTCGTCGTCCGTTTCCTCAAAACGGATCGTTGCGATTTCATCTTTGATCCGGCTTATCTGATCCAGTTTAGCGTTCTGGTCTCCCGCGAGAAACCGGCTCATCGATTCTACGCTTGCAACCGCCGGCAAATTCGTCAGCCGGGAATTCAGCGTCACAGCCTCCTCCAGAGAATCTGCAACTACGGCCCCGAACAAAACCGATTTCGAAGCTTCGTCGATCAATTTCCGCATGTAAACAACAGCCGGCAACCCTTCCGTTTGCATGTTCAGAAGATTGTAGTCGAAATAGACCTTTGGAAATTGGATTAACGACAGTCCGGCTAGAACAACCGTGATTCCAACAACACAGCCCGGTCGCTCCAGCCAAAGCCTTTCGATCTGCGCTCTCTTATCCGTTGTTGGGGCGTTAGGGTGCTCAAGGGGCTTCGGCCCGCCTTGCCTCAGCAGCACGGGCAAAAACGTCATCATCGGAATTAGGCAGATCAACAAACCACCGCCAGTGATGATGCCCATTTCCTGAATGCCTTTGAAGTCGGTTAACCCCATGGCAAAAAAGGCGCCTGCGGTCGTAAAACAGCCGGTGAATACACCAAGGCCAGTATTGACCATGGCTTTATCCAGGGCTTCTTTCTCGGTCCGCCCGCGGCGGAGTTCTTCCTCGAAGCGCGTAATCAAATGGACCCCGAAGTCAATGGCCAAGCCAATCAAGATAGGAAGGAACGTGACCGTCAGAATATTCAAGTGTCCTACCGTAAGCGTTGTGTAGCCCATGGTATATCCGAGTCCGACAATCAAACTTGCTGTCGCCTTGATGGGCCGCCCCATCTCTCGGTAGCCGACAATAAAAATGAGCGCCACCACGATCAATGAGGCGATCGTGGCCACAGTTGAATCGATCTGTGATTGACGCATCTCGTCGATTTCAAGCACGGACTCGCCGGTCACTCCCGCATTTACGCCCGGAACTTCCGCCTGCGTTTGCGACACCAAAGCGCGCAAGCGTTCCACCGCGGCTGTTTCCACCGCCGGCTTGGCCGGACGCGCAGTGACTAAATACATTCTTCCATTGGCGTAAGTCAGGTATTGGCCAGCTTCGGCTTGTTTGCCTGCGTTAAAAAGAGCGGTGATTCCCGGAGCGGGCGGAGTGCCTGGACGATTCAGTGCATCGCGGGCCTGCTCCACAATCCGCGTCAACGCTGGAATCGCTTCGATCAGCGATTCCGTCTGTTCGTTTTGCTCCGGTTTCGCGCTCCGGAACTGTTGATTGATCTTTCGAAACAAGGAATTGAGGTTC
>Ga0194125_10014478_pt1 | contig 10091 bp, 10 predicted proteins | sample TA2KigC250mmetaG_FD_148626 | JGI IMG/M metagenome (GOLD analysis project Ga0194125, IMG submission 148626) | Freshwater microbial communities from Lake Tanganyika, Tanzania - TA2015034 Kigoma Deep Cast 250m | ecosystem: Environmental > Aquatic > Freshwater > Lake | place: Tanzania: Lake... | reverse complement strand
CAAAACCGAAACTAATGGTAAATTTTGCGCGTTCATTTTTTCCCCTTGACAAGAGTGCTTTCCTCTGGTATATTCATCTTAACTTGCCCTGCATGCATGCATGCAGGGGCTTTTTATTTAGCCTCTCTGGTGACTTCTCTTTCTCTTATTTGAATAAAAGCCCTTTTCTGAAATCTCAAAAAGTTTATTCTCACCGGCTTTTCAAACACAATCACGTAAATTAAAAAGAAAAATGCTGCTCTATACAATACTTTATTCTGAAGTGAGAGTACAAAGATTTTCTTTCCCAAAGATCTGATGGCAAATAAAGCCTGTAAAAAATCTGCGTCCCCAGAGAATAGGTACATTGAAGAAAATTTATCCCTGTGAGCAAAATCAACGATATCCACGGCTAATTTTACATCCACTTCTTTTTCCTTGCCGCTTGTTTTTGAACGATAACCAGCAAAAAATGACACATTCTTCGTTTTCTTAACGCTTCGGTAAAACAGGGCCTCGTTTTTTAGGTAAAGTTTTTCCTTCTGGGTTGGTTTTTCGGACTTGGGAGAATATGAGGCATAAAAATAAATTTTGTCAAACCTTACCTCTATTTTCTCTTCAACTTCACCGATAAACTTGCCGAAATCCAAATATCTTTTGGGCCCAAATAGCTCGAATTGCGCCGCGTATAAATTCGTGCCGTCAATAAAAAGATAGGTCTTCATTTATTCAAAAACAGTGTTCCGATTTGCGGTAGCCGGCTTTTATCGCTTCTTCTTCCGTACAAAACCACTGCTCTCCTAAATCGCGCTCCACTACTGTTCGCTCGTATTCCGAACAGCCGGGCAGATGATAAGTCTTCTCCTCCCGACTTTTACCAATATTACCCTTGATCACACAATTGGGGTTCTCTAAATTTTCTTTCTGATAACAATGCAACGACCAAACTCCTAGACTTTTATCCTTAGCTTCTTGAGCCGACTCCATAATTAATTCCGCCCTCTCTCTATTTGCCTGGTCTCCCACTCCTCCGCCTTCGTATTTTCCCCACCCCTTTCTCGCCATAACTTCGTTAATTAATTCATCGCCGCGATAAACCATCCCCAAAATTCTGCCGAACTGGTCCCTGCCCGTCCTTTCAATCTTAACATACCTTTTTAAAACCAATCTCTCTAATTCTGCTTTCGCTTCTTTTCCGTAACAGAATCCAAGTTCTGGTGCGTTGAAATTGGCCAGTCGTACTGTTTGGTCTAAGTCAATAACAAGAGAGTCTCCGTCTAAAACCTCTACCGCCCTATATTTTCCCTGGATTCCCTTGTAGTTTTCAAGCTGGTGATAAAAGTATAGATTCAATAAGGCGAGAGCCGCTGCCAAGAAATAAACTAACCGCCCCTTAAACCGCAAAACCGAAACTAATGGTAAATTTTGCGCGTTCATTTTCTTTTCTTCACCAAAACTTTTGGCTAAACTTTTAAAAACCATTAAAACTCCCTAGAGAAAAATTATTTAATACTCGATAGGCTAAAAAGTACGCTAATGGGTGATGGGAAAAAGAAAATTGATCCCAAAGAATATGCCCAAGATAGGCACCCAAAATTGTCAGGGTAAGTCCCCGCATTTTCGACTTGTTTTCTATTAGCCAACCTAATAATCCCCAAATAACTAGATACTCCCAGCCATGAAGGAGTACATATATTTTCCCTGATCCCATAACGTATTTTTCCACCTCAAAAAACCTACCTAAATCAATTTGCCAACCATAATACATCAAATAATCGAACCAATGGTCTACGTCAATAAAAATCCCAAAAACTAAGGCTACTATAACTAATCCCCATTTTTTATATCTCCGACCACAAAAAAACGCTACCAAAAGCGTAATAGAAAAATGCACCAGCTCATGCAAAATTAACCCGTTCCCCATTTATTTTGCGCCCTAAAGTCCAATTTTCTACTCGCAAATTTAAGCGCCATAAATGCATAGTATTTAAACTTCTCCCCGTTGGTTAGCCCTTCTTTTAATCTCTTTATGACAAACTCTGGGCTCCAAAAGGCGCTGTATATTCCCCGCACCATTTCCATAATTTCCTTATCTGCCATTTCTGTTTTCATCACCGGCTCTTTCATGTCATACCGATCCCAATCAAAAGTTTTAAGCCAATTATTTTCTTGACATTCTCTAAAGAGGGGCGTTCCGGGGTATGGTATTACGATGGTTGCCTGTAAACTATCGATTAATCCTCTTTTAAAAAAGTCCTTGGTCATATTTAAAGTATTTTGCGCGTCTTGCTTGGACTCCCACGGATAACCTACCATTGCGGTCGCATGAACCCAGAGGCCGGCTTTTTTAGCCATTTTAGCTGTCTCCCCAATTTGTCCGACTTTCAGATTCTTATTTATTCTATCAAGGGTTTTCTGGCTAGCCGACTCCAAACCATAAAGCAAAAACCTAAAGCCCGCTTTACCCATTAAATCATAATCTTTTTGTGAAAGCCCGGCGTTAAACCGCATATTACAATCTAGTTTTATTTTCTGATTATAGCCACGCTTGATCATTCCTTCACAAAACTCCCTTAGCCACTCTCCCACCGGGAAAGTGCCGCTGTCATCCATAATCTCTCTCACGCCGAATTTCTCAATCACATATCCTATCTCGTCAAGCGCTCTTTTTGGCGACATCGCCCGAAAGCTACACCCTGGATAAAGCGTCGTCCAGCTGCAAAAGGCGCATTTCCCCCACCAACAATCACGCCCAAACATGGTATAAGTTCCCGGCGTCCGGCTGTAATTACTGTTTTTCTCGGCATACAATTCCCATCTTGTCAATTTACGATCAATCATTGGCAAACTATTTAAGTCGTGGTTAAGTTTAAAATCGCCAGTATTTAGCGAAGAAAAGTTTTGAGTTTTGAGATGTAGGTTTGCGTTTTGAGCTTTGAGTTTTGAGCTTTGTCTGTACCAAATCCCCGGTTCTAGACATTCTCTCTTTATCAGATGATTAACTAGATTTAAAAGCAGAAAATCGTAATCACCGCCGGTCAGGATATAATCAACTCGGGAATTTTGAAAACTTTCCTCCGGCAAGGCCGTCACGTGATCGCCCACCAAAATAGTTTTGAGTTTTGAGTTTTGAGTTTTGAGTTTATTTATAATCCTCCAGTGTTTTTTAACCACCGGCGTCTTTGTCTCCATCATTAAAATATCTGGCTTCTCTTGCCACAATTCTTCTTCCCACTGTCGATATGTTTTCTCTTCCGAAATCCCGTCCAGCCATACTACCTCGTATCCTGCGTTCTTCAATAGCGTTGCCCCGTATGCCGGCACCACCGGATAAGCTCTCCAGGGCGTCTTCGCCCACTGGAACTGCCGGTTCTGACCCAAAAGAGGGATCCCCTTTTCCGATTCAAGCGGTGGATAACCAATGGCAATCTTCATCAAAATTTAGTATAACATAACCATGGACACCCTTAAGAAGTGGCTTAGGCAAAACAAATTTGCTCTTTTTTTCCTCACTTTCTTGGTCTTTGCTGTCTATCTTAACTCTTTGGGCAATGATTTTGTTTCCGACGATATCCCCTCAATAAGCAACAATCCTAACATTGGCAAAATTGATTATGTGCTTTACTTCAAAAGCCTAAGAGCCCTGATTATTTACTTAACTCACAAAGTTTTTGCCCTTGATCCCCTTTTTTATCGTCTCTCAAATATTTTCCTTCATTTAGGCTCAACTATAGTCATCTATTCTCTGGTCGCCTTCTTTTTCGCTCCGCCCGTGCCGCTTTTGACCGCCAGTATTTTCGCTGTTCACCCGCTTCTTACGGAATCCGTTACCTGGATTTCCGGCGCTCCCTATTCCAATGGCGCCTTCTTCGCCCTGCTTTCATTTCTATCCTACATTCACGCCGTCAAAACCGGCAGCCGCAAAAGTTACTCTTTGAGCCTCTGCTCGTTTCTTTTGGGACTTGCTTGTCTGGATAAGATAATCGTTTTTCCCGCCATTCTTACCCTTTACGAGCTTTGTTTCGGGCAAGTTAAAAGGGGTTGGAAAAGGCTGGTTCCTTATTGGGGCCTAAACATATTTTGGCTACTGTATCTTTTTGGCTTATTGGGTAAGAGGATGGCCGCTCTAGAAACAACCTTCTACCAGGCACCAGGATTCCATAATCCTTTGCTGCAAGTCCCCATCGCCATTACTTCTTACCTAGAACTTATCTTTTGGCCAAAAAACCTGACGCTCTATCATTCGGAAATGAGCTTTACGCAGACAGAATACATTCTTAGGTTAGTTGGATTTATTTTCTTCTTGGCTACTATCGCCTGGTTCTATAAAAAGGATAAGCGGTTGTTTTTCTGGCTCTCCTTTTTTCTCATCAGTCTTTTGCCCACCCTAACTCCTTTTGGTATTTCCTGGATTGTAGCGGAACGCTATGTTTATCTAGGAACCTTAGGCATCCTAGTTCTTATTGCCTATGCTCTCCAAAAAATCGGAGAAATAAGCCGAGCCAAACTCGGTTGGAACATTTCCTATATCTTGCTTGTCGCTATCTTAATATCTCTTTCTGCTCGCACTATTGTAAGAAATAGGGACTGGAAAAATCAGGATACTTTATGGCTGGCGACGGCCAAAACTTCACCTTCCAGCCCCCAGAACCATAATAATTCAGGCGATTACTATGGCCGTCATGGTAATTTGGAAAAGGCAGTAGAAGAGTTTAAAAGAGCGATCGAGCTTAACCCTCGGTATGGCGATGCCTATCATAACTTAGCTAATACCTACCAGCAAATGGGAAAGGCAGAGTTAGCCATCGAAAATTATCAAGATGCTCTCTCTTTTAACCCCAACCTTTGGCAGTCATACCAAAATTTAGCCGCGATTTATTTCAGCCAGCAAAAATATGAATTAGCTCTCCAGGAAATTCAAAATGCGATTAAAACAAATCCCAAAAACTCGCTTCTTTATACAAATTTGGGAGTAATTTATCTTAAACTGGGAAATTCCCAAAATGCCAAAAATTCACTAAATCAAGCCCTTAAGCTTGACCCGGAAAATCAGCAAGCTAAAGAATTATTGCTTTCTCCTAATTTGGCCGATTAGATCAAAAATCTCATTCTTCTTTCAACATCGATAATCACCTTTTCCAAAATACTACCCCACTTATTACTAAACAGTTGATAAATTTCCCTAAATAGCCGAACCGTTTTCTCTTCATCTATTTCGTCTTTCTCTGGTAAACCAGCCAAAGCGACTTTCCAGATCTTGACTAGGCCGGAAAGAGAGGTAAAAAATTCCGGCCTAATTGGCGCTAACAGACAATTAATCATTCCTCTGACTTCTTTTCCCTCCTTAGCAAAACACTCCGCCAAAAGCCTGACCAATTCTTCGTGATTAATCTTTGGGTAAAATTCAGCTAAGCCGTGGACAAATTCAGGCTTACTATTAAGAAGATAAAGATCAATACCGCTCCATAAATAATTGTGTAACCTTGCCTTACTTGCTACTTCTAAACTGACACCAGAGCAATCAACTATTTTTTTAGCCAATTCAATCTTTTCACGCTGGTCTTCAATTAACCAACCCTCAATCTCCCGATTGAATCTATCAGCTCCGTATTTTACCGAGTGAGTCATCATCCCAATGGCTAAATCACGGGCATAAGGGTATTTCTTGTCTAAAAACCGGAGAAATTTATCTGGGCTTTCGTGAATTTCCGCAAAAGTAAAAACAGGGCTTGGCACAAAAGGCACTAAGTCCGGTAGCCATGAGCCCGCTACTAAATACGGATTAATTCTTCCCTCAACTTTAAAAGCCGCATACGAATGTCCCAAAAAATTCATCTTTTTATTAAATCCCGAAGTTTCTACTTAATCCAACACCAGGTGTTGAATAGATAGACACTTAGGGGACTTTTAAGGCTTAAGTTATCCCTCCACATAAACTTTCCTTTTTCGATCAACTTTTTTGGGGACCACTCCTAACTCCTTCTTCAAATAACCGAGCGGAAAAAGAATGCCATAAGTTAAATGCGTTAGGAAAATCGCCACCACCACTAAAAAGGCCAAATAAAAATTTCTCTCTTTTAGCAAAACTTCAAGACCAGAAAGAAATAGCAAAACCAAATAAATTGCGATTGTTGACAAATAAACGATTGTGAGAGAAGAAGAAATTGCGGACAAGCCAAACATCCTCAATAATAAAATTAAAATAGGCCCACCTAGTAATCCAATGACAAAAAGAGTAGGTAAAAAATAACCGAGGCGAAAAGATGTTTCGGGAAACTTCTTGGCAAAAAAACCGCGTCTCTGGGCATATCGGCTTATTTGCTTCAAATGGGGTAAAAAAACTGTTCTGCGGTGATGAAAAACCAAAACTTTTGGATCATAGACAATTTTTTTACCCAATTTAATTAAATCTAAGCACAATTTAGTATCTTCCCCCGGCCAATGGTTAATATCAAATCCTCCAACTTTCTCAAAATCCGCTTTTCTTACCAAAAGGTTTACTGAGGGGAAGTCATCCACTTCTCTTCTTGGCATAACTCGATTGCGGTAGACGCCGGCGCCGGCGGCTCCTAGCCAGGACATCCCCACCCAACCAGAAGCCTTTTGGGAGACATTGTCTTCTGGGGGAGTTAGGGTCGGACCACAAACACCCACGATGCTCCCCTCCTCATCAAAAATTTTAATTGCCTGCTTGAGCCAATCTTTTACTGGATAGGAATCGTCATCTAAAAAGGCTAAAATTTCTCCCCCTGCCTGTTTTGCCCCAATGTTTCTTTTAAAAGCAGGCCCAGGCGCTTTAGTCGGGATTATTTTCACGCCCGCTAATCTTTCTTCTTGGTCAGGTAAAACAATAATTTCGAAATCTGTAAATGATTGTCTCTTAAGATGGGCAATTGTTTCACGAAGGTAGGGCGTAAGCGTTCGAACTGGAATAATTACGGAGACACGAGGTTTCTTCATAAAATCTCCTTAAAATATTCGATCGTTTTCTTTAACCCTTCTTCTGGCCGAATTCTTGGCTTCCATCCAAGAACGTTTATGGCCAAAGTAATGTCTGGCCGACGCTGCCTCGGATCATCCTTAAGAAACGGCTTAAATACAATTCCCGAAGAAGATTTTGTCAACTTAATGATGAACTTAGCAAGCTCTAAGACGGTAAATTCTTCTGGGTTACCTAAGTTTATGGGCTGATGCTCTTTGCTTTTCATCAAGACAATAAGGCCCCTAACCATATCATCTACGTAACAGATCGACCTTGTTTGCAGGCCATCACCATAAACGGTCAAATCATCACCCTTTAAGGCTTGGTTAATAAAATTAGAGATAAACCGACCATCACTTACTCTCATGCGCGGACCGTAGGTATTAAAAATCCTCACTATTTTAGTGTCTAAACCGTATTTCTTCCTATAATTCTCAATCAAACTTTCGGCAAAACGCTTGCCCTCGTCGTAGCAACTTCGTTCTCCAATCGGGTTAACATGCCCCCAATAAGTCTCCTTCTGTGGGTGTTCTTTAGGATCACCGTAAACCTCAGAAGTCGAAGTGTGAAGAAATTTGGCCTGGTTAGCTAAGGCTAGATCGAGCATATTCTTTACCCCAACAGAACTTGCAAGGAGCGTCTCAATGGGAAATTTATAGTAATCAACCGGCGAGGCAGGACAGGCAAGATTCCAGATTTCCTCAAAATGTTTTCCTGTCTTCAATGGCTTAGTAATATCATGCTTCAAAAAAAGGAAATTAGGACTTTTATTTAGTTCCTCAATGTTTGCCATGCGGCCACTAATTAGATTATCAAGACCAATAACTTTATTCTCCTTAAGAAGCTTGAGGCAAAGATTAGAACCGATAAATCCGGCTGCGCCGGTAACCAGAATAGTTTTCATCCAACATTTATTCTAAGATCCAATTCCGGATCATAGCGCCACTTGCGCTTATTATGATCATCATAATAGCGAAGAAAGCGCAGCCGGTAAATAATCGCCAAGGTATCAATTAAGGCCTTCTTCATTCCTTCCAGCGTCGATGCATGCGTCAAGTCCTTAAAATTGTAAGTAATTTTAACCGGCGCTTCAAAAATTCTTCCAAAACCAAGGTGGTGGGCTACTACTAGCATCTCTAGATCGAAGGCATACCGCTTAACGATTAGCCGCGGCAAAACCGCTTCTAAAACTTTGCGCCGGTAAATTTTCAAGCCGGCTTGGGTATCACTCACGTTAAGGCCCGTGAAAAACTTAACAAAAAGCTGGTAAAGCCGACTAATGATTCTTCTCCTAACGGGATAATTCACTTGAGAAGCGGGGTGCCTCTTCGAACCAATGATGATATCCGCATTGTACCATTCCATATGCTCAAGGATCATACTTAAGCCATTGGGGTCGATCTCCATTCCGGCGTCAATAAAAGCAATCGGATTTCCCCGTGCCCTCGCCATTCCGTATCTAACCGCATAACCCTTACCGCGATTTTGCAGATAACCCACTACTCTTATTTTTTTCGATTTAGTCTTTTTGGCATTTTGATAAGTTTTGTCAACTCTGCCGTCGACGACACAGATAATTTCATAGTCATACCGTATCTGTTTCAAAACGTTTTCGATTTGTTGCAGATCTTTAGCAATCGTTTTTTCCTGCTTATAAGCGGGAACGATGACGGAAAGCAAGGGCTTTTTTCTTTTCAGCATTTCCCCAAAAATGATATCCTAAAAGACTTAGAAAGAGCAAGCTTAAAGCCAAAATAGAGTTTAAGGCAATTCGCGGGATATTTCCATGCCCGATAAAAATTAAAATAATCTGAAAAAGGGCCGCCAGAACCGGCAGAACGACTACTCTGGTGCGACCGATGGAAAGATAGAAATTAACTAGCAGGGAAGATAAGGAATAAAGGCCCAAAAAGATGGCAAAAAGATAAAGATAAGGCGCCACGGGCAAGGCCTGGGAACCGAAGAGCAGTTTTATCATCAGGCGGGGGAAAAGAAAATAAATTCCCCCAATTCCCAAGCAAACCAGTAAAACTAAGACAAAACTTAAGGTCAAAAGCCTCTGATAATTCCGTCCTTTGGTATAACTTTCCGAGGCCAAGGGAAACATTACGGTAATTATTGGCCCCGAGGCGAAAACAATTATCTTCCCCAAAGTTGCCAGGGCAGCATAAAAACCCGCCGATTCAGCGGCTAAAAAATGGCGGGCCAAGATGATATCGCTGGTGTATAAAGAAGTGAACGCCAGCAGGGAGAAAAACACCGGCCAAGTATAGCTTACCATCTTCTCTCTTCCCAATCGCTCTCCCCAGTTCGGACGGCAAATTTGTTCTTTCAAAAAGTAAAGGCTCAAGAAATAGCCCAAAACCCCGGCTATGAAAGTGGAACCAATCGCCCCCGAAACCCCCATTCCCGCAACCACCAATAAAATGGCCAAGGCCAGCTTAAAAATGGTTTCCAATACCCCGCTTAAAGACATCACACCAAATTTGAGCAGTCCGCGCAGAAAAGACCCGTTAATGCCGCCGAAAACACCCACCAGACCAATTAGCCCCACAAAAAGCAGGGGAACGCCCGATTTAAGGTGAAGAAAATATTTAAATAGCGGAGTGGCCGCCAGAAAAATAAAAAAGCCCAAGAAGCCAAGAGGCAGGAGCTTTCTGTTTAACTTCCAGAAAAACTTGCCCACCGCCCCCATCCTTTTTTCTGCCTTGTACTGGGCGACATACTTCACAATCACCAACGAGAGTGTCCCCATAGGGATTCCCGAGAGGTAAAGGAGAGAAATCAGGCTTTCCAAAATTCCGTAATCAGCCGGGCCCAAAAAACGAAACATTACCAGGTGATAAAGATAATTGGCAAAACTGGCTAAGGCGCTGCCCGCAAAGACAATTGCTCCCCCGCTAATCAGCTGGCTCTGGAGAAACTTCCTCAACAACTTGACAAGAGGATTCATTAAAACCGGGCGCTTTCTAAGGCATTTTGGCAATCACAATCTACCTCCATTGGCCAGTTCTCAATCATATCCAAAAATATTTTTTTGGCCAACGCAATATTTTTATTAAAACCGGCGATTAAGTCTTTTACCGAAACCGGTTTTACCTTGCCGCTAGCAACCAAGCCGGCATCATAA